>VFQP010005458.1_pt1 | contig 11096 bp, 13 predicted proteins | sample 3512351 | NCBI WGS metagenome assembly VFQP01 (sample SAMN10412372, study PRJNA504923) | tailings metagenome | isolation source: Relicate 1 Philex TSF1 revegetated site | place: Philippines: Tuba, Benguet | collected 2017-08-29
ATGGCGTTTTCTCGCACGTAACGTCTCAGCGCCGAAGCAGCAGCACCCGCAGCAGCTACTACCGAAGCACCTCCTACCGACGCAGCTACAGATCGACCAGCTCGGCACGGCGTGGCTATTCGCGCTGGCAAGCCGGTCGATGTGTGCGTGCGCAAAGACGTAGTCAGAGGCGTTGAGGGAACACAGCAGCGTCAATAGGTAGACCCCTGACGAGGTGTATTTCCTAGTTACCTCGTCGCCTCTTTGCTCCTCGTTACCTCGTCGCGTCGTCCGACTTTGCACTCACCTTACTTGCTTCGTTTTGTGCATGCGGTTACCCGCAGTGCGGATGAACCCCCCTCAGCGGTGGCCGTGCGTGTGTGTATGTATGGAGGAGCCCCTTACTCGTCATTTTTTTTTTTCTACCTCGTCGCGTTTTTGATCGGTTCGTGGTGGTGACGAGGTTCCAACCAAGTAAGCTCCTTCGACACTCTTACCGTTTCACCGCGCTTCCTCTGACGCATGTCTGCTCCTCCGGCTACGCCTCCCATCGGCCTGGCAGGCGAGTCCACCCGAATCGGTACTGCCTCACACACCGGTACTTCCTCTGTGACCACTGCCATCGTTCCGACGGCTATGACCCCGGTACCCGCTAACAGCACAACAGCAGGTCCGCACTCTTCGAAAACGCCGGGGTTGGGAACGGGTGAAGAGCTACGACCTTCGCAACTGCTCTTGGCCTCTGACCTGGCAGCACGGTTCGACAAAGAGCTCGCCTTTCACTCTACCCCTCCTGCCGCGTCCGCAGCAGCAGGAAACCACAACAACCAACGAGTGACATTGGGTCACTTTACGATCCTGTCGGCAGGCCTGGTCACCCCGATCCAATGGTCGTCCCACGCGAATCAAAAAGCGTGGCGAGCGACGCGCGTCGCCAAATCGACCAAAAAACTCCAAGATGCGGAAGCCGACATTGACCGCCTCCGACGCACCATTGCCGAGGCCAAAGCGACGATGGACCTGTGGATGGAAAAGGCACGGGAGCAAGAGCGCTGCATGGGTGAGCAACTCACGCGATTGAATGCCGCACGAACGCGTCGTCAAGCACTGTTTCGAACGGCTTTAAGTCACAGGGCGGCACAGTACTTGGACGCGCGACATGGGCAGCATGAACGCACCACACGCAAGCGCAAATCGCCACCAGAGTAGGACTTTCCGTCCTGCACAGTTTGTCTTGCGGAAAAAAGACCGAGCACACATCAGTGTTTTGTGGAGGCGAATATGTCCATGGCCTGTCCAACAAATAAAGTAAGCCGTCCTACCCCGATCAGATCTTGTGTCGCATCGAGTCATGTCACAGCAGTCTGTCTCCTGTCAGGACCCAGCCGCCCCTTTGATTACCAGCAGGAGCACCACCAGCACCACTACCGGTGCTGCTGCTTCCGCGGCTACGGTACCACCTGCTCTGTCGGCTGCTGCTGCTGCTGCTGCTGCTGCTGCTGCTGCTGCTGCTGCTGCTGCTGCTGGTGCTCCTGCTGCTCCATCTGCTGCTGCTCCATCTGCTGCACCGTCTGCCTCTACGTGTGACCAAAAAAAGATGCCGCTGCTGGTGTCGTTCCGCACGCACACCCACTGCCAGCCGCTTTCCGTGGAAGAGTCCCAGCAGATCACGTGGTGGCTCGACCGATTGAAAGCGAGCGGCTTCCCGCACGACGTGTCGCGATTTGGCGTGTTGCAGACCAACACCAAGATCCCGCGGGACATGCTGCCGGTACCCGCGCAACTTATCCCACAGTACATCCGGAAGATGCATCAACAGTACCTGGCCGGCGGCATCCGCAAAGGGGTCGATCCGTTTGACAAAAACTACTGGAACACCCGCAAGCTGCTGAACCGCTTTGGCCTGCTTTCCCCTTCCTAGTGGAGGTCTCATTGCGCGATTTTTTTGTGGCGGTAACCTCCGTTTTGTCTGTCGTTCTTCTTTCATTCCTCGATTTCTCTTCCAAAAGTAAACCGCATCGCGTGCTATCCGATCCAGTCCATTCAGTCCCGTTTCTGTACCTCTGAATGTCGCAGCAGACGCGGTCAAACGACACGGTGGGATGTGGCCAGCCACCGCCGCGGCCTCCAGTCTCCTCATCGTCTTCTGCGGTGAGTACCACAAGCCGTGCACGGCCGTTGCGACATTCCTCCCGCGTTGTAGACGTAGATCCCAAGAGGTCTGTCAAGCAGTATCCGGATTGCCCACGGAAACGCAAACGGCCGGTCAAGCGCAATGATGTGGTGACCAATCCCCTCGCGCTCTCGGGATGCCTCTTTGAGTCTGGCACCAGTGTTCCCGCTTACAAGGATCAACACGACCAGGTGCTTCATCGCCTTATCGTCATTCCGTTCCAAAGTGAAGTGCCAGCCCGCGAGTTGGATCAGGCGTCGGTCCTTGTGACAAACACACGCAAGCTCTTGAACCGAGTTGGCCTGCTCCCTCCTTCCCAGTGAAGGTCTCATGCGCGATTTTTTGTGGCGGTAACCTCCATTGTCCTCATTTTTTCGCTGTCCTCGTTTTTTCATTCCTTGATTTCTCGTCCAAGAGTAAACCGCATCGCGTGCTATCCGATCCAGTCCATTCATTCCCTTGCCTCTATCTCTCTGTGTGGTGTCATAGACCTTCTCTGCACAGGCCAACGCGAAACAACCCACGCAAATAATGTCGGATCTCGACGCAGAAGAGACTGATTCTCGCTCTGACTCGGAGGACGACCTGCTGCGTGTGCCAGCTGGCAGTGGGTCTTCCTCTGACTCCGACGACGGTAGTGACAGCGCGGAAGACTCCTATCCGTCACCGCCTTACCCGTCAGCGCCATTGTCAGCTCCTACCGCTCGAACCGCTCGAGTTGTCGCTCCCGCACCGGCCCCGGTACGTGCCGTGCAGTCCGTCCCCGTCCGGCAGCAGCCGCCGCAGCAACAGCAAGCGCTGCAGCCGCAACAGCAGACACGGTCAAACAGTGCAGTGCCTTGCTCGTCGACTTCATCGCCAGCGAGTGGTGGGAAGTCGAATCTATCACGCAAACGCAAACGGCCGGTCAAACGAACCGCTCCTGCTTCGGCTGCTATGGGTGCGGGGGTGGAAAGCGGTGACGACAACGACGACGATGACGACGAAGACGACGATGAGGATGAAGACGAGGATGAAGACGACAAAGAAGCTAGGCGAAAAGAGAAGCGGGAAAAGGAGCAGGTGTACCGCCAGTCGCAGGGAGTCACGCTCGCCGAACTCAAGGACGTGTTACCACTCGTCCCGACCCCCAAGTCGGAGAACGAGGTCGCGCCGATTATCTTTGCATTGGCGCACACCGCCTACCATTCCAAGCTCCGCGGCCCTGACGTGCTTCCGCTCGCACGTGCGTTGGCCGAACGCGCGGGTGTAGACGATGCAAAGTGGGTCGGTGACAAGTTTACGTACGCGTATGACCATGCGACCGAACCACGGACCGAGAATGGCAAACTGAAAGCCACCTGGCGATCGATTTGTTCGCTGGCTCGCAAAGCTGCCGCGGCTCAGTTTCTCAAACTCAGCAACCGGCACAAGAAGCGGAAGCAGCGAGAGAAGAAGAAGCGGGAAGACACGAAAACGCAGCTGTTGGAAGATGAAAAACAGGCGGCTCTTCCGAATCCGGATGAGCCCAATGTCTTGCGTCTGTTGAGCACTCCAACCAAAGACAATGCCGCCGACGACTCGTACTTGAGTCGAGAGAGCCTGAAAGAGCGTCTCCGCCGTCTGCAGGTTCTGTTGAACGAGCTGCGACGCGTTTTGGCGGATCCCAAAGACGAAGAAGGCCGTGAAAAGTTGCAGACAGAGCGCGGTGTCGACCTGAAACTGTGGACGCGGAATCGCGCCGAGCAGTTTGCGGATCGGCTCGATCAACAAGTCCAACCGCTGCTCGCCGACGCATTGACATTAGCTTTGTATCGTGCATGCGTCCAACTGCCACACTTTCGGCTACCGCGGATCATTTCGCCGCAGAACCTCTTCAACGCGTACATTCAGGCCACGGTCGACAGCAAACGGTTCATCAAAACGGCAGGCGAAGGCGGAAAGGGAGAAGTCAGTCAGTACAACACCGTCAAGTGTGTGTACGAGCCGTACGCGCGGACCATGAACGAGTTCCTGATCAGTTGTTCGCGTTTGGATCCCACTGTGTCGGATGCGTGTCAGGCGCGGGCAATGTTGCGCGGACCAACGACTGCCGAGTGGTTCCTGTGTGACCAAACGTGGCCCTTTACGCGACCGGCGCTGCTGTATGTCGCCTTCCGCAACGGCTTGTACTATCTGCCGACCGCCACGTTCTTTATGAAGGACGAGCTGTTTGAGAAATGCGACCTGACCCATTGGCGCAAGGACAGTCTGCGCAAACTGTCGGCCGTTCCCGATCAGCCGCCGTATGCCATTCACTACATTGACCAAGAGTTTCCGCCGACCGGTCAGTGGGTGTTTCATGACGACACTGCTGTGGACGAAAAGAAGAAGCCAGAAGACCGAACCTTTGCCGATATGAAGGTCGAATGGCGTGACTCGCCGGCCTTCACAAAGCCGGCGACTGGACGTCCCATCAACCCATCCGCATCGCTGACAGCAACACCGCCACAAGCACCGGGTGTGGCGAGTGTGGCGAGTGTGGGGAATGTCACGAGCGTGCCTGTGGCAACCGTGCCGGCTGCTTCGACACCGCCAATACCAACGGCACGAACGGCCGAACCCAGTGTTGGCGTCCCTGCGGTGGAGCCGCCGGATTCGTTTACCTTTGTTATTGCTGCTGTCGGTGGTCGAGGCAGTAGTATTGCCGTCGCCACCGTCTCCGCTTCGACGCGTCACTATGATCAAGTGATGACCAAGCAAAACTGGTGCCTGGAAACCCAATTCGCGTGGTACTATTGTTTGGGTCGTGGCGGGTTCCACCCAGTGACGGACTTTGGCAAACTGTGGCCGTACCTCAGCGGTCCGTCGAATTCCGGCAAAACCAAACTGCTGCATCCGCTGATCATCCTGATCTCCAAGCATCTGCGAGCCGACATGAGTATCAATGCGCAGGGCACCTTTGGGTTGGAACAGGTGCTCGGCAAACTCGTGCTGATTGTCGGCGAAGCGCACCAGATGCACCTCTCCGAGTGCTTTCCCGAGGCCGTTGTGTTGCTGCTGGCGGCGGGTGGCGAAAACATTACCGTCCCGAAAAAGTATGTGGCTGCGGAAACCATTCCGTTTACAGCAGGCTTCTTTGCGTCCGGCAACGGTGTTCCTGGTTACAAAGACGAACACAAGCAGGTGCGCAATCGCCTTCTCGTCTTCCCGTGCGAAATTGAGGTGCCCGCCCGCGAGCAGGACCTGACCTTGGACCAGAAGATTGAGGCCGAAATTGGAGCCATTCTCGATCGCGCCAACACCGCGTTTTTGGAAGGTCGCAAACGCATGCAAGGACGACCCTTGCGGTCGTTCTTGTCGCCTCAGTGTCTGATCCAGCAACGCAACGCCGAACGAGTCGTTGATACGTTTGATCAGTTTGTGCGCGATCAGCTGCAACCCATCGCCGCCCAGCAGATGGACGACTGGGTGCAACGCAAACCAGGCGGCGGCAACACGTTGGTGTGGAAATCCCCTGAAAAGGAGGCAGCAGCACACATCCATGCCAAGCCGCCGGCCGAGCCACGACACCCGCAACCGCCGGCCGCTCCCCCGTCTCTTCCCCGCCTGTGTTTGGACGACATTCGGGATCGCTACAAAGACTGGGTGCGATCCCGCTACGGCGACAAAACACAACCCCACCCGCTTACGCAAAATGACGGGACGAAACAGCGGCTGTGGAACCTGTACCGTGTGTTTGTGACCGACACCACGATCAAGGACCGCAAGAAATCTGTACGAAAGTGGATTGTGTTTGGTGTCGATTGGAAAGACCGCGCGGTGCCGGTGGACGACGCGCGCACACCCACGCAGCCGCCCCCACCACCACCAGCGTCACCACGTTAGCGAGCGCATGAGGACTCTTGTGCTGACCTGACTTTTCCTTTCCTTTTTGCTGTGTATACTCGTAGGAGCTTACAGAGGAGTTACCACCGGTCCAGTCCCTGTCCATATGAGGTTACACGGATGACGCTGAGGGTTCGTATGAGGTTACAGCCAGCGACCTCCCGGTTACAGAGGAGTTACAGAGGAGTTACAGCCAGTCCAGACCAAGTTCGTATGAGGTTACACAGGTGAGGTGGAAAAGACCAAACCGGCAGGAGGGCTGTCCCCGTGTCCCCTGTCCCCTTTTTTCGCGGTGACTATGGAGTCAAGAGCCAGGAGAACGTCCGTCCGCCTGCAGTTCGTATGGTGTCCCCAGTTTTTTTTGGAAAAGGGGACAGGGGACACGGGGTCCCCTGCCTCAAATCTTGTTTCCCTCTGTAACCGTTGTAACCTCCCGATGTTTCTCTCTCCTCTTCGATGTAACTTTTTTGTAACCTCCCTGTAACCTCTCTGTAACCAGTCATTCACCACGACATTCTCCATACGATCACCACTCCCACTCCACGCACTCCCAATAATTGATCGAGCTCTCTGTGACTCTCTCCGTCTTTTTTTGCATCGTGGACAGTTGTTGCACGCTGGACCTGCGTCGTCTGGCCTGCCGCTGCTCCCTGCCCGTATTGCTGTGTGGCCCTGTCCCCCCAGGCGGACTGCTCGGGGTGATGTCAGCGCTGGCTGTTGGTACAGCGCAGCACTTCGCAGTGCACGGGCTTGCGTAATTGCCCCGCCTCGTACTTCTGTTGCGGCGGCACTTACCCACTCGCATCGCAACTCTGGTGCGTCAAACTGCCTGACACGTGCTATTTGTGCATGAGGTTACACGGGTCAAGAACAGATGTGACCTCTCAGGTTACAGAGGAGTGACAGCCGGTCCGGTCCACGTTCGTATGAGGTTACAAGGGTGAAGTGGGAAAGACCGACCGACCCGGTGGAAGGGATGTCCCCTGTCCCCTTTTCACAAAAGCAAACGGTGACTATGGAGTCAAGATTCAGGAGAACGTCTGTTCGCCTGCAGTTCGTATGGTGTCCCCAGTTTTTTTTGGAAAAGGGGACAGGGGACACGGGGTCCCCTGCCTCAAATCTTGTTTCCCTCTGTAACCGTTGTAACCTCCCGATGTTTCTCTCTCCTCTTCGATGTAACTTTTTTGTAACCTCCCTGTAACCTCCCTGTAACCGGTCAATCACCACATACGATCCTCACCACCACTCTCACGACTTTGCCTGTGTCACATTACAACAGGTCACAAATGACGGTTACACACGGCGCTTATGACGGGCAGTGCAATTACCGCACGTTGCGTTGCGCTGCCGCACAACGGATCCGATCAGTGCAGTTGCCACGACACACTGCAGTTGTCACTGCACGGTCGACGGTTAAGACGGGCGACAAAATGCCGGGCCAACCATGGCAGTCATCATCGCAGCGCAGGTGACCGACCCTCATGCCTGGTGCGTGTTTAAGCATTCTGTGATTGTATGTGATGTTCTCACCGCTCACAGCGGCTGCGTGGTGGTCGTGATAGTGGCGGTGGTCGTAGCGTGGTTTTTTGCGGTGGGCACAACACCGCCGTGATGACGTTCGTCGGCGAGCCCGGTGTCGGTAAAAGTCGGTTTGCGGCGTGGCTCCGAAGCAAACTGATTGATGATGGCTGCTGCCGAAAGCAGTACCCCGATCCGTCATGGCACTGCCAGTGTGGCGGAGGTGGCGGATGCCTCGATCTCTGCATTTTCGACACACTGACGCGCTCGGCTCTCACGTGTTTCAGGTACCCGTATCATTCCATCGCACAGCACACTCGGCGTCACTGTGACACTCGCCCATGTGACACGCGCCCCTGTGACACGCGCCCCTGTGACACGCGCCCCTGTGCTGGATTGTCCACATTACCTGTATTTGCAGGCGAGAGAAAACAAAGCCCAACAACCGGGCCAGCGGTTGCGTCGCCTATCCTAAGTGCACGTGCGAGGAAATGCCACCGCTGCCGTACGACACAATCATTCGGGTATTGGACTGCATGTGGCCTCTCCGAAGTGGATCTGGGAGAAAGAGAGTCCAACACAAAATAAGCGCTTCAGTTTGGTTTCTGTTCTTCCGTGGGCACTGCCATCTCTATGCCGGTTCGCCGCGTCCGCTGTGTCACACGACCGATCGCCTCTGCTCACTCTCCTTCTTCTCCTCCACTTCCTTCTCTTCAAGACCGCCAACGTGTGCCACTGCGGCCGACACGGCGTACGCGCAGCGAACGCAAACACCGTGCGCGTGGGTGGAAGAATGAACAGGTCGGGCTTCGGCAAAGTCAACGCACATGGTACGATGCCATGATTCCGCGTTACCACTGAAACGCGACAGTCATCACCGCCCGCCCGCCCGGTCGTCTGTCCGGCGTTTCTCAACCTGTGCTCTTTGTCGCCGTACTGTGGAATGGCACAGTCGGCTTTTTCCCCCGCGCCCCCCGTAAATCCGGTCGCTCAGTCCCCGCCCGCGTCCCCCCCTCTGGTTAATGCGGCTCCGGTCACTCCGGTGCGAACGGCCCCGTCAACGCCGAGCAACGACCAGCGTTCGGTCGCGCCGCCGGTGACCCCCCGTTTTTTGGTTGAGCTCTTGTTGTACAGAAAATGAAACAGTTTGTTCTCTTGGTCTTCTATGAACACACACATGTACACACACGTCGTCTGCGTTTGATGCTCCCATCGGCACCGCCGTTCATTGCTCACCCGCGTTCTCTGCCGTCTCGTTCTCTGCTGCTGGCTGCTGTCGGTTACGGTTCGCCGCCATCAGTGCACGACGCTGTCGCAGTCTGTGAAGACAATGGCCACGGAAATCACGACCGTTGGATCGTCTGTGGGCGGAACGCGCACTCGAATGAGCCGGTGCGCGCGCTTGTCCCGGGCGATAACGTCGTAGCACTGCTGAACACCCAGGAGGACGGGCATCGTCTCTGTCGGCGGAACCATCGTGTCGGTGTTGGCGTTACGGACCTTCCACAATTCGTGATACCACGTGGGTGCAGGCTGCATCGCTGTCGGTACCGCAGAGCGAAACACGGCCCATGCCAGGTCGCTGGCCACTCCGTAAATGAAGCAGTTCATGCCGACACGAACAGGGTCGTGGAACGCTTTTACCAGTTCAGTGTCAAACTCGGGTTCGATCACACCGCCGCTTTCCGTCTCGACAATGGCAACTCCTCCCGATGGTGTCGATACGGAGCGGGCGGTCAGCGCATACCCCATAATGAGTTGGGCTATATCCCGCACCGGGACCGTGCAACCTTGGAGCAGCTGGAGCAGCCGTTGACGCGCCATATGTAAGTTGTTGCCTCGCGCACGTTCTGGCGGCAGTGCTTCCACTGTGTATCGCGGCTCTTCGTCTTCGTCATCGTCGTCGGCATCGTCGCTGTCGGCATCGTCGCTGTCGGCATTGTCGCTGTCGGCATCGTCGCTGTCGCTGTCGCCTTCGTCATCGGCATCATCGCCATCATTGTCGTCATTGTTTCGCTTGCGTTTTCGTCGCTGCTGAGCGTGGTGTTCTGCCGCTCTGACCGCCACGACGGCCGGCCGTCTCACCTCTGCTATCAGCTCCTGCTCTTCCGCTACCTTGTAGGACTCCTGCATTGTTTTGACGTGTGTGGATGTGATGCGATGCGATGCGATGCGATTCGCTTACTCTCTCTTCGTTTTGTTTCTGCCGTCTTTGCGTGCACATGGGTCAAAAGACAAACATACACACAAAAAAAGCCCGCACACACACACAACCCCCGCTGCCGGTAATATGCTGAAACGGGAATCAGTGACCAGCAGCAGCAGAGCCGATGCGTGGATGTTCGGTGGCAGCAGCAACAGCAGCAGTTCGATGGTCTGTTGTTCGTAACCAACTGGCCCGCCGCCACCTTCCAGAAGCAGCCGACGATGGTGCGTTGTCACGCACACCACCACCACCACGACCACCATCATTCACTCGCGCTGGACCCGTGGCGGATTGTGACTGTGTTACGTGCTGTGGTACAGTACGCGGTATGAGCACGCGAAACGATACATCGGCGTCCTCTTGACGGTGGTGCTGATGGCGGCGGCTGTGGTGGTGGCTCATGGGAGCAGTATTGCCGTCACCCAAGGATCCGGTGTTTGTAGCCATGGCGACTGCTGGCGTTGGTGGCGGCTGCGAAAAGGAAGCGGTGACGGTGTTGACTGGCTGCTGCGGCTGCGGCTGCGGCTGCGGCTGCGGCTGCGGCTGCTGCTGCGGCTGCGGCTGCGGCGGTGGTGGTGGTGGAAAGGAAGCCGCGGTGTGGGTACCGATGGCTGCTGGCGGTGGTGGCGGTGGAAAGGAAGCAGACGGCGGTTGCAGCGGTGGCGGCGGCGGCAGTGGCGGAAACGGGTTGTTTCCGGCTGCGGGCACTGAGCCAAACGTGTAAGCCGGCGTCGACGTCGACATGTCAAAGGGCGAGGCGGTTGCTTCGTCCGAACAACCAAAGCCGGTACCTGTGGCTGCTGAACCAAAACAGGCGGTGGCTGCTGCAGTGGTAGTGCCGATGGCAGCGGCTGCCTCATTCATGTCGGCCAGTTCGCGCTCGATGCCATACAACCGGTCCAGGATGCGTCGGTGACGCGCACGGACGAACGCCAGCGATGCAGCGGACGTGTGTGGGTGACGTACCGATTCGTGCTGCTGCTGCAACATCAACTCTTGCTTGCGTGCGCTCAGCCGGTCGCGCAGTGCGGTCAAATGCGCCTCTTCTGCTGTCAAAAGCTGCGCGTAAAGGATGGCCTGTGGCTCGGTGAGATTGTTGATGTCGACGGTATGTGTCTGCTGTTCGTTCGCGCGTTTGCGCTTTCGTGTTCGACTCGATGCAAACATGCGGCTCGGTTAGATTTGTGTGCAACCGTTGGACCGATCGCAATGTCCTTACCTTTATCAGACACTACCGCCCCCTCGTCGTTCTCGTCTCTCTGTTTGACGGTGAGGTTTGGTAGCTGATTGAGTGTTCCTCCGTTTTTATTCGCAGAAGCCCGCGGGAGGGAGCTCGAACGGGCAACTGTTGTCGACCTCGACCGATTCTCGTTC
>VFQP010005459.1_pt1 | contig 11096 bp, 11 predicted proteins | sample 3512351 | NCBI WGS metagenome assembly VFQP01 (sample SAMN10412372, study PRJNA504923) | tailings metagenome | isolation source: Relicate 1 Philex TSF1 revegetated site | place: Philippines: Tuba, Benguet | collected 2017-08-29
ACCCGATGGAGTGGTGCGGTGTCGCGGACCGCTAACAGAGGTCAAATCAAAACCGCACGCAAGGAAGAAAGGAAGAAACGAAACGTCAGCCAATCGAGGAGGAGCGATCATGTGATGTGATGTGGCTCGTACCGTGACTGTCGCGGTGCGTCCAAAGCACTTCCACCTGCGCCGGTACCACTCGTTCCGTTGATCGGAGCCGCTGCGTTGATCGCTGCTAATGGCAGAGTACCGAGCAACGCCGCATGCTTTGGGCTGGTGGTGACCGGCGGAGCGTGAATGGATGGAAACTGTAACGCTCCACCACCGCTAACGCCACCGCCACCGCCACCGCCGCTACCGCTACCGCTACCAGTACCACCACTACCGCTAATGCCGTGTTTCGGCGATTGTGAGTGTGTCGGATTCATTTGATGCTTCTCCGTACACGCTCGTGCGTTGTTTGGTTATTATGGTGTGTTGGAGTTTTGAACGCGCGGGAGAGCGCGGTTCGAAGGGAGAACGCCTTTTAACGCCGCTCTTCCTTTTTGCGGCTTCTGTTGTGGAACACACCACACACACACACACACACACACGCATCAGCCACAACAAAATACAAAACCCAAATCGTGTGACCGCAAACTGTTGTGCACGACGAGTGGTTGCGGCGAGAACGAAAAAAGATGGCGCCTCTCAAAAAAATGTGGGTTGATGACGCGCCTCTCAAAAAAATGTGGGTTGACGTCATCATCGAAAATCGCTCGATCAATGATCATTCCGATTCATTCGTGTTTTTCGTGGATGCACACGTCATCGGATCAAAAACAAAGGAAGAGACAACACAACACGGCTATTAATGCAGATCAGATGCAATGACCGCTGTATGATCCATTGCTCAATTGTCGATCGCGTTTCATTTTGTGAGTGAGTGACTGATCGTTTGCGCCGGTGCTCTGATTTGCAGCAGAGATCGATCGATCATTGGACTATGGCAAATAATAACAAATCGTCGCTTTTGGCGTCGCGAACGATTCCGATCGTATTGCAATATCTGAAAGAGCATGGATTCGAGGAAGCATTTGCAGCGCTGCAAATCGAAAGGTAACGACACAACAAATGAGTGGCTGTGGATTATGTGCGATCGTCTGATCGTCTGCTCACCTGACCTGATCTGTCGTGACAGTTCGATGGAATACGAAAAGGTCGAACCGTCCAAACCGTCAGTATTAATGGAGGCACTAACCGTTTGGGATGACGTAAAGAGCGCGAGCGATAAGAAATCACAAGAAATAAGTGCGGAGCAGCGCGCAGACGACGCGCTGTTATCATCACGTGTAAAGGCAGGTGGTCAGACACCGATCGCAGAAGCAGACACTAAATTCGATGCAGTGCATAAATCGAACGTTATCGCATGCCGTTTCTCGACCGATGCGAAATCAACGCTTATGATAAGCGGAGGAGCGGATAAACTGTTAAAAGTAACAGATTGGAAGACACAAACCGTTTCAGCGTCAGTTGACTGTAAAGGACCGATTCTGTCCGTGGATGTACACCCCACCCATCCGCATATCGTATTGGTTGGTTGTATGAATAACACTCACTGTATCGTCGATACGAGTAAAACCGGTACGCCGCAAGCAGTTGTGCAGGAGTTTAAAGATCACTCGAAATATGTTGTGGTCGTGCGTTGGGCACCGGACGGAAAGCATTTCTTCACCGCTTCACACGACAAATCGCTCAATGTATATTCACAGACCACCACCACCGCCGCCACCACCACCACCGGCACTGCATCAGATGCGAAATCAGTCGCTGCTGCTGCATCTGCGTCAGAGTTTGGCGGTTGGTCACTGAAACGTTCGTTCCCATTTGTTGGAGCCGTGGAGTGTGCGGTTTGGTTAAAAGACGGTTTAACCGTATTGTGTGGTGTCCGAAACGATCCGTATTTGCATGCAGTGAATGTGGTGTCGTTCGAAAAAACGGGTAAATACAATTTGAATGCACGATTGGACGATCACGTGAGTTTCACTCCGTTGGATCTGGTACTGAGCGGTGACGGACAGTTTCTGGCTGTACCGACCGACGGCCATCGCGTCATCATATTCCGAACGCTCACTACACGGCAGGTTCGCAATTTGTATGGACTGACGGCGGACGGTTTTAGTAACCCGCGCGTGGCGTGGAGTTTGGATGGTGCATATCTGTATGCGACGTCACAGGATCATACGGTCGTGGTGTGGGACGTCACAACCGGTAAAACACTCCACAAACTGTCAGGTCACAATAACACAATCCGTGATTTGGCGCATCACCCAACGCTCGAACTCGTTATAACCTGCGGATTTGATAAAACGGTTCGTCTCTGGCGACCGAAAGCCGACGCGAAGGCTGGTAGTGGCGGTGACGGTGGATCGGCTGCAGCGGTCAAGAAATAACAACTGCATCTATTCATAACGCGAACAAAAACGCTCTCTGATTTAAATCATTTATTGTTTATTCGGTCGCTCTCTGTGCGCCGTGTTTTGTTGAAAGTTGAACTCGTCATATGCATATGTGCGTGGGTTGCGCATGCGGACGGGCGATGTAAAACGCATGCGGCTTTACAGCACGAAAGCAATAATCGACAGCAGACAACTCATATGACAGAAAAATAAGATACAAACCGCATCAGCGAACGGGGTCGGACGCGCCTTTAATATTCGCGCTCGAATACAGCCGCCGCACCCATTCCACTACCAATACACATCGACACAACACCGTACTGAGTGTTTCGTCGACCCATTTCATGCAGCAGAGTGGCAGTCAATCGCGCACCTGCAAATTCACACCACATCATCATAACACACATTCGGTGTCGGTCAGCCCCACCAACACACAACGGATAACGGACAACACTCCAAAGCACAGAGTAGTACACATAACACATACCGGTACAACCGAGCGGGTGTCCGAGAGCCATTGCACCTCCATTAACGTTCACTTTCTCCATATCGAGTTTGAGTGTTTTACAGCACATCACAGCCTGTGATGCAAACGCTTCGTTCAATTCAAACAATCCGATATCCGATACCTGCAAACCAGCGATTTTCAAAGCGGCCGGAATAGCAGTGGCCGGACCGATACCCATCACCTCAGGCGGCACGCCAGTAACAGCGAATGATCGGAAGACGCCGATAATTGGAAGTCCCAAACTCTTTGCCTTTGCACGTGTCATGAGGAGAGTGGCGGCTGCACCGTCACTGACCTGACTGGCAGTACCGGCTGTAGTGGTTCCGTTTTTGTCAAATGCCGGTGGAAGTTTCGCCAAACCCGCAGCGGTTGTGTCCGCGCGAATACCGTCATCCTCAGTGAATGCAACCTCTTTTACTGCCCCGGTCTTTTCGTCCTTCACACGAGTCATAACCGGAACGATTTCTTCCTTGAAACGACCCGCTTTCTGTGCTGCTGCAGCTCGTGCGTGCGATACAACCGCCATCGCTTCCTGTTCCACTCTGCCCATTTTGTATTTAGCCGCGACGTTTTCAGAGGTAATACCCATCGGCAGGAGACAAGCCTTTGCCTGTTGGTTGAGAAAGATTTTCGGGTTTACAGCCCCGTCCCATTTACCACTCGCCAAACTCATACTCTCCATACCGGCTCCAATTCCGATATCGTAATAACCGGCGCGAATCGCTGCGGCGACTTCCGCGATCGCTTGCAATCCGGACGAGCACTGACGGTTGAGGGTATGAATCGGTACGGTTTCAGGAAAACCGGCCATAAAAGCCGCAATTCGTGCCTCGTTTGCGCGCTGCCCGTTCTGTCCCAGCACACATCCTACCGCGATATCTCCCACCATACCAGGTTTCACCGCGCCGTTTGTTTTACTCAAAACACCTTTCAGTACAGCCGCGAGCTGTTCCTCAATGAACGTGTCTTTCAGACCGCCGCGACGCGCACGGCCAATCGCAGTTCGTACACTGGCGACGATCACGATATCATCATCTTTTTTGGTTCCCGGTTTACCGATCGCTGCGGTAGTCTCAACTGATAACGACTGAGCCGGTGCCGGAGCCGGTGCTGATACGGTCGCAACAGGCGCTGATTTGACGTCGACCAACTGATTGGTGATCGCCGCTAATCGCTTTCGCTGCTGGTTCGGAATCGCAGACATCTGTTTACAGATCTGCATACCAACACAACACACCACACCACACCACATGTACACCACAACTCACCGATTTAGCTCATCAACACATCACATCGGCGACTGCATCTGTAAGTCTGATCAGACTTCCTTTCTCGCCGCTTTTCATCAAGATCGACGTCATCCCTCCTGATGAAAAAATTTTCTTGAATGATGGATATCTGACGTCACGTCATCGTCTGCAGAGAGAAAAATTTCGAATGGCGAGTGGTGGGACAAATAAAAGTGGCCCCACTGCAACGGTGTCAGCAGGATCTGCTGCTAGTGGTAGTGGTAGCGGTAGCGGTGGTGGTGGTGGTGGTGCAACAGCGAGTGGTGGCAGTGGCAGTGGCAGTGGTGGTGGCGGCGGACGGCGTACGCTGTGGGTTGGCGATTTGGATGTGTGGATCGACGAACTGTTTCTATTTAATATGTTTGCGACTGCCGGTCATCCACCGTCCAGTGCGATTGTGATGCCCCGACCCGGCGCGACAACTAATTTTGGTTTCGCGGAATTTCCTACACCCGAAGGTGCTGCCCTCGCGCTTCAGCAGCTGAATGGAACGAAAGTGGCGTGTACGTATCATCTCCCGTTCGTTCGTGCTCAAATGCTGTGCCGCATTCCCTGCCCACCGCTTTCTCACTCTCCTCTTCTGCTTTTGTTTGCTGGCAGCCAATCCACCCCGCGTCTTTCGATTGAAATTAGCGCAGAGTGATACACACCGCGGCACACCGCGAAATCCGAATGGCGAGGCGCTGACCGGACCGACTGCCGGAGTGTCCGGAGGCGGAAGCGCCGCGGCTGCCGCTGCCGCTCAGGCCGCGTCCACAGCAGCTGCAGCCGCGGGTCGTGCAGCGACTTCGATACAGGAATTTGCTTTGTTTATTGGTGATTTGAGTCCGACTGTGACTGACGCGATACTCGAAACTCACTTCAAACTGCGATTTCCGTCGGTTGTCGGTGCGAAAGTGATCGACGAATCAACCAAAAACAGGCCAAACCGAGCAGCCGGACAGGCATCAAAAGTATACGGGTTTGTACGATTCTCAAATGAAGCTGAATCGCTGCAGGCATTACAGCAGCTCAATAACACATGGCTTATGTCCAAGTACGTGCGATGCGACGCGATGGCGATTCCCACCTGCCGTGCAGCCGTTCGATGCATGCTAATGGTGTCTGCTGTCACTGTATTGTGTGATGATTATGTGATGGTGGTGATACATACATAGGATGATGCGTATTAAAATCGCTTTACAGAAACCGACGAGTTCGCTGCCGTCCTCTCTCCCTGCGTCGATGACTACGGAAGTACTACAAACGATGAGTGCGAGCGGTGCTTTGGAATATCAGTCCGATCCGGACAATTTCGCTATTCTGATTTCGACGCTGCTGGAGCGGGAGGCGCATTCGCGCGGACAGACCGGTACGCGGCTTTCAATGAATCCTATCAACCCGATGAATGCGATGAATCCGTACGCGCAGCGCTCACAGCATCCGATGCAAATGCATCCGTATATGACTGGTATGACTGGCATGACCGGTATGACTGGGATGATGCCTGGAATGAATGGAATGAGTAACGGAAGTGGCGGTAGCGGCGGCGGTGGCAGTGGCGGTGGTGGTGGCGGTGCATACGATCCGCATATGATGTATCATCAACAAATGATGATGTGGCAACAGCATCAGATGCAGTATGCAAACTATCCGTATGCCATGCACGCTGTAGCGACCGGCGCGAATGGGACTGCACCGGCTCAGACCGACGTAAAAACTGGAACGGCTGTGGCGACCGGAGCGACCGCCACATCCGCACCCGCAGCGGCAAATGGCAAATCAATCGACACTAAATCGGTGGATCCGACGCCAAACGGTCAATCCGCTTCTGGTTCTGGTGGTGGCGGTGTTCCTGCGCCGTCCACGCAAGTTGCAGCCCCTCCGCCCGCGGACGCTGCGGCGGCACCGCAAACCGCATCCCACAAACGCGCGCACACCGAAACAGACTCTGGCACTTCTGCTGCCACAAACTCTTCTCCTGCTGCGACCACGACCGATACCGCATCCGACAGTTCATCCGAACCAGCGCAGAAGAAGGCAAAACCCTCCACGTAATTCGGCGTATTTCAAATTCCACACTCTGCTAACGCGACGAATCCATTCACTCCCCACGCCGTCACTCACGTTTTCATTTGCACGCATGTTGATTATTGTCTCAATCTGGAATGTCTTGCTTGCTTGCTTGCTTGCTTGCTTGCTTGCTTGCTTGCTTGCTTGCTTGCTTTTTTCTTTAAAACACACCTGTAAAGCGTTGCATTTAGTGTTATGCAAAACGACGAAAATGTTCGATGAAACAGCAGCGAGAGAAAAGTCGTCGAGAAGAGGGTTAAAACTCGCCGCCTTCGTCTGAGCTGGCATTGCTCGATTTTTGCTTTTTTGATTGAGCCGTTCCGGTTGATTTGATTCCACGTCGTTTGATCCCTCCGGCTTTGGGCGTTGGAGCAATTGTCATCATCGCGGGCGGCGGCGAATCTGCGTCTGTTTTGCGGCAGGTGAGATTAAACGAGATAAAATTTGTCAGGACAAGTCGTACCGAATCGAACTTCTTTGCGGTTGGCTTTGAGTTTCTATAGCGCGATCGACAACATATGAATCATAGCATTCAATCACTAGCAATCACGGCCGCGAACTTACTTCGACTTCTCCTTTGAGCCTAGCAGTGCACGCAGTACACATCGGTTCAGTTTCCCCTGTAGGCTTCTTCATGCCAGACGTACGATTTTATTTCTTCCTTCAGCAGTAGTATCTTCTGTTTGAGGGTATCGTTTCCACTCTGCTGATTGCCATAATTTTGCACCGTCAAATCCACAATCGAATCTTCGTAGTTGCTTTTCAATCGATCCAGTTCTCGTTTGTGCTCCTCTGCAAACAGAAGCGATTGGTGAGTCACAAGGCGGTGAAACGCTGCGGTGTTACCTTTTGTAGCTTCCATTGCACGCAAGTGGTCGGTTTGAACTGCGTCGCACCACGAAGCCACTCAGATCATCGGTGAATACATCTTCATTTGCGCAGAGCTTACGTGTTTGTCTGAGATCATCTGCCATCGCACAATCATCAGCGACCAATCGACGACCGCAGGCAGGGTTGGAATACCTTTTCCTTTCTTCAGCTCCTCGTCCTTTGCGTTTGCCAGCTTTTGCAGGTGTTCCTGAACCGCACAGAAGATCAGTTGTACCCGATACATCGTGGACAGTCCTTACGTTCACTTTTTTTAGATCGTCCACAATTCGTTGCGAGGCAATCAGTTCGCGTGATTTTGCGTCGAATTCTTTCTTGCGAGAGCTCATTTCCTGCAAGCAAAAGATCCCGTCAACATGTCAGAGCCATGCGTGGCAGGCCGATTGCACGTACATCCTGGAACTTTTTCTCTGCTGCCCGCGCTTCGTTGAAGCCTTTCTCAGCTGCGATTGACTACCAGACCTTCGGTCAATCGCAAATCGATTTATGTCTGAGCGTGGGCGGTGTGTACCTTTTCAAAGGCAGTTTTCGCCATGTTGGTTTGATTTTGAACAGTTTCTACGACCAACAGCAACCAACAGCAATATCCAACGATTGCATTAGCTTCCTGAGTCCTGCAGGGCAATCTACCTTCCAGTTGCGCATTGTCTTCCCGCAATTGCTTGATTTGCTCGTTTGCAAGTGCCAACTCTTTCTTTTTCACTCCGAGATCGCTTTGCATCTTTTGGATCTCCACGTTCTTCGCTCTGAAATGCTGCAAGTGACCCCGGTTTCGCACAGTCGTATCGTTAGAATCTGGCAGCACGAACAATCGGAGGACGAGCGCGGGAAGTTCGGTACCGAATCGAGCACCTGCGACCAACCAAGGCCAAAACAAACACGATTTCAACGCAGTCTATCTATTCGATGATACACTGCAGCACCACGCGGCGCATACGTACGTCGATGTCGCGCAGCATCTGCTGATCCGTCGTTATGGTGATACTCATTTGTTTGGCGGCCAACGTCTGCGCTCCCACCACACAAGTTTGGTTAAAGAGAACGATCTGGCCGCGCTGCCGGTTTGCAAGTGCGGCACGAGCGGAAGACGGCTTGATCGGGAACGATTCGGTTTGTTGTTGCTGCGCTTAATGCCCTCCACACGGCAGCGTGCAGCAGCGTTCGCTCTGTCCAGTTCTTTCCTCGCACGTCATTTATGACGTAAAACCAAAATTTTTTGATCATGCCGCATTTTTGTGCAAAAATTCATGCGCACGTCACTCGATTTTCAGAAGAGCTGAATCTCGTCCGTGTTGTGTGTTTGCAGATGGGTATGTATCGCTGCGAATCGCTGGTTTGCAGGTCCAGCAGCGCATGCACGCTGCAGCTGCTCCGTCATTGCAGATTGGGCGCTGGCGGGACGGGCACTGCGGCTGTGATTGACTCGATTGTGCGGTGTGTTTTTGTGTTTTGGCGGTCTTTTCTGATGTGACTCAGATTTCTCTGGTTTGTAGCGCGCTCGCATGCCATCCAAACCCAACAAACAACATAAAACATTTAACGGTATTAAATTTGTGTGTTGGATGTCGGTTCGTGTTGTGTTGTGTTGTGTTGGGTGATGTGTTGTGATGTGTTATGATGATGTGTGTTTGGTTCGATGGGTCGATGGGTCGATGGGTCAAATGATGGCTGATCAGTCGAGAAGCTGTTAAGCTCGGTAGTGACGAGATCCGGCGAGCGGTATTATCTCGTGAAATGGGAGGGATACGGCCTATCAGAATCCACGTGGGAACCAGAAGCAAATTGTGCTGACTGCACGGAAGCGATCGACGAACTCAATGCAAGGAACAATCCACCACCACCGGACGGTGCACCGAAAATGCCGCCAGCGCTGATTGCACAGCTTCCAGCGAGCAGTGGTCGTGGCGGTCGCGGTCGTCCACGGGGCAGTTCGAAGCGAGCGCGCGGTTCGCACGGCGGGGCGAAAAACACGGGCAGTCGTGATCGGGAGCGGGATCGGGACGAATCGGATGACGAAATGTCCGCAGCTGATTCGGAGGATGCGAGTGACGGCGGTTCGGCTTCCGCTGGAAGTGACACGCGAACGAGTTCTGACGATACTTTACCGCTGCGTTTAAAACTCTCAAATAATAATACTAACAGCAAATCCGATCCGCCCCCTCCCAAATCGCTCGATTCATTCCCGCCGATAGTCATCACAAGCGCAGAATTTAAACGACCCGCAAATCAACCCACGCACGAGTTTCTAATCACCTCTTCGGATGGCGGGACGGAAATCGGTCACTGCGATGTGTGCGATCGAACGGAATACTTTCTCGATGGCGAAACCGATCCGGTATGTTTGTGATTCTGAGAATGGATTGGTTTTGTGATTGCGGGGTGCGTTTTATTGACTTCCTCGGTTTGTTTTATGCAGGTTTGGGGCATCGGGTACGGGGATTCGCGCTGCGGTGATGATGTGATCGTGTTTCTCCGCCCTGATCGGTGTGTGTTGGTTGTTGTATCGCGCAGAGCGAATGAAATCGTAACGTGCCGAGTGTGTAAGATTAATGTACACCAGCAGGTAAATTCCCCTCTCTTCCAGACAGCAGCGTCAGTCCATCATATCTCACTGCTCACTCTTTGTGTTGTGCATCGCAGTGTTACGGTTCGGACATTCGAATTCGCCGCCCCGCTTCGGATTGGTTGTGCGTGGCGTGTCGTGTGTATAATGGAATTGCGCCTTTGTTTGATTTATCGAGCCGATATGAATCGACGCCAACCTCTGCTTCCGGTGGCAGTGGCAGTGGCAGTGGCAGTGGCGACGGTGGGACAGCCTCGACCGCCACCGCTACGGCTTCCGCTAGCGGTAAACGAACCTCCCGACCGCGACCGCCACCGCCACCGCCACCGCCGCCACCACCTCCGTCGCATCCCGCGCCAGATCCGACCCGAGCACCTATGGACGATATGCCCGCGCTTGAATTTGATCCCCCGACGATCGCTGTAACTTCGTCCGTTGTCCCACCCCCTCCACCCCCGCCAACCACATCCGATCGTGCCCCGATGCTGTTCGATACACCGCCTGCTTCCATTATTACTGTACCATCAGAATTCTCACCGCAGCGTATCGCTTTACCGCCGGCTCCTGCCAGTGCCGCTTCATCACCGCCCGTCCCCCCTCCACCAGTGCCACTTCGGATGCACAATTATCAGTGTCGGCTGTGCACGCAGGAGGGTGGTGCACTCAAACCCACCGTCAACGTTGATTCAACGGTATATGTGTCGTGTTTTGCTCGTATGAACTCCTTCACACACTGATTCGTTTGTGGTTGTGCGCGTGTAGCCGGATCACATGTGGGTGCATATGTCCTGTGCGACATGGCATAACGGTATGAGATTGGTTGGGGTTTCGAGTTTGAGTTTGGTTTACCGATGCTTTTATGTAACGTCCGTGTGTCTGGTGTTGTGTGATGTTGTCTGGTGTGTAGTGACGAAGGGCCACGGACTGTTGACTCTTCCGGATGAAGCGTCGAAGGAATATTATGGCGGTTTCGAATTATTGGATCCGGGATTGACCACACTCACGTGTTTCTGTGGGCTGAAGGGCAAATCATGTACCCAATGCGCTTACGGCAAATGCACGGTCGCGTTTCACGTCGAATGTGGTATGGAATTTTGATTTAATACTGATCTTTCCTGCTGGCTGTTCATTGGCCGGTGATGTGGTGTGGTTTGTTTGTGCTGCATAGCCCGACGCAAGCATCAGCGCATGTTTCTGTATCCGTACACGAAAAGTGGTGGAGTACCGCCGACTGACGGTGCGAGCGAGGAACCGATCGGTCGGGTTGCGATATTGATTTGTAAGAAACACTCCAATTTTAATTTTGATGTAACCGAATATTTGAAAACTCTTTGGACGAAGGGCGATTCCGCCATCCTTCGACAGCGGATGAGGCA
>VFQP010005460.1_pt1 | contig 11093 bp, 11 predicted proteins | sample 3512351 | NCBI WGS metagenome assembly VFQP01 (sample SAMN10412372, study PRJNA504923) | tailings metagenome | isolation source: Relicate 1 Philex TSF1 revegetated site | place: Philippines: Tuba, Benguet | collected 2017-08-29
GGGAGAGAAAGAGCTAAGGTACCCGCGCAGGCAGCGTCACCACGACCACCACGATTGCCATCACGCGCCCGCCGGGGTGTGCGGCCCAGGCTGGGTCCGATGTCGCCGCCGCTGCTGCCGCTCCTCCTCCTCCTCCTCCAGCTCTATGAGCTGCGACAGCGGCAGGTCGCTGACCGCCCGGCCGTCCATGCTCCCGCTGAGCTGCCCCGAGTACGGCTTGCTCCTGCACGGCATGACACGGTGCCGCTCGTGCGTGACGGGCCGGCCACACACACGCACCGCCGACCCCCACCAGCTGCACCTCACCTGACGCCGCACCCTGCGGGCACGTAGCCCCGCATGGGGTTCTGGGACTGCGCGCCGTCCGCGGCGGGCGGCGGTGCTGCACTGTTCCCCCCGCTGATTGGCACGCCCGCCGCCAATCCTCCTTGCTGCTGCTGCTGCTGCTGGTTGGGCCAGTCCATGACGAGGCTGTGCCGCGCCCGCTGGATGTCCTCGAACCGCCTCTGCGATCACAGGTGAGCATATTCACCGTGAGCACCGGTGCGCCTCTGCACGGTGCCCCGTGCCGGCACCACCCCCTTGAGCTCCCGCTCACCCCCTTGTTGCGCCAGGCCCACAGCGTGTCAATGCCCCACACGCCCACGCCCGCCAGGCCCGCCAGCGCGGCAAAAAAGGCCATCTCCAGCGGCCGCGCGGACAGGCTCTTGGTCAGCGATTGCCACAGCGCTGCGTCGCAGGCAGTGCGGGTGCAAGTGTGAGTCCCGCACCGTTAACTTGCAAAGGGCTAACCCCACACCCTCACAGTAGTACTCACGGCGCCGCGCCTTGCGTGGCCCTGCGCTCCCCGACTGCCACTGGTGCCACCAGTGCGCGTCGGCCGACCCGCCGGGCGCCGAGCCAGAGCCGTAGGCGTAGCCCTGGCCAGGCCGGTAGTAGGACCCGCCCGCTGCTGCCGAGAAGGAGCCCCCCGCCCCGCGCTGCAGCGCCGCCCGCTTGCCGTCTGCGTGGGCGCGGGGCAAGCTCGCGCGTAAGCCTTGAGCTTTCAAGGCCATCACTGCGGCGACAGCGCCACACCATCATCGCAGCGACGGCGGCGCACCGTCTGAGAGGATCTCGTACGCCTCGGTGATGGCCTGCGATGTGGGCACGCGTGGCGGGCGCCGCGTCCATCCACTGGCCACCATGGTTGATGCACAGCGTTGCTCCGGTGGTTCGGTGAGAACTGTGAGCTCACCTTGAAGCGCGTGCTGGCCGCCTGCCTGACGTGCTCTGGTTCGCCGGACAGCCTGCGGCCACGAGGTAGGGCGACCACGCTCGCCAGCGCTCCTTTGGGCAGGGGAGCGACAACAAGCGAGCGAGGGCACCTCTGTCGCGCCGCACCGGTCGGGGTGCAGCTGCAGCGCCAGCTTGCGGAAGGCCGTCTTGACGTCCTCGCCGGAGCAGGAGCGCGCCACGCCCAGCGTCCTGAAGGGGTCCGCCGCCATCCTGTTGTGCTTTGCTGCTCTGCACACTGGCTCTGCTCTGCAGAGGCAAAGGCTTGCAGATGCCCCTTCAAGGAGGCGCAGCACGCACGCCATGAACGAGTTCAACGCGCAAACGCGCAAAAGCAGCGTGGCAAGAGCACAGAAAGACGAGAAAGCAGTCAGGAGCAGCAGGATAAGAGGAGGGAGCAAGCCAGCTGGGCCGTTGCTCGGTCGTGCATTCGATCATGCGCGTCGAAGGTCCGGGTCGTTGCGGTTGTTCTGAGCAGGTGCAGCGCCTCACGGCCGGCCACACACACACACACAAGCTTCCAGGGGCTCCCGGCTCATCACTCCTCCTCCTTGAGCGCGGCCATGCCGCCCCCTGCCGCCGCCGCCGCCGCCGGAGAAGGTGCGCACAGCGGCAAGCGCACCAGCTCCTCGGTGGGCAGCGCCGGCGCGGCCGCCTTGTCCAGCAAGGCCTGCGGGCACACGAGCCACAAGGCGGTGCGACCCGAACGCGTTACGGGCTGCGGCTTGAGGCCAGCACGGGCCCACCGTCGCGCCCTGGCGCGCTGGTGCAACGGCTTTCCAGACGTCGAGTGCGTGTTGTCGCGTGCCTTTGCTTGGTGCCCATCTGCTTGACGCCAGAGATGGCTCTCTATCAAATGCAGCGCTCGCCACACCGCCGTCCTGGCTGGACGGCCCGCCTGTGCCTGCCTGCCCGCCACCAGGCCGCGTCGTGTGGCGCGCTGGTGGAAGCCCTTGAAGTGCACACCCCCTGGTTCGCCTACGCGAGCAGCTGGGGCCCAGGCGGCGCACCTCGAGCTTTTTGTCCCGGTCGGCGTTCTGGAAGGCGCCGCCCGAGGCCTGCTCGTCAATGGCAGCCTGGTGGCGCTGCAGCTCGGCAAAGCTGGCGGCGTAGGGCGGCGGCAGCGGCCGCTTGAACCATGGGTGCGCCTTGATGCCCGCCACGTCCAGCCGCTGGTCCTGCGGGAGAAGCGGCAAGGGGTGACCGAAGCAACACCCAGTGGCAGCGGCGGCGGGCAACAGCCACGCTTGGCCTTGTGACTGTGACGGCCCGTGCCTCCTTGCTGCGCTCTCGAAGCGTGTGTGGTGTGGCGCTGAGGCCCCATTGTTCGGCAGCTGGCCTGAAGCGCTCGGTAGGCAGGGCCGACGCGGAGCGAGAGCCTGGCCTCGCCAGCCGTGCACCCGCTTGGCTCACGCACCCGGAGCATCAGTCCCCTTGGATGAGTCGCCACACCTGGCCCACCACGCACCTGCTTGACCTCAAACACCTTGTCCAGCAGGTCCCTCAGCTCGGGCGACAGGCGCGACACGGCGCTGCCCATGTTGGGCTGGTCCCGCCTGCACGCATGGGCCACACGACGCTCGTGCGACCCCGTCGTGCGATGCCGTCCCAAAGGCCCTCCACATGCCGGCCAAAAGATCCGTCACATGCGGGCTCCCAAGGCCGCCACGTGCCGGCTCATAGGTCCGCCCCTGACGACACGCACCAGGTGGTCTTGATTTGGGCGAGCCAAAGGTCGTACAGCCCCGCCGTGTTGTTGAAGTTCTCGTCCGACGTCTCAAAGGGGAACTGCCCCAGCAGCATCACAAACAGCAGCACGCCCGCCGCCCACACGTCCACCTTCTTGCCGTCGTAGCCGTTCCTGCGTCACGCCAAGCGGGGCACGGCAGCCACAGGGTCCGTGACCGCGCTGCACCCACCCGGCGTGCCGCCGGCGCCCCGCACCCTCTGGCTGACGCAGGCCCTCACCGCGAGCTGATGAGCTCGGGGCCCATGTACTCTGGCGTGCCGATGCGCATCGTGTCCTGCGCACAGGACCGGCGGCAAACGCGCACGGCACGCATGTGCGGGCGTGAGCAGGCGCAGACGCGCGCGCAGACAGGCCGCGGCCGCAGCGGCACGCTGCGCGCGCCGGCCGCACCATGTTGCTGTTGGCCTGCCAGTGCTTGGCAAAGCCAAAATCGCACAGCTTGAGCCAGGGCGGGCTGTGCTGGTCCAGCAGCGTGTTGTCCAACTTGAGGTCCCTGCAACGACACGTCGCGGACGCACCACGCGCCCCATCTCGCAGGTACCGCAGCACCTCCTCCGGCCTTTCCACCCCACACACACACACGCTTTGCGCTGCGAGACATCTGATACGCCCGGCAGCTGGGCGCTTTGGCCCCGCCGAGGTGTCCAAACAGATGCAAATCCAAGAAACACAAGCTGGGGCGCGGTCCCACGCAGCGCGCAGCGCGCGCAGCACGCACCGGTGCGCCACCTGGTGCTTGTGGCAGTAGGCCACCGCCTCGACCAGCTGGACGAAAAAGTAGCGCGCCTCCTCCTCGTCCAGGCACAGGCCGCCGCGCTGGCTCTTGGTCTCGCGCTTCTTGGTCACGTACGCCACCATGTTGCCGCCTGCTCAAGCGAGCGGGTGGGGGGGCACGGCGCACGGCTGGTGCTCTACTGCTGCTGCTGCGCAGCGCGCAGTCGTCGTCTGCACCGCCTTTGCTGCACGGCCCGCCTGCCTGTTCCCCTCTTGTCACGGGTGGCGCCTGCCGCCGCGTCTGTCCTCCCCGCCCCCCCCAGCACCGCCCCGTCTTGCAGTGGACGTCGCCTGCCGCCGCCTCTGTCCTCCCTGCCGCCAGCACCGCCCCCGCCTTGTTGTGGGCAGCGCCTGACGTCGCCCCCACAGGTGCTCCGCCCCCAGGCACTGTCCCCGCCTCCCCGCCCCCGCCGCCACGGCACATACCTGGCACATACTCCATGACGAGGCCCAGGTGCGTCTTGCTCAGGATGACCTCGTCCGCTGAGACGATGTTGGAGTGCCCGCGCCCCAGGTCGGCCTGGATCTTGATCTCCCGCTTGATGACGGCAATGGCGGGCTTTGGTATGGGCCGCTTAATGAGCTTGACGGCCACCTCACTTCGCGTCTGCTTGTCCCGGCACAGCCATGTCTCCCCCTCGCCGCCGCGGCCCAGCAGCTTGATGACCTCGTGCGTCTCTGCCAGGCCAAAGTCCGGCGGCTGCTGAGAGCTGCTGGCTGATGACTTGCCCTTGCCGGACGGCGCGCTGCTCCCTGGCTTGCTGGGGGCCTTGGCTGCTGAGGAGCCTCCCCCTGCGCTGCTGGACGCTTCGCCATACTTGCTGGCCGACGCCGAGCCCTCCGAGCTGCAGGCACGCAGGCACACAGCCGAGGGCAGCGTCGTGACGGGCGGAGGTGGCAGGCGTCGAGCAGTCGGGGCTGCCTGGCACCTGGCAGCTGTTGCGCTCTCCATCCCCGTCAAGAGCTTGCTTTCTCACCTGCAACACGCGCCCATGCTGCTGCTTTTGCTGCTGCTGGACACCTGATCTGCTTGCTGCAGGAGCAACGGGGCGACGCGTCTGCGCACCCCGCCCGGGGGCTTGCGCCGGCGCGATCGCCCCGGAGAGCTTTTCTTCAGCCTCAGTGCAGCTTTGCAGCACAGGCAGGCTTGAGCTCCTGAGGCATGGCTTCCCCAGCGACAGCGGCCAGCAACGACGACGAAGGCAATGAGCCAGCGGGCGCGGCCTTCACGTGCCGCTTCACCGCCGCGCTGCGGCACGTGGAGACCACCCTCGTACCGAACCCCGTGCTCAGCGACCCGCTGGCGCCACTCCTGTGCGGGCCAAGGGCGCTCAAGCTGGCGCAGGACGAGCTGGCGGGCCTGGCGGCAGCCCAGGGGCCCGGCAAGCACCTGCGCGTGCCCGCGCGCACCCGCCTGGTGGAGGAGCAGCTGCTGGACGCGCTGCGCCAGCTCTCCTCCCACGAGCAGGGCGGCGTGGACGTGCAGGTCGTGTCGCTGGGCTGCGGTATGGACACACGGCCATGGAGGCTGCCGCAGCTGGCGCAGCGCTCGGGGTGCCGCGTGCGGTGGTTTGACGTGGATCAGCCCGAGATTGCGCGGCTCAAGCTCGACAGCCTGGCGGCGGCGGGCGCGCAGACCTCCGCGGAGGAGGTCGTGCGGCCTGGCGACGGCCAGCGGGAGCGTCCCGCCGCTGCTGCGTTCCCGCTGCACTGCAGCAGCTACGCCATGGTGGGCGCTGACCTCTCGGTGGTGCCGCTCAGAGAGGCGCTGGTGCAGCTAGCTGAGCCCGCGCAACCGTTCCGGGCCGACCTGCCGACTGTGTGGGTGCTCGAGGCCGTCATCTACTATCTTCCGCTGGAAGCGGCGGACGCGCTCTTGCAGGTGAGTTTCGCGCCCGCTCACGCCCGCTCTGAGCGTGTGCTTGGGCGCGACTGGTCATGATGAGTGGGGTTGCGCTGAGCCCGCGACAAATGTGCAGGCCATGGCGGAGCTGTCGGCGCCGGGGTCCCGCGCCGTGCTCACGTGCGTGGACGCGGACCTTTTGGAGGCCTCGCGCAGCCGCATGCACGCCACGCACATCTTTGCCAACCTGTGGCACTTTGACGTGGACGAGATGTGCGCGTGCCGGGCCTACCGCCGCCACTGGGAGACGCGCGTGGCGCCGCGCTCCACCAAGGACCTGGCGCTGGAGCTGCTGGGCGCCGACACGTACGTGGCGCTCTACGGCGGCGCAGAGTGCCTGCTGGTCGCCGACCTCAAACCTCCTCCTCCCGAGCAGCAGCCACCACACGAGCCCACATGATGCCCACTCAGTTTGCACGTGTCGTGTGTAAGGGCCAAGGGCTAGTGCTGCTGCGCCTGGGTGTCAGCGGCGTAGGCCTGGAACTCCCGGCGGAGGCTGACGATAAAGTCCGAGAACTGGTTGGTCTCGTTGAGGCGCGCCGTGAGCTCGGCCACCTTGGGCACCGGGGGGATGCACCGCGTGACTGCGCGGGCATGGTTGCAGGCGAGGACGCGCTTCCCTGTTGCCCCTATTGCTGTCAGCGACCCCGACCCCCTGTTGCCCCTATTGCTGGCAGGACCCCGATGCTATCGACGCAGGAGGAGCAACGCTGCTCTCGCACCCTTGTACGTGTTGTCAGGCTGGATGCGCACGGCCACCTTGAACGGCCGCAAGGGGTCCAGCGCGTCCACTTGCGTCATGACCAGCATCAGCTCGCCCTCTGCACAGCGTGGGCGGGGTGCTGACCCTGCTTCCTTCCGAGAGGTGTCCTGCAACCGGTGGGGCTCCTCGACGCACGCGGTCCCGCACGCACCTGGGACCTGCCGGAACTCCAGCCCCAGGCGTGACGCGTACGTCTCGAGAGAGCGCTTTAGCGCTGCAAGGCGGCTGGTGCGGTTGCTCTCCTCCACTGCCACATCTGCGTGCACACAAGGCGCCAGCCAGCAGGAGCAGCGCGCACGGTCGCCGCACTCCCCCTCAACACCCTGCTCACGCGGCCGGGAACGCCGCTGGCTCACCTGCTTCCCGCTTGAGGCACTCCATCTCCTGCGTGTGCACGGACTCCTGCAGCTGCTGGTGCTTGCTGCTCTCCTCGTTCTGCTCCTCCCGGAGCTTGGACGCCACCGTCTGCAGCGCCGCGGTGCGGTGCTCCTCATCCGCCAGCCCTGCGCCGCATGCAAGGCAGGGGCGGCGCTGGTGAGCAGCGTGACGATGCCAGGGCAAACGGGGCGGGCCCGCCCGGCGTCGACTCGACGCACGTTTGTGCAGCCGGTCCACGGCAGCTTGGAGCTGCTCCTGGCTGGCCCTCAGCGCCCTCAGTTTGTCTGCGCAGTGTGGCCCACGCGTCGTGGTGGGCACCGGGGCAAGCGCCGCAAGCAGCCGTGGCGTCGAGCGCGCGCGGTCTGTCGCGGCCGCTCGACAGCAAGCTCTTCCCCCACAGCTGCGAGCCAGGGCGCAGGCGCAGCCCCACACCCGAGTGCTCCTTGAGCTTGGTCGCGTGCTGGTCCTTGATATCCCTGGCCTCTGCCACCTGCCGCGTCGCCCAGCTGTCCGTGAGCGCCCGCACGCGCAGAAGCTCGCGCTCCAGCTGGGCAAAGTCCATGGTGGCGACGCTGTTACACACGTGCACTCCTGGCTCACTTGCTGAAGTCCTAGCGCGTTCTCCTTCCTCGCTGTCGCTGTTCCACCTGAGCAACAGAAAACGACTTTTTTCGGCTCGGCCGCGCGCGCCTCGCGTGAAGGCACGAAGGAGAGTGTACAGGCAGTAGCGCGGCAGTGCGCACACACTGGGCTCTGCAGCTGCACGCGGCTAGGGCGACAAGGGCTCCTCGGCCCATCAGCAGCGGGCCAGAACGCTCCCCAGGAGCGGTCAGGACGAGGTAGCGGCAGCCTGCTCGAGAGGAGGAGGAGGAGAGGCACCCGGAGTGCGTGGATGCAGCCTTGAGAGGAGCGAGCGGTGCATCGAGGAGGAGCCATGGGCACGACGAACGACACCCACACCGTGGGCTCGCGCGTGTGGGTCCGCGATGACGCCGAGAGCTGGATTAAGGCCGAGGTGGTGCGCCTGGATGGGCCCAGCTCCATCGTGGTCAAGGCCGAGAGTGGCCGCGAGCTCAAGGCCAAGGCCGACGACCTGCCGCTGCAGAATCCGGAGGCGCGCGGCGTCGAGGTGCGCCGCCGGTCCTCCTCCATCGCGGAGGATTCCAGGGCGCGTGGCGGGGGGCCTTTCTCCTGCGGCGCTCGCTGCTTCTCGCCTGCCTGCCTCCTCGGGTGGAAGGTGGCCCCTGGGATCTGCCCCCGCGCGCGCAGGACATGACGCGCCTGGCGTATTTGCACGAGCCGGGCGTGCTGTGGAACCTCAAGTGCCGCTACGCGCTGGACGACATCTACACCTACACGGGCACCATATTGATCGCAGTCAACCCGTTCGCCAGCCTGCCGCACCTCTACGGCGCGCACATGATGGACCAGTACCGCGGCGTCGACCTGGGGGAATTGTCGCCGCACGTCTACGCCATCGCGGACGCCGCCTACAGACAGATGCGCAAGGAGTGGAAGGGGCAGTCCATTCTGGTGCGTGCTCTCGCCACAGGCAGAGCAGCGAGGCGCGCAGCAGGCTCGTGCTCGTAGTGTAGGCCGTCCTGGAGGCGCAGGCCCTGCTGGCGTGCCGGGGGGGACAGGTGTCGCCCGCCAGCCGCGCGCACGCGTCGCTCACCCACTCGGCACAGCAGCAGCAGGTGGCGCCACAGCAGCTGGGGCGTGCCAGGTGGCGTGCCGTGAGCCTGACACGTGTGCGTGTGCGCTCACGCCTGCGCCGGCAGGTGAGCGGTGAGTCGGGCGCCGGCAAGACCGAGACGAGCAAGCTCATCATGAAGTACCTGGCCTACATGGGCGGCTACTCGGACACGGGCGAGGCCAGCGGCAGCGGGCGCAGCGTGGAGGAGCAGGTGACTCGAGTTTGGTCGGTGCTCACTGGGCCAGGGGAGAACACAGCGGCCCAGCGCGGCAGGCAGGCACAACGACAAAGGGCCAGGTGGAGCAGCACGCGTGACGTGTGGGTGGTGGGTGGTTGGCGTGGGGCGCAGGTGCTCGAGTCCAACCCGCTGCTCGAGGCGTTTGGCAACGCCAAGACGGTGCGCAACGACAACAGCTCGCGCTTTGGCAAGTACGTCGAGATCAACTTCAATAAGAAGGGCGTCATCAGCGGCGCCGCCATCCGCACCTACCTGCTGGAGCGCAGCCGCGTGGTGTCGGTCAACAACCCCGAGCGCAACTACCACGTCTTTTACCAGGTGCCTGACAACTCGGGGGCACAGGGGGGCGGGGGACCAGGGCGAGGGTGGAGGCGCGCCGAGCAGGAGGAGTGCGCGGAGGAGGCACGCACGCCAGCAGCACGGGATGGCGCACGGACGCCCCAAGCACACCGGGGCCCGCGTTGGGCCACACAGCATGCCGAGGCGCAGCGCTCCGCGTTGCCAGGCGGCACTGACGCGTGACAGCACACGCGAACCTGGCCCGCGCAGCTGTGCGACGGCGCCACGCCCGAGGAGCGCGCCAAGTGGAAGCTGGTGCCGGCGGCCGAGTTCCACTACCTCAACCAGAGCACATGCTTTGAGCTGCCGGGCGTCAACAACGCCGAGGAGTACAAGGTGCGGAGTGCAAGGCGTTTGGGGCCTGAGGGAGGCCTGCGGATGGTCGCCACACTTCCGGCCTTGGAAAAAGCAGCAGCAGCAGCAGCAGCAGGGCGCTGCACCAGATGGATGGCTGGGATGGGGTCACGAAGTTGGAACCGTCGCGCTTGCGTGTGCTCGATCGCGGCGCAGCGCACGCTGCTGGCCATGACGCGCGTGGGCATCCCGGCGGCCGACCGCGAGGCCATCTTCCGCACGGTGGCCGCCATCCTGCACCTGGGCAACGTGACGTTCAAGGCGGGCCCCGACGACTCGTCGCTGCCGGCAGACGCAAAGGCGCAGCACCACCTCGGCGTGGCGGGTGCGCACGCGCCGCGCAGTCCTTGGTTGGGGGGGGGGGGCTGGCAGGGGCGGCGGCACCAGCAGGCAGCACCTTGCACCAATGGAGGACGAGCAGCCACGGGGAGGGGGCGAGAGGCGCGGCAGGCGCGCATGCAGGCGTGCGCTGGCAGTGCGTGTGCTCATGCTTCTGCGTGTGCGGTGATGGTGGTGGTGGTGGTGCCGCAGCGGAGCTGCTGGGCGTGGACGGCGAGGGGCTGGTCAAGGCGCTCACGACGCGCACGCGCCAGACGCCCGAGGGGCCCATCGTCAGCCCGCTGGACGCCAAGGCCGCCACCGAGAACAGGGACTCGCTCGCCAAGATCATCTACTCCAAGGTTTGTGTGTGGGCGCGCAGGGGACGCACCAGGAGGGGACGACTGGCCTGGAGCAGCCACGGGGCGGCACACGACGAGCCGCGTCTCTCAGCAGGCCCCAGGAGGGAAGAGGACCAGGGGAAGGGGCGCTGTCGGGTGTTCACGCAAGAGGGGTGGTGGTGTGGTGGTGGTGGTGGGTGGTTGCCGCGCCCGCAGATGTTTGACTGGCTGGTGGCGCGCATCAACGCGGCGATCGGCGAGGACAAGAACTGCGCGGCGTCGGTGGGCGTGCTGGACATCTACGGCTTCGAGTCCTTCACCACCAACGACTTTGAGCAGGTGCGGCGCAGTAGTGGGGGGTGCTCGCCTGCCCTGGGCAACGCAGCCGCTACTGGGGACTGGCAGGGCTGGGCGGGGCAGGGCCGGCGCATCGCTGCTGGACCATGCACGGCGCTGCCGCATGTGCGTGCCGCGCAGTTCTGCATCAACCTGGCCAACGAGAAGCTGCAGCAGCACTTCAACCAGCACGTGTTCAAGATGGAGCAGGCCGAGTACGAAAAGGAAAAGATCGACTGGAGCTACATCCAGGTGCGACCTTGAGTCAGGCGCTACCCCCACCAGCCTGGGCCCTTGGCAGCGCAGGGAGCGCGCCAGGTGGCAGCCCCTTGGAGCTCTCTCCTCCCACTAAGCACATGGCGTGTTTGGCGCCTTGTCCCTCGCCTGCCTGAGCGCAGTTCGTGGACAACCAGGACGTGCTGGACCTGATTGAGGGGCGCATGGGCATCCTGGACCTGCTGGACGAGCAGTGCCGCTTCCCCACGTCCACGGCGGCCGACCTGGCGCAAAAGCTCTACACCACGGGCGCCTGCAAGGACTCCAAGCGCTTCACCAAGCCCAAGCTCAGCAACACGGCCTTCACCATTGACCACTACGCCGGCAACGTGACGTACGAGACGGCCAACTT
>VFQP010005461.1_pt1 | contig 11092 bp, 14 predicted proteins | sample 3512351 | NCBI WGS metagenome assembly VFQP01 (sample SAMN10412372, study PRJNA504923) | tailings metagenome | isolation source: Relicate 1 Philex TSF1 revegetated site | place: Philippines: Tuba, Benguet | collected 2017-08-29
GCGGCGGCGGCGGCGGCGAGCGAGCAGCGGCTCCGGGAGGGCGCTGTGGCTGCTCTCCAGGTGGCCGCCCGGCTGCAGCAGGCCATGCAGGCGCAGCTGGAGCTCATCCAGGTGCGTGGTCTGACGTCCATTTTCTCATGCGACCTGCAGGTGTTATGCAGGACGACCTGTCCTGCCGCTGTGTACGCTGTCACTGACTGATTGCATCCCCCGTGGCGTCCTCGGCGGCGCCCCTGCTGCGCGCGCGCGTGGGCAGGAGGCGTTTGAGGAGGAGGCGCGCAAGCGGGACCGGCTGCGCGAGCGTCTCGAGGGCAAGCTGGCGGCGCGGGCCCGCGAGGCGCGGGAGCGCGCCGACGAGGCGCGGGAGGCGCACCTGCGGGCGGCGCAGCTGGAGCAGCAGCTGCAGCGCGCACAGGAAGAGGTGAGGCGGCCCCCACACGCACACTTGCCCTGCTTGGTCTGCTTGCCTGGGTGCCTGCTGCGGGACACCGCTGTGGACGCGCACGGCCCGCCCAAGGTGCCGACACACATGGCAAATGCGTGCTGCCAAAGGATGGCAGGAGCAAGGCGCGTGCTTCTGCTCTGCCTGTTTTTGCGCGGGGCGGCTGTGCGTGCGGCTGCAGGCGCGCGGGCAGGTGGGGCGGGTCGAGGCGCAGCTGCAGGCGCTGCGGGACGGCCAGGCGGCCGCCACGGCGGCGCTCAAGGCGGCGCACGACACGGCGCTGGCTGAGGAGAAGCAGCGCTCCGCCGCGCAGCTCAAGGTGTGCGCCTGCCCGCGCGCCCACACGCCCACGCTTGCACGCTCGCTTGCGCCTCACCGCCGCCTCGCCGCCGCGGCGCTGCCATCGCCGCACAGCGCAACGGCAAAAGTACGCAGGCCTTGAGAGCAGGGCCCGTGCGCAGCTGCCGAGGCCGCTCAGAAGCTGCGTGGCAGCGCGCGATTGGTCGCAGGATCTGGAGGGGCAGGTGCAGCGGCTGATGGCCAGCCTGGGCGACCGCAGCGCCGAGGAGCAGGCCGCCATGCGGCTGGTGCAGTCGCGCGCCGAGGCCCTGCAGAACGACCTGGCAGACAGGCGCGTGCTTTGCCCGCCTTGCCTTGCTGGAGCGTGACGTGGCGCACGCGTGGCGCGCGGGGCTGGTCCACTGGCGGGCAGGAGGGCAGCGCAGAATCCCACATCTCTGGTCGTCCGACACGTTGACGCATGTGGGGTGTTGGCAGTCGGTGGAGGCAGGTGCACGCGCTGTGGTTGCGGCCGCAGGTCGGCGGCTCTGTCGGAGCTGCAGCAGGGCGCCGGGCTGGTGCGCGCGCACTGGGGCAGCCTGCGGCGTCACCTGCTGCGCCTGCAGGCGGCGTCGCGCGAGGGCGCCGCCGCCAGGGTGGCGCTGGCCACCGCCGAAGTGGAGGGCGGCGCGGCGGCGGGCGCCGGCGCCGACCTCGCCGTGCTGTACGGCAACGGGACGGTGAGCGCGATGCGTTGCTGGTTGCAAGCAGCGGCGCCACCTGTCCTGGGAACTGGACAGCGCTGTGGTGGGCGCAGCGCTGTGTTTGCACACGTCGATGGGCCTGTACAGGGCCCAATACGGTCGGGCGTATGTGAGGTCTCGCGGCACAGAGGCGAGCGAGACTGCCACATGCATTGCGTGCATGTGCGTGTGTGTGCGTGTGGCAGGGCGAGGAGCAGTCGCAGGACTTGCTGCGCGAGTGGGACGCCGCGCTGCGCCCCCAGGCGGTGGAGCGCTCGCTCGTGGCGGCCTGCGGCCTGGTGGAGGGCGCCCTGGCCGAGTGGCAGGTAGGTGCACCAGCCCACCCGCCAAGGCACGGCCGCACACCCCAGCTGCCCCCCCTGACCCTCCCTGCCCAGCCCGCGCAGAGCGCGCCAAGGCGCGCTGACGCTGCGAGGCGTGCTGCCGCTGCCGTGGCTGCAGGCGCTGGCAGAGCAGGCCGCCCAGGCGGCTGGCCGCCTGGCGGCGCTGGCGGCGGCGCAGCGCCACGCCGAGGCCGTCGTGGCGCCCATGCTGCACGCGGCGCAGGCGCAGCTCCGGCAGGTGCGGCTCCCTCCCTCCAGCGAAATGCAGCCACCGCCGACGGTGAACCAGCCTGGCAAGCGCTCGCTGCGAGCGTTCTCACCTCAAGCAGCGCGCGCTTTGGTTTGGTGCGCCTGTTCACGAGGCACGCTGTGTGCGTGGAGCTGAATGAGGCGGTTGCTGACTGCGCGGGTGGTGGGATGGTCGCAGGCCGAGGATCGGTGCGCCGAGGCGGAGCACGCCGCCAGCGCGGCGCGGCTCGAGGCGTCCGAGGCGCGGGCGCAGGCGGCGGCCGCCGACGGCGCGGCGCAGCGCGCGCAGCGCGACGCGGCGGCGCTGCAGGTGTGTGCGCCGCGTTTTGCATCCGCTCCGTGGGATCCCCTGCGGGGACACAAACGCCGCCGCCGGGCCGAGTTTGGCGTTGCGGGAATGCAGTCGTTCGCTGCTTGCTGCTCGTGGTGGTGGCAGGACGCGCTGCGGGAGGTGCAGCGGGAGGCGGGCTCGCTGGACGCCGAGCGGCGGCAGCTCAAGCTCGCCCTGCAGGGGTCCAAGGTGCGCCCCAGGGGCACGCGCGACGTGACGCCTGCTCCCTTTTGTCTCTCTCCCTCGCCCCCCTCCAGCCTGCCACCTTCGCTTCTGCTGTCCCTCAGCAGCGCGGCTTGCTGCGTGGCCCAGCCCAGCCTGCATTGCTGGCGGCGAGGCGGTGCCCTGGGCGTGCACAGGGGGTGCAGGAGCGAAGCAATCCTGGGCGCCGCTGCTGCTGCTGCTGCTCAGCCCGACGCGACCCTTGCTTGCAGCGGGTGGCGCGCGTGCTGCTGCTGCTGCTGCTGCTGCTGCTGTTGCTCAGCCCATTGCTTCGTTGGCTTGCGGCGCATGCCCTGGTGTGCGCAGGGCGAGCTGCAGCGCAGCGTGTTGGATGTTGCTGCTCTGCTCAGCGCAACTGCTTCATCGGCGAGCCGTTGGTGTGGGTGCTGCTGTTGCGCGCGCAGGGCGAGCTGGAGCGCATGCTGTCTGAGCGCGACCAGGCGCTGGTGCAGGCGGGCCGGGACCTGGACGACCTGCGCACCACCGTGGGCGTGCTGCACGTGCGCCTCGAGCACTGCCAGGCCAACTGGGCACAGGTGCGCTGCCGCCTCCCTTCCCCCCCGCGGGCAACGCGCCCAAACACGTCCTCCGCTCAGTCCTCAAGGGCAAGCCATCCTGCCTGTCCTCGAGGTGCATCGCACCAGGTTCAGCGCACGTCACCTGCTGAGGCCACCAAGCCCGCCGCTTACCGCCACTCGCGCTCGCACAGGTGGACGACCTCAAGGGGCGGCTGGGCGGCATCCTGGCCAGCTCGCCCGTCCCCAACCTGCTCCTCGCCGCCTCTGCAGCCGCCGCCGCCCACGGCGGCGGCCCCTCGCACAACCCGCAGCTGTCGGCGCTGCTCTCTGCCATTCTGGAGGGCGGCAGGCCCGGCGCCGGCGCGGCAGGTGCGGGCTGAGGGTGCGCGCATCCACGCACTCCACCGCTCATGCGGCGCGCTCTTTCGCTGGCACTCGCCGTCCAGGCGTGCGTGGAGCACGCCGTGGGTTGCTGGGGCCGTTTTGCTGATCCCGCCGAAGGTGGCAAGGCGGAGGAGGGCGGCGGCCCGGACGAGGGCGACGGCGCGTCGGGGCTGCAGGCTCGGCTGGAGCGGGCGGTGGGCGACGCGCAGGCGCAGGCGCAGGCGGCGCTGGCGGCGTGCGCGCTGGTGGAGGCCTCGCACTGGGAGCTGGGTCGGGGGCTGGGCGCTGTGGCGGCCGTGCGCGCCAACCTGGCGGCGCTGCGCACCGAGCTGGCGGCGGGGAGGGCGGGCACGGCACAGGTGCTCTGCAAGGTGCGCGCCCGCCGGCCGGCCGCTGCTTCCGCTCCTTCCACCGTTCTCTGACCTCGTGCTGCTGCTTCGCCTTTCCTGCTGAGCAATAGCGCCTTTCGTCATGCGACGAGCCGGGGCGTTTGCTGTCCCCTGCGATGTGCGCCACGCGGCAGCGGTGGCGATGCTGCCGACGGCTCGCAGCGACTTCCAGCAGCTCCTGTGCTGCCGCCGCCGCTCGCACCGCTTGGCCGCAGGAGCTAGCCGCGCTCCTCGACACGCCCACCACCGCCGCCGGCGCTGCTTTGTCGCACAGCGCGCCCCAGGGCACGCAGCACCAGCACTTGGCGGGTGTCGCGGCGGGCGCGCCGCGGCCGCCGGTGGAGGCGGGCAAGCTGCAGTCTGACCTGGAGGCGGCGCGGCAGGCGGCGGCGGACGTGGCGTCCCGCGCGCGGGCGGCGGACGCGCTGCTGCGGGCGGTGGCGGCCGCGCTGCCGGCCTGGGCGCAGCGGGCCCGCGCCGAGGTGTGCCGCCGCCGCTCAGTGCACAACAGTGCACAACAGAGAGCTCAACTTGGCTCTCGGGCTACGCCTTTCGCCCTTCAACGTGATGCCCGTGGTGGGACGTTGTGTGTGCAGGCTCAGTCGGCGTTCAGGGGCGAGCTGTCGCGGGCGCAGGCGGCCATGTCGCACCAGGCGGCCGGCTGGGCCGCCCGAGGGCAGGCGGCGGCGGCGGGCGCGGCGCAGGCCCGGGCGACGGCGGCTGTTTACGTGGGCGCGGTGGAGCGGGGCCTGCAGACGCTGAGGCACCAGGTGCGGGCGGCGCTTGCACCTGCACCTTTCCTTGAGGCCCACCACCGCGCCCCCGTGGGGGAGCGACATGACTCACCTGGTGGTGCGGCACCTGCACTTGCACCAATTCTCTGCGTCCCATCACTGCGCCCCCTGAGAGCGACGTGACTCACCTGGTGGTGCGGCGGCGCCTGCACCTGTACCTGCACCTTTCGCGACGTCCCACCACTGTGCCCCTTGGGGGGCGACGTGACCTGTTTGGCTTGTGGTGGCGCGATGCGCGATCGCAGCTGGAGGGGCTGCGGCGGTCGGGCGGGCTGTCGGAGGACAGCGGCGCGCAGCAGCAGCTGGACGAGCTGGAGCAGGGCCGCCAGCGGCTGGCCGACGACCTGCAGCGCCTCCTGCACGTGAGCGCGCGCGCACTGGCTTGAAATCGCGTTCGCCCTGCACGCTGCTCTGGCTCATTTGAGACAAGGGAGGTGTGGCTGGACGTGGCGCTGGCGTGGGGCTTGTGTGAGCGCAGGCGGCGGAGGATCTGAGCAGCAACGCCGTGCCCGCCACCAGCGACCCGACTGCGGCGCAGCCCCCTGCTGCTGTGGGGGCGTCCGCGTTGGCGTCGGGCGCGCACGAGGGCAGCGGCGGCAGCGGAGCGGCGTGGGCTCGCGGCGGTCCTGCCGCCGCGCCGACCGTTCTGCCGCCCGCGCCGGGCCAGGCGCACGCCGCGGCGAGCGTGCACGTGCTCGGCGGCGGCGGCGCCGCGCGGCACGCGCTCGCTTCGTCCGCGGCGGCACCTCAGGCGCCGACGTCACAGGGGCACCTGCTGCCTCCGCAGCCGCCGCTGATCCCTGTCGGTGGGCTGTCAGGGCACGCGTACGGGGAAGGGCAGCCGACCCTGCACCCGCACGCACAGCCGTATGACGGCCGTCTTCTGGAGCCAGTTCACCACCTGCAGGTCAGGGGTCTACCGCCCATCAAACTCGCTGCTTGGTTGGGTCAGGACACTTGCGGGTGGGCCGCAAGCCGCGCGAGTGCGGTTCTGTGCGCGCCTGGCTGCGGCGTGACGTTCGCGTCAGAGGCGGCCGTTTGGATCGCGCCGCGGATCGCCTCGCAGGGCGCCGTGGTGAGCGTGCGGCAGGACCTGGCGGCGCTGCAGGCCGACCGGGAGGCGGCCCACCAGGAGCAGGCTGCGCTGCGGGGGCACCTGGCCGCCGTGCGCCGGCGCGCCGCCCGCCTGGCGCGCGCGCTGGGCGCCTGCCTGCCGCTCCCGCCCGACCTGGTCCACGGCCTGCAGCACGGTGTGTGCGGCGAGTGGGCGCGTGAGGGCACCGGCGGCAAGGCGGCGGAGGAAAATGGCGACGATGACGACGACGAGGAGGCGGAGTGCGTGCCGGATGAGGAGGAGGAGCGGCCGGCGGAGCGGCTGCTCGACGCGTCGCTGCAGATGCTCCGCGAGGTGCGGCGGCTGACTGCGATACGCACACGCGTTTTGCACGCCTCCGCGAGACTCTCTCTCTCGCCGGCAGCACCGCACCTTATCCGGCGGGGCGCGTCCTTGTGCCCGCCCGCTTGCAGCTGGTGGGCCAGTTCCTGGCGCAGCTGCAGCAGCACGCCGCGTCGTCCGCCTCCGCGTCCCTCGAGCACGCCACGGTGCAGCCGCTCAGGTGAGGGCGCGCCAAGGGGATGCCGCTGCGTGCGCCAAGCTCGCCCGCCCCCGACCGGCGTGGAACGCACGCGTGGCCTGCTTCCTCCTCGTCGCGCGCCCACTCTGCCTGCCCACACTGGCAGGCAGCGCTTGGCCGAGGTGGAGCGGGACCTGGCCGCGGCGCGGCAAGAGGCAGCGGAGCTGGAGCACGAGGTGGCGCAGGTGTGTGCGTTAGCGCGTCTGCAAGGTTGCGCAAGTAGGGCATGTCACCGCCGTGGCCGGGCATCAAGGATCAGCAGCTATGGGAGGTATTGACGGCGCTGAGCTCGACATGACCCGTCCGTCGCCTGTATGAAGCAGCGGGAGGCTGCTTCATAAGGTTGCTGGACGTTGCATCACACAAGGGTTAGGGTTAGGTCAAGTGGTGCTCCTCCTCCATGTGGGCGCAGGTGGTGCTGGACGGCGAGCGGCGCGCCGAGGAGGCCAGGGAGGCCTGCATGGAGGCGGCGCGCCACGCGCTGGACAATGGCCTGGCCACGCTCCGGCGCGAGGTGCAGGGCCTCGAGGTGAGCTGGCGTACACTCTTTTTCTGCCGGTTCCCCATCCCCATCGCGCTCCCATTCAGCTCCGGCCGGCCAGGGGTCCCTGCTTGGCCCATGGCAGCAAAGCACAGCACAAAGGCAGCATGGCAGCGCTGGCAATGCCCAACGTGGGCGCACACGGCAGCGCAACAGCGCTAGAGCAGAGGCGCCCAACAGCAGCGACAGCAGTGCTGCGTTGGGCTGGCCCAACACCAGCAAGGTCGTGCGTGAGGCTTGTGTGGACTGTTGGTGGGCTGTGTGTCCCTGCAGGCGGACCTCAAGACGGTCAAGGAGGAGGCCACCCGGGCCGTCGGCGAGGCGGGGCAGCAGTGGGCCTCCTCGGCGCTGGCGGCGGCCACGGCGGCGTCCGGCGCCGTGCAGGCGCTCACGCGCGCGGCGGCGGGGCTGCAGGCGCAGCTGGCGGCGGAGCGGCAGGCGCACGACGGCACGCGCACCGAGGTGATTGGCTGCGCGCGCCGACTGGAGAGGGGTGCAGCAAGCGCCTCCAGACTGCCACCACCTTCAGAGTTCATCACAGCGCAGGCAGTGGTGCTGCAAAACCGCAGGGGGCGTGGCAGCACTGCCCTGGTCTGGTGGATGGTGCCTTTCATGTGCGGCGGGTGGGGTGGGGTGTGCGTGTGCGTGCAGGCGGCAGGATCGCTCAAGGCGGCGTCCCTGCAGCACGAGGCCAGCCGCGCAGAGCTGACGCGCACCAAGTCGCAGCTGCAGGTGGTCAGGGAGGAGCTCACCCACGCGCAGACCGAGCAGGTGCGCGCCACTGCTGCTCTGGATCCGGTGTTGAGCGCGGCTGCGGCGCTGACCGGCCGCTGCTGAGCGGGGCTCCATGCGTCCCCGGTGCTTGTGGTGTCTGCCACGTTGGCAGGAGGAGCTGGAGCGTGAGGCGGCGTCGCTCAGGAAATCGGTGCTCCAGCAGCAGCTCAAGCAGCAGGTGGCACAGGCCGAGGGTGGCGGCGCAACGTCAGATGGGGAGGAGTTGGGCGCCCTGGCCCCGCAGCTGGGCAAGCTGGAGGCTGGGGACGAGGGTTATGGTGGTGGTGGTGGTGATGACGCGTTGATTCCTGCTCTGGCCAGCGACGCGGTTTGAGCGTTTGCGCTGCTCGCCACCTGCGTGCCGTGCGCGCCGTGCGCATGCATCCGGATGAGCAAGAGCGAGAGCGCGGAGCAAGAGCGAGATAAGAGGAAGTGAAGAGTGAAGTGAATGAGCGGCGCGGCACCGGAGGAGCCCGCAGCACCAGCACAGGCGCAAGAGGACCCCGCCAGCCCAAGCGCAGACGGCGGACGCCGCGCAGATGGCGGAGATGCCAGCGGCACGGAGCACGCGGAGCAGAGCACGGAACAGCTGTTCACGCTGATGAGCTGGAACGTCGCCGCGCTGGTGGGTCTTCAACGCCCGGCAACGTCTTGCCGGGACAGGCACACATGCTGCCGAGCGCCTTCTAGGCGAAGGCACAATGCAACACGCAGGCGCCGCTGCTGCCCAACATGGCGCTCAAATACAAGGCCAAGGACGGCCTGCGCGCCTTCTTCGAGGCCCACGCGCTGGACGCCTGCACGTTCCAGGAGGTCAAGGTGCCGGACGCCAAGATGACGGCCGAGATGGCGTGCGTGCCCGGCTGGGAGGTGAGGAGGCCTCCTCTGGCAGGCTGCCGCGCATGCCCCTGGCGGCCGATGTGGGCGAGCGGTGCCATGGCGCACGCTCTCTCCTCATGCGCCGCAGAGCTTCTGGGCCGTGTCCAAGGAGAAGCAGGGGTACAGCGGCGTCACGACGTGGCTGCGCGCCCCGCCCTGGGGCCCGGCGCTCAACGCGTGGGTCGACGACCTTGGTGCTGTGACCGGGGCGGGCGAGGACCTGGACAGGGAGGGCAGGTGAGGGGCATAGTGACCACACTGCGAGCAGGTGGCGTGCAGGCATGGCCCTCAGCGCGCTCTGTGGCCCACCGCTGGCTGGCGCAGGCTGGTGATCGTGGACGTGGGGCCGTTCGTGCTGGCCAGCGTTTACGTGCCCAACGCCGGCGACCGGCCCGCGCGGGCCCGCCTCGAGTTCAAGTGCCGGTGAGAGCGGCGACGACGACAGCTTGGGACAGCTGCTCGCCCCCGAGCCAGCATGAATGGTGCGAGGGCCAGCATAAGTGCGGACGCTGCCGGCGCACACGCCGCGCGCGCAGGTTCCTCGAGGGCCTCAAGACGCGCCTGTGCCAGTTCCTGCACCAGGGCAAGGAGGTGCGCGCGCGTCGTAGCTGTGCAGTGACAGTGACGGGAGCAACGGCCAGGTCTGCTCACCGGCCGTGATTGTCCTCCGTGCTGTGCCGCAAGGGGGAGGATCGCTCTGCTGCCGCTGTGGCGCCCTGGCGCGCCGCCGGTGGTGCTGGTGGGCGACCCCTGCCAGCTGGGCCCCACTCACCCTGGCCCTGCTGGGTGATCGCGCGCTGCGTGCTGCGTGTGCTGTGCACCGCAAGGTGGTGCTGGTGGGCGACATGAACGTGGCGCTGGAGCCCAGGGACGCGCACCCGGCCAGGAAGTGGGAAACGCTCTACGCGCCAGAGGAGCTCAAAGTGCGCGGTCCGAGTCACGGCCCGCTCGAGAGGGACCTCACGTTGCTGGCAATCTGGGCCGCTGCGAGTTGGGCTGGCTCGAGCTACCACGCTGCATCGTTTCCTGTGCGCAGCTGCTGCACTCGCTGACCTCCACCTTTGTGGACGTGTGGCGGCGCCTCCACCCCGACACCGTGGACGCCTACACGGTTTGGGAGGCACGTGTTGCCGCACTCCGCACTTGGACTCTCGACTGGGTGTGCTCAGGCCTCTGACCTGCCGGGGCGCGCCGCGCGACGCATCACGCCCCTCTGGTCCAATCATCAATCGCGCGCAGGAGCGCACCAGCGCCCGCGCCTTCAACGTCGGCACGCGCATCGACTTTGTGCTCGTGAGCCCGGGCCTGCTGCCGCACGTCGAGTCGTGCGAGATCCTGCTCGACATGCCGCGCAAGGTGCGACGACGCAATGCACCCCCCCACACACCCCCACACACACACCCCCACACACCCGTCACCCGACGGGGCACCCCACGCGCGCCCCACCCGCGGCGAGATCGAGAACCGGGCACGCGCGCCGGCGGCACCGACACGTGCGCGGCGGCGACGCGCCGTTGACCCTCCCCTGCCGCGGTCCTGCGCGCAGTGGAGCGACCACGCACCGCTGCTGCTCAAGCTCAAGGGCCTCAAGCCGCACGCCGGCGCGTCGCCCTCGGCAGGGCCCCGGGCGCCCTGCGCGCTGTCCTCGCGCCGCATGAAGCGCTTTGCGCGGGGGCCCGGCATCGCCGCCTTCTTCACCAACGCTGCCGCCGCCAAGCGCCAGAAGGTCGCTAGCGCTGAGGGCGGGGGTGAGGGGTCCGGCAGCCAGCCACCCGCCGCGACGCCAAGCTCGGCGGCTGGCCCGTCGTCGGCGCCGCCGCCAGGGCAGGCGTCGGAAGGCGCGCCTCCAGAGGACGCACGCGCAGCAGCATCGCAGGACGAGCCTGCGCAGCCGTCGGGCGGCGGTGGTGGCGGCGCCCAGGGCGAGCGGCAGCCCGACCCGGGAGGCGGCGTGGCGGGACAGCGCGCGTCAATAGCAGAGGAGGGCGACGCAGCGGCGGCGCCGGCCACAGGCGCGGCGAGAGGCCCGTCGCCGGCTGCCGCCTCCTCAGGGGGGACGCCACCGCCGCGCGCCAAGGGCAAGCCGGCCGGCGCTGGCGGCAGCAAGGCGGCAGCAGGCAAGGCAGTGACGGCCGGGCGCACACGCCCCATCACGGCCTTCTTCACCACCAAGCAAAGCCCGAAACCTCCTAAATCTGGATGACTCTGCTGCCGCGTTCGCTGCGTTCGCTGCGTTTGCTGTGGGCTATTCATTCCAGATGGCATGCGGTGTGCTCCACACATTGCAGCATTGAAAAACTGAGGAGAAAAGAAAGAGCCGTCCGGTGGTGGCAAGGCAGGTGTAAGCACGGAGACAGAGCAGCGGCGGCCAAAGCTGCTGCTCACGCCGCCTTCCGAGCGCCGCGCTCCGTCTTCCTCTTGGCCTCCACCCACGCCGCCAAGCCCGCCCGCCCCACGTCCTCCCCCGCGCCCGTCCCCGCCAGCTTGTCCACCGCCCTCAGCACCGCCCTCCCCTGCTCGGCCTTGAAGCCCTGGCCCGCGCCCGCCTGCCCCTCCCGCCGCACCACCT
>VFQP010005463.1_pt1 | contig 11091 bp, 12 predicted proteins | sample 3512351 | NCBI WGS metagenome assembly VFQP01 (sample SAMN10412372, study PRJNA504923) | tailings metagenome | isolation source: Relicate 1 Philex TSF1 revegetated site | place: Philippines: Tuba, Benguet | collected 2017-08-29
GCAGGATGACAACCGGACACAGCCTCGGCGCCCCGAGGCACACGTGCTTGGTTCCAAGGTTCCAAGAAGCAAGATGGGCCTGCCCGCCTGCCCGCCCACCCACACACGCCCATCACGCACATGAGGCCGGTGAGGTTGACCACGTTGCTGGCCGTCTCGTCCGTCCCGATGCGCAGGTACAGCAGCGCCAGGATCACTGCGGCACAGCCGCTCACACGCCCGTGTGCCGGCGCGTCACGCCAGCCGGCGCGGCTTGACTCAGCACGGGGTCGCAGCTGCAAGCTCATCAGAAAGGTTTCGTGCCACGTTCCCCCAAAAGCCCGCTCACCGGCGCACGCCAGCTTGTCAAACATGCGGGGGCCCAGGTAGTCCACGCTCTGGTAGCTGCGCCACGTGCGGAACTGCGCGTGTGCGGGGCACCACCAGGCAGGTTCGGCACGCATGACAGAGTTCGCTTGCGGGCCCCGGAATGCATGACGAGTGCGACGAGGAGGAGCCTCCGGTGCGGTCAACTCTGCAGGCCGCGCGTACCTGCAGCAGCACGCGGAGGCCCCACCAGGCCGGCGTGACGTAGCCCTCGGTGGCCTCGTCCTCGTCCTTGTCCCGCCACAGGCGCCGCAGCCTGGCCGCCGCGCCGCCGCCGGCGCCAGCAACGCCGCCGCTGCGGGCTGCCGGCGCGCGGTAGCTCGGCCAGGGCTTGAGTGACATGCGCTGGGAGGGCGCGGAGCCGGGGCTGTCAACCCTAGCCCCGTCGTCGGTGGTGGCGCTCAGCACCTGCAGCGCGACGTGCGGGCGGGGCTGGTGCGGCGGCGGCGTGCCGTCCGCCGCACCCGGATTGGCGGCGGGGGCGGTTGGGGCGGTTGGGGCCGGCGGTTGGGGCGTGGGCGGCCCGGCGGTTGGGGAGCCCCAGGCGCTGGCGCCGCTGGTGCGCTCGCTGCCGCCGGCGCTGGGCTGCGCTTGGTCCTTGTCTCCTGAGGGGAGCAAGGCAGGGCGGGGGCGAGCCGCTATCAGCAGCGCAAGCGCATCCGCCACAGGTGCCCGTGTGTCACTCGCGATGATCACCAAGGTGGCTGGCTCGCTCAACCGATGCTGCGGCGTGCAGCCCCACTGAACGGCAGGCGTGCGCTCGCCGCCGCGCACCTTGTTCTGCCTCATTGACGGCGGTGGCGCTGCCGAGGCTGGGCGCGCCGCCGCCGTGCGCGCCGCCGTACATGCTCGGCAGCGGCGTGGCGAGCATGAGCGAGGTGCTGGCGTAGGTGCTGGGGAGCGGCGTGGGCGGCATGAGCGCGGCGGCCATGGCCAGGCTCGACGCGACGGACAGCCCCGCGACCAGCGAGTCGGCGGCGGCAGAGGCGGAGGCGGCGCTGGCAGAGGCGCCGCGGCGCTGCCACGAGGCGGCCTGGATGTCGGCGGCGATCTGCGAGTGGTAGGCCTGTGCGTGGTGGCACGCAGGGGAGTGGGGCAAGCGAGCGAGCAAGGGGGGCGTCGGCCAGGAGCAGCAGGAGCCGTGGGTGCGTCAGGGGTGGAGGAGGCTGCGGTAGGGCGGAGCTAAAGAGGGCAGCTGCTCAGACCGTGGGCGGACCTGTGCGAGGGACGAGGCCTTGAATCGGCCTTCGAGCTCGGCAGCGTGCCCGGCGCGGTCCTCGAGCGTCAGGTGCTCCATCTGCCACTCGGCCATGTTCTCGCCCAGCTGCGGGCACGAACGATGCGCGACGCACAGAGCATGGCGAGGGTGCGAAGTCTCCGTGACTCGCCGAGGGACGACGGCCACGCGCACGGGAATGCGAGGAGTCTCCATCGCCCCTACGCACCCGCAGCGGCCGGGCGCCCAGCACGTGGCTGAACATGTCGGCGCTCTCGGCACCTGCGCGCAGCGGACGCGCGAGGACGTTGTCGGCCGCAGGCGAACGCTCGCGGGATGCGAGAGTGCCGTGCCGGCGACCAACCGCGCCAAGGCGAAGTGCGAGGAGCGCGCACTTGGCGGGCCGGCGAACACCAGCCTGCCCGACGCCAGCAGCAAGACGTGGTCGAACTCAGCGTAGAGCGCGCTGGACGGCGAGTGGATGGCCGCGCAAACGGTGGTCCTGCGTGCACCCACCAGGGGCATCAGGTGGTGGCGTGTGCCATTTTGTGAGAGCACCACGGGTCAGCAGGGAGGAGGCAGGCGCGCACCCCGACGACGCGACGCGCTTGAGCACTTGCGCAACCTCGTTGGCGGTGAAGGAGTCCAGGCCTGCAGGCGAACCAGAGGGGCGCACATCGGCGACGTGATGAGACGTCGGCCTCACCGTGTGCTGCCGTGCGGAGGACCAAGAGCCTTGAAACTCCACCCACCGCTGGTGGGCTCGTCCAGGAACAGCAGAGGGGGGTTGGTCACCAGCGCCACACCAATGCTGGTCCGCTGCGGCAGGCAGCGACGGGGAAACGCCAAGGGTCAACGCCACCACCCTCTGCAACGAGCGGCACGGGCAGGATTGCACGGCAGGTGTGCACAGCCGATGTGCGCGCGGCGCGGCGGACGCCCACCCCACACCTTGGTCTGCCCGCCGCTGATGCCGCGCTTGAGCACGCTGCCGATGCGCACGTGCCTGCAGGGCGGTGTTGTTGCAGGCAACAGGACTCAGGGCAAAGGCAGGGCAAAGGGCATGTGCTCGAGGCACCGTGGCCAGTCGCGGCGCTTGGGAATGCAAGCTGCCTCTGGGACGCCGCGCCGCAGCTCTCTTCGTCGATGCCGTCGGGGGCCCGCCATTGCCCCGCCACCGCTGCGACGCTGCCCAGGCGCACACTCACTGGCAGGACTGGAGCGCCAGCTGCTCAATGAGCGTGTCCACGGCGCGCTGCTTGGACGCGGCGGGCTCAGACATTGGGCGCTTGAGCTGGGCCTGCACACGTGCTACGCACAGATGGCACGGTCGGGGCGAGGATCCTATGATCCCTGCGCGCGCCGCGGTCGCCCTGGGGAATGCCGCACCGTGTAGAGCAGCATCTCGCGGGGCGTGAGCACGTCGCACAGCGTGTCCTGCTGCTCGCAGTAGCCAATGTGCCTGCGCGCGGCGCACGGGGGGGGGGGGGGGGGGCCGCACGGCGTTCAAATTTCAAACGGGCTGCGGCGCCTGCGCTCTGCACAGCGCAAGGTGGGGTCGCCCTGCAGGCCAGGAGGGTGGGCCTGCTGCAGGGGATGGCTCGGAACAGGTGGGCCAGGCCTGTGAACCTGGCTGGCCCTACGGTGGTGTGGAGAGTTCAAACGGGGTCGCGGGCCCGTCCCCAGCCACAGGTTCGGGCCCACGGCAGCCTCCTGTGCCTGAAACTAGCTCAGGCCCCTGCAGTCCCCAAAGCAAGGGACGGAGCAGCTGGAGCGTGCTGCTCACCGGCGCAGGTAGGCCTTGCTCGGCGCGCAACGGCCGCCGTAGGCAATGGTGCCCTCGACCTGCCCCGTCGTCTTGCGCACCGCCAGCACGTCCAGCAGCGTGCTCTGCGCCCAGCAGCGTCACGCCAGGCGCCCCAGGAGGCAGTTGGCGTGCAGCCCGGGGCGCCCCCCGTCCCTCCCACTCCAACAGGGGCCAAAAGCGACGCCCCGAGACGGGCCGGCCGTAGCACCCGCCGCGCCTGCGGGCGGCTCCAAGGGGGCTCCTTGGTCCAACCAGGGGCCCCACACGCACCTTGCCGCTGCCGCTCGGGCCCATCTGCGAGAACCGCGCCAGAGCGGAAGCGGGTGCATGCATATAACTGCAGGCGACAATGGGGCGCTAGCTGCAGGACCGGCCCTGGAATTTGCGGCTGCAGAGGGCGCCAGGCGACCGTTTGGGTGCGCCAGAGGGCGCTGGCGGAGCTCACCAGGCACGTGAGTTGGCCGGCCGCGAGGCGCCCCGAGACGGTGAACAGAAGCTGCACCTGGTCGCCATTGGCCGCGCCGCTGCATGATGGCAGGCGGCAGTCGGTCCTGTGGTCCCTGGCCACCGTGTAGCTCACGTCCTGCGAGCAGGAGCGTGGCGCCAGGCCACCGACGATTGTTCGCTGCTGCCGTCGTCTGGTAGTCAGGGCTGCAGGGGTGCCGCAGATGAGGCCGGTGGCTCCTGCACGCACCTGGAAGACCACGTCCATTTGTGCATTGATCGCTGAGTCGCTCTGGCGCTGCCAATTGTCGAGCTTTGGGGCCTGCTCGCCGGCCGCAACCATGCAGTTTGGAAGGCGGCTGGAAGCCCAGGCGGCCCGCTTCGAACCGCTGCAGCACATCAGCGAGAGAACTGCAGCACAGCGAGAGCAATCACGCCGTCGTTCCGCCGTGGATCCTGCTCGGACGCGGCCCACCATATCGTCGTTGGGCGCACAGCTGGCAGCAGTAGCGAGCAGCAGGACCGGCCGCAGCAGCAACAGCTCCGGGCGCACCCACGCCATGCACGCATCGCGTCAGCAGAGTGCGCGCTCCTGGGGCATCTGTGCGCGCGCACGCATGCATGCGCGAGCGCGCGGACCGGACGCACACTGCGCTTGGCGCCCGCTGAGCAGCGGCACGGTGCAGGGGGGCCCTCAGCACAGCTGCAAAGGGGATCAGGCACTCGCATTTGCTCTAGATCTGTGCCCGAGCGTGCACGGCGTGGCGAGCGCCGTTGCCTGCACAGGCGTCGGGCTTCGCGGCAGCTCCCCCATGCGGAGAACAGGCTGGGGCCAAGAGCCTGCTGCTCATGCTCTGCACACTCCCCACAGTCCAGCTGTCCAGCTGAGCTCGCCCCAGGACATCGCGCATGCTCGCCGGGCGCACGCAGGGCGGCGGGGGCCCCGCCTGCCTTCCCTCAGTCCTTGAGCAATGCTGCTGCGTGCCCTCAGCCCTGCGCTGGTGCACCCTGGCCGCCTTCTGGCCCCGCCCTGCGCGCCTTTCCCACGCCCACCTCCAGCTTTCCCACGAGAACAACATTGGCGAGGCCGCCCGAGCAGCAGCGGGCGCGCGGCCGCGATGTTTGCGGGGCCCGGGAGCGACGCCTTGATTGCGCGAGAAGCCGCAGAGTGCCAGGGCGAGTGCAGCAGGTGCGTCCCCCTCCGAGGCCCCTCAGGAGAGAAGCAAACGCCTGCACGGGCAAGCAAAGCTCGGTGTGCGCTGCGCTTGTGTGCACCATGCGCGCGCCGCGCGTGCAGAGACACGCCCCTGGTGTCTGCGGCCGAGCTCCCGCAGCTGCTGGCCGCGGTGCCCGCGTGGACGCATGACGAGGCGCGCCACCTGCTCGTGCGCAAGTTCACCGCGCGCAACTTCATGGCAGGTGCGATGTGTGCACGTGGCACAGGACTGCAGTCGAGTTTTGGCGCTCTGACGGGCGGCTTCTGCTCGGAGGTCCCACCTGGCGCGAGCCGCGGGCGTCCCACCTGCGCGTCGCTGCAGCCATCCGGTTCTTCAACAAGGTGGCGGAGGTGGCAGAGGCGCAAGGCCACCACCCAGACCTCAAGCTCACAAACTACCGGTGCGTCGGCGGCGGTGCATCACGGCGGTGATGGGAGGCCCGGACACGAGTGCCAGTGTCACGTCGGGCCAGGCCTGCAGATCCCCAACGGGGCCTGGACAGCTTCTGAAGAGCCTCAGGCTGGTCGCTGCGGCGCTCATCTGACGCTGCCGACTCAGCACTCTGCGCACCTCAGCATCTCACCGCCCGCGCACACATCGCCACCGTGCGCTGGCGCCCCCCGCGCAGGGAGGTGGAGGTGAACGTGTACACGCACGCGGCCAACGGGCTGACGCTGTTCGACTTTGTGCTGGCGGCCAAGATTGACCGCGTGGACGTCGAGTACTCGCCCAAGTGGCTGCAGAAGCAGCAGGAGCAGCTCAAGCTCAAGCAGGAGGCGGGCGTGGCGCAGCAGTAGGAATGAGACTGTGCCCCGTTGCGTGTGTTGCGTGTTGCGCCCAACAGGATGTCCAGGGGCGGGCCCACCTTTGTTGTTGAAGGCCTTCTCGTTCTTCTGTTGCCGTGCGCACCAGCAGCAGAGGAGCGCATTCCTTTCGCTTTCGTCGCGCTCTCTGCGCCGAGGTCGCCGCTCCCCTCGTGCTGGACTTCGCGAGCGCGGTCATCACTTGGCGTTGGGACCGAGGTGGGGCGAGAGAGCCCCCCGCTCACAGTACAAGCAGCACACACTTAGTCGCAAGCAAAGGAGTCCTCAGCTGCAGAGCCAAAGAGGATCCTCGCGCGGGCGCGACCCGCTGCTGCTTGCGAGGCGGCGTTGCAGCAGGTGAGCAGCGCGAGCGACCGAAAGGACAGCGAGCAGCAACATGGAGCAGCGTGGCTGCTTTGGGAGCGTGTGAGCGTTGTGTGGAGTTTAGCCGTGCACGCGCAGTTCGACCTCTGGCTCGAGTGTGTGCACTGGACGACTGCGCGCAGGAGGGCTCTTCATCCCGGCGGCGTGACACACGCTAGAGGAGACGCTCACCAGCTGAGCCTTGCCTCCTGTGGAGCCCAGCGGGGCCACACGCTCGCCGTGGCGCCGTGGCCACCGGCTCACGCACCGCGTCACCGTGCATGCGCGCCGCGCCAGCAGCAGCAACGGGACCGGGACAGGCCGCATCCGCGGCCCTGAATGCAGCGGCGCTGCCTGGGGCTCTCCAGGCCGGCGCCAGCTCTGCTGACAGCAGCACAGCGGGCGACGTGCACGCGACGGCGCAGGCGCTCCGTGCCCAGGTCGCCCAGCTAGGCAAGCAGCTCGACGCCTTCTACAACCGCGCCGACGGGCAGGGCATCGCGCCGCCGCTCCCCTCGCCGCTGCAACGCAGCAGGGCGGGCTCCGACGCTTCCGCCACCGCCGCCTTCCCGCCGCAGCCCCCCGCCTTTGCGGCCCTGTCCACACTTCAAGTGCCCAGCGCTCACCACCACCACCGTCCTCCGGGCCCGAACACGGCGCCCCGCACGCCGCCACCCATGAGCAGCACCCTCACCAGCATGCTCAGCCACACGGGCCGCAGCGGCAGCGCCTTCGCCGTGCCCGCCGGAGGCCTGCAGCCGCCGCTGCCCTACCCTTCTTCTTCCCAGGCCGCCGCATCGCTCCACGCCCTGCACACTGCTGCCGCCGCAGCAGCAGCAGCCAGCAAGGCGGCGGGACACGCCGGCGCCCTGCACACGGCGGCCAGCGCTGCCACCTCAGGCGTCGGCGGCGCCACCTTTGGGCAGGCGCCCCCGCACCAGCCTCCCGCCTACCAGATCCCCGCCGGGCTCCGGGGCACACAACCCTACCCCGCGCCTCCGCCGCCCGCCATCTCTGTGGGGGCGCTCCCGCGGCCGGCCAGCGGCCACCTCCACAGCGCCGGGGCCGGCCTGGCGCCCCGCCCGCTGGGTGCGGCCCACGCGTCGCTGGGCTACGCCGGCACGCAGCACCTCCCGCCCACGTACGGTAGCCCGCACCACCACCAGCACCAGCAGGCCGCTTCCGCGTCCCGGCTCTACCCTCAGCACCACCTCTATGCGCAGCACTACGCCCAGGAGGCCGAGGATGAGCTCTTGGCGGCGCATGCCTCTGCGTCCCAATCCAGGGCGCAGCTCGCCGCGGCAGGCGCCGGCGCGCGGGCGGCCGGCGCCGGCGCCCACACGGCGGCGCTTCTGCTGGCACAGCAGCAGCAGCAGGCGCAGCAGCAGCAGGCGGTGGTGGGCGGCAAGGAGGAGGCTCGGCTCAAGGAGATGCTGCAGGAGGTGCGGCACGAGCGGCGGCGGCTCGAAGACAAGATCCTGTCCGGCGACTCCCAGGTGAGGAGGGGCGGGCGCTCGCATGGCGGTTTGGCGCAGACGGGCAAGAGAAAGCCTCGGCATGCATGCCCAAGGTGCAGCTGGGGCCGCGAAGCTTGCTGCCGCTCGTGGGCGTTTGCGGGCGCCTGCCGCGCAGGGCATCCGTCTGCAGGAGCTGCGGGACGAGCTGGAGCGGCAGGTGGGCGCGCTGAGCCGGCAGCGCGACGTGCTCGAGGCCGAGACGGGCGGCATGGCGCTGGCGCGGGACACGGCAACGGCGGCCGAGCACGAGGTGAGTTGTGGTGATTGCTGTGTGTTGTGCCGCTACAGAAGGGGTGCGCGCTTGGCAGTGTGCAGTTGTGTGCGCCGTGCACCACGGGGCTAGCTTCTTCGTTCTGCGCAAAACGCTGCTACAACCGGTGCGCTGCTCTTGCCCCGCTGCAGGCCCTCCTCCTGCGGGAGGAGCTGGCGGCGGAGCAGCACCTGACGGCGCAGCTGCACGGCCTCAAAGGAGAGGTGAGCAGGGGCAAGGAAAGCATCCGCCTGGGCGGCGCAACCATGTGAAGCCGGCAGGGCGGCAAGGGATCCGCGCCGTGCTGCTGGCGCCTGTGCAGACCGAGCAGCGCCTGGCGGAGCTGTCGGCCTCCATCGAGACGCTCAGCGTGCAGCACACCCAGGTGCGCCGGCGAGCTGGCATGGCAGGTACAACGAGGAAGGACGACGGGCGGGCAGTTCGTCATGTGTGCGGGCGGCGGAACCCAGCGCGCCGCTGCGACGCGGCCGGCTCAGCGTGTCGCCCACACTGGACGGCGCCCAACGCGGGTCCCGCGCAGGTGGTCGCCGGGCTTTCGGCGGAGCGCGACGCGCTGTCGGGGAAGCTGGCCAAGGCGCTGTCCAAGCTCACCAAGGCCGAGGGGGAACTGGCGGCGGCGCGCGCCGAGCTCGACGCCACCCGGCAGGAGGTGCGCCCTGCGCGCTCCCTTGGCATCGGCTGCGCCCCGTGGCAGCCAGTCTCTCGAGGATTTCGCGGTGGACAAGCGAAGCATGTGCGCATGTGCAACTGTGTGCCTGCGCGCGCAGCTGCACGCGCGGGAGCTGTCGCTGGCCGAGGTGCGCACCAGCGCCGAGGTGCTGCAGGCGGCGAGCGCGCAGATGCAGGTGCGTCGTGTCTTCTTGAGTCGGGTGCTCGGCTCGAGTCACGTCCCCGGATCGGCACACAACCCGCTGGCGTCTCGTCGCGCCCCGTCCTCGCAGTCGCAGCTGGGCTCGAGCAAGCGCGAGCTCGAGTCGAGGTGCCTGGAGCTCAGCCGCCAGCTCGAGGAGGCGCGGCACGAGGTGGTGCAGGCGAGCAGCGGCGCGGCCTCCTCGCAGCAGGCCCTGCAGGACGCCACGTCGCAGCTCAAGGAGTCGCTCACGCGCACGGACTTTTTGCGCCACGAGCGGGAGAAGCTCGTCAAGGTGCTGCAGGCGGAGCAGGCGGCGCTGGCCGAGGCCCGCAAGGAGCTGGACGCTGCGCGGGCGCAGGTGCGCGGGAAAGCCGCGCAACAGTCGAGCGATGAGGATGGCTTCTCGCCTCGAAGTGCGAAGCGTGAACCCGTTGCTGCTCTGGCGCCGGTGCCGCCGCCGCAGGCCGCGGCCGCCGAGGCGTCGCGCGCCGAGGTCGAGGCGCTCTTCCGGCAGCAGATCGAGGGGCTGACGCGCGAGAACGAGGCGCGCGTGGCCTCCGTCACCAAGCAGTGAGTCGAGTGGAAGCGCCCGCTCCACTCCTCTCTCGCGACCAACAATGTTCGCCGGGCAGGCGGACACGTCTTGTCGCGCACCCGTTCGCTCGCGCAGGTTCGAGGCGCAGCTGGCGGCGGCGGAGAAGGCCGCGTCCGCCGCCGCGCGCCAGTACGACAGCAGCGTGACCAGCGGCCAGAAGCTGCTCGAGGTGCACACGGGCCTGCGCCGCGAGCGCGACGAGCTGTGGTCCGAGCTCGACGGCGCGCGCGCCGAGCTGGCCTCGGTGCAGCAGGAGCGCGACCAGCTGGCGAGCAAGGTGAGCCCTTCCCCCCCCCCACCCACCCCACCCAAAAGGCCCCGGCGCACCAACGCCCGGCCGGCCGCGGCCGGCCGCTCGCTGCGAAGTCCGACGCGTCACTTGGCGCAAGCGGTGACGCGCAGGTGCAAGTGCTGCGCGCCGAGGTCAAGGCGACCATGGACGACGTGCGCTCGGACCGCGACGCGCGCCTGGCGGCCAGCGCCTCGCAGCACGAGGCCGCGCTTGTGCAGCTGCGCGCGCAGTACGAGGGGCAGGCCGCCGCCGTCGCGCGCGAGACCGAGGCCCAGACCACCGGTGAGCGAGCGCCGTGGTCGCCATACACTCTCCCCGCGCGGCGGCCCCTTCCGCGAAGAAGCGGCGAGCGGTGGGTTCCCCCCATGCAAGCGCAGGGCTGTTGGAGATGGTGGAGCGCCTCAAGCGCGAGCTGGACGAGGTGCACCGCTCGTCGGACCGGCAGCGCCAGGCGTCCGCCCTGCTCAAGGACCAGCTGGCGCAGGCGCTGGTGCTGCGCGACAACCTGGAGCGCGAGCTGGTGCAGGAGCGCGCGTACGGGGAGGAGCTGGGCCGCCTGCTGGGCGAGCTCAAGGGCGGGGCCGCCGGCGTGCCGCTCAGGCACGCGCTGCGCCACCAGCACTTTTAGGACGGGCGCGCCGCGTGCGTTGGTGGGGCCTTGGCCGGTGGGGGCTCCTGAGGTGTGCTGCCGAGACGTTTGCGCATTTGACCTTTGACAGGGGGCTCCGGGAGGGTGTGCGCGTGGGGACGTTGTGGGTACCACTCAGACCCGTTGCGGTGGGCCTGGCGTGTCGGGGCAGAACTCATGGGGGGGCGGGCTTTTGCCGCGTGCCAAACTGCACATGTGAGTCTACATAGGCCTTTTCGTCATCCGTCCTCGCACTTCCGTGCGCCTCCTCATTTCTGTCTGTGCTCTCTCCCTCTGGCAAGCAAGCAACTCGGAGGAGAGCAAGTGTCCACAGGTGCCTGCCTCAGCCCTGCGCGCCGCCCAGCATACACGTGCGGTGGCCCACGCAGGGAGGGTCATGGAGTGGGACAGTCCCGCCGGAGCACTCGCAGAGGATCCTCTGCGCCGAGCCGTCCGTCCTTGCGAATCCACCTCTTCCGTTGAATCCTCATTTTTTTCGCCCCCCCCCCTTCGGCAAACGAGGACCGCTGCCCGACCCGCAGAGCCGCCCTTGGAAGCAAGAGGGGCCTCCTGAGGGATGGCAGGAGGTCGACGCCCAAGTGCTTTTCCAATCCGGGGTGTGTGCCGTCACCGCCGGCGCAGGGTGACACGCCGGTGGGCAGCGGCCAGTGGGCAGCGACCGGCCTCCACGCATACAGTGCACGCAGCTGCCCAATCCC
>VFQP010005464.1_pt1 | contig 11084 bp, 14 predicted proteins | sample 3512351 | NCBI WGS metagenome assembly VFQP01 (sample SAMN10412372, study PRJNA504923) | tailings metagenome | isolation source: Relicate 1 Philex TSF1 revegetated site | place: Philippines: Tuba, Benguet | collected 2017-08-29
CGGCGATGGCGATGAGAAAGTCCTGCGCCTGCCGGTACACGTGGCTGAAGGTCTCGAGGTAAATGTGCCCGTCTGGCGTGGCCCACAGCGGCCGCACGGCGTGGTCGGGCTTGAGCTGCAGCTCGGTGAAGTCGGTCTGGCCAAACGCCGCCGGCACTATCTCCCCGCCCAGCTCCGTCTGCAAAAACAGCGTGATGTGTGTGGGGGGGGAGAGTGTTTGTTTATGTTTGGACACCTCGGCGGGGCCGGAGCCCAGCTACCGAGCGTATCAGGCGTCCCGCAGCAAGGGGTATGTGCAGTTGCTCGCGTGCTTGCTTGCGCCAGAACGAGCGACCCGACTGGCGCGTCAGGTGCACTAGCGTGGCGAGCGGCACAAGGGCCGCGGATGCGCGCACCTCGGGCAGCGGCGTCTGCGCGTAGTTGCGCCGGCTCTTGCCCCCGCCCTTGCCGCCGCCGCCGGCCCCGCCGCCGCTGCCGCCGCCCTCGCGTCGCCGCCGCCCCGCGCCGCTGCGCGCGCCCTTCTCCCCCAGCGCCGCGTCCATGTCCATGTCGTCCTCGTCCTCCTCCTCGGCCAGGTACTCGTCCAGGGCCTCCTCCTCCGCCTGCGGCGCTCAAGCCATCGCCCACGGTGCCACGCGCTGCCGCGCTCGTGCGCAAAGCGGAAGCATCGCTGGGGGGCCGCCCTCCCTGCCTGATCGCGTTGCCTGCATGCGCGTGCTCTGCGGCGTCGCTCCGTCAACGGAAAGCGCTCTCACCATGGCCTCCAGATCGTCGGGGTCATACGGCAGCTCCTCGGCGCCAAACGCCTTTTCCGTGGGCTTGCGCGCCCTGCCCGAGCGCCGCTGCCCCGGCTGCTCCTGCTGCTGCTGCGCGCGCGCGTTGCCCGCCGCTGCTGCGGGCTTGCCGGGCGGCGGCGGCGTGGGGCCCCGGGATACGGGCGGGGTGGGCGTGGCGCGCTGCGCGCCCGCCGTCGGGGCTTTGCTGGCCGCGGACAGCTGCTGCTGCTGTTGTTGCTGCTGCTGCGCTGTGGAGACCAGACGTGGCTTCTTGGTAGGGGCAGGCAGGTCCGTGGCAGGGGCGCTGGCCGAGTCCTCGGCAGGCGGAGCCGATGAGGAGGGCTGCTGGGCTGGCGGCTCCTCATCGTCGTCGTCAAGCACGACAGCGGCTGCGCGGCGTGAGGCTGGGGGCTTGCTGCTGGCCTTGGTGCTGCCCACGTCCACGTCCTCCAGCGACAGCAGGTCCACCTCCTCCTTCACTGACGCCTGGGGCGCTGGCGCGGCCGCGGGGGCAGCTCCACCTCCTGACGATGGCAGCCTGACCTTGACCTTGAACTTTGGCGCTGCTGCGGGGGCGTCCATCGCGTGCTTTGCGCGGCGACGCCCGCCCCGCGCGCAGGAAGGCGTGCGCGGCGCGAGAGCTCTTGTGCGCTGTGACTAGGTGGGCGACGACGCCATGCTCACGCGCTGTGCGCACGTCGCCTTCGCGAGCACGAGGAGTTCAGCTGGCCACAAACAGGGGCTTGCAGGGGACTCCGCGCGAGCAAGCAGATCAGAGGGACGAGAACAGGAGAAGAGCAGGAATATCCACGTGCCACACCATGTTGTCTCAATCACTTGCGGGCCGGCGTCCAAAAAGCAGGAGAAAAGAGTTGGGGAGTTCACGTGCGCGCCGGTGCAGCTGCGCAGATTCAGGCCTTCTTCTTGGTCACGGCGGCCTGGTTGACCGTGTACTCTGGCGCGAGCACCACGACCCTGTCGCCGACCTGCAGGTTGAAGGGGTCGGTGGGCGAGGGCGCCAGCGTCAGCGTGCCGTCCGACGCGCGCACGATGCCGATGGCCGTCTCGTTGAAGGCGCGGGCGCTCTCGGCAATGTCCGCGAACGTGTGCAGGTCGCCTGCGCATCCATTCGTGCGCCAGGCGTGCACAACGGGTAGGGTTGCGTGCCCGGCGCCGCGCTCGCCGCGCAGCCCCAACCACGCCGCCGCCGCCACCGCAACAGCAGCTGCTGCGACGCACCAATGTTGAGGTTGTACACGGCTGGGTTGCGGAAGTACAGCTCGGCCCTGCGCGAAGCGAAGGGCATGCAGCAAAGAGCTCCAAGGTGGAGAAGCTCCGAACAGCTGGCCCAAACAGCTGGCAGCTTGAGCTGAGCCCCTCCGCCCTAAGGGTTCCTGCTCCCCCCAACATCCCAGCAGGTGCCCACCCGTCAGCGTCGAGCAGGTCGGTGACGAGCTGCGCGTAGCAGGGCTGCGCCGCCGCCTGCGCCAGCACCGTGGTGGCCATGTCGTCGGCGATGAAGAGGTCGGGCCGCACGATGACGTGCGCGCCGTCGTTGTGGCCCGCCGCCTTGGCCTCCTGCGGTGAGTCACGCACACGGGCAACTGTGCGTCGGAGTGCAACGGAGCTGCCCTGGCGCCGCGGGGGCATCGCGCTGAGGGTCAGCGGCGCTGCGGCTGTCTGTGGCGCGGCGCACGGCCCGCCTCGCCCGTGCGGCGGCAGACGCGAGCAAGCAAGCGCTTGGCCTTGATTGGTGGGCCACTCGCAGAGGAAGGAGTAGCGACGTGGCTTGCCTCCCCTCACACACACATACATCTGATACGCCCGGTAGGTGGGCTCCGGCCCCGCCGAGGTGTCCAAACAGATGCACTCCAACACACACAGCCCCCTTCCCGCCGGCGCACCTTGCGCATGAGCCCGAGGAACGTGTTGATGGACGACTGAGTGGTGGCCTTGCGGACCTGCGCCACAAGAAGGAAAGAGGGCGCCCGGCAGGCGTGGTTGGGGAAGACTAGGACGCCACGCGTCCCGCTGCGGCGGCGTGTGGTGCGCCTGGCCATCGTACCTGCGCTACAAAGTGCGGCGCCTCGCGCCGCCCGCTCGTGTTGAGCACGTCTTGCACCTGCGGCGCATCGAAGCGCCAAGAGAGCGACAGCATCAGCCGGCACCACTCAACAAGGCAGCAGCGGCCTGCCGTGGGCCAGGGCATGAGTAGAAGGGGCCTGGCGGCAGCGACGCCCCTCAGGCCAGACCACACCGTGCCGCCGTCCATGTCCTGGCAGCAGGTGACGCATGCTGTGGCCTGGGCTGGTGCCGAATCGTCATCGCCGCAGGGCATCCTTGCTGCAGCCATGGCTATAAACCGCCCCGTCACGCAAGCGCCACGCACACAAACACGCCGTGCTCTGCACCGCGCACCTGCACCAGCGTGGAGGTGACGAAGCTGTCGGCCTCGCCGGCGGGCAGGTTGTCCAGGCCCGTGACCATGACGGCGGTGGCCGACTCGACGCCCGCCTCGCGCAGCAGCGCCTGCGTGGTGCAGCCATGCGAGGGCTTGGCCGGGTGCAGGTACCTGCGCAGCAGGTGGCAGAGCAGTGCGAAAGCAACAGCGATGATAATCGCGGCCCCGCACTTGGTTACTGCTTGCCGCGGAGAGGTGGCAGAGGGTTTGAGGTGCGCAGACGTGAACAGTTCAAGCGCGGGCGAGCACGCCCTGGACTACCCCTGCCACAAAAGAGGCGGCGGGAGCGTTGAGGTGCGCGGAGTGGGCGCGTGGGCCGTCACACCGCCGGCGCCTGCGCCCCGGCAGCCGACAGGGCCGCGTAAGCGTGCGGGGCTCACTCACTTGAAGGTGCACTGGCCCTTGCGCGAGGGCAGGCCGCTGGGCGGCGGCCTCGGCAGCAGGAACGTGACGGTGCTGCCCTTGGGTGCCATCTCGCCAAACACGTCAATCAAGTCGTCGCAGTAGTCGGGGTCCTGCAAACAAACACCCAAGCGGCGTGGAGAGACGACGTGACGCATGCGTCCCGCCCCGCCCAAAGCGAGGCCGAGGGGCGTGGCGGCTTGCGAGCGCGCACCAGCGAGACGACCATGATGGCGCGCGGCATGGAGCGGTACGCACGCTCTCCGCGACCCCTCCCTTTCCCCCCGACCCCCACACGCAACCAGAGAGGCAGCCAGCGCACCAGCGAGACGACCACGATGGCGCGGGGCATGGAGCGGTACGTCTGCTTGCGCTGCACGCGCGTGTCGACGGTCTGTGCCGCGCGGAGGAAGACCGACTCGGCGCGGTCGTTCAGCTCCACGCCTGCGACACACGCACAGCAGCGCGCAACACGCACTCAACGGCGGCTGCGCCGCGCAGACGCGCGCGAGGGGTCCCGTCCCGACGCTCCGCACGCGCCGAGCTCAATCGCAATTGGCTGGAGAAGCAGGCGCCCGCCACACTCGTGCGAGACGCAATGAGCCGCGAGAGCAGGCGGGGAGGGCGGGGCGCCGCACCTGGCGTGGGTGACAGCATGACGAGCTGGTCTCCTAGTTGGCATCCGGCCCCACCAAGGTATTCGAACCGATGCAAACGTCCACAAACACAATGCGCACCTGGCGTGGGCGAGAGCATGACGAGCTGGTCGCCCGCATTGAGCACCTGCGTCTCGGGCACGGCCATGTCGCTGCGCGTGCCGTCGACCAGCAGCCCGCACACCACGCCGTCGGCAAACTGCCGCCGCGCGTGCTGGTACGTGCAGCCCTGCAGGCGGGCAGGGCACGGCACGGCAGGCCAGCGCGGGCGCACCCGTGAACGCGCGAGCGCAGGGCGCGGCACCACTTTGGAACTCAGTGGGCCCGCTGTTGGGCTGGAGGGCTAGGTGGGTTGCGGCGCGCACCACGAGCGAGGGCGGCAGCGGCTGAGCGCGCAGCGAGGCGTTGCCGGCGCCCACCAGCTGCATCAGCACGCGCTGCAGCCCCGGCTGCAGCGCCGTCACCGCCATGATCCTGCGCAGCGCACGCGGCACGCGAAGCGGCTCGGCGCGCGGGAGCCTGCGGCGCGGGGCACCGCCGGCCGCCACTCACACAGTGGTACCAGAGAGGGGTGCGTAATGCCCTAGCCTTCCACAACCACGCCTACCGGCGTCCCTTTCTTTCTGTCGTTCTTCCCGTTGGCCGCCACGCCCGCACGTGGCACGACTTGGGCCCCGCGGAGGGGGTGCACGGCAGCTTTACACTGGTGGCTGCTCTGCTGCAGCTGACGCACGATCGAGCCAGGAGCTAGTCCGCCTTGCTGCTGGACGCGTGCAGGTCGTTCCTCCGATTGGAAAGGTGCGCAGTGAGATCGCGGCGTGCGTGTGCGCGTGCGCACCGGGTCTCCATGCTCTTGTCGGAGAAGCCCATGACCTGAACGTCGACGCCCAGCTTGGCCAGTCGCTTGAACGCCTCGACGTACTCGACCACCTGGCCCTGCGGCCAGCAAGCGAGCGACGCACGCAGCGGCGCGTCGCGCGGCGGCGGCACGTCCCACAGCGCGTCGGAATGGCGTGTTCAGCGCGCAGCGCGCTGTCTCCCGTGGCTAGCGCGGTGCGCCGTTGGCGACGCGGCGAGCGGCAGCGCGTGGCAGGCCGGCAGCGCCACCCAGGGGCTTCGGGGGTGTGCCATGCGCTTCGGTGCTGGCCCGTCGCCGCGGCACAGCGATGGGCTGCTTCCCAGCAGTGCAAGGCAGCGCGCTCACCAGGGGCTGCGGCGCCTGGAACACCACGTGCTGCGCGTGCAGCGCCGGCGACGCCGACGACAGCGCCAGCGCCACCTGCGCCTGCGCCGCGCCCATGATGGAGGGCGCCAGCGGCGACGTGCTGCTCGCCACGTTGGGCGCCATGACAATCACGGCCGCCGCCTGCAGCAGCGTCAGGGCGCGTCAGGGTGCAAGGCAGGCTGGCGTGACGAGGACGGCCGTCGCGGCAGGGTGACGACGGCAGCTGCTGCCGCGATGGGGCACGCCGGGAGCCTTGCCCGGGGCTCGCCGCAGCTGCTCGCTTTGCACCACCGGTGTGGCCGCGGCGCATGGCGCTGTGCCGCCGGCAGAGACGCCTGCTCACCTTGGACGTGCCGACGGACGCCAGGTCGGCGGGAACGTAGGGGCTGCCGTTGCGCGCGTAAATCTCAAGGCCCTGCAGCGTCTTGACCTTGCGGATGGCCGAGTCCATCTCCACCTGCATTGCGGCCAGTTGAGGCGACGCGCGTACGCCATAGGAGGTCAGGGGACCAGTGTGGCTGCTTGCACACCACGGCACGCACAGTGCTGGCTCGGCATTGCTCAAGCAAACAAAAGGTAAGGTGGTTGAGTGTGGCGGCGCACCTTGCTGGTCTCCCCCAGCACGGCCACAGGTTGCCTGCGCACGCACAGGCATGGGAGATGCCGCCACCCCTGACGGGGCGGAACATGAGGACGCCCGTGCGGCTTTGCGCAAAAAGAGCGACTGCCCACCCGCCCACGGCCCCACCCACTGCCGCACGCTGCTGGCTCACGCGCACAGCAACGGCCCAACCGCCCACCCGTGCGCGCTCCGGGAGCAGAGTGCGCTCGTGCGGCAACCGCATGGAGCACTCACGCGAAGAGCGGGTCGCTGTTGGCCTTGCGCGCCGCCGCCACCTGGCGCAGCAGCGACAGCGTCTGCGGGCCCCAGCCCAGCACCACCAAATGGTCCGCCTGCCGCGCAGCGCAGCACGAGCGCAGCGCGCGCAGCACGGCGTCGCGTCCGGGGCGCCCCACGGATTTGCCTCGCGGTTCACGTGCGGGGGCGCGTGAGCGTGCCGCCGCTGCAAGCGGCAAAGGAAGGGCGCCTCCCAGGGCAAGCCCCGTGCGCCTGGCAGGGGGCACGTCGGCGGCGCCGCTGCGTGCGGCAAAGGGAGGGCTCCTCCCCAGGGCAGTGCCGAACACACCTGGTTGACGGGGAACTTGCCGTTGCGCACGTCCTTGAGCGTCACCTTGATCTCCTCCGTCACGACGCCTGTGCACGCGCACGCGCACCGAGCGCGCACACCAGCGTGAGCAATGGCAGTCTCGTTGTGCTCGCGGGACGGGCGGCTGCCTGAAACCTTGGGAGTGCCTTGGCGGCGGCTACCCTCTGGTGTGTGCAGCTGCAGGTGCTCAGCACCGAACACCTCACCGAGCACGACGGCGAAGACAAAGACGCCGAGGAAGTAGACGCCGTTGACGAAGACGGCGGCCGCCGCGCTCTTCTCCTCCAGCACCTTGGCGCCTGCAGGCGGCACGGTTCCGGCACGGGCGATGCACGCACGGGCCGAGCAGGATGGCGCGGCTGGTTGCCAGCAGGGTCAACAAGAAGAAGGGCAGCCGCAAGGTGGGATTGTACTGACCTGGCAGGCGGTTGAGCAGCGCGTACATGCGCACGCAGGCGTCGTGCAGGCCCGAGCTGGTCAGGAACGAGTACACGACGCCAAAGGCGGCCACAAAAGGCAGCGTGCTGATGATGACGAGCAGCACCTTGACCGTCACATTCAAGCCCGCCACCTGCGACCACAACGAGCAGCGATGATGCAGCGAGAGTCCTGCGCACAGATCTTTGCGTAGGACGAGGATGCGACCCACACGCTGCTCACCTTGCCGAGCAGCCAGAGGAAGCGCTCGCCCACCATGTCGGTCAGGCTCACAGAGGCCACCGCTGCAGGTGGCGGTGCTGCTGCTGTGGCGCCCGCGCCCGTCGCTGACGCTTGCGCGGCGGAGGGCGCCAAGGTGCTCCCCACGGCCATGGCTGCCCCGATGACCACCAAAGTGGCGAGCAGGCGTCCGTGCTGGGCCCACTGAGCGCGCAGCCACTGGCCCCACGATGCTGGCGATGGAGCTGTGCTGTCGGGCTGGGGGGCTGGGTCCACGACTTCACTACTGGGAGGAGCAGCTCGCGCGAGCAGCAGAGGACGCCGCGACACGGAGCTGCTGCTGCCGGCGATGCGCGCGCCTTGCAGCGCAGCAGGCCGGAGCTGCGGCCCGCCAAGGGTGCGGATCGGCCGTCCTCCCGGCCTTGGCGTGCAGGCTGCCAAGGCGGAGGTGCAGCGCGGCGATGGCTGGGACGCTTGGATGGCTGCCAGGTGGCCGCGCGGGTGCAGCATCGCACAGCTGCTCTCCACCCGTCGACGAGTTGCCGATGGCTGCAGGTGGGCCCTGGTGCCGCACGCGAGCGCGAGGCTGCAAGCGGGGTCGTGCAGCGCGTTGTGGGAACTGGGCCCGTGCTCCTCAGAGGACACGCTGCACTGGGGGGCGTTGAAAAGCAAACTGGCGCCGCACGCTCGGCACAGAGGATAGAAAAGATAAACCGGGCCGGCTGTTGCTTGTGGGCAGCAGCAGCAGCTTCACCCGTACAGCTTCTCGAGCGTCATGGTCTCCCACTCCTGCCTGTTGTGGTTCGGGAAGATGGCCGGCCGCTGCACGCCGAGGCGGCCATTCGCGTGCTGCAGGCGCCGGCCGTCCCGCGCGCTGCAGATGGTGGCCTTGCTGCCGTCTCTCAGGATCGTGGCGTCGCCAGGCACCGCGTGCACCTCAGCCAACTCGACCCTTGCACCACAAAGGCGCCACCACCAGAAGGCACAGCGCAGACGAACACGTCGGGACAGGACCTGCTCTACCACAGCTTGGGCAGTTTAACACTGGGCAAAACTCCAAAACATCGTGTGTCTCTCTACATGTGTCTCTGTACACGAGCAAACGTCACTCGTCGTCCTGGACCTGCAGGTACCCCTGCTCGTCCACCTCGGCCTCAGCCCCCGGCCCCTCCTCGCCGCCCGCCCCGCCCCCGCTCCCGCTCCCCTCTGCCCCCCCCGCCGGCACCGCCTCCTCGCCGCCCGCGCCGCCGCCGCCGCCGGCCTCGCCGCCGTCCGCACGGGGGTGCAGCCCGTGCCACCGCACGTGGAACAGATGCACGCCCTTCCCCACCATGATGCTGTCGAGCACTTGCTCCGCGTGCCGCGTCACGCCCGTCAGGCTCTCGTCCGGGCGGTACTGCTGCCTGGGCGCCGCGCGGCGCACCGCCAGCGACGCCGCCCCGGCCGGCAGCGGCGCGCTGTCCGCCCGCCGCGCCATCTCGCTGCCGCCGCCGTCGTCGCCCGCGGCGTCCGCCTCGGCGGGAGGGCTGCCGTCCTTGGCGGCGGGCGGCGGGTCGGGCGGCGGCGGCTGCAGCTGCATGGGCGGCCCGGGCGGCGGCGCGGCGGCGTTGTCCAGCGCCCGCAGCTCCAGCGCCCGCTTGAAGCCGCTGGGCTGCAGCCGGTACACGGGGGCCGGCTTGGCACTCTCCTGCGGCGCACAACTCAAGCGAGTGTCCGTTTGGCACCAGCGAAAAGAAACCTTGCGCTGCGGCAGTGGCGGGTGTGTGGGAGATTGCGTGTGCCAGCGAGCGAGCGCTCACGTCGAGCTGGATGATGTCGCTGTTGAACTGGTGGAAGAGCGCCCAGCTGATGCGCGCTTGCGCGGGGAACGGCACCTGCGCGTGCGACGCAGCCACTGCCCACATTGCCCTGACGCCCCGAGACGCGCGCCGCGGGCATTTCCTGCGTGTGCGGCGGCGCGGCCACTGGTGGCAGCGGCAGACGCGGAGCCACGAGTCCGTTTTGCGCAGCGGTGCCCACCAAAGCGGGCCTGTGCCTGATGTGCCTGGCGACGCCGCATCCATCTCGAGCGGGGCCCTCATGCGCCGTCCCCACCCACGCGCGCGCCCAAGCGAAGCGCCGCGTGCGCAGAAGTGCGGTTTGTGAAATGACCATCTGCTTGCCAGAAATGGCTCCACCAGATGCAAAGCTCAAAACACACGCACCTTCTTGTCCACCAGCGCCCTCGGCGCCACGCCGCCCGTCTGCAGCGCCAGGAACCGCACCAACGCGTCGCAGTGCGACCGCATCGGCCGCTGCTCCCACGGGCCCTTGTAGGGCTGCCCCTGCTGCTGCGGCGGCGCCAGCGGCGGCTGAGAGGGCTTGAGGGCGGCCGAGGCGACGGCGCCGCCGCCGGAGCTGCTGCCCGACGGTTGGAGCTGAGTCAGCACGGTGGACAGCACCTCGTGTAGCTTCTCGGCGGACGGCGCCGCGCCCAGGCCGCCCGCCGGGGGCTGCTGCTGCTGCTGCAGCTGGATGCCGCTGCTGCCGGCCGGGGGCAGCGTGGCGTGGCCGGACGAGCCCTGCGGCGCGATGATTGAACGAGGGGTGCAGGTGTCGTTCACGGGCGCGGTTCGCCTGGCTAGCAGAGTCGCGTCCTTCCACGTGTTGATGCCTCGTCAGAGGCTAGCAGACCTGGGGCAGCAGGCGCAGCGTGATGGGTCCGTTGGGCGCGGCGGGGCCCTGGCTGGGGACCAGGACGGCGCCCGGCGGGAGCGGCGTGTGCATGATGAGCACAGAGGGGAGCGAGCCTGCACGCTCGTGTGTGCGCGGGCGTACTCACACGTCTGGGGAGTTTGCGGCAGGGACGCCGCCAGGGCTCAAGCTGGGTGGTTGGGCGTGGACTGGAGGGACGGCGGCCCTGTTCGTGGCGGGCGGAAGCTCACCGGAAGGAGGCGCTGGCGCCGGCGTTGCCTTGGCTGTCGGAGCGCCGGCGCCCGACGTCCTGCCTGACCCGCCCGCGCCGCCGCCGCCGCCGCCGCCGCCCGGCGCAGGCGCCCGCTGCTGCGCCGCCGCCCCGCCCGGCGCCGCCTCCGCCTCCGCGCCCGCCACGCCTGACGTCCCGCCTGACGCCTGCTGCGGCAGCTGCGACGCGGACCTCGCGCCGCCGCCGCCGCCCGGCTTTGGGCTGAACGCCATGATGGCCTCCGCCAGCGCATCCGCCGTTTCAGAGCGGAACAGTTTCGTCGCCGCGGGCTGCCCGCCGCCCGCCGCCGCCGCGTGGCGGGCGTGCTGCAGCAGCGTGTGGCGTACCACGGCGGCGTAGCCGGGCCGGAGGCGCACGGCGGCGGCGGGCAGGTCGACGGCAAAGAGGTGCGCGCTGGCGGCCAGCTTGGCGCAGGAGCGGAACGCGCGCTCCTTGTCGCCGCCGGGGAAGGCGTCGGGCGGCTTGTGGCGGAGCGGGTTGAGCGGGCGGTCCCAGGGGTCGGTGAGCTGCTGGAGGGGCAGGCCACCTGGGAGGAGCTCCTGCGAGGGAGGGGGCGAGCGTGCACACACGGGCGGTCCCAGGGGTCAGTCAAGTCAGCTGCGGCAGAAGCAGGCCGCCAGGGAGGAGCAGGGAGGCAAGGACCAAGCACAGGGGCGCGGGCGAAGGGCCACCGTCAGCGCCCGCGATGAGGCGGCGCTGTTCCGGCGGCGGGAGCGTCGCGCATGAGCGGGCGG
>VFQP010005465.1_pt1 | contig 11083 bp, 8 predicted proteins | sample 3512351 | NCBI WGS metagenome assembly VFQP01 (sample SAMN10412372, study PRJNA504923) | tailings metagenome | isolation source: Relicate 1 Philex TSF1 revegetated site | place: Philippines: Tuba, Benguet | collected 2017-08-29
CGAGTGGCACCATACCTGGAAGGAGGGAAAAGCGAACGCGCCGGCCTTCCTCGATGACCTGGCTTATCTGATCCAGGCCAGGATAGGCTTGCAGGAAGTAACGGGTAATGGAGACTTCCTGCATGCGGCAAAGACCTGCCTCGAATGGGTGCAGGCGCATTTTATGGATGGGGAAACAGGCTTATATTTCTATACACCGGAAGAGCAAAAGGATGTGATCATCCGGAAAAAAGAGCTCTATGATGGCGCTACGCCCAGTGGTAATGCCACTATGGCGCAAAATTTACAGTACTTGTCAAGGGTATTTGACCACCAGCCATGGAAGCAACAAATGAAGACCATGCTTTTACGGATGGAGACAACGGTATCCCGCTATCCTACTTCATTTGGTGCCTGGGCCATCGCCATACAGGCGGAATGGCGGGGATGGAAGGAGATTGCCTTGATGGGAAAGGGGTCAGCAGCCCTTTTACCAGGGGTATTGGCCAAATATGCACCGGATAAAATAATCCAGTGCGGGGAAACTAAAGAAGGGGAATTCCCGTTATTACACGGGAAAATGCCCAAAAAAGAAGGGGAAACCAGGCTGTACGTATGCAAGGATTTTACCTGTAGGGATTTCACTACTGATAAAATGTCGGATTTTTTAGCAAATGTGTAACAAAGATTACGGTAATTTGCTGTCCGACAGTGGCCTTGTGCCTATGTGTGAGACACTCTATAGAAAACCAAAATCTCTTTTAACGACTGACCTATTTCTACCCGCCTTGTGAAATTATTGGTTTTTACACCGGAAACTGCTTAACCAGCCGTTTCTAAACTTATATTTGTCACTGTCATAAATCAGTTTGATCAGATGAAAGGTTATTTAAACGCTATTACCCTGTCCGTGTTTGCTTTAAGCATGAGCTCCTGCTTTTTGAAAGGAGGCAAAAAAGGGTTGCCTGATGATGGGCAGTTGCATGGTGTTGCGCCCCAAGCGCGCCCCAGTATGGCTCGTCCCAACAACATGGTATATGTACCACCGGGAACCTTTCATATGGGTGCCAGTGATGAAGACATTACCTTCAACTTCACCAACAGGAACAGGTCTATGTCTATTCCAGGCTTCTGGATGGACGCTACTGAAATCACCAATGACCAGTACCGCCAGTTCGTGAATTGGGTACGTGATTCTTTGTCGTATAAAATCCTGTATGGTGGCGGTATCAATAAGCAGGATGATACTTCTGCGGTAGACTGGAAAAAGGTGGCGCAGATCAAGTATGATAAAGCTACCATTGAAAAACTCAATGAACTGAACCTTGCGCCTGATAACCGTATTTTCGGACGTAATGAAATCGATCCTAATAAATTAATTTATAAGGTTGAATATTTCGACCTTCCCGAAGCCGCCAAGCGTGAAAATGCTGATCGTCCGCGTAAGGATTTCATTGTGAAGTACGATCAGAAAGTGTATCCCGATACCCTGGTATGGATCAGAGATTTCTCCTATTCGTATAATGAGCCAATGACCAAACGTTACTATGGCCACCCTTCTTATGGTAATTATCCTGTAGTAGGTGTTACCTGGAAACAGGCATTTGCTTTTTGTCACTGGCGTACTCATATCCAGAACTCTTACCTGGAGCGTAAGAAATTCGCCCTTGATGGTGATTATCGTTTACCCAGCGAAGCAGAGTGGGAATATGCTGCCAGAGGCGGAAGAACCAATTCTATGTATCCCTGGGGTAACTATTATACCAGGAACAAGAAGGGTTGTTTGTTAGCAAACTTCAAACCCGGTCGTGGTAACTATCCTGAAGATGGTGGTTTCTACACTGTTAAGGCAGATGCCTATTTTGCCAACGACTATGGTTTATATAATATGTCGGGAAATGTGGCCGAGTGGACTGGTTCCTATTTCTATGAGGGATCATACAACTTTATGCATGACCTGAGTCCGGATGTACGCATCAATGCATCTGATGATGATTTACCACAAATGAAACGTAAGGTAGTACGTGGCGGAAGCTGGAAGGATATTGCCTTCTACCTCCAGGTAAGTACCCGTGCTTATGAATACCAGGATACAGCTAAATCCTATATTGGATTCCGTTGTGTACTGGATCTTGCACCACGTTCAAAAAGATAATTAAGTAAAGACCAGCATAAACCTTCACCGCAAAATTCAAAACTAAACTTAGTATTATGGCATCAGGTGTTTCTCCAACCACTAACCGTATTGTAAACATTTTTGTGTGTCTCGGTGCCTCCGTTGTAATCTTCGGAGCCATGGCCAAGATATTACACCTGTCTTGGGCAGATTGGGCGCTGAAGATTGGTCTGACAACAGAAGCCCTGATCTTCATTGTATATGCGATTCTGCCTCCGCCCGATATGGGTGCTCCTGCTGCTGCAGCTCCTGCAATAGCCGGTAACCCTGCGCTGAAGAGCTTGGATGATATGTTACAACAAGCCGATATCACGCCTGCTAACCTGAGCAAGCTGAGCGATGGCTTTAAGAAATTAGGCACTACCGTAGAAAATATGGGCCAAATTAGCGATGTGGTAAAAGCTACAGGTGATTTCACTGCAAAAACGCAGGAAGCAGCTGGTGCATTATCCTCTATTTCTACTGCAGTAGGTCAGGCTACACAATCCCTGTCTGGATTCAACAGTGCTTCAGATAGCACCAAGCAATTCCACGATCAGGTACAGGTACTTACCAAAAATCTTTCTTCTCTCAATACAATCTATGAATTGGAACTGCAGGAAAGTAATAACCACCTGAAGGCACTGAATCAGTTCTACGGTAAACTCGCCCAGGCTTCTGCGGCTATGTCAACCAGCGCTGAAGATGCCATCAAAGCCAAAGAGCAAATCGCTGCACTGGCTAATAACCTGGGTAAGCTGAACCAGATCTATGGCAACATGATCACTGCTATGCAGGGCCGTTAATTCAATAGAAGGGCAAAGACAAAACCATTAAAAACAGTATTGAAAAAATAGATTAGATGGCACTACCCAAGGAACCGCGGCAGAAGATGATCAACATGATGTACCTGGTGCTTACCGCACTACTGGCACTGAACGTATCATCAGAGATCCTGAATGCCTTTAAAACGGTTGACAGGAGCCTTATGACTGCAAGCGATATCGTAGAGAAGAAGAACCAGGAGGTTTTCCGCTCATTCGCAGAGAAGATCAAGGATGAGAAAACAAGAGAAAAAGCAACCATTTGGTTCCCCAAAGCACAACAGGCACAAAAAATTTCTAACGATCTCTATACCTATCTGGAAAACCTGAAGAAAGAACTCAAGCAGGAAGCCGGATTGAAAACAGAAGATGGCGTTGAATCTTATAAGGAAGATGATTTGGATGCAGCTACCCGACTATTCATTTCTAACCCGCCAGATGGTAAGGGTAAAGGAAAAGAGCTACTCAATAAGCTGACAGCTTATAGGGATCAACTACTGAAGATTGATCCTGAAATGGAAAAGGCAATAAAAGCAGGCTTACCGCTTGATCTTAATCCACTCCCCTCCAGTAGCGAAGCAGCCAAAGGCGACTGGGCTTATGGATATTTTCATATGACTCCGGCAGTTGCCGCCATCACCATTCTGAGTAAGTTTCAGAATGATGTGAAGAACAGCGAATCACAGGCAGTAGAATTCTGTCACCGTCAGATAGGTCAGGTTGAATTGATTTATGATGAGTTCCAGGCCTTTGCCGGTACCAATTCTCAATACCTGATGCCAGGTGAGGAGTTGGTGATCACAGCTGGTATTGGTTCATTCAGTAAAGCAGCCCGACCAACTATTACTGTGGATGGAGCAACAGTTCCACTTAATACAGAAGGAGTTGCCGAATATAAGACTCGTGTAGGTAATTCTGGTGCGGGTGTTAAAAAGGTAAAAATAACCTTTGTAAAACCTAACGGTGAACCATCGGTTGTAGAAAAAGAAGTGAGATACACAGTAGGTGTTCCTTCCGGACTCGTTGTTTCTACAGATGCGACCCGTGTATTCTATAAAGGTCTTGATAACCCATTAAGTGTTACCGGTGGCGGTGGTGATGAGAAAGTGAAAGTGAGTTTAGAAGGTGCTGGTGGTAGTATTACAAAAGCGGGTGCCGGACAGTATACAGCGTCTTTCACACAATTGGGTACTGCAACAGTAGTTGCTTCAGATGGTAAAACAACACAACGAATCAATATTCCTGTTAAACGTGTACCAGACCCCATTGCCATTGTAGGTGGTAGTGCCGGTGGTACCATGGGTGCGAATATCTTCCGCGTACAGAAAGGTGTGATCGCTGATCTGCGCGACTTCGTATTTGAAGGTGTTAAATTCGATGTGATTGGTTATATGCTGATTTGTACTGGTAAGGGATTCCCCGAACCAGAGTTTGCTGAAGTAACAGGTGCTTCTTTTAATGGAGAAGCACAAAACCTGATCAAACGTTGTCAGGCCGGAACAACAGTAACCATCGGAGAAATTAAACTGAGAGAGCCAGGTGGTGGAACAAGGAAACTGGATCAAACGATAACTTTCATCTTGCAATAAAGCAGTGATTATGAAAAAGACATTCATTTTGTGCGCAATGGTTTCGCTGGCTGTCACAACAGCATCAGCGCAATTTGGTGGGCTGCGTAATAACAACAATGCCAATAACAGGCCACGTACCGATTCTGCAGGAAATCGCAGCGATACCACAAAGCCCGTTACAACACAGCAGCCAGCCAACAGACCAGCGGTGAATCCTGCTAATGTGAAGCCAACCAAAATGGTGGATACTACCATTATTGGTGGTTTTGGTGAGGTAGTGCCCCGCAGTTTGCGTAATGAAACTGCCACCGATCGCAGCAAAACACGCGGTAAAACACCATTGGAGTATGAGCACCTTCGTGATGATGATGCTTACTTCAGTGAAATGATCTGGCGTGAGATTGATGCCCGTGAAAAAATGAACCTGTCTTTCATGTATCCAGGTAAAGACGATATGGGTGATCAGCGCTTCTTCGGTATTTTGCTTAGTGCTATCAAAAATGATAGCGTAATGGCCTTCTCTGCCGAAGGTGGTGATGACCGTTTTACCAAGCCGCTTCAGTATGATGATGTGATGAAAATGATGAAGGGAAGACTGGATACACAATACGTTCAGAATCCTGATAATCCGAACGTTCTAGATACGGCAATTATCTATGATACCAAATATGCACCCAACCCCGATTCGATCTATACATTCCGTCTTAAGGAACAATGGATTTTCGACAGGGAAGCCAGCCGCATGTTTGTTCGTATACTGGGTATCGCTCCCGTAGCCAAAATGATCGTGAATAACCAACCTACTACCCGTACATTGTTCTGGGTGTACTATCCCGATCTGCGTCGCTCATTGACCAAATACAATGTGTACAATCCTAAAAACTATGTAGGAAGAATGACCTGGGAAGAACTGTTCGAAGCTCGTTATTTCTCCAGCTATATCACAAAGACCAGTAGCAATAACCCATTGAACAAAACACTCAGTGGCATCATTAAAGACCCTTTATTCCGTTTACTGGAAGGGGAGAATATCAAAGAAAGAATATTTAACTTCGAACAAGACCTCTGGCAGCATTAATATTATTGCATATATCTAATTTGAAAAGGAGCCCACCGGGCTCCTTTTCGATTAAAATAAGCTTTATATTATTGAAAATAGTCAGGGATTATTGGTTAATTGAATGGAATGTGTAACTTTACATCGGTTTTTCATAGGATATTGGATTTTAAAAACGGGGTTGGATTTCTATCCTGACCCCTTTTTTATTTTATACCCCTCTTTCGCTGATTCTTTTATCATCCCTTACTAATCAGCCTTTTATCTGTTCAGATATGTCAGGATAATATCGGCTTTTTTCTCTCCGATCAAATCAATAAGTCTTTCTCTACCCGTTTGGTCAATGTTTTTGATAGATTTAAACTCGCGTAACACCAAATCTGCGGTTTGTTTGCCAATACCCTTGATTTCTTCGAGTTCATTTTTGAAAGTACCCCTTGAACGTTGGTTGCGGTGAAAGGTAATACCAAAGCGGTGCACTTCATCTCTGATCCTTCGAACCAGTTTCAGGCTATCACTGTCCCAGGGTAGTTTGATTGATTCACTATCGCCGGGAAAGAACAATTCCTCTTCATTCTTGGCCAACCCAACAACGGTCATGCTGCCAGTGAGTCCAAGTTCACGAATACTTTCCATGGCGGCACCCAGCTGACCTTTACCACCATCTATGATCACAAGTTGGGGTAACGGGGTAGCTTCATCTGTGAGGCGTTTATAGCGACGATACACCACTTCTTTCATGGTGGCGAAATCATTGATACCCTGTACGGTTTTCACATTGTAATGCCGGTAATCCTTTTTACTGGGCATACCATCTCTGAAACATACCATCGCAGATACCGGGTAACTACCATGAAAGTTGGAGTTATCGAAACACTCAATATGAACAGGCGCTTCCTGTAATTGCAAGTAGGCCTGCAATTCGTAGAGCACCTGTTTTTTTTCCATGTCCGAACGACCTTCCAGGTGGAGTATCTTCTTTTTACGTAGTTCTTCCTGGAAATAATTTACATTCTTGATGGAGAGGTCCAGTAATTTTTTCTTGTCGCCAGCCTTAGGAACAGTGATGATTACCTGTTCATCGGGATAGCTGATGGCAAAGGGAACTACTATTTCATTGGCCAGGCTATTGAGGTCGGTACGTAGCCGCATGATGGCAAATAACAATACTTCTTCCTCCGATTCTTCCAGTTTGGTTTGTAATGGTACTGTATGTGTTTGAACAATCGTTCCATTTTGTACCATGAGATAGTTCACATAGGCTTTGTCATCATCTTTCAGGATACTGAACACATCCAGACTGCCCAGGTGTTTACTAACAATCACAGAACGTGACTGGTATTGCTCCAGGTGTTCCAGTCTTTTTTTGATTTGCTCAGCTTTCTCAAATGCAAGGGCAGCAGCATGTTCCTGCATCTGGGCCTTTAAGTGATTGATTACAGAACCCACATTACCTTTCAGTATATTCCTTACCTGTTGCAGGTCACTGGCATAGGAAGCCTCATCCTGCAAACCTTCGCAAGGGCCTTTACAATTACCCAGGTGGTATTCCAGGCAAACTTTGTATTTGCCTTTATTGATCTGCGTTGCCGATAGGTTAAGTTTACAGGTACGCAGTGGTATGTATTGACGAATCAGGGCAATGAGCTCACGCACTTTACCGGCAGAAGTAAATGGTCCCAGGTATTCAGACCCATCATTGATTTTATTGCGGGTAAGGAAAATGCGGGGAAAGGGTTCTTTTTTGATGACGATATAGGGATAGGTTTTATCGTCTTTAAGATCGATATTGAATCTGGGCTGGTATTCCTTGATCAGGGCGTTTTCCAGCAGGAAAGCATCCTGCTCTGAATCAACAATGGTAAATGCTATCCGGTGAATACGTTGAACGAGTTCGTGTGTTTTATAGGTTGTAAAGGTTTTGGAGAAATAACTGCTTACGCGTTTTCGCAAATCCTTTGCTTTCCCCACATACAATAAACGATCAGCGGCATCGTAGTATTTATAGATGCCGGGTTGATGGGGGATGGTATGGGCTATTTGCTGAAATGCTTCCTGTGTCATGTGTAGTGCTCCTTGGATCCTCAGGGCTGATTACCCCATTTCACTTCTTTTCTTTCCTCCAGTTGGTATCCATTTCCAGCCGATACCGATCTGTTGATCTGTAAACCACGGTGAATAAACCAGCTATACTGTTCCTGTATGCTCGTATCCTGTTGCTGTTCAAAATTCTTGATAAAGAACTGTTTAACCTGCCGGGTATTTTCATCGAGCAGAATATCGATGGAACGAACCGGAACGCTATCGTTAATTGCGGTATAGTTAATGGTTACGCTACCGGTACTTTGATCGGAGAATATCCTTTCTGCATAATATCTTTTCAGTCGTGTAATATCCTTATCAATAAAAAGATCGGCCAGTTGTTGTAAGGTTGTGGTATTGATTGTAATGGAATCTCTTTTACCATTGCTGGTGGTGAAACAGATGAGTTTCTTGTTGAGTACGGATATATAATCGATTTCTTGCTTAACAACAGGAATGATGGAATAGACTTCACTGCTATCGGGCATGCCTTGTAGTGAGCTTGCCTGGTTGGCTACTGTTGATTGGTTATTATTACAGGCAACACCAAACAAAAATACTATTGCCAGAATGGAGGTTGAAAAAATGCGCATGGTGCAAAATTAGTTGATTCAGACAAGGATAAAAAAGGGGCCTGTTTTTAACAACAGGCCCCAAGCAGCTAGATCGGGTTGGTTTATTGCAAAGCTTTGGTAAAGCCAATGCGCAGGCCGTAATCCATCAGGTATTCCCTGATCGGGTATTTGTTGGAATAGGTCGATAGGTGCTGGTAGCGCACTTGCGGACCTATTTGCCAACTTGTTTTGCCAGCTGTATAGGATATATTAAATCCTAAAGCGGTATTCACATTCCATCTCCTCACAAAATCATTGCCTTCAGCATAGTGTTTATAATCGGTAGAAAGCAGGTACACGTTTTTATTCAGGTTAAGGGTTGGCTGTACCGAGGCTTCGGTATTGATGCTCCAGTTTTTCGACTTCAGGATATCCCATTGTAAGCCCAGTGGTACAGACAATTGGTACACCTTATTATCGAGGGTTGCTTCACGGTAGCCAACATTATTGTTATAGGGCGATAAGCGGGTAATATTCTCTACCCCCCTGAAATTAATCAGGGAAATGGTGGCACGATCATAGGAGGCCGACCGGTAAGTTTCAATCTGGTATTGGCGAATATTTAATTGTACACCTGTTTTCAGTTTCAACCTGTTGGTGATATTATACATGATGCCAAAGCCGAGCTCCAGTCCCATAGCTGGTTTATGACGAACAACCTGATTGATATTGCCAGTTTGGCTAACGGGGGTACTGGATGCAGGTTGTGCGTTGGCAATGGCGGGTTGTATCACTTCTTTTACTTTCTCATCGGATAATTTTCTATAGCTGGTGGAAGGTGTGATATAGAATTGAAATCCAAATTTCGAAGGTTTCCGATCGATTTTTCGGTTTTCCTGTGCTACATAACCAAATTGATCCAGAAATGAATCAGCATTCGGATCTGCATTAGAAAGATCGCTGCGATGAACGGGAGTAGTTGCTTTGCTGCTTTCACCCAGATCTGCGTTATCAGACATTCCAGTTTCCGACATGTTGGTTGAGATAGCAGTAGTAAGGTTGCTCAATTCAGTTTTGCCGGGACTGGGTATGCGAATTGACATAACCGGATTCAGTGGAACATAACGGTTGTTCATTGCCGAGATGGTGGCATGTGTTGATCGTTGTTGTTCTTGTTGATCAGATAGGATAGCGGCTTGTGATCCGGTAAGGCTGAGTGATGAATGTGATTGAGTCAGGGCCGGACCATGGTGAACTATCGTGGTAGTTGCATGTGCAATGCTATTAAAATAGTGGCGGCTCTTTTCAGAAGCAGCTTCATTGGCAGCAATCTGCTGTTGTTGCAATAAGGGTAGGTCAGGGATCGAAACGGGTTGAAGATGTACTTCCTGGTGTTGGGTATTTAGAATGGTTGTAATAGTAAGTGCTGTGATCACGAACAGTGAAATAAAGGTAAGGGCCGGCCAGGCGCGATGTCCATGCAGTTCTGTACGGATATTACTCCATACACGATCGGCCGGATACATGCGGTGCTGTTTTACTTCATCTTGTAAAAACTGCTCAAACTCGTCCTGGTACTTCTTCTTGTCCATATTCGAACACAGTCGCTGCTATTAAGATTGTTTCAATGCAGCCAACCATGGTACATCTTGTTTCGGTGCATCAATGATGCGTTTCTTGATCAAAATCCCTTCCAGCATGGTACGTGCACGTGTGTACTGACTCCTGCTGGTGCTCTCCTCAATATCTAACATCTCTCCAATTTCCTTATGACTATATCCCTCCAATGCATACAGGTTTAAAACAGTCCTGTAGCCTACTGGTAATAATCGAATACATTCAATGATCTGCCGGGCTTGCATTACTGAAGGGATGGCCTCTTCTTTTATGAATACGGAAGAAGCGTGGTCGAGGTCTACACTTTCAGCAAACTTCTTGTTCTTCTTCAAAAAGTTAATGCAGGTGTGTACCACTATGCGCCTAATCCATCCTTCAAATGCGCCCTTGTTCTGGAACGTATGTATTTGGGTGAATACCTTAATGAATCCTTCCTGCAACATATCCTCCGCATCTTCGCGGTTTTGTGCAAAACGGTAACACACACTCAGCATTTTAGGGCTGAAGCGGTTATACAATTCGCGCTGCGCAGCAGCATCGTTCTGTAAACAGCCGGCAATAATGGCTTGTTCCGTCATGAAGGGTAAAATGGTTCACCCTAAATATAGACATAATTCTTTTTCTGATGCTGCATTGTGCCATTAGAATATGGGTCAAACGGAGTGAATCAGGTACAAAGAGAAGCCCATATGGAAGCTCGATTTTGTCGAATTTTTACTTTATTGGATTAAGTCGGGTAGAAAATTTACACTTTTGACCGATTTTTTTGCAACAATGATGTAAAAATGAGGATCGAATTGTATTTTTACAACAATGTTTCAAAAATTAGTCAATAGAATAGGATTAAGTCTGGCTTTGATAGTTTTTCTGCTAGCTTTTGCATCTGCACAATGTACGTTGCAATTTACTGGTCAGGTTATTGATGCGGATACCCGGATGCCGTTATCTGGTGCAACAATTGAAATCTCCGCTTTAAAAATCATTCAGCAAACCGATGCTACGGGAAAATTTGTCATCAATGGAATATGTGCTGGTAACTATGATGTGACTGTATCACATGTTAGCTGTTCACCCATTACCGAGCATGTGCATTTCAAAGGTGATCTGCAGCATAATTTCTTATTACCACATACCACCAATGAGCTTACAGGCGTAACTGTTACAGGTACTATCGCCACTAAAGGAGCTGCCATATCACAAGACGTCAAGGGTAAGGCATTGGAAGCTACCCGTGGTCTTTCTTT
>VFQP010005466.1_pt1 | contig 11082 bp, 8 predicted proteins | sample 3512351 | NCBI WGS metagenome assembly VFQP01 (sample SAMN10412372, study PRJNA504923) | tailings metagenome | isolation source: Relicate 1 Philex TSF1 revegetated site | place: Philippines: Tuba, Benguet | collected 2017-08-29
GTCCCGGCTCTTCCTCGGGGATAAACTCGCCCTTCCCCTTCAACAACTATAAACGACGACGCATGTCATCCCGTGTCCCGGCTCGTCGTCCGGGATAAACTCGCCCTTCCCCTTCAACAACTATAAACGACGACGCATGTCATCCCGGGCGGCAAACTTCATACTATAACAATCCCAAACGACGCAGACCCGGGATGACGCCGCCCCCTCCTCCGTCTGTATGCCGGGCCTTCTCCAATACTTTTCGTTTACAAACGACGCAGACCCGGCATCCCTTCAATCAGAAAAACCTTGCCTCAATGAGGAGATGCCGGATCAACAATCTTTAAACTTGTTATGATCCGAAAGTCGGTCCGGCATAAGAACCTTAAGGGGAAGAGTTCGATGCCATCCCGGGTCTGCATCGTTTGGGATTGTTATAGTATGAAGTTTGCCGCCCGGGATGACATGCCTCGTCGTTTATAGTTGTTAAACGGGAGGGCGAGTTTACGCCCGACGACGAGCCGGGACACGGGACATGAAAATGCTTGCTATTCGCTTAGATAGCACTGAGAGTTTATTTTGAACAATGAGCCCATACAGGCTGATTGAAAAATCATTATAACTGGTTTAATAGAAACGCAGGTAGGATACACGAGAATCCTTACGCCTCTTAATCGACTGAATTAAATATCCTGACTACTCTATCATAAAGATCTTTCATCTCTGGATTAACACTCTTAATCAGATCAATCTTCCATTGCCTATGCCATCGTTTTACGCATTTTTCCCGCTTAATGGCGACCTCAATGCAAGAATACTCCTCGTAATATACCAGATCGTAGCAACCGTATTTGGCTGTAAACTCACACTCATTATTTCTGTGCTGGCCGACTCGGCGTATTAGACTATTTGAGACACCAACATAGAAAACAGTTCTACTTGCGTTCGAAAGTATATAAATAAAAAAACGGTATTCACTTCTCATCCATGCAAACTATCGATACTGGAAAAAGTTACAAGGTGAAAAAAACAGAAAGAAAATGAGGAAAACCCGTTGAATGACAATGAACCCTTAACAAATTCATTATCAAATAATTAAAATAACTGAATTAATACTTTCAAAACAAAAACTTGGAAATCTCCCCCTTCCCACACTATCTTTGCATCAGTTCTTTAAAACATCCCCGGGTCTAAAAACCCGGGACATGCTTATCAAGAAAGGCTGAGGGTATGGCCCTATGAAGCCTTGACAACCTGTTTTTCCGCCACGCGGAAAGGCAAGGTGCCAATTCCATCCCGGACAATCCGGGGCAGATAAGTCAGACACCAGCTTCGAAATACACGTATCAAGATATTAAAAAGCTCATCTGATTTATCGGGTGAGCTTTTTTGTTGCATCTGCTACAAAGAACCACACCCGGTAATGCCAAGACCTCTCTGGTAAGTTCTCATACATCGCCGTATCAAACAATCAAAGGTTGTTCAACACCTGGGCATCACGCCTTTAATATGCTGAGCAACAAGCTCAATGCCCCGACTGTTAATACGGCCAAAGAATTTTAACAAAGAAAATTTTGGCAGATGAAAAACAAGTCCACTAAATTTGTAGAGCACTCGAACATACATGACAGCTATACTACATACCAATTTCCCTCTCTATACCACAGGTATCTGTTGTCTCTGTTGTATGCCGTAAGGCATCCTTTTACCCTATCCCCTATTGGGCGTACTACTACTCCGTTTGCAATCGCTGTTTCCCTTCATTCATCAACAAAACCTTTATCATGAGTAAGAAACTTCATTTCGAGACTTTGCAGCTCCATGCCGGACAGCAAATCGATCCCACTACAAAATCAAGGGCGGTCCCTATCTATCAAACAACTTCGTATGCATTTGATGATGCCGATCATGCCGCTAACCTTTTTGGATTGCGTCAGTTTGGTAACATCTACACGCGCATCATGAACCCGACAACGGATGTGTTTGAACAGCGTATTGCTGCGCTGGAAGGTGGCGTTGCAGCATTGGCGACTTCCTCCGGACAGGCAGCGCAATTTCTTGCACTGAATAACATACTGCAGGCGGGTGACAATTTTGTAAGCACTTCATACCTCTACGGAGGCACCTACAATCAATTCAAAGTTGCCTTCAAGCGCCTCGGTGTTGATGTTCGCTTTGCAGACGGGGATAATGTAGAAAGCTTTGTAAAGCATATCGATAAAAACACCAAAGCCATTTACCTGGAAACGATCGGCAACCCGCGTCTCAACGTTCCTGATTTTGAAAAGTTTGCAGCACTGGCTAAAGAATATGATCTGCCACTGATCGTTGATAATACTTTCGGTGCAGGTGGTTATCTCTTCCGTCCGCTTGAATGGGGCGCAAACGTAGTCGTTAGCTCTACAACAAAATGGATCGGCGGACACGGCACATCCATCGGCGGTGTGATCGTAGACGGTGGTAACTATAACTGGGCAAATGGAAAGTTTCCCCAATTCACTGAACCATCTGAAGGCTATCACGGCCTGAAATTCTGGGATGTTTTCGGTGAAGGAAATCCGCTTGGCTTGCCGAATATCGCATTTGTGATCCGCGCACGGGTTGAAGGACTGCGCGACTTCGGCCCATCTCAAAGCCCGTTCAATTCATTCCTCAATATACAAGGCCTCGAAACATTAAGCCTCCGCGTAGAACGTCATGTACAAAATGCACTGGCTCTCGCAAAATGGCTGGAACAGGATGAACGTGTTGAGTTCGTTTGGTATCCGGGTCTTCCGAGCAGCCCCTATCACGAACTTGCGAAAAAATACCTGACAAATGGCGCAGGCGGTATTCTCCAGTTTGGTATCAAAGGCGGAATTGAAAACGGACGCCAATTTATCAACTCACTCAAACTCGTTAGCCATCTTGCAAATGTCGGCGATGCAAAAACACTTGCGATACATCCTGCATCTACGACGCATGAACAATTGAGTGATGATGAAAGAAAAGCGTCTGGTGTATTGCCCAACCTGGTTCGTATCAGCGTTGGCATCGAACATATCGACGATATCAAAGCAGATTTCGAGCAGGCATTTGAGAAAGTGTTTGCAAAGGAACTCACAGCTTAATTAAAAATTCAAAAGTACCCCGCCCACATGCGGCAGAGTACTCAACTGATAAGCGGGGTAATTTTTACTTTTTACTTGAAACTATGGTGACTGTTTTTAAATACGATCATCCTTTCCAGTTGGAGTCAGGCGCCATTCTGCCTGGCTTTCACCTGGCTTATACAACGCATGGAAAATTGAATGCGGCAAAGGATAATGTGATCTGGATCTTTCATGCGCTTACAGCCAACAGTAATCCTGCCGAATGGTGGCCGGGGCTTGTTGGCGACGGAAAGTTTTTCGATCCGGCAAAATATTTTATCATCTGTGTAAACAAACCAGGCAGCCCTTACGGAAGTATTTCTCCCCTGAGCATTAACCCGGAAACTAATCAGCCTTATTATCATGACTTCCCGGTTTTCACGGTACGGGATATCGTTCGGACGTACCAGCATCTGAAAAAAGATCTTGGTATCAAAAAAGTACTGGCTGGATTAGGCGGCAGCACAGGTGGCATGCAATTGCTGGAATGGGCGATCGAAGAGCCGGAGTTGTTTGAACACATCGTACCAATCGCAACAAACGCAGTGCTTTCTCCCTGGGGTGTTGCTTTCAATGCATCGCAACGTATGGCGATCGAAGCAGATAGCACCTGGCTTGAAAAACGTCCGGACGCTGGCCAGAAAGGTCTGGCCGCTGCACGCTCTATCGCTTTGCTTTCGTACAGACATTACAACGGCTATGATATTACACAGCCACGGGATAAAGCATTCATGTCTCTTGGAAGCGAAGTAACCTACGCTTCGGACAACTATCAGCGTTATCAGGGCTTAAAATTGGTGAATCGCTTCAATGCTGTTTGCTATTATCGTTTAACCCAAACGATGGACAGTCATGATGTAGGCCGTTCACGCGTAAACACCGAAGAAGCACTGAAACGCATCAAAGCCGCAACATTGGTGATCGGTATCCGTTCAGACGTGTTATATCCGATAGAAGAACAATATTATCTGCACGAGACGATTGCGGACGCACAACTACTGGAGATCTCCAGTGATTTTGGTCACGACGGCTTTTTGCTTGAATATGAAAAAATCGAAACAGCATTACGTTCATTCATTCAATCAAACAATACATCCTCTCATTTAAAAATAGTGAATCAATAAAAAATGGAAACACATAAACAGTTAACAATTGGTCTTTTTGGATTCGGAGTAGTAGGCGAAGGTTTATATAAAGTATTACAGCAAACACCTTCACTGAAGGCGAGCCTGAAGAAAGTATGCATTAAAAATCCCGAAAAGAAAAGAAATGCACCGGCAGATCTTTTCACTACAGATAAAGATGTATTGTTGAATGATCCGGAGATCAACGTGATCGTGGAAGTGATTGATGATGCTGTCGCGGCCTTCGAGATCGTATCAACCGCATTGAACAATAAAAAAGATGTGGTAAGCGCCAGCAAAAAAATGATTGCGGAAAACCTGCATGCATTGCTTGCGTTGCAGGAAAAAACCGGTCAGTCACTGCTCTATGAATCTGCAGCATGCGCATCCATCCCGGTGATCCGCAACCTGGAAGAATATTATGACAACGATTTGTTGCATTCTATCAAAGCGATCGTAAATGGATCAACCAATTTCATTCTTACAAAAATGTTTGAAGATGGTCTTGATTTTAAACAGGCATTGATCCTCGCTCAGCAACTCGGCTTTGCGGAAAGCAATCCAAAGCTTGATGTGGAAGGTTTTGATGCGGTGAATAAATGGACATTCCTGCTCACACATGCCTATGGTATTACAGAAGCACCGGAGAATATTCTGTTCAACGGAATCCAGAATATCCGTGGCACAGATGCTACTGTTGCAAAAGAAAAAAGCCAGCAGATCAGGCTTGTTGCGCAGGCGAAAAAACTGCATGATGGCCGAGTAGCGGCCTACGTATTGCCACAGTTTGTAACACAGGACGATCCCCTGTCTTTTGTGAAGAATGAATACAACGGTGTAGTGATCGAAAGCGGATTTGCTGATAAACAATTCTTCTATGGTAAAGGCGCGGGAAGTTTCCCGACTGCCTCAGCGGTGTTAAGTGATATTTCTGCCTTACGCTATCAGTACAAATATGAGTACAAGAAATTGTATCACCATAAACCGCATGAGATCAGTAATGATGTGTTCCTGCGTGTATATGTGAGCTTTGATGACTGGCAGTTCATTCCCCGTGAGAAATTTGAATGGATTGAAGAATGGCATGCGCGTGAGGACAGAAAGTACCTGGTAGGTGTGATCGCGTTTGAAGAATTGAAAAATAACAGCTGGTGGAAAGACAATAACACTTCATTGATCCTTACAGCAGATCCGGTAATTGAAGATGTGGAGATCAGGAAATTGAAGAAGAAAAGCCTTGAATTGGCAGGAATTGTGTAACAACAATCGCGACCCAAAGATCAGATATAGCCAGCACGGATCCCGCGCTGGCTATATACTTTATAACAACTACTTGCATTTATATGTTACTACAGCATTACTCAGGGTTGTCCTGAGAAAAGAGGGAGCCTGCACCCCAAATTGAGTGGGCAGGTATTTATTATTATACGCAGTCGCCGGATTTATATTATTGCGGCTGTAATCTCTGTTCAAAAACATAAATACCTTATGAGTTCGGCTGATATTCATCTTATCATCATAAACACCCGGACCGCCCCATTCTTCACTCTGACGGTTTCCATTTGCATCGTAAGTCCATACATACTCTTCATCATCATAAATATCAAAAGGCCATTGGATCAATACTTTCGTAATGCGTTTCGCTGCATCATAAGTATATTTATGTACCCTGATCTCCACCGGACCGTCATCACTTAATTCGAAATGTCCATTGCTATAGATACCCGCCGCTAAATAAGTGGTGTCCAATGCTATTAAACCCTGGTTATTATAATAATACCGCGTCCAGTATTCAACATTGCCCTGACTGTAATAATCGAAGATCTCGACCAACCTTTTTTTGTTATCGTAATTCATTTGATAATTAGGTCGATCCGTTTGAGTAACATTATATTTAACACTAACAGGATTACCGTCTTTGTTATATGTTACAATCCCTTTTACATCTTTAGGAAAAGCGATCTCTCTGATCTGACAATCTGTATAATCAGCTATCGGATTATCATCGAGGTAATCAAAAACTTTTTTACATCCCGGTAAAATTGAAATGCAACACAATGCTGCGAACAAAAATATAGCTACAGTGCTTTTCATCTGTTTAATTTTAATTAATGTTTGATAAAGTTGGAAGATGGTTGAGCGCGAATCAGAAGAGCGCGTTCATCACTGCCTGATCATTTACATTTATAGGTAACGGCGGCGGTGCTTAAATTCTTTTCCAGGAAAGTTTCACCGATAGTCCCATACTGAGTCGGAAGATACTTCGAGTTATAAGTAGTGACTCCTGTAAGATTATTCCGGCTGTAATTTCTATCAATAAACATGAACACTTTATGTGTACGATGGATATTCATTTTATCGTCATATGCCATTGAACTTCCGTCTGGCTGGCGGTTACCATTTGAATCATATTCGTATGGTTCTTCCACAAATTCAGTTTCTGATTCTCTTGGCCAAAATACCTTAACATTGACAATTCTCTTCTGGGCATCATACACATATCTGTGTACACGCAATTCAGCGTTTTCATCTGGGATCGCAATACCATTTTCAACCACAACACCTTTCACAGTAGTGTCGGCAATAATCACACCGTGACTATCATAAAGATACCTTGACCAATTTTCAGCGGTACCATTATCGTAGTACTGGATACTCTCAATCAGGCGTTTTTTATTATCATACCTGAAAATGAAATTCGGATGGTCATAATCAGTGTACGGGTAAATAACGCTAATGGGATTCCCGTCTTTGTTATAGGTAACAGTGGCCTTAAGCCCTTTTGGGAAAGAGATCTCCTTGATCTGACAGTCGGTATAGTCAGCAGTGGGGTTATCATCCAGATAGTCGAAAATCTTTTTACATCCTGGCAAGATTGATATGCAGAATAATGATGCAATAAAAAAGAAGGCAAATGTCTTTTTCATTAGTTCGGTTTTAAGGTTTAAATTATTGATGGAAGAAGAAGAGGGGACGGGAGTGGCTTTCTTTGGAGATTCTGACTTACACAATGATGGGAAACCAGCCCGTAATGCGGTTAAAAAAGGATTTAGGTTTAATAAGATGATGCTAAAGGTAGTATTTAGATCCAGAATAGCTCATAAAGATTGGATGAAATTATCTTTCGACATTTTCATTGCTACCCAGTCAGCCTGTATTAGAATACTATTAGAAGCCGGAGAAATGTTACGGTAACATGTTATCCTGTATAAGACGGTTATGATATTGCTGTATAAAAGCCTTCATCCTTATTTCAAGACTATCCCTAACTGCAGGCAACTGATCCTTCAGATCTGTTTTCATCAATCTGTCATGCCGGTAATCAAAAAGGCCGGACGCCTTCAATCCATCAAATTGAAGTAAGTACTTATCCTGTATCCATTGAAATCCCCCCAGGTAACTTGCTGCAAAATCTTTCTTATTCGGATCAAAGATGCTTTCTCCAAAAGAAACAATTTTTCCATTATAATTCAGATAGGAAAGTACACTTGGCATGATATCAATTTGCTGTACAACACTGCTGTCGATTTTCACCAGCGAACTATCACCCGGGTGATAGAATGCGATGGGGATGGACAAGTTCCCCCACGCCGTCTGATACTCGGGAAATTCTGAAACCGTTGCATGGTCTGCCGTGATCACAAACAAGGTATTTTTAAACCATTTCATGGTTGACGCCATAGCAAAGAATTTACGCAGTGCCATATCTGTATATCCCATACATTCATGCAGTGGCAGGTCACCTTTTGGAAAAACGCCTTCATATTGTTTCGGCACTTTGAACGGATGATGCGAGGAAACCGAAAAGATCGTGGAGAAAAACGGTTGCTTTATTGTATCAAGATTTTTTGCAAAAAATTGAAAGAATGGTTCATCCCAGATTCCCCAAAGACCATCGAAATCCGCATCATTGTTATACTCATCTTTTCCATAATACCGCTCTATATCCATCAGGTTGGCAAATGCTTTGAAGCCCATTGATCCATTTGGCGCACCATGAAAAAAGGAAGTATGATAACCGCTGTCGCGAAGAATGGACGGAAGGCTTTTGATCTTATTGGAGGCATAGGGTGTTAACACAAATGGAATTTCTCCTGCCGGAATACCTGCCAGTACAGACGGCATCGCATCAATCGATTTACGCCCATTGGCAAAAGAATTCCAACAGATCCGGCTTACAGAAAAAAGCGAATCAAGAAATGGCGTGAAGCCTTTATAAGTACCATTCTTCAGATCGTGATTGTAAAAACCAATTCCTTCTTTTCCGAAACTCTCCAGAATGATGACTACGACATTATCCGGCTTGAATGGTTTGTCTGACTTTAACTCCTGCACCGGAGAATAGATCCCATCGACTTCATCTGTAGCAAAGAATTTTTCTTCTTTATAAAAACGTTTTCCCGCTGTTCTGATGATACAGAATGGCGTATTTAATACAAGCGGGATCTCGCCAGGGTTGTCTACATATTCACCGGCATTGCTCATCGTGATCGGCCGTGTGCTGTACTTAAAATCACCACGAATACCGCCCACTGCCATAGCAATAAACGCAGCCATTATCACCACACCTGCCGGGTAATAGATCAACGGTCGGATCACTGCAGGCTTTCTGATCCGTGCTCTGTTATACAACCACACCATCAACGCGATCAATGCGGCATAGATCAATACCACATACCAGTAGTCAATCAAAAAGGTCAGTACAAAACTCCCCTTCCCTTTCTCATTTGAAAACTCACGCAGTACATCCAGTGTCGAACGGCGAAGGGTAAATCTGAAATAAATAAAATCGATACAGTTCACCGCAAACGACAAACTATTTGTAACGATGAAAACGGTCTTTGCCACCTTTTGATAAACGGCGTTATAGCGAAAAGGGAACGGGATCGTGTAAAGCAGGATAAACAATCCGTTAACATAAAACAAGGCCGCAATATCAAACCGCAAACCGCCGCGAAGAATACCCGCCCAGGTCGCAGCATCCACACCGGGGAAATAGCCGGTATTCAACAGATAGAAAAGAAACCGGCTGATCATAAAGATCAGGATAACGATCGCCAGCCGATACAAAAGAGTCAGATAGATATTCGCAGTAAAAGATCCGTTCAAAACCGAGGTTCTTCTCATTCGTTCATTGATTTTGTACCCCGCTGCTCACCTGCGCCTTCAGGTTTACAGACAGTCTGCAAAAAATTATGCAGTTCTTAACGGGCAAAATTAATGAATCCGGAAGAATCCTGCTATTGCGGAAATTATACAGACGATCGTCGGCAATGAGGTGAAGAATAACAATGGAATATTATTAGCCTTTTATCGTGGTAGTAATGACGAAAGCACGATGGGACCAGGACTTGAATTTTAAAACAACAGAATTGAAATTGTAATAGCGGAAATTCAAGCCCCTTGATCTCGTTCATAGGTGTTAGCAAACGAACCTATTGGGCAACATTCAAGAATGCGAATGCTTCGGGAGTTGTAGTGAACTATAAAAAAATTGTAAGAGCACGTCAATTGCTTGAAGGAAACTCTTTCTCTAATCCGGGGAAAATTGCGAAAAACGCCTTCGTGGAGAACCGGAATAGCAAGACTGAGTAGTTGGGTCATTTTTCATGGTCTGGCGTAAGGTTCCTTTTAACGGGCCAAACGAATTAAAGAAAACACTAATCCCTTCCACCTATCACTGTTAGCTTTCCCCTCTGCCTCCAATTTATCCCCCAACAAGACAGTTTTTGCATTTCCAACGCCGAAAACCTCTCAGAATCACCTATATTCACAGCTTTAGACCCCTGCAAAATCTACATGAGCCGAAAAAAATTTTCATCCTTCCGTTGGTCGGATGAGGTGGAGCCGCACAAGGCCCGTACGAAAGAAATTATTACAAAGCACCCGGAGATCAGAGAACTCATCGGGCGCAACCCTTACACCTTCCTGGTGATCCTGATCGCTGTAGGGATAATGGTAGCGCTTGCTTTTGGCGTATCGCCTCTTGGCTGGGATCTCTCCTGGATCTGGACGATCGTACTTGCTTACTTTGTTGGAGCTTTCTTTTGTCACACCCTCTGGGTTTGCATCCACGAAGCTTCACACAACCTTATCTTTAAAAACAAAACAGCCAATATCTGGGCCGGCATGATCGCCAATCTGCCACACGTATTTCCCAGCTCTGTTTCGTTTGCAAAATATCACATGAAGCATCACGCTTACCAGGGTGTTGAAGAACTGGATGCAGACATGCCTTTTCGTTGGGAAGCAAAACTCATTAACAATGCACCCGTAGGAAAGGCTGTATGGCTATTGTTCTACCCGATCTTCCAGATGCTGCGCCCCATGCGTTTGAAAGAGATCAAATTATTTGATACCTGGACATTGATCAACTGGCTCGTACAAGCCGCTTTCATGTTCGCAATCATCTATTTTCTTGGTGCAAAAGCAGCCGTATTCATGCTGGCCAGCTTCTTCTTTTCCGTTGGTCTTCACCCACTCGGCGCAAGATGGATCCAGGAACACTTCCTCACCCATGGCGAACAGGAAACAAAAAGTTACTATGGTCCATTGAACGTCACCAACCTCAACGTAGGTTATCATAATGAACACCACGATTTCCCTTCTGTTCCATGGAACAAACTGCCTAAAGTAAAACAGATCGCCAGCAATTACTATACAACATTAGGATTTCACACTTCCTATACGGGACTACTATTTAGGTTCCTGTTTGATGGAAACCTCTCTGTTTACTCCCGCACAGCCCGCGAAAAACGCGGCAAGCGCTCTGCAAAAGCACCACATATGCCAGCGGATATGGCGGCGCCGGAGGAGTTGATGTGACCGTTGACCGTTGACCGTTG
>VFQP010005467.1_pt1 | contig 11082 bp, 5 predicted proteins | sample 3512351 | NCBI WGS metagenome assembly VFQP01 (sample SAMN10412372, study PRJNA504923) | tailings metagenome | isolation source: Relicate 1 Philex TSF1 revegetated site | place: Philippines: Tuba, Benguet | collected 2017-08-29
GGCGGCGGCGGAGGAGTTCGCGCCGCAGCCGGGCTTCGCCCACTCGGCGCCGGCGGCGGCGCCGGCGCCAGCTGGCGGGTACGTGCCGCCCTACGCGGCGCATGCGGCGGCGGAGGAGGAGGACCCGTACGAACGGCCCGGCGCCGCTCCGGCTCCGGCGGCCCCGCAGCAGCAGCCGCAGCACCAGCAGCAGTGGGCGTTCTACGGTGTCCACGGCGCGCCGCAGCCGCAGGCGGAGGAGGGGTACGAGCGGCCCAACCGCGCGGCCGAGGGGCAGCAGGCGTACGGGGCGGGGGCGGCAGCCCCGCCGTGGGGCGCGCAGCAGCAGCAGCAGCAGCACCAGGGCGGTGGTGACGAGTACGGGGGCGGCTACCAGCGGCCTGTGGACACGGCGGCAGGGGCGGCCCCGCTGTACGGCGTGCCGCCGCACGCGCAGCAGCAGCATCAGCAGCAGCACCATGGCGGTGGTGACGACTACGGAGGCGGGTACGAGCGGCCTACCGCAACAGCGGCAGCACACGCGCAGTGGGTCGTACCGTCGCAAGCGCAGCAGCCACAGCAGGGCGCTGAGGAGGTGGAGGGGTACCAGCGGCCTGTGCCTGGCCCCGCGGGCGCGCCGCCGCCGCACCCGACCTGGGTCGGCGCTGCGCCCGGCGGCTACGCTCCGCCTCCAATGGCAAGCGACGGCGGCGGAGGCGGAGGCTACGCGGCTTTCCCGCCCGGCCACGCCGCCGCCGCTCCACCGCTGCCGCCAGACTGGCCGCCGCCGGCGCACGCTGCCCCGCCGCCGCCGCCGCCGCCGCCGCCGCCGCCACCGCAAGAGGAGGACGCAGGGAATCAGCGGCCGGGGACCGAGCCGGCGCCGCCGCCGCCGCCTCCTCCGCCTCCGCCGCCGCTGCCGGCAGAGCCGCCGCCGCCCGTCCCGGCCGGGGCGGGCAGCGATGAGGAGGGCTACCAGCGGCCTGGAGCAGCGGCAGACGCGGCGCCGGGAGGCGCGCAGTGGGGTGCGGCGCAGCACCAGCCGCAAGAGGAGGACGGGGAGGAGGAGGGCTACCAACGGCCTGGAGCAACGGCGGGCGCAGCGGCACCGGGCGCGGGGGCGGCGGCGGCGGCAGGCGGCCAGTGGGCCGCGCCGCAGCACCAGCCGCAAGACGAGGAGGAGGAGGAGGGCTACCAGCGGCCCGGAGCAACGGCGGGCGCAGCGGCACCGGGCGCGGGGGCGGCGGCGGCGGCAGGCGGCCAGTGGGCCGCGCCGCAGCACCAGCCGCAAGACGAGGAGGAGGAGGAGGGCTACCAGCGGCCCGGAGCAACGGCGGGCGCAGCGGCACCGGGCGCGGGGGCGGCGGCGGCGGCAGGCGGCCAGTGGGCCGCGCCGCAGCACCAGCCGCAAGACGAGGAGGAGGACGAGGAGGGCTACACACGGCCTGGGCAGGCGGCGCCGCCGCCCGCGCCCGTGCCTGGTGGCGCGCCGCCGTTCCCAGAGGCGGCTCAGCAGTGGGCCGGCGCGCCGCCGATGGAGCCGCACGTGGGGCAGCCGGGCGTGCCGATGGAGGAGGACGAGGAGGAGGAGGGGTACACGCGACCGGCGCGCTGATTGACGTCTGCCCCGTGCGCACTTACTCCTTCCTGACGCGTGCGTGCTCGCTCGCCCCACGCGTACGCGGCTTTGTTTGAGACTGCATTTCGCCTCTGCACTGTACTGGATGCCCTGTTCCGCATCTCTTGTGTAGCAGTGCTGTGTGCTCGCGTGTCGCTTTCGCCAGGTGCATGCCTCGCTTCCCTGCAAACCTCACGAGACCGGTTGCATTTTGCTGGCCAGAGAAAGGCCGTGAGGGCGCGCCACAAGCGCTGGCAGAGAGAGGCTCAACATGGCAAACGAGCGACGCAAGAGCAGGAGCGCAAGTGCTGAGGCCACGCCGCCATGGTGCCGCAGTGCTGAGCAGCGCGCGGCAGCTGGCCACGCAGCCGGGACCGAAAGCCCAACAAGTACGTACTCACGTCGGCGCGTCACAATCAATCAAATCATCATTTCGTTCACGTGCTCGGAGCAGCAACAGTGCCCTTCCCGCCCATACACCTCCCCGCCAGAGTCCCGCCCCGCCAGCAAAGTCAAGAGCCAGCAAGCGTGCGTTGCAGGTCACCACGCGTCAAGACATTCACTCCTGCTGGCCGCCGCTGGACTTGGCCGACGACGCCGACGACGAGGGCACCCACACGCCCGCCTTGGGCTGCCCCGCCAGCTCCCCCTGGTCCACGTACTCTGCGCCACGACGACCAGGCACACAAACGCACGCCATGAGCGCCTGCGCCAATCCACCTGACGGCTGCGACGCACCGGCTCCTGAGGCGGTTGCTCACCGGTGTTCAAGGCGCCCCGGGCGTCGTCGCCGCCGCCGCCCTGCCGCCGCGCCCGCGCCTCTGCCCTCGCCCTCGCCCACACCACCTCCTCGACGTGCGCGCGGACCCTGAGCTCGGCGCCGATGCGCGCGTCCAGCGCCTCCCGCTCGCCCGACAGCCGCTTGAGCTCGCGCTCCACGTCCGACAGCTCAGAAGCGCGCTGCTGAGCCTCGCGCTGCGCCGCGCGGGCCAGCGCCTCGAGCTCCGACAGCACCACCTCGGCGTCCTGGAGCGCTAGCCACCGCTCGTGCGCCTCCTCCTGCAAAGGCATGCGCGAAAACCACGCGCGACGAGCCCCTCTCCCTTTCATTCGAGCCGACATCGAGCCGCCCCCCCCCCCCGTGACGGGGAAAATGGCGCAAAAAGGACGTACCTGCGCGGCCTGCGCGCGCGCCGCCATGGCGAGCAGCGACTCGCCCGCCTCCTCCCGCGCCCGCGTCAGCTTTTCGAGCCGGGCGTCGGCCTCCCCGCGCGCCTCCCTGGCCGCCGCCGCCGTCGCCGCCGCCTCCTCCTTGGCCCGCGCCAGCTCGGCGCCCGCCGCCTCGGCCGCCGCGCCCGCCTCGCGCGCCGCCCGCTCCGCCGCCTCCCACGCCGCCCGCGCCTCGCCCTCGGCCGCCGCGGCGGCCTCGGCGGCGGCCGCCGCCTGCGCGTTGCGCGCGGCGACGTCCACCTGCAGCTCGCCCAGCTGCTGCGCCGCCCGCTCGCGCAGCGCGCGCAGCACGCCCTCGGCGCGCTCGAGCTCCTCCGACAGCCGCCGGCGCTGCCGCCGCTGCTGCTCGCTCAGCGCGGACTGCTGCTCGGCCGCCGCCGCCGCTGCGCGGCGCGCGCCGTCCGCCTGCGCCTCCTCAGCTGCAGCAACACATCACACACGCACGCACACAAGGGCGCGCATGCTGCACACCCCGTCCAGAAAAAACCTGCGCTTTCTGCGTCCGTCCAAGGCCTGCGGTTGCTGAGGGTGCCGAGGCCCCGGGGGCGGCGGCGCACCTGCGGCGAGGCGTGCGCGGGCCGGCGCCAGCGCGCCCTCCAGCTCCTCCTGCTGCCGCGCCGCGGCGCCCCGTCGGCCCTCCAGGTCGCGCAGCCGCGCGCCCGCCGTCTCCTCGCGCCGCTGCGCGTCCTGCTGCTGCTGCAGCGCCTGCACCTGCTCGCGCTCCAGCGACTGCTGAGCCTCTGCGGGCGCGTTGACGCAAGCAAGCAAGCGACGACACGGCCGCTCTATCACCGCCGCGTGAGCTTTGCACCAGGCGCGCAAGACGGTGCATCAGGGGCGGCCGCAAAACGTGACCGCTCCCGCCAGCGCCCGCTCAAGCCGCGCCACGTCGCGCTGGCGCCCGCCCCGGAGCTCGCAGCAGCAGGGCGCACCGCCGGCGCCAGGCCCACGCACCCACGCCTCCACCACCGGCGACGCACGCCCCGCGGCGCTGCCGCCCGCGCCCCCCCTGCCGCATCAGCAGGCGCACTGGGCTGGCCACACCTGCCCGGCCTCGCCAGGGCGCGACGAGCGGCGCAGCTTCGTGGTTTGCGCGGTCAGGGCTTTGGCTGCGCACTGTCCAGCCGTAGCTGCTCGGCCCCTCACGCCCGCCAGGACAGCACAGATGCGCGCCAGCCGCCTGCCTCTCTCCAAGAGAGCCAGCGTCCTCCCACCCGGCCCAGCAGCGCCGGCACCACGCCACTGCCGGGCGGTAGGGCCTGGCAGGGCGTGGTGCTGGCGCCGGCGGAACCGCGGGAAGCTCGCCGGCTCTCTGGGAGAAGCAGGCGGCTGGCGGGCGACTGCCCGGAGCCTGAGGAGCGTGCTGGGTGATGGCTCGCACTCAACAGTGCAGGCTCCTTCCCGGACCGCGCAATCACGACGCAGCACGCGCCTTCGCGCCCTGGCGAGGCAGGGCAAGACGAGCAGCCCGTGCCCTGCTTCTGAGGGGGAGATGCTGGCAGCACGCGGCGGGTGCGGGCGTGGGTGGAGGCGCTGAAGCAGCTCGGCCTGCCGCCGGCGGTGCGCCTGCCGCTAGATGAAGAGCGGGCGCCGCGACCGGCGACGGCGACGGCAAACAGCTGGCGGGGGCAGCCCCGAACGCCACCCAGAGACGCCAGCGCGCACGACGCCGCGCGTCCGCAGCGGCCGCCCCACAGCAACCGCGCGAACCAGACCGGAACGAGCACCGCACCTTGCAGCCGCGACAGCTCGCCCCCCTGACCCAACCAACACCCATTTGAGAACCAACGGCCGCACCTTGCAGCCGCTGCAGCTCGTCCCTGGCCACCGCCGCGCGCGCCCGCGCCGCCTCCAGCTCCTCCCGCCGCCGCGCCGCCGCCGCCGCCGCGTCCGCCACCTTGCCGCGCAGCGCCGCCTCCAGCTCGGCCCGCTCCTCCGCCTCTGCCAACGACTCCCGCCCAACCTCCTCCACCTCCGCCTCCGCCGCCACGACCTCGCCCTCCTCCGCCGGCGCCTCCTCGGCCGCGGCGGCGCGCGCGCCGGCGGACGGCGGGGCGGCGGCCTTGAGCGTGCTGCCCTTCTTCTCCCGCTCGAGGTCGCCCTGGGCGGCGGCCACGTCGGCGAGTGCCTGGCGGACCGCCTCCGAGGTGGACTTGGCGCCCTGGGCGGCGGCCAGCGCTGCGCGAGGGCGCGAGGGCGCGCGCACGACGAAGGCGCGAGATTCACCAGGTTTGAGAGGGAGCGATGGTGGGTGAGGGCTTCGCAGGGCGGGCGGGCGTGGTGTTCAGGTTGCTGCGCGCGGGCTCACGCTCACCGTCGCGTTCAAGCTCCCGCACGCGCGCCTGCACCTCAGGCACGGCCTGCTCGGCCTGCGCCAGCTGCGCCGTGTACTCCGCCACCTCTGCGCGCAGAGGCGCACACGCAAGGCGGCGGTTACAAACTCCGCTCAGCCCTGAGCAGAGTGAAGGGAAGAAGAGAAAAAACTGTGGTGGGGTGCCGTGTGGGCGCGTGCGGGTGCCCCACCTTGCTCGGCGGACTGCAGGCGCGCCTGCGTGGCCTCCTCGGCGCGCGCCCGCTCGCGCGCCTGCGCCAGCGCGCGCTGCATGCCCTCCTGCGCCGCCTCCTGCTCCTCGGGGCCCTGCGCGCGCCGCACACCGCACACGCACGCGGCGAGCACAGGACAGAGATGGATTCCGCGCTGGACGCGAAGCTCGGCATCCACCGCGCGCACATCGACTGCCTGCTCAAGCACTTCGCAACTCCACCAGCCCTCTCCCGTTCTGTCCCCGCAGCGTTCCCTACCACCGCGCCCCCCCCCCCAAACAAAAGCGCACCTGCTGCTGCGCGGCGTCCACCGCGGCGAGCCGCTCGAGCACCTCCTGGTCGGCCTGCTGGCGCGCCTCCACGGCGGCGGCGGCGTGGTCGCGCGCGTGCGCCAGCAGAGACGACGCCTGCGCCGACAGCTGCCCGGCGTCGCGCTGCGCACGCTGCGCCGCCCGCAGCTGCTCCTTGGCCGACTGGAGCTGCTGCTGCAGCGCCGCCACGTGAGACATGGTCTTCTCGGCCTGCAAGCACGCAACACGCCACCGCCACGATGCCTTTCCTCACGATGCCTTTTGCCGCACTCGGCCGCACGGCTCAATCCCTGATTGTGTCCGTGCGCTCAGCCACAACGAACGAACGCCCCGAAACAAACAAGGCAGCAGCAGAGCGAGCAAGGTGAACAGAAGGCGAGCGCGCACCTTTGCCCTGGCCGTCCGGAGCGTGGCGCGCGCCTTCTTTAGCCGCTGCGACGCCTCGGCAACCCGCTGCAGCTGACCCAGCGCCTCGCTGCCGCCCGCCACAAGCGCCGCCGCCCGCCGCCGGCCCCGCCCAGCCACCGCAGCCGCCTTCTCCGCAGGCGCCGGCTTGCCGACCGCTGCTGCGTCGTCGCCGCCGCGGGACGGCGCGGCGGCAGAGAGCAGCGCGGCGGCGGCGGCGGCCGCCGCCGCCCGCTGCGCCTCCTGCACCTCCTCCAGCTCACGCGCGGCGGCCTCGGCCGCCGCCGCCGCCGCCTGCTCCGCCGCCTCGGCCTCCCGCGCGCCGGCGCGCGCCGCGGCGGCCTCGGCCGCCGCCGCCGCCAGCCGCGGGGCGAGCTCGCTGCCGCGCTGCTCCGCCGCACGCCGCGCCCGCGCCGCCTCGGCCTCGGCCTCCGCCAGCGACCGCAGCTGCCGGTCCCGCTCGGCCGCCGGCGCCGCCGCGTCGCGCAGAGACGCCTCCAGCGCCGCCACCGCCGCCGCCGCCGCGTCCACCTCGGCACGCCGCCGCCGCTGCGCCTCCGCCGCCTCCCCCTCGTCGCTCGCCGCCGCGGTACTGCCGCCGTTGCCGGCGGCGGCGTCGAACTCGTTCAGGGCGCGCTGCGCGCGCTGCGCCGCCTCCACGGCCGCCTGCTGCCCGGCTTCCAGCCCGCCGCGCGCCGCCGCCACCTCGCCCTCGCCGAGGTCTTGCACCATGGACACCTCGGTAGCGGCCTGCAGCGCCGCCGCCCGGGCGTCCTCCAGCTTCTCGGCGGCTTCCGCCGCCGCCACCTGCGCGCCGCGATCGACCAGGTGATGCAGTACCCACAGGGTCAGGAACGGCAGCGACAAGCCGGGACGAAACAAACCAGAGTGGGGCGTGCGAAAGCAATGCCGCAGCGGACGAACTCGCGACTCGGACACAGCGCCCTAACCGAGGGCTCGCAGCACCAAAACCCTCGCGTGCGCACCTGCCGCAGCGCCGCCTCCGCCCTGGCGTGGTACCGCGCCTGCGCTGCCCTGGCCAGCTCCGCCGTGGCGTGCGCCGCCGCGCTCTCCCGCTCGGCCGCCGCCGCCACGGCCGCCGCCACCTCGGCGGCGCCGCGCTCCACCCTCGCCGCCGCGTGCGCCCTCAGCGCCTGCAGCTCCTCGAACTCGGCCGCCGCCTCGGCCTCGGCGGCGCGCACCTCGAGCCGGGCGGTTTCAACCGCCGACATGGCGGCGGCGAGGGCTTGCGTGGCGCCGGCGGCCGACTCGGCGGAGGAGCGGGCGGCCAGGCGCACGGCGTGCGCGCGCAGCGCCGCCTGCTGCTGCCGGCCGGCCACGTCGGCCTTGTATGCGCCCAGCTGCCGGGCGGCTTCCTGGTTGGCGGTTGAGAGGCGGTTGGGGTCGAGGCGCTCGAGCTGCCGGGTGAGCTCGGCCTCGGAGAGCTCAGGAGGAGGAGGAGCAGGAGGAGGGGGCGGCGGGGATGGCGCTGCCGGGGACTGGGCACTGGCGCTCGGGAACGCCGTAGGGGGCGCGGTTGGGAAGGGCAGGCCCGGCGAGAAGAAGGAGGCGGCGGGTGGAGCGGACTCGGCGTCTGACGAGGAGGCGGACGCGTCGCCGTCGCCGTTGCTGCTGCGCTGGCCGTTGCGGCTGCCGGCGTCGTCGTCGTCCTCCTCCTCCTCCTCCGGCTGTGAAGTGTTGGTCTGCGGGCTGGAGGTGGCGCTCGCGACGGCCCGCCACTCGCCCTCCTCCACGTCCTCTGCGGACTCCACCTGCTCTGCGACGGCCGGGCCGCTGCTGCCCTCCACGCCCTCACTCTCCTCCTCCTCGCCCTGTGCCGCCACCGCCTCCTCCTCCTGTTGCTGCTGCTGCTCCTCGCCTTCCTCCTCGGCCACGTACGCCGCACTGAGAGAGTAGTACACCTCACCCTCCTCTGGCGCCTCCTCCGCGCACGCCCCCTCGCCGGCCATGGCCCCCTCGCCCTCCTCCTCCTCCTCCGACCGGCCCGTCCCGCCGCCGCCGCCACGCAGGCGCCCCTGCACACCGCCGGCGGCGGCGCCCGCGCCCAGCAGCGCCTCCAAGCCCTCGGCCGCGCCCCGCGCCGCGCCGGCCTCCACCGCGCCGTTGCCGCTGCTCCTTCCCGCCGCCTCCTGCCACTCCCACGCCGCCCTGCCGCCGCCGCCGCCAGCCGACACGCCCTCACTGACGGGCGCCGCGGGCAGAGCCGCGATGGCGCCGGCGGCGGAGGGCAGCGGCGTGGTGCGAGCGCGGATCGCCGCCATCACCTCCGGCGGAGGCGGCGGCGGCGGCGCCGTGGGCGCCGGGCGCACCCTGGCCGTGAGCGTGGCGCCTACGGGAGGCTCCGCCGCCACTTGCTCGGGCGGCACGGGGGCGGGCGGAGCGGTGGTGGTGGTCTCGCTGGCGGGTGTGACGGCGTCAACCGCGGATGCGCTGGATGCGCCGTCGTCCGTGGCCTGCTGCTGCGGCGGGGGCTGCTGCTGCGGCTGCTGCGCCTGCCGGAGGACCTGCCCGGCGTCCTTGAGCCGCACGGCGTTCATGGACATGACGGCGCCCTAAGTGAGGGTTTGTGGCAGCGGCACAGGCAAGCGTCCACGTCGGCATCAGCAGCGGTGGGCGGCGCGCGGCGTGCGACTGCAGAAACACCAAAGGTCGCCCGCATGGTGCGCCCCTCAAAGCCCTAGCAAAGCCCTCACCTGGTACCAGGCCTCGACCGTGCCACGCGCCGCCTCGCTCTCCCCGGATGCCATGCTCGTGGCCAGGGCCACCGTGGCCATGGCCACCAGACCGCTGTCCGCCGCCACCTCGCTCACGCCGCGCGCCACGGCGCGCGCGCGGCCCCGCAGACCGCCCTCCTCCTCCTCCTCCTCCTCCTCAAACTCCTCATCCTCGTCCTTCTCCGCCGCCTCCGCGGTCTCCACCGCCACAGGCTGAATCTCGCTCCGCTCCTCCTCTTGCGCCGCCGCCGTGGCGTCGCTGCCAGGGGCGTCCGGCGCAGCGGCCGCTGCGTCCCCGCCGTCCACGACAGCAGCGGCAGTGGAAGCAGCGGCGGCGGCGGCGGCTGGTGCGGCGGCGGCGGGGGCGTTGGCACCGTCGCCGCGGGTGGCGGTGCGGCTGCGGCGGCGCTGGCGCCTGGCGGGCTGTGGCGTCCGCAGCTTGGCCACCTGCGAAGAAAAGCGGCTGCCACGATCACTCGTGAGAAAGCGCGTAGCTGGCTGCTTCGTCCTCCTCCTCAGTGCTTGGTGGCGACGCCGAGAACAAGGCGAATCGGCTGCGCTTGCACCCGGTGCCATTCCCACAGCGCACTCATCCCAAGAACGCCCCCTCCCCTCCCACACGATGCGCACCTGCGTGCTGAGCATGTCCTTGACCGCGTCCGCCCCAGGGATGTGCGGCATGGGCTGCACCTCGCTCAGCGCCATGTCCTTGACCTTGCCCGGCAGCTCCTCGGCCCACCGCTGCACCACGGGCGTTGCGCGCTCCACCGCCCGCTCCACCACGGGCTTCAAGCGCTGCGCCGTGGACCCCAGCGACGCCGCCGCCGACTGAACGACGGGCGTGAGCGTCGTCACGACGGCGGAAAAGGCGGGCGGCACCTTGTGGAGGGCAGAGGCGAGGGTGTGGAAGGCGGCGGCAGCCTTTTCGCGGGGGGAGGAGCCGGTCGGGGAGGGCGGCGGGGGCGGGCGGCGGCTGGGCGTGAGCGCCGCCCACAGCGGCTGCTTGGGCGCTGGCGCTGAGGCGGTGGCGGGTGCAGGGGCGGGTGGGGAGGGAGGTGGCGGCGGCGCGTCGGCGGTAGCGGCGTGCGCGGCGGTTGCTTGCTCTCGAGAGGGTGGTGCGGACGCTCCTGCCGCCGCTGCCGCCACGGCTGCCGTCGCCAGCTGCTTGGCAGGTGCAGCCTCCTGCTCTGCTGGATCCTCCTCTGCCGCGTCCGTCGGCGCAGACGACTCAGCCTCAGCCTCAGCCGCCGCAGCCGCCGCCGCCGGCGCACCGCTGCCCGACGCGGGCTCTGCAGCGTCCACCTCTGCTTTGGCGACTGGTGGGCTGCTCGGGTTGTCGCCAGAGGCCTCAGCCGCCGCCGCGTCCGGCGCTGCTTCTTCCGGCGCTGCCGCGCTGCGGCTGGGCTCTAGGGCCGGCGGCGCCTCCAGGGCCGCAGTCGCCGCAGCGCCCTCCTCCGCTCGCCGCTCCACCTCCTCCGCCGCCGCCACTGCCGCGGCGGGCGGCGGCGCCTGCTCCCCCTCCTCCCCGTCCTGCTTCTCCGCCGTTGCTGCCACGCCGTCCGCATGCTCCGCACCGTCCTCCTCCGCCGCCGCCGCCGCCGCCTCCGCCGGTGGCTGCGCGACGCTGCTTGTGGCGGTGGTGGCGGTGGTGGCGGCGGCGGGTGCGGCGTCTGAGGGCGGCGGCGGCGTGGGCGTGGGCGTGCGCAGCCCGTCCAGCTCCGCCACGGCGGGCGACTGGATCCGCACCGCCTCCTCAAACGCCTGCAGCGCCTCAATCGGCGGCGACTCAGACTGGCGCTCGGCCGCGCCGCCCGCTGCCTCCGGGCTGGGCGAGGCGGAGGCGACGTCGCCGCCCCGCTCCGCGCTGCTGGACGGGGCCGCGGCCGCCTCTGGCGCGGGTGAGGCGGAGGCAGCGTGCGTTGCAACGCCCGCCGGGGCCGGGGCGGCCTCCGGGGCGGGCGAGGACGATGCGCCGGGGCCCGCAGCCGCCGCCGCCGCCTCCTCCTGCGGCGGCGTGCGCTTGCCAGGCGGCGGCGGCGGGGGCGGCGGCGGCGGCGCGGCGTCCGCCGGCCGCTCCAGCACTTGCAGCTGCGCCGCCGTGTCGCCGCCGCCCGGCGATACGCTGCCGTTGCTGCCCGGGCGCGCAGCGGCGGAGGCGGCGCTGCGCGTGACTTGCGGGGGGCTGGACGCCGCCGCCGCCGGTGCCGCCGCGGTAGACGTGCTGGTGGTGGTGGTGGTGGTGGGCGGAGGCGCGGTGGCG
>VFQP010005468.1_pt1 | contig 11081 bp, 12 predicted proteins | sample 3512351 | NCBI WGS metagenome assembly VFQP01 (sample SAMN10412372, study PRJNA504923) | tailings metagenome | isolation source: Relicate 1 Philex TSF1 revegetated site | place: Philippines: Tuba, Benguet | collected 2017-08-29
AGGTAGAATGCGGGTGTGCCTGCGATGGATGGCCGTTGGGAGATGGCTGATGTGATGCGGTATGGTGTAATATACCTCGACTTCTTTGTTCCATCCGTATTGCGCTCGCCAGTTTCTTGCGTACTGCTCGCGCATCGGTTTAGCGCGCTCCTTCAGCGGCTCGGATTGACCAAACAACGAACGAACTCCCCCTTTTAAAGTGAATGACAGAATCATCGCACCGCCCATTAACGATAACGGCAAAAATGCTTGAGCCGCCTATACAGTACACCACCACATCACCACACCACCACACCACCACACCAACCAATCCATTGACACACACCACACCACGTATCAAAATAAGCGAACGAAAACAGCCGTCCCGGTCGCAGCAACTGCAGACGATCGCGGCCGCGCCTTTCTCTCAACCCTCCACGTCAACGACACATACCATCTTCTTCTCTGCAGCATCAACACAGCACACAACACATCGATTAGCACCAACTCACAACCAAGTCAATCAATCACACAAAAACTGCAGGCGCGATCTCTCAGTCGTCAAAAAATGAAAAAAATGCGTCACGAATCAACTGCGAAATTTGTGAAGGTGTCGTCATTGGCGACGTCATCGGAGGACAGATCGAGAAAGAAGGAAGTCGGGTGCACAGATACCGGATTCGCTTCGCTTGGCTTCGCGCATATACCGTGCAGAGTAGATGATGAGTGAAGCTGGTGGTGGCGGCGAAAGAAAGGTGAATCCGACGGAAGGTGTGACGGAAGCGACGACTGAATCCGAGTCGCAACCGACCGCTATCGCTTCCGATCGCGCAAAACCGCGCGTGGTACAACCAGTCACGACCGAGGTCGATCCGGCGTGCGGCCATCAAATCGCTTCGTATACAACTCTCATTGCATTGACTGTTAGCTTCGCCGGTGTCCAAATGAGCTGTACGCGTATCTCTCCCGCTTTGCCGCATTGGGGGGTTGGCTTCAAGTTGCAACGTGCGTTGGTGCTGATACGGTGTGCGATGTTGTAATGTTGTGATGTTGTGATGGTGGTGTGTAGGGGCACTGCAATTTGCTCTGTCGACTCCTTTCTTTCGAGAAATCGGAATCGATCCGTATTGGGTGAGTTACGTCTGGCTGTGTGGTACGTGCAACGAACGGTGCTCGCCGCAAATGAAACACCGGTACCGCCGGTCGCTTCAGCACGTGTGGGTGGTGGTGTGTGTGCGGAGATTAGGACCGGTAACCGGTTTGCTGGTTCAGCCGATGGTCGGATATTGGAGTGATCGGTGTCAGTCGCCGCTCGGACGCCGTCGCCCGTTTTTGATTGCGGGCACAGCGCTCGAAGGTAGGGAAAACGCCGCTTTCGAAGGAATCGCAAAGCACTCAGACGCTGGCGTCGGCGTTGGCTGTGTTGGTAGTGCTCGCTATTTTGCTCATAACGAATGCATCGGATCTCGCAAATGCAATCGCTAAAACAGCTGGACACAATCCGGCTGCGAAGTGGCTTGCGATCGGCGGATTTTGGTTGCTCGATCTGGCAAATAACTGCATTCAAGCGCCGGTATGTACCAACCGCGGCCGGGCCTGTCGGCGCTCACATAAGTCGAATATGATATATGTTGTGACGCATTGCATTGTAGTGTCGCGCGCTATTGGTTGATGTGGCATCACCGCAGCAAGTCAGGGATGGAAGTTCCATGTTTTCACTGTTTCTCGGTATGTCGGCCTGTTCGTTGGGTCCCGCCTCTGACTGAGAGTTTGCTGCAGGTCTCGGATCAATCGCAGGGTATGCGATGGGTGTAGTGAATTGGATTTCCCTCGTACCTGGAGCGCAGACCATCGCATGCGTTGGCGGATGCGCCAATTTTCGTTTTGCGTACAGTACGTTTCGACGACGGTTCATAGCGATCAAACGCGCTGATTTCGTGGCCTGATACGTACAGTCATTGCGTTGGGGGCTCTATTGATTGCGATGACGGCGACTATCAGTTTAGTGCATGAAGTTCCGTATAAGCCATTGGATCACGTGCGAGAGCATCCGACCACCGTGGTGGTACCGGTCGATCCGATCGAAACTGAGTACGTTCTGTACACTCCCGCTATTGCAACGCAGTGCGAATGACGGTCGCGACTGTGCGTTTTCGTAGTCCGAACGATTACAGCTACGATCGAAGTCGCACACGAACAGACTCTGATCCCACACCTCCCACAGTAGCGCCGGTGCGGATGAGTACATCACACGCCTCCGGTGGCGGTGATTCGATTGTTTCTGCCGGGCCGGACAGAGGGTTCATTCGACGCGACGTGGAAGTGTCGCTATCAGAGCGTACTTCGCACACTGCATCCGATACGACACGCAGTCACCGATCCCCGTCAGTCGCTATAGCGAGCAGTGCAGCGTCAGCTGTTGTTGTTCCGTCTCCACCTGCGCGCGAAACCACTCCGATTATGCGTGGCCGATCATTACGCAGTGGAGAAGCGGCGGGCCCCAAACCGGGCAGCGAAAACGAGACCGAACAACGAAAGGAACATTCGATTATCCCGGGATTAAACCAATCGACCAATCCGTTTTATGCGATGTTCGAAACTTTAAAAGAAAGTTCGCAGCCGTTTTTATTTGTTTGTGCGATCCAGTTCTTCTGCTGGTGAGTCACTCCTTCCTAGCTCGTTGCGAGGTTCGCAGCACTCGCACTCACACGCTTCAGTGCGAATTCAGGTTTGGGTGGTTCTCGTTTTTAATGTTCATCACTGATTGGGTCGGGCAAGAGATATACGGCGGTGATGCAGACGCGCCGTCAACGTCAGAAGTAAATCGGCTGTACGAGGTATGACCGAAGTACGCGTGTCTCGAAATGAAGTGCTGACCGGTTTTTGCAATCCCATTCACTGGCATGACAGGCCGGAGTCAGAACCGGTTCACTTGGAATGGTATATTTCAGTTGTATCACAGTGGCTGTATCACTGTGTTTACCACACCTGATGGCTCGATGCGGTGAGAAACGAATTTGGGCGGTGGGAAATGTGTTGCTCGGTGGGTTGGCGATTCTAACAGTCGCTGTCAAAACGGCGGATGGTAAAACCCACAACCAATCCAAATCCGATATCATCTGATCTGATATGATATGACCTGAATTCACTGCATGTATTGTATGTGTGTATTTGTATTGTGGGTATGTGTATATGTGATCAGTCGCGCAAGTTATTTTGGCTCTGTTTGGTATTCCGTGGGCGGTGACGATGGCTGTACCATACACGTTTCTGTCTCGTATTGCGATGCACTCGCAAGGAATGTCACTCGGTGTTATGAATATGTTCATTTGCATACCACAAATCATTGCGTCGGTTGGATTGGGACCAGCGCGTATGCAATTGTTTGGCGGTAGCGTATCGCAAACGATTGCATTTGGTGGGTCGACCGCACTTATTGGTAAGTGCAAATCATTTTGTTCTCCTCCGTTGCTCGTTTATGATTCTGATTTGCGATGTGCGAGGGATGGATGTACGGCAGCTGCGATTTTGGTGTGTTTTCTTCCGCCGTCGCCGGTGGTGCTGCACCACACCGGCTCGGAACGAACATCTGTTGTGGTGGGCGGGCACTAACTCTTGCATCTTTATTGATATTAATCCTTCGTCTGTCCGTTGTTTTATCCTCTCTTATTTATTGCATACGCACGGTTTATCGAATGGATTTTACACCCCGCGCCAACCAAAAACGGTAGCGGCGGTGAATTGATACGCACACAAAGAAAAAAAAACGAGAGAGAGAGAAGACAGGACTCTGTACAAAAGGCGAGGCGACGACTCGGGAGAGAGCGGGTGGAGCGGCAGTAGCACCGGATGGAGAGACAACAGAACAGATGGAGAGAGCGTGGGAGGCGGGAGAAGAACGGAACGAAAACAGAAATGCGAGCACGAACGGGATAGAGCAACCCGCAATCCACCAATACACATCTTTCAAAGGTAGAATCGACCGACCGGGTGAAAATAAGTGAGGGGGTGGAGAGAAACTAATGTATTCGGTACGGGTCGAATCAAACAGTGAGCGACGTGCATCGGGATCGCAACGCGCGAAAAAGAGCCAATTGAGAAGTGACGACAAAAAACAGCATCCGAGAACGAAATGTAACGAACACAAACCAAAACAAAAAGCAAAGAGCAACAGACCAAAAACAGACAGGGCGAGACAGGTCAGGCGGGGATGAAATTTGGAGCGAGGTCGGAGGGTGGACGAGCAGCAGCGAAATGCGAAAGAGAGAGCGCGCGAACGGACAACCAGAAAGAGAGAGAGAAAGAGAAAGAGAGGGAGAGCGAGGTACTAATCGATACACTAATCGCCAGCAGCAGCCGATGAGACACCACACGAACACACAACCCGCAGAAAGACGAGAGCGGGCGGGCGGTCTGGAATGTAAGAACGAAGGGCGGTGCACAAAATACAGCGACGGACGGCGTTGCAAGCCACGGGAGGCAGCAACAACCGAATACGAAACAAACAAAAAGCAGAGAAAGAGAGAAAGAGAAAGAGAGAAAGCAGCGGCCAAACAGTGAATGAAATGAAAATGAAATGAGAGAAAACCCAGAGACTGACAGAAATACAGACAGAATGAGGTAAAAATGAGGTGAGATGAGCTGATGAGCTGATGAGCTGATGCGCAGATGAATGCGAGACTGTCGAGTGTTTGAGATTTGAGCCGTGGAATGGAATGGAGTGGAGTGGAGGGGAGTGGAGTGATGCGTTCATAATAGCGAGAAATTTGATCGAGATTGAATGGTGGTGGGGGATGACTGACTGCGGAGGGGGGGAGTGGAAATGACACGCGTGATTCGTCTGCTGTTGGTGGTGAGTTGTGGTGCTCCGATGTTTGGTTCTGTTTTAATGCTTAACCGGTTTGGAGCATGAGAAGTCATTCGGATCATCATCCTCCGGTGGTGGTGGTTTATTGGAAGCAGCAGGAGCGGGAGCGGGCGAACCACCAACCGATGAATTGGACGAACTCGCTTTCTTGAGAAGCGGTGGTGCACTGCTACCGCCGGCCGTCGCTCCCGCCGACGGTGCAGTCGGACTGGTGGCTGTAACGGATGGTTTCTTAACGCCACTGCCACTACCGGGTGCGACGACCGCGCCAGCACCAGATTGACTGCCACTACCACTCACGGTCGACGGTTTTTTCGATGATTTGCTCATACTAAAATCGTTCGGGTCGTCATCATCATCAGGTGTTGAGAACGCCGCACCACCACCACCACCACCTCCACCACCTCCACCCGCTGCTGCTGTATTGACTGCACCACCCGGTTTCTTAAGCGAACCGGCTTTCTGCTGTGCTGAATCTTTTGCCATTTCTGATTTCTTTTTCGGTTTCGCTCCTGCTGTGAGATCGGCGTCACCTCCATCGTCCGTTTTGGCATCGGCTTGTAACTGTGCCAGTGTGGCTGCATCGAGTTTGAAATCTTTAATGTTTTGTGCATTTGATGCTGATCGCATGTGAGATTTCTTCTCTTCGATTTTTTTGAATTGTGACTCTTTACCGAAGGTATAACAATCAAGTTTTTTCTATTCACATCACATCACATCACATCAACCCAACCAAACCAACCAACCAATCAATCAATCGATCAGTCATTCCGGTCGCAGTGTGCAGTGTGCAGTGTGCGGTGTGCAGTGTGCAGTGTGCAGTGTGCAACATACGAGGAGATCCGGGAAGTTATCACTAAGTTTGAATCGATTGAACGAATCTGATCCCAACAGACTCAGTACCTGTGCCTCTGCCTCTTGAAACAGCGCGTTAGTGACCACTCCCTGTTTCAGACTCGCTAATAATCGATTTCGAATCGCTGATATGATATTGACTTGTTTTTTGGCATCCTCTGAAATAAAGTTCGCGACGATTCCATTCGCTTTCGCGGTCAGAATTTGTTTACTGCAATACATCACCACAACACCAACACCGGGTCAGTCGTCAGCCTCACGCAGTGTGAGATCGAGTGCGGTGCAGTGACAGGGCAGTGACATACGCATCGGCCGCTTTTGATGGATCGCGTTCAAGCGATAAAGCAATATGTCTAAAGTCACGGCATGCACGCCAAAACTCCAAGTTTTCTTCACTGAATTCACTCTTACAGAAATCACTAAAGATTTTCAAACCGGCCGGGTGGTAAAGAATCGATCGTAACTGCACGTCATAACGAGCTAATTTCACTTCGAAATCGGCCAATGCTTCAGGTGCGGCGGAGAAAAACGTATTGAATTCCTCTTTACCGATTGATAACAACACGGTACGAGCGGTCGTCATCACTACAGTCATCACCACATCAAACCACAGACCACCCACCACAAACACAGATAATAGACGTCAGAACCAAGCAAGAGCACAGAGAGTTGGACGTGACCATATCATACCGGTAGCCGTTCGCGGGCAGTCTCTCATAAGCGCAATCTCTCCAAAGTATTTGCCCGGAGTGAGTGTGGCGAGTACTTTCTCGTCGCGTGCGTCGTGTGTTCCTTTCTCTTTTTTGCCTCCCTCTTTCCCACTGCCACTACCACTATCATCACCCATTCGACAGCTCACTTTCACACTACCGTGAATTATGATATAAAATTTCTGTCCCGCATCTCCCTCTTTGAAGATCGTACGATTCGGACCGACCTCTTCAATCTTACAGATACGCGCTAACTCCGGGAATTGGTGCGCCGGAATTGCACCGTAAAACGGTACGGTCCGCTGTAATTTCTTAAATTGTTCGGCCGTTCGCTGTCGCATTAACGTCTCGAACTGATCCACATTTGGCAGAATCTTTAAAAACGCCATAAACTCAGACTGCAACACATCACCACCACAGCACACGCGTGGGGAGGTGAGGTCAGGTGATGGTGTCAAACGCGCGCTGCATGTGATGGAGCTGCACGCGGGATGATGAATCGTACTCGTCTGATTTCGAGGAGAAGAGTGGACGGTTTATTACAAATGATGGTGGCAGTACGCGGCACGTTCAAAAACACTGCGATTTCACCGAACACGTCATTCTCTTTAAACTCACCCAATACCAATTCACCACCGCCGCCGCCGCCGCCGCTGTGTTTGGAATCGGGTGATGACGGTGCACCGCCACTGCCTGCTTCGGCGTTCGTTACTGCTTTGCACCCGCCTTTTACGACCAAATACAGCGCGTTGCCCTCTGATCCCTCCTCGAACAGCTTCTGCCCCTCTGCTCATCCGACATAATACAACACAAAAACGAAGCGTTTGATTGAGCCCGGTGTTGTTGTGGTGGTGGTGCACGACACACAATGGGAAGCGGCACCAACCTTTGAGAGCGAGACAGTTCCACATACAACCGAGCTGTCCCCATTTCTTGACGTCTGTCAATTCGCGTAAGAATTTATTGTATTTGAGAAAGTTGTGCGGCTCCCAACCTATATCGAGTGTCGGAGGATGATGAGATGGTGGTGAAGGGCAGGCATGTGGTGGGTGGTGGTGGTGGTGGTGGGGTGGTCAGGTCATACCGAGGATTCCGAGGATCATTCCTCGTTTTGTTGGATCGGTTGTGATTTTCACACCAGCCAACATTTTGTCTTTTTTGCGTTCCGGCAGCACCAGACACAACACTTCTGTGCTGCACGTCGCGGTCAGTGTATGCACGCCGTCGATTACACCACTAAATCCGAAATACTCGCCCTTTCGTTTAATCGTAATTACTTCTAATTCGGGATACGGCGTCCGTATCTCTACCTCACCGCTCAGTATTATATAAAACTCTTTCGTTTTATCACCTGCAAACACAACCGTCATACATGCATGGCACATTCAGTGGCTGCCCCACACTCGGGTCAGGTCAGGTCAGGCCTGCTCTTCGTACGCACCAGCATTATACACTGAGGATTTTGCTTCGTATTTCGAGACTTTCAGCCAGCCGCAAAATTTCTTGAGATCCGCTTCCGCTAATATCACAACAGAACAGCAGACAGACATACACTCAGCAGCACGACAACACGACAGCACGACAACACGACAGCACGACAACACGACAGCACGACAGCAATCGGAGAGGAGAGTTCAACGTACTGATATAACTCGCAATCGGGGTGGTTTTGATGTGTTCCTGGATTTGGGCAGGCGATATATTACCCATTATATTGCCTGTAAACTGCTAAATCGACCTGTGATCAAAACAATCAATAATCAATCAATCAAGCAATCGATTGCAGAGCGGCCACGCGACAGCCTCCAAAATCAAATTAGCAGAATAGCAGCTGCCGGGTGCGCAGTGTCATCACCGCATTCGAATACTACAATTAACTCGATGTATCTGTGCGACAGCCATCGCCTGACACTGCAGTAATGCAGGAGTGGCAGCAATCGCCTTCTTTTTTCAAAGCAAACGAGCCTCTCGCTGACGCTGCATCGATTTGACAAATTCCGTCATCGACAAATTCGACGACAATTGTCTTTTTTTTTGTTTTGTCCGATGACGTGAGCACCCATCTTTGTCAGTTGCCGTGGTGGTTTGATCTGACTGCGTGTGGTATGTGTTGTTCGTTCGATGTAGAGAAGATGAATACGATCGTAATTGGTTTGGCGTTTTTATCGTTACAGCTGTTATTATGTACAGCGGATATGATTTCGTCGATTGCTGCCGCTCAAACGACAGCCGACATTCATGCAGTGGTGAAAGCAGCGGCAGCGAATGTCCCAAAAGGCTCGATCGGTCCACTGACCGATGCGTGTACCTTTCACGACGCCGCGACTCGATCGTCGTTTGATTTATCACCGCTTGAGCTGTCGTCGACTTCGTCGTATAACGTAAAAGATACTTTCGATTACCTGGCAAAGAATTATACGTACGTGTTTAACGTATGCGGTGCAGCACAGAAACCGGCACCGGATTGTGGATCAGATGAGGACAACGCGAATGGTAACGCATATACATATACACACCACCTGTTTTGCATGAACTGTGCATGAACCGTGCGTGCACTGACCCACCGCTCATCGCTCGATCGATCGTGTTATGGCATGCTGTTGTGACATGTCAGTCGCTGCGTTTCAGGTGAATAATCTGAGTGGTCGGTGCCACCGATTGAACTCGAACAGTACTGATCGTGCGTGGGCTCTGGTCGATCCGGTCGATCCAACGCGTGGTGTAACACTCACGTACTTGCATGGTGACTCGTGCGGTCACGGCATAAGCCGCGAACTCGAAATCACGTTTTTGTGTGCGGACGTGTATTCGAATCAACCGTCGACGCGCGTGACGGAAGTGAGCACTTGTCGTTATGAATTAGCATTTGAGTCAGTGTTTGGTTGCCCGTTGGAATGTCCGTTCGCGAATCGTAAATTGTGCGGCGGACACGGCGTGTGCGGTATCGACACAGATTTGGGTGCTCCGCGCTGTTTCTGCGACGCTCAACACACCGGAACGGATTGCATGCAGGAACCACCCGCTCCGTCTGTATCATGTGATGGTGTATGCGTTGCGATGGCTATACTCGTAGTGCTGCTCGGTCTGTTATTGATTGTGTCGTGCGTCATTTTCTTCCGAGTGCAAAAACTCGAAACCATGAACGTACGATTCACCGCGCTCAGTGACACATTTGTGCCACGTATGTATTGGCCTGTTTTGGCCTGTTTTGGCCTGTCCGCATTACCGCTCGCACCACACACTGTACTGACATGTACTGATATGTTGTTTGCTTGTGTGTGTGTGTGGGTTGGGTTGTATTAATAGCGAGTTCGAGTCCGGCCGATCGCGTCAATTAAACGATCGATCAATCGAATCGGAGCGTGCTATTTTCTTTCATTTCGTTTGTTTTTCTACCTCGAACTCTTCCGTTTCAGCTGTCTTGCACTGTATACGAGTACTGTACAGCGTAGACTGTTGTTTTGGTTCTTTTCTCTCGACCGGTTTTTTACTATCCGTAAATTCGGCTCAGTCAACTGTGCGCCTTGCGTGCTGCTCGCGGTTGCAACTTCCTGCCTTGGCGAGTGCTGCAACAGACACAGCAGTGGTGATGAGAGTTATTAGTCATTAGTTTATTCTGAATTACTACAAAAGAAAGAAAGCATCACACACGACCGACGACAGAGAGAGCACGAACCACACTGGCGGGGAGGGGGTACGATTCGAGCAGAGACGCTGACTGTACAACGAATCATTCACCGCCCACGTCCGATCCGGGTGTTGTTTAGGAGGAACGCAAAAGAGCGAGCGCCTGAAAATATGCACAAAAACCAAAAACATGCTGTGAAGAGAGGCAAAGCGTTTCATTTATATTTGATTGATTTGACCGATTTTGATTGATAGCGAGTGACTCGATTGATGTGAGTTTATGAGTCACTGAAATCTCTGTTTTTACATATGATCGGAGCGAGTAACCACCAGATGTAAAGCAGAGCGGTAATCCACTGTGAACAGATCTTAATCCACATCGATTCTTCGCCCACTTCGACGGTCTGCTCCTCCGGAACTGCTCCGGTCTTGAAATTACTCCAATTCGTTAGAATCATCGCCATATACATAGCAGCTGCTGCCATCACGAAATGGAAACGCGCTGATTGATTGGCGCTCGGCGGTTTGTCCTCTGCCTCGTCTGCTGCCGCGTCAGCTTTCGCTTGTGCTTTCTCCACGTCTTTCTCTTTCGGACCGGCCGCTGCACCCTCACCACTCGATGCAGCCGGTGCGGCAGACTCTGATTTTGGTTCAGCTTTTGAGTCCGGCGCAGTCGCTGCATCTGCCATTTTACCAGTACCCAAATCACCACTCGCTGCAGCTTTATTCAGAGCGATCTCTTTCTGCTGTGCAGAATTAACCGACGCAGAATCGTTTCCGCCGTAACCCGAAACACCAGAGCCAGAGCCAGACGCACCACCACGCAGCGGCTACCAAATAATCAGTATAAAGAATACAACGACATAAGAGGTGTGGTGTGAGGTGTGGTGTGTGGGTGTGTGTGATGTGATGTGAAAAAATAACAGACCTCATCTGCTTCGTTCTCTGCCTCCTCATCACCAAACAGTGAAGTGGAGGTGGCGAGATTCCACGCCGCGTACGAAATCGAAAGACACGCCAGAATCAAACCGATAATGAGCTGA
>VFQP010005469.1_pt1 | contig 11076 bp, 11 predicted proteins | sample 3512351 | NCBI WGS metagenome assembly VFQP01 (sample SAMN10412372, study PRJNA504923) | tailings metagenome | isolation source: Relicate 1 Philex TSF1 revegetated site | place: Philippines: Tuba, Benguet | collected 2017-08-29
GCGAGGCGCCCTGGGCCAAGAGGCGCAGCAACGCGCGCCGCCTCCTCACCACCTCACGTCACGCCACCCACGCCTGATACCGCAGCCGCACCTTGGCCACCTTCCCCCTCCTCCTTGAACGACCGCTCTATTCTTTCCGCCCTTCCGTTGCTGCTAGCGCAGAATTAGCAAAGGGGTTGCTGCTGATCGAGGCCTGTATTTGCCGCTCTGCGTCGCTGGAACTGGCTGCAGCACCTTTGCTCTTCCTCAGCGTCCATGCGTGGGCTAGGATGTGGGTGCGGTTGCGTGCAGGTGCGTATGGCTGCAGGTGGTCTTATTAAGTCTGTGCACCCTCTCCCCCATGCGTATGGGTGCTCACCTTTCGTTCTCACATTCATCCGCAACGACCTGATGCGCCCGTCCAGAACCCACCTTCCGCTCCCTTGTCGAGGCGCTGCTGCCTCACGAGACGCGCGCACCTCTTGCGCCTCTCCACACCCCCATCCTTCCCCCCCACCACGGCCCCTTCCCGTCGCTGGCATTGCTAAGCCCCCTGTCACTGCGTCGTGACAGGTGGTCCGCGCGCACAGCCTCATCATGCCTCACCCTGCAGCCTGGCCCAATCTCACGTCTTGTCACGCGGAGTGTGCCGTGGAGCGCATGGCTATTGAGCAATGCGCGATGGAGAGGTGCTTGAGTTGCAGTAGTAGCCTTGATGCAAAGTTGTTGCCAGAGGAGCAGGCTCGCGTCAGTACAAGCGGTCCACGAACGTGGTCCGTGGGTACCGCTCCTGCAGCTCTGGCCACTGCACCAGGAAGACGTCTGCCAGCCTGAGCCGGTAGAGTATCTTGCCTGCGACAGGCACACGAAAGAGGGGAGCAAGCGCCCTGGGTGCAGCGGTCGCGGTGCGCCAAGTATGCACGAATGGGCGTCCGCAAAACACACGCACCAGAGAGCGAGAGGGACGTGACGCGGGCGATGCTCTCCACATAGACGATGTCGCAGTGCTTGACGAAGAACTTCCTGCGATCCACGCGGCAGATGGAAGTGCGTCCTCGCACAACCAACAGGTGCAACAGCCTGCACGCTGCGCCTCTGCCCGCCTGGCCTCACGGCGCACCTCAGGAGGAAGGCCGTCAAGCACAGCGGGATGCACGTGCCCGGCCCGTTCACCAGCAGCTGCGGCGGCACAGCGGCGAAACACACGGGCACGGTCGCTGATGCCTTGCACTCTCCCAAGCCTGGGCCAGTGCTCCCCGCCCCGCTTGCCACGACCACGCTGCGTGCGGGCAGGCGTGGTGCACCCACCACGTCGGGTTTGAACTTCCACACCAGGGCCGCCGCCACCGCCAGGGACCGGAGCGTCGTGAAGACGCTGGTGATGTAGCTCTGGCCCACCTGCGCTCGTCCCACCCGGTCATGAGCGAGCGGCCCTCTCGAGTGAAGCACGCAGCAACTGCTCGCGGTGTACTGTGATGGCCGCCCCTTTTGGACGCACCTCTCTGCTGCGTGGGATGCTGTACAGGTCGCAGTCCTTGGCTTGCCCCTGCGCGCAAGCCAGCGAGCACGGCACCAGTCTCTGCTACTGTCTGAGCGCCGTCCCCCTCGCGCTCTGCGCACCGCCCCCACACAGCGTGCGGCGCCGCACGTCGGGCTGGTACAGCTTCTCCGCCTCCATGGCCTTGCGCCCGCTCAGCGCGTCTGTGGTGGCCGTCACGTAGATGCGGGGCCGGTACGTCTCTCTGGGCAGCGCCCCCACCAGCCGCAGCATCTCTGCCGTGTGCCCGCCTGCGCATGGCAGCGCGCAAGCTGCTGAATCGCTCGCTCGCTGGTGCGCGCGCATGCTGGTGGCATGCTGCTGCTAAAAACAGCAGCCACCCAGTGTGGCCCCTTTGGCCTGGCCCGCGCCGGCGCGATGGGACCATCGCGGTGAGGGGGCCTGCCAGCCCGTCGCAGGAGGTGATCGCGGGTCGCGGACTGCTGGTGCTGTCTGGGCGCGGCTGTTCAGGTTGGCCCTGCAGCAGGACGGCGCGCACCTGACCCCAGCACGATCATGGTGCGCAGGACGGTGCTGGGTGTCCGCTTGGGCCGCTGGGTGGGGATCAGGCACATGACTATGAACAGCACGACCGCCTCCACGGTCACCAGGATGCCGAACGCGATTTGCGCCATGCGCCTGAGCTCGGCGACCTGCTCCGGCGACCACTGCTCCACGGCCGGCTCGTCATCATACGACATCATCGCGCTGCTGTTGGCAGGAGGTGCGACGTGCGACTGTCCGAGAAGCGTGAGGGGCGTGCGTGGCCGTGTTTCCCCCTTGGACGCAATGGCGAGAGGGCTTGCGAAAGCAGCGCACGGGTCGAGTCAGGCGCGGACAGAGTCTCTGCACGGGTCCAGCGCAGCGCTGTCACTGTGCAGTTCGCGCGAGTGGGCGCTCGAACGAGGTGAGGTCCAGAGCACGGCGCCCAGTGAGGCGCCCAGTGGCGCGTGATCAGCGCGCGTGGTCGCCAATCGATGCTTGAGCGAGTTTCGGATATGGTGTGGCCCTTGCTCCCTCCCCTCTTCCCCTTCCGCAGGAAGTACGGCCACATTTTGACCTGCACGGCCCACAGCGTGACCACGCCATGCCAATCGCGGGCGACAATCCGGTCGCCGAGCAGGTGCGGCAGAGTCGCGCAATTCCTCTTCAGGGCGCCCGAGCAATGCGGGCGTTGCGGGGGATGTCGGGTTGCCAACGATTGGGGCCAGGAGCGCACAGCACCAACAGGAAAGGCTCGCTGTGCGGCGAGTGTGCCATCACCCCTTCGCTCCCACGCAGACCAACTGGCGGCTGCGCGTGGCGCGGGAGCTCAGCACCGGCAAGTACTGGGCCGAGACGTGGGGCTTCCTTGCGGATGAGACCCCTGGGCGTGGGCAGGACGCGTTGGACACCTTCCGCTCCGGGCCTGCCTTCCAGTCCGTGGTGGGCCTGGCCCTCAAGCCGGACGTGCAGGAGCGGCTGGAGCGCACGCGGTCGCAGGGCGACAGCCTGGACTCGTTCGTGAGGCTTCACCTCGTGCGGCAGAACGGCAGGGAGATGAGGTGCGCAGCTCCCTTGTGCTTGAGGGCCCTTGCGCGGTGGCGGCGACCCCACCTCGCTCTCGGGGCGTCAGGTGTCACGTGTCGGCATGTCTGCGATGCCACGTGGTGCGGGGGCAGGATGCTGCCCAAGGCCGAGTTCAGCCGGCCGCTCTTAACGTCGCACCAAATCGGCTGGGGAAGCAACCTGGAGGTGAGGAGGCTCCCTTTGCGACGCAAGAGCATGATGAGCGCGTGCATCCGGCGATGGCGCCTGATCCCTGCGCTCTGACCTTGCTCTTGCCGCGCAGAGGTTCGGACGGCTCACGCTGCGGCTGCGATGAGGTCACTCACCTCGGGCTGTTCTACTGCTCGTGGCAGCGTGCGTTTGACCGCGTGCCGCGCGTGCTCCCCCCCTTGAAACTCCATTCCCCACGCCCTCAGAGGAGCACAGCACAAAGTGAGCCCCAGCACTCGTGAGTCAGCGATGGCGCGCCCAGTGAGCGGGGGCGTGTCAGGCCGGATGGCCGAGGAGCTGCTCCCGCCCGCTGTGCTGCGGCAAATCGGCGACAAGCTCTATGACAAGCGCAAGGCGGCAGCGCTGGAGGTCGAGCAGATTGTCAAGCGGCTCGTGGCGCAGAACGACCACTACCGCATTCGCGCCATCGTCGACAAGGCAAGGCCGGCACACCCAGGGCTCCCGGCGAACAGAGCTCTCTCCGCAGCGCCTGCTGGCGCTTCGATGGGGAGCCGCAGCTCCCGCGATCGCGCTCAGCGTGCTGGTGTGCGGAGCTGGTGCGTGCTGCTGCTTGCTTGGTGCACCTGCAGCTCGCCTCCGAGTATGCCAACTCCACGCAGTCCAACAATCGCAAGGCAAGGGGCGCAACACCACCGGCTTGTGCAGCTGCTCACAGCTTTGATGGCACCTGATCTGTGGAGTGCGGGTGGCGATCTGCCAGCACGTGACGCTCCCGCGCCCCCATCGCGCCACCTCTTCCGCGCCGCCCTCTCTCTCTGACGCATAGAGCTGCAGCATGCATGACGCCCGTGTGTGCACCCTGGGCGCGCAGGGAGCGCTGCTCTGCCTGGCCGCTGCGACGGTGGGCCTGGGCGCGCCCACGGCGGCGCAGCTGCAGACCATTGTGCCCAGCGTGCTCCGCAGCTTCACCGACCAGGACCCGCGCGTGCGCTACTACGCCTGCGAGGCGCTCTACAACATCGCCAAGGTGCGCGCTGCTCCGAGCCGGGATGATCACCGCCAGCGCCCCGACCTCGCCACACCGGGGTGCCCCATCCGCAGCAGCAGCAGCAGCAGCAGCAGCAGCAGCGGCAGGAGAGCCAGGGAGGAGCGCTGGGACAGCAGCAGCACGAGGGCGCAGTGCTGGAGGGTCTGCGGCAAGCGCACCGACTCTCCTCATCGAGGCACCCGGAGCCTGGCGGGCGCTCGCCGTGCCTTGGTACCACACCACCAGCCTGGCACTACGCCGGTGGGCACCACGCCGGTGTCCTGGGGACCTGCACTGCGCTGGCGCGCGCCGTGCGCAGGTGGCGCGCACGTCGTTCCTGCCCTACTTCAACGAGGTGTTTGACGCCATGTTCCGGCTGTGCGCCGACTCGGACCAAAACGTGATGAACGCCATCCAGTTCCTCGACAACCTCGTCAAGGTGAGCGTTTCATGGGCCCTGCCAAGTTCTGTGTGCGCTGCCCGCGTGGCAGGTGAGGGGCGGCAGCGCGGGCCAGCCCCCTCTCCCATGTGCTCCGCGTGCCGCGCAAACGGACTTGTGGTGACGCCGTTCGCCTGAGCGCCGTGCTGCCGACCCACTGCTGCCCTGCCTACTGTTGCTGCACACTGCTGCCATCACCTCCAATTGAAGGACATCGTGGTGGCGAGCCCCACGACCTTCAACCTGGCGGCCTTCATCCCCAAGCTGAGGGACTACCTGCCAGTCATGAGCCCCGCCAAGCGCTCCTTCCTCATCAGCTGGATCACGGTGCGTCTTCCTGGGTCGTGTCTCCCTGACCCGAAACACAATGTCGCACTGCCGCTCGGCCTCATCAGCTCTGGATCGCGGTGCGCCCCATGCCGTGGCGTGTCTCCTGACCCCACCCTTCGTGCTGCTCCCGCCGCCCTCGTTCCGCATCACCTGCGGCGCCGCGTGCTTTTGCCCTCGTTGTGGCCCCCCTCACTGGGCCGCAGCGCCAATCCAGACGCGTGGGCGGCGCCCGCGGACGTGCCCCCGCCGCCGCTAGCGCCGGCGCGGTTGCTCGCTGGGTGTCACGTTGAGCTGCCCACCTGGCCCCCAAGGGTGCTGAGGGCATGCTTGCGCACACACGCCCGCAGGTGCTGGACAGCATCCCTGACCTGGACATGCTGGCGTACCTGCCCTCGCTGCTGGACGGGCTCATGGGCATGCTGGCAGACCCAAACCGGGAGATCAGGGCTCAGGCGCACAAGGCGCTGCTCGAGTTCCTGGTGGAGATCCAGGCCACGCCGCACGTGGACTTTGCGGCGCTCGGCGCCATCCAGGTGAGGTTGGGAGGGAGAGGCAGCGTATGGGCAGGCTGGCGGGTGGTGCTGTGGCCCGCGCCGCCCTTGCACGTGGACTTTGCGGCGCTAGGCGCCATCCAGGTGAGGTTCCACGGGAGGGGCAGCGTTGGGGCAAGGTGACGTGGGGTGAGTGGAGGCCACGGCGCCCCTGCACGTCAAGTGTTGCGCCTTGAGGGCAACTGGGGATGGGCTGGGGCGCGTGATCCCGCGGCGACGCGTGGCGGGCAGTGGTCTCCCCAGCCGCCAAATGCTGTCCAGACACGCTGCTGGTGCCTCTGTGCCGCCCTTGGCGGGCACCGTTCGCAGGTGGCCCAGGCGGGCAGCCTGGACGACTTCACCCGCCTCACCGCCATCAAGTGGCTCAAGGTGCGCCTGGCCCTCACCCTCGCTCCCGCCCACGCCTTGCGTCGCCGCACCTGCCCCCGCCCGCCTAGCATTCCACTGCGGCGTTCCCCCTCCGCTGCGAACGGTCACCGCAACCACGCGCCATCCTCTGGCTTGCCAGCGCGTGGCTCTGCTGTGCGTCGCCCTTGGTCCCCCTCCGCTGCGACCGTCGCGGCGCGCACTGCAGCCACGCGCCAACCTCTGGCTCTGCTGGCGCTCCGCCCTTGTTCCCCCGCTGCTTGGCCCCCCCCCCTCCCCTGCAGGAGCTGGTGCAGCTGTCGGCCACCTCGATGGTGGGGCTCTACCCCTCCATCCTGGGCATCATCCTCGCCAACATCAGCCACAGCTCCAGGGAAATCTCTGAGGTGCGCACCACCTGCCCCCCCCCAAAACTGTGCACCACGCCCACCCACCCGGCCGCGCACCGCGGCGCCTGCCTGAGGGCGGCGCGCGACGCAATTGCCTAATCCGCGATTCGGGGCATCTGAACGCGGTGCCGCCGGATCTCATCCCGTCTACCCCTGACCTGCTCACTGTGCGGCGAGGCTGACGCGCCACGTGTGCGCCGCCTGCCGGGACTGTTGCCCCCCCCCCCCCCCCCCCCCCCCCCCCCCCCCCCCCCCCCCCCCGCTCCCCCTCCTTCCCTCCTTGAGCGCAGATGTCGCGGCAGGCGAGCGACGTGCTGCTGGCCCTGGCCCCCGAGGACCAAGTGCAAGGCGCCGGGTACAAGGTGCGTTTGTGCACACCTGTGTGTTGGATTTCGCATCTGTCGTTTGGACACCTCATTCGGCCCCCGAAGCCCAGCTCTGGTGTCGTGTGCGGGTGCGCGGATGCGGATTCGTTGCGCTTCGTCGGGCCGCGTCGACGGGGCCGGCTCGCGTGGTGCGCACCACCGCGCGTGGCGATGATCATCTACCGGGTCTGTTTTCACCTCGTGCTGGATGCGTGCTGCGGTGACTCATGAGGTCGCGCACGGCGTTTGTGTGCGGTTGTGCCCGCGTGCGCAGCAAGCGTCCCTGGCGCTGGACACGCGTGCCATCCTGGACACCATCAGCGCGCAGCTGCTGGGCGGCCCCGGCGAGCTCGGTGCGCCTCATGGGTTAGGGTTAGGGTTTGGCCAACCCCTAACCCCCACCCGCACTTGCGCCTGCCTCCGTCTGAACGACAAGCACGTCACACACCGGCGCGCGCCAGGCCAAGCGTCCCGCAGCGACGGAAGCCGCGGCAAACGCGGGCGGGGGCGCGTGCTTTGCTGCCGCGTGCTCGCGCAGCGACGGGGCAGCAGGCGTCGGCGTGGGGCGGCCCCGGCGACGCCAGCCGCCTCGAGGCGCTGCGGTGGGTCGAGCTGCTGCTCAGCCGGGCCAGAGGCCAGGTGCGCACGCGGTGCTGTTTGCTGCTTGACCGTCCCCCCACCCGCCGCCCGCGTCTCGCCTCCGTTCGAGCTTTGCACCTGGGGATCCAGGTGTCTCTGGCAAGCAGATGCTGTGTGCGTGCACGCCATCCGGGGAGCGTGCCTGGCACGCACTTTCTTTGGTGCTTTCTTGACAGGTGCTGGAGGCGCTGCCGCGGCTGCTGCCGGCGCTCCTCGACGCCCTCACCTCTCAGGTGAGTCTGTCCCCTGTCCACAACGCCGCCCGCCACGCCGCTGCCACCGCCAAAAGCCTCACAGCCAGGGCTCTTGACAGCGCCGATGACCCCGCCACGCACCGTGTGCTGTGCGTGATGCGCGTGCTGTGCGTGCTGTGCGTGCTGTGCTGCGCCGCAGTCCCAGGCGGTGGCGGACGGCGCGCTCGGCGTCTTTGCCGCCATTGCCCGCTGCCCGGGGCAGTTCCGCCACACGCTTGCGGCGCTGCTGGCGCGCTTCCGCGGCGCCGCCGGCGTGCTGCTGCTGCAGGTGCGCCGCGGCGCGCCCCCGTCCCTCACGCACGCCCACGCCTCAAGCCAGCACGCACGCCCACGCCTCAACCCTTCACGGTTGGCGTTAACCGTGCTGGCGTGGCCAACCGTGCTGATGCGCATTGCATTCTCGCGCCTGCCAAGCCTCAAGAGCAGAGGGCATGAGCGTTCCCCGAGCGGCGACGCACACTGCGCCAAGCGGCTGGGTGCGTGTGCACGCTTGCTGCGCGGGCGGCGCTGGCGTGCAGAGGGGCGGCGCGCTGGTGATCCGGCGTCTGTGCCGCGCGCTGGGCGCCGAGCCCGTGTTCCTGGAGCTGGCGCTGGAGCTGAGCGAGGAGAGGGACCTGGCCTTTGCGGCCACTATGGTGCAGGTGAGTCGGTGTGTTGGGCCTTGGGGTTGGGTGTGGACGGAGGAGAGGGACCATGCCGCGTCGGCCACCAAAGTGGTGCAGGTGAGTCAGTCTGTGCGGTTTTGGGCTTGGGTGTGGAGGGATGAGTGCGGAGTCGCGGCGTGTGCCGTAGGGACGCGCAACGCGTTGCCTGCCCCTGCATGGGGGAGCAGGCGCCGTCCCACCGCTGCAGCAGTGTACACGTCAGCGTGCCACCTTGCGCTCGTGCTGCTGCGTCCGCCCGCTCCGCAGGCGCTAAACCTGATCCTGCTCACCAGCCCCGAAGTGCGGGACCTGCGCGAGGCCCTGGCCGGCGCCGCGGCGCCCGACGCACGGCCGGCGGCGCACGCCGCCGGCGCGGCGGTGGGCGGCGGCACCACGAGCGGCGGCGCGGCGCTGTTCGCCGCGCTCTACCCCTGCTGGTCGCACTCCGTCGGCGCGCTGCTCAGCCTTTGCTTCCTGGCTCAGGTGAGGGCTTGGTTAGGGCTTGCGAGGCGGAGGTCCCGCTGCAGCGCTGCACTCCGGGAGAGGCCGCCCGGGGGGTGTGCTGGGGAGCGTGGGCGGCGGGGGCAGCTCGTCACGTGGACTTGGGCGTGGAACTGAGGCGTGGAACCGAGGCGTGGGCCGTGCGTGGCTGCGGTGGTGTGCTTGCTGCCTGGCAGGCGTATGAGCACGCGTGCGACGTCATCCAGTGCTACCGCTGGCTCCCGCTGGGCGCCGAGGTGCTGGTGCAGGTGCGGTGGTGGTTGGAGCGAGGAAGGCGGGACGCAGCCCTCCAGAGGTTTTCCTATCTCTTGCTTCCTATCTCTTGCTATCTCTTGCACCCTGCTCTTGCTGCTCTTGCTCTTCAAATCCAAGGAGCGCAGTTGATGAGCAGCGGGCTGTTCGCAGCGCTTTGCACGCGCCCGGTCGAGGCCCCAACCCTAGCCCAAACCCTACCCGCTCCTCGTCACGCCTGGCCCTGCCTGCGCAGCTGGACCGCCTGGTGCAGCTGCTGGACGCGCCGTGCTTCACGCCGCTGCGCCTCTCTCTGCTGCAGCCGCGCAGCTCCCAGGCCGTGCTCACGGCGCTGCACAGCCTGCTCATGCTGCTGCCCCAGAGCAACGCCTTCCGCGCGCTCTCCACCCGCCTCCAGGTGAGTCAGGCTGCCCGCTTCTGAACCCCAGGGCCCTGCCCTTTGCACGACGGTGGGCGAGCCCCAGCGCTTCATGCAGGCTGTGCGCACGCGCGCCCTGCTGCTGCTTTTGCGTTCGCCGTCGGTCGCGCTAGTAGCCAGTGGCTCTCAGTACCTTGCGGCTGCGCCGCTGCCCGCCAGTCAGAATACTGCATCACGTGCTTGCAAGAGCTGAGCGCTGACCGGCAGCCCGAACAGCTGTGCAAGCCTCAATCCCTCCTTGGCCCGGCGTGGGTGTTGCCTGCGTAGGCCGTGCCCGTCACCGCCCTCCTGCAGCTGGACGAGGGCCTGGCCCAGGCCAGCACGCGCGCCGCCGCCGCCGCCACGGCCGCCGCCGCCCGCGCCGCCGCCGCCACCGCCGCGGCGCCCACCACGCCCACGCTGAGCTCGTCCGGCGGGTTCCTCCCGCCGCCCGGCGCCGGCGCCCTGGGCCTCGGACTGGCGCTGGGGGCCCCGGGGGGCGGCGGCGGCAACCCGTCCTCCCCGTCGCCGCCCAGCTCCAGGGCGCTGCTGGCGGAGCCATGGCGGCGCCCGCTGCCCCCCAAGCGATGGGCGCAGGTGGGCCCGGCCGCTTTGCCTTTCTTTCTTTCCTTTTCCCGGGAGGGCAAGCCACAATCTGTTGTGCAGCCGTGGTCCTCGTCCCCGGCGTGGCACCCCGGTGCAGCTGCTGTCCGGGGAAATGCAACCAGGCTGCCCTCTGCGCGTCACGTCTGCGTCTGCTGAACCTTCCATCTGGTACAGCCGCTTCTGGCGAGCGGATCTAATGACGTCACACGCCGCTGGCATAAGCGCGCATGGGGCGCGGGCGCGTCGACAATGTCCACGTGCGCTTGCGTGCAGGTGGACCTGGCGGCGCTGCTGCAGGCATTTTGCGCGCGGCAGCAGGAGCACTTTGTGCTGGAGCTGGGCGAGGAGGCCGGCGTAGCGCCAGAGACGCTGGCGGCCGTGACGGGCGCCATCCGCGCCACGGGCACACACACGCACCACCAGCTGGCGGCCTATGGCGTTGGGCCTGGCAGCGCACCGGCGGCAGCGGCGGTGGTGACGGCGGGCGGGGGCGCGCACGCCGCCGCGGCGCCGGCGCCCGGCGGGCTGCAGCAGAACGGCGCGGCGGCGGCGGCCGACGGCGCGGCGTGGGCGGCGGAGCAGCAGCGGCGGGCGGCGGAGCAGCAGCAGCGGCAGCAGCAGCAGCAGCAGCAGCAGCAGGCTGTGCTGATCCAGCAGCAGCAGGTGGGAGGGTTGCAGCAGCTGCCGGGGCACAGCGAGGCGCTGTCGCCAGAGTCCAGCACCGTGGACCTACAGCAGCACCTCCACCGGGCGAGCGCGCCGCCCGCCGTGTTCTTGGCGGCGGTCGCGCCGCCGCCGGCGGCGCCGGCGGACGGGTACCATGGCGGCGGCGCGTCGGGTGGCGGCGCAGGGGGGCCGGCAAGGCAGGCGCCCAGGGGGCCGGCAGCGCCGGCGGAGCCCCCGCCGCCCATGGCGCCGGACGAGGACTAGCAGGAGTCCAAGCCGCGAGTCGTGGACTTGTGATTGTGCAGCGTCGACCACCCCCCTGCATCTTGAGCTTGTCTCAGTGCAAGCCGCATCGTGCGCCGTGTCCCGATGGAGCAGTCCCACAAGAGCAGGGGAAAAGCCACAGTGTACAGCT
>VFQP010005470.1_pt1 | contig 11074 bp, 11 predicted proteins | sample 3512351 | NCBI WGS metagenome assembly VFQP01 (sample SAMN10412372, study PRJNA504923) | tailings metagenome | isolation source: Relicate 1 Philex TSF1 revegetated site | place: Philippines: Tuba, Benguet | collected 2017-08-29
CGCCGGGGTGGTAGAAAGTCGCCCAGTTGTAGAACAGCGACTTGGTGACCGAGGAGAACGCCGGTCCCAGTCCGTAGGCGTTGGAGAACTCCATGCCCGAGAGCGAAGCCCCGACCTCGGCCGCCATCAGCAGGCCGTCGCCTGTGAGCACGTTGCAGCCCAGCGCGCGGCTGAGGAAGGCGCAGCCTCCGGTGGCCATGACCACGGCACCCGCGTGCACCACCCAGGTTTCGCCGGTCTGCCGGTTGACACCGCTGGCACCGCGCACCGTGCCCCCGGTGTCCACCAGCAGCTCCAGCGCCGGGCTGTGATCGAGGATGCGTGCTCCAGCCTCGCGGGTGCGCTTGCGCATCAGCCGCATGTACTCCGGACCTTGGAGCGAGGTGCGGCGTTGCTGGCCCTCGGCATCCAGCGGAAACGGGTAACCCCATTCGGCCAGTTGCTGGACGTTGGTCCAGGTCTGTTCCAGCACGCGGTCCATCCAGGCCTGCTCGGCCAGTTGGCCGCCCATCTGGTAGCGGCTGGCTTTGGCCTCCTCGCGCAGCGAGCCGTCCGGCGGCACGTACCACACGCCAGTGCCCGACGGCGCGGTGGCGCCCGAGGTGCCGCAGAAACCCTTGTCCGCCAGCACCACATTGGCGCCACGTGCCGCGGCGCTGATGGCGGCCCAGGTGCCGGCGGGGCCGCCGCCGAGCACCAGCACGTCGGCCTGCAGGCGCAACCCGCCCCAGGCGCCCGAGAGCGGCTCGGCGTTGTTCCAGTTTCTGCTTCCCATAGGTGTTGGCTGGTTGTGAAGGGGTCACCATGTTGACGACGCTTCCCAGCTCGGCCAACGAAGGAAAACCGATATGCATATGAGCGAAAGAGCGGCCGCACGCCCCTGGCGGGCGCAGGACATGGGCGGGGGGCCGTCGGCAAACGGGGGCAAAGTGGGACAATCGGCGCATGAATGCCGTGAACGTCCCCGAACTGATGCAGACCCTGGGTCTGCAAGCCCGCCGTGCCGCCTTCGAGATGGCCCGGGCACCAGCGGCCGCCAAGCGTGACGCCCTGCTGGCCCTGGCGCGCCACCTGCGTGCCAGCGTGGACGCCCTGCAGGCGGAAAACGCCAAGGATCTGGAGCGTGCCCGCGCCAACGGCCTGGCCGAGCCCCTGGTGGACCGGCTCAAGCTCACCCCCAAAGTCATCGAGACCTGCGCCCAGGGCTGCGAGCAGCTCGCTGCCATGGCCGACATCATTGGCGAGGTCATCGGCATGAAGCAGCAGCCCAGCGGTATCCGCGTGGGGCAGATGCGCGTGCCCATCGGCGTGTTCGGCATGATCTACGAGAGCCGGCCCAACGTGACCATCGAGGCCGCCTCGCTCGCCATCAAGAGCGGCAACGCCGCCATCCTGCGCGGCGGCTCCGAGGCCATCGACTCGAACCGCGCGCTCGCGGCCCTGGTGCAGCAGGCGCTGCTCGAGGCCGGCCTGCCGGCCGACGCGGTGCAGCTCGTGCCCACCACCGACCGCGCCGCCGTGGGCCAGCTCATCGCCATGCCGCAGTACGTGGACGTGATCATTCCGCGCGGCGGCAAGGGGCTGATCGAACGCATCAGCGCCGAGGCCAAGGTGCCCGTCATCAAGCACCTGGACGGCAACTGCCACACCTACGTGGACGACCCCTGTGACATCGCCATGGCGGTGAAGGTGGCCGACAACGCCAAGACCAACAAGTACAGCCCCTGCAACGCCAGCGAAGGCCTGCTGGTGGCGCGCGGTGTGGCGGCGGCCTTTCTGCCGCAAATTGGCGCTATCTACGCCCAAAAAGGCGTGGAAATGCGGGTTTGCCCCGAATCACGCGCCATTCTGGCGAGCCTGCCCGGTGCCAGCCTGAAAGACGCCACCGAGCAGGACTGGTTCGAGGAGTACCTGGCGCCCATCATCAGCATCAAGGTGGTGGCGGGCGTGGACGAGGCCATCGCCCACATCAACCACTACTCCAGCCACCACACCGACGCCATCCTGACCACCGACCACGTGCACGCCCAGCGTTTCCTGCGCGAGGTCGATTCGGCGAGCGTGATGGTGAATGCGAGTACCCGCTTCGCGGATGGTTTCGAGTTCGGCCTGGGCGCCGAAATCGGCATTTCCACCGACAAGTTCCACGCGCGCGGCCCGGTGGGCATCGAAGGCCTGACCTCGCTCAAGTACATCGTGCTGGGCGAGGGCGAGGTGCGCGGCTGACGGTCTGTGCCCGGGTCGCCTAGGCCTGGGGCTGGAAACACAGGCCGGAGCGCGGCACGTCGGGGCCGGCCGGCGCGAGGTCGTCACGGTACAGGCGGCGGCCCTTGTCGGTGAGTTCAAAACGCGGCTTGGGGACCCACAGGCTGCCGTGTCGCGAGATCGGCACGTGTTCGATGTGGTCGCGCTCCACCATCAGGCCGTCCTGCACCATCAGGCGCAGCGGTTCTTTCAGCGCGCTCTGGTCCGGGCCGAGCTGCAGCGGAAACGAGACCCGCCAGCACGGCGGCTGGGTGCTCGCATCCAGCTGGCCCTGCAGCAGGCGGCTCCAGTGCGGGGTGGCCGGGTCGGGGCTGCCGCAGGCGGTGGTGCCAGCCAGTACGGCGCAGCCTGCCCAGCGGCGCCAGCGGCGGCCGGTGGTGTGGGCCAGATTCATTGTGTCGTGCTCCCTGAAACGGGCCCGTGTGCGGGCCCGAACCGATTGTTGGGGAGCGGGTGCCGCGTCCAGCGGCGTCTGACAAGATTTGAGTTTGTGTGACCGGCTGGTCAGCGGGCACGGTCGCGGAAGAAGGCCCAGATGGCGGCCGTGGCGTCGAACCGGGCGCTTGGCGTGTCGCCCCGCAAGCTGCCTTTTTTTCCGCCGGGCCAGGCGTGGCCGTTGTCGTCGACCAGCACCTGCTCCACCGCCCAGCCGGCCGGGCAGGTGTGGGTCCAGCGCTGGTAGCCGGGCCGCACCTCGTGGTGCGGCTCGCGGTCGCAGCCGTTGCTGGCGGCCCACAGGCTGGCCTGATCCCGTGCCGGGCGCACCGGCGTGCCGTCCCAGGCGTCGGGGAAACGCCCGCCGGGGGCTCCGCCCTGCGGGGGCACGGCGGTGTCCTGAGCCCCGTTGATGATGAGGGCCGACACGGGCGAGGCCGCCAGGGGTTCGTCACCAAACACGGACGCGATCACCGGGGCGATGGCGGCGAAGCGCCGGGGCTTCTCCAGTGCCGCCCGGTGGGTCATCATGCCGCCGTTGGACAGGCCGGTGAGGTAGACCCGGCGCGGGTCGGCCATGTGGCGGGCGATCAGCTCGGCCACCACGGCGTCGATGAAGCCGACGTCGTCCACCCGCCGGTTCATGGCCTGGCCACAGCAGTGGCCGGCGTTCCAGGTCTGCAGCCGGCCTCCCAGGCGGCCGGTGCCCTCGGGGTAGGCCACCATGAAGCCCTCGCGCGCGGCGAGCGCGCTGAAGCCGGTCATGGCCTCGGCGTTGGCCGCGTTGCCACCCCCACCGTGCAGCACCAGCACCACGGGCCAGCCAGCTGCAGGTGGGGGGCTGGCGGGCACACGCAGCTCGTAGTGGCGTTCCGTGCCGCCGTGCACCAGGGACTGACGCGTGGCGGTCAGGGCCCGGGGTCCGTCTTGCGCCCAGGTGATGCCGGCTGGCAGCAGACCCAGCAGCAGGGCGGGCAGTACCCGGGCGAGGCGGCGGTGAAACGGTTGCATGGTCACACGATAGCCGCCGCCGCTTGACCCGCCAAGCCCTGGGGCCGGGCCCCGCGCGGGATAATCGGGGCCATGTCTTCCAAGCAACGTGTGGTCGTCGGCCTGTCCGGCGGTGTCGATTCGGCCGTGAGCGCCTACCTGCTGAAACAGCAGGGGTACGAGGTCATCGGCATCTTCATGAAGAACTGGGAAGACGACGACGACAGCGAATACTGCTCGACGCGGCAGGATTTCCTGGACGCGGCCAGCGTCGCCGACGTGCTGGGCATCGACATCGAGCACGTGAACTTCGCCGCCGAGTACAAGGACCGCGTGTTTGCGGAATTCCTGCGCGAGTACCAGGCCGGCCGCACGCCCAACCCCGACATCCTGTGCAACGCCGAGATCAAGTTCAAGGCCTTCCTGGACCACGCCATGCGCCTGGGCGCCGAGAAGATCGCCACCGGCCACTACGCGCGGGTGCGTGAGCGCGGAGGCCGCTTCGAGCTGCTCAAGGGGCTGGACCCGAGCAAGGACCAGAGCTATTTCCTGCACCGGCTGAACCAGGCGCAGCTCAGCAAGACGCTGTTCCCGGTGGGCGAACTGCACAAGACCGAGGTGCGCCGCATTGCGGCCGAAATCGGCCTGCCCAATGCCAAGAAGAAGGATTCCACCGGCATCTGCTTCATCGGCGAGCGGCCGTTCCGCGATTTCCTCAACCGCTACATCGCCAAGGAGCCCGGCCCCATCAAGGACGAAAAGGGGCGGGTGCTGGGCCAGCACGTGGGCCTGAGCTTCTACACCCTGGGCCAGCGCCAGGGCCTGGGCATTGGCGGCGTGAAGGAAAAAGGCGCGCAGCGTGGCGGTGGCGAGCACGCGCCGTGGTTCGTGGCGCGCAAGGACGTGGAGAAGAACACCCTCTGGGTGGTGCAGGGCCACGACCACCCGTGGCTGCTGTCGCCCGCGCTGACCGCGCAGGACGCCAGCTGGGTGGCCGGCCAGCCGCCGGCAGCGGGCGACATCGCCGCCAAGACGCGCTACCGGCAGGCCGATGCCGCCTGCCGCTTCACGCCCGAGGGCGCGGCCGCTTTCCGGCTCGATTTCACCGATGCGCAGTGGGCAGTGACGCCGGGGCAGTCTGCCGTGCTGTACGACGGCGAGATCTGCCTGGGCGGCGGCGTGATCGCCAGCGCGGCCTGAGCGGCGTTCAGCGCGAGCGCAGGCCGTCGAAACAGGTGGACATCACCATGTCCATGATCTGTTCGTCGCTGTACTGGCCGCTGGCGCGCAGAAAACCCATCACCGGGTCGCAGGCGCGGGCGAACAGCGTGTAGAGCACCGCGATGGCCGGCAACCCGTTGTTGACCAGACCCTGGCGCTGTGCCTCTTCGATCCAGGCGCCCAGGCGGTCGCTGATGGTCATCAACCCATCCATGTAGGCCTTGTTCACCATCAAGGTGGCGCGCAGGCTGGAGTTCTCGCTCGGCAGCGACGGCATCTGGCCGTCCAGCTGCACCCGCAAGGTCCAGCGCACCACGGCCTTGAGCTGGTCCAGCGGTGGGCCATCGGCCGGCAGGCTGTCGATGAAGTCCACCGCCCGCAACATCACCCGCACCATGGCGGCGGCGGCCAGGTCTTCCTTGCTCGGGAAGTGCTTGTACAGGCTGGCCTTGGCAATGCCCACCTCGGCCGCGACCTCGTCCACCGTCATGGCGTCAAAGCCTTTTTCGGCCAGCAGGCGGTTCACCGCCTGGATGATGGCGTCCTCGCGGGCCAGGTGCATCTGCTCGCGGAAGCTGCGTTTGACGGGGGATGGGGAGGAAACGGCGGCGCTGGACATGATGAAACCCAATGACTCTGCTGGGCATTGTGCCTCAAACAGACGAAAAGGTCGATAACCCAACTGTTGAGTGGGAAAAAATACTAATCAGTCTTTATTGAGACTTATTGGTTAACATTCGCTCGCGGTCACCGACCGACCGGAGCACCTGGCGGTGCCCGAACCCTGTTTCAACCCCATTGTGAGAGGTCGTTCATCATGAAAAAAGCGCTGATTGCTTCCGTCCTGGCCCTGGGCCTCGCTTCCGTGGCCAAGGCTGCCGACATCGTTGACACGGCGGTGTCCGCCGGTTCTTTCAAGACCCTGGTCACGGCGGTCCAGGCGGCCGGTCTGGTGGATACGCTCAAAGGGCCGGGTCCGTTCACCGTCTTCGCACCCACCGACGAGGCCTTTGCCAAGATTCCCAAGGCCACGCTGGACGGCCTGCTCAAGGACAAGGCCGCGCTGACCAAGGTGCTGACCTACCACGTGGTGCCAGGCAAGGTCATGGCCGCCGACGTCAAGGCCGGCAAGGTCAAGACGGTGCAGGGCGGCGAGATCACCGTCAGCACCATGGGCGGCGTGAAGGTGGACAACGCCAATGTGATCAAGACCGATGTGGCCGCCAGCAACGGCGTGATCCACGTCATCGATACGGTGATCATGCCCAAGTGAGCGGTCACGGATGCCGTGGAAGGCGCCTGAGGGCGCCTTTTTTCATGGCCGCGCCAGGTGTTCGGACGCGGCACTGCGCAGCGCCATGCTGAGTGCGTCCAGCACCTCGGAGGCCAGGTTCCAGCAGTGCCAGTACAGCCGCACGCCCAACGTGTGGCGGGGGGCCACGTTGACCAGCGTGCCAGCCGCCAGGTGGTTGCGCACCAGCAGTTCGGGCACCACGCCCACGCCCCAGCCCGCCAGTGCGGCGTTCACCTGGCCTTCGGACGAAGGCACGTAGATCTGGCGCAGCATGACCCGCTGCAGCCCGAAAGCCCGGGCCACAAACTCGCGTTGGGCGTCGTCCTTGCGGTTGAAGGTCATGAACGGCACCTGGTGGAAGTTGTGTGCGTTCAGGCCCTGTGGCAGGTGCGCCTCGACAAAGGCCGGCGTGGCCACGGCCACGTAGTCCATGGTGCCCAGGGCTTCCATCTTGCAGCCGCGCAGCGCCTGGCCGATGGAGGTGACGCAGCCCAGCACCTGGCCTTCGCGCAGCCACTCGTGGGTGAAGTCCTGGTCGTCGTGGATGATTTCGATCGGGAGACCGCTGCGGGCCAGGGGCGTCAGCGCGTCCAGCGCCCAGGTGGCGATGCTGTCGGCGTTGATGGCGACCGAGATGCGCTCGTCGTCGCGCCCGCCGCCGGTGGAACTGGGCGCGAGCTCGCGCAGGTCGCGTTCCAGGTCGGCGCGCAGCAGCCGCATCATCTTGGCGTGCTTGAGCAGCAGCTGGCCGGCCTGGGTGGGCTTGAGCGGGCGGCTGCGCACGATCAGCACCGTGCCCACCTGCGCCTCCAGCGCGCGCAGGCGCTGCGACACCGCCGACTGGGTGATGGACAGCCGCTGGGCCGCGCGTTCGAAACCCCCTTCTTCAATGATGGCGGCCAGGCATTCCAGTGCGTCGGGGTCGAAGGTGCTCATTAGCCATCCTGATGAAAGTCCATTTAGTTTAATTAATCTTCATCAAACAGGCAAACCTTTCCATACTGCGAACCCGAAACCACCACTTTTCGGGGAACACCATGCGAGTCGCAGTTTTGGGGGCCGGCATCATTGGCGTGAGCACCGCCTGGCACCTGCAGGACAAAGGCCACGAGGTCACGCTGATCGACCGCCAGCCCGATGCGGCGCTGGAGACCAGCTTTGCCAACGCGGCCCAGATCTCGGTGAGCTACTGCGAGCCCTGGGCCAACCGCGAGGCGCCACTCAAGGCGCTCAAGTGGATGTTCCAGTCCACCGCGCCGCTGCTGTTCCGCCCGCAGCTGGATGTGGAGCAGTGGAAATGGGGCCTGCAGTTCCTGGCCCAGTGCAACGACCGGGCCTTCGAACGCAACGTGGCCCAGCTGGTGGCGCTGGGCGCCTTCAGCCACGCCACGCTGAAAGAGATGGTGGCCAGCACCGGTATCGAATACCACCGGCTGCAGCGCGGCATTGCCCACTATTACACCGACGAAAAAGCCTTTGCCGGTGCCGCCGAAGCGGCCGGGCTGATGCGCCGCCACGGCGTGCAGCGCCGCGTGATCTCGCGCGAGGAGCTGCTGCGGCTCGAACCCTCATTGCAGGCCTTTGCCGATCGCATCGTGGGCGGCACCTACACCGAGACCGACGAGCATGGCGACGCCCGCGTGTTCACCCAGCAGCTGGCGGAGCGCTGCGGCCAGCGTGGCGCGCAACTGCTGTTCGGCCACGACATCCAGCGGCTGGAGGTGGAGGGCGGCGTGCTGCAGCGCGTCCGGGTGCGCGACCGCACCAGCGGCCAGGCGCGCGCCATCGAGGCCGACGCCTTTGTGGTCGCCTGCGGCTCGTACACCACGCCGCTGCTCAAGACGGTGGGCCTGAACGTGCCCATCTACCCCGGCAAGGGCTACAGCGCCACGCTGCCGCTGCTCAAGCCCGAGCGGGCACCCAGCGTCAGCATGATCGACGACGGTCTCAAGATCGCCATCTCGCGCCTGGGCGACCGGCTGCGCGTGGCCGGCACCATCGAGCTGGGCGGTTTCGACCTGCGCCTGGACACGCCGCTGGCCAAGCGGCGCTGCGAGATGCTGGTGCAGCGCATCGAAGAGGTCTTCCCAGGCGTGGCCGACACCCGCACACCCGAACAGGGCGGCAGCCCGCAGTTCTGGACCGGCCTGCGCCCGGCCACACCGACCAACATCCCGCTGATCGGCCGCACCAAGGTGGGCAAGCTCTGGATCAACGCCGGCCATGGCACGCTGGGCTGGACCCATGGCGCGGGTTCCGGCCGCGCCATGGCCGAACTCATCAGCGGCGAACGCCCGGCGATGCGCTTCAACTTCCACGGCTTCGACGCCGAAAACCGCGCCGCGCAGCAGCGCTGGGCCGGTACGCAGGTCAGCGCCTGAGGTGCGCGGCGGCGTCAGTGCAGCCGCAGCAGGTGGTGGGCCTGACCTTCGGTGTCCGACAGGAAGGCCATCACCGCCTCATCGAAGCTTTCGGGGTTTTCCAGGTTGGGCCAATGCCCGGCACCGGGCACCACCACGCAGCGCGCGCCCGGTATGCGCGCCGCCATGGCCGTCATGGCGGCCGGCGGTGCCACGCGGTCGAACTCGCCGGCGATCAGCAGCGTGGGCACGGCGATTTCGCCCAGTGCCGCCTCGCGGTTGAAGGTGGGCAGGGCCTGCAGCGCGCGGCGGTAAGTGGCGGCCGGAACCTGGCCCAGGCTGTGTTCGGCCAGCCGCGTGCCTTCGGGCAGGGCACCGGGGCCCGTGAGGCGAGGCACCAGGGCCGCGGCCAGCTGGTCCATGTTCTGACCGGCGTCGAGCGCCGTGGAGCGCTGCTCGATGAAGGCGGGGTCGGCAAAGAGGGCCAAGGTCCCGCACAGGATCAAGCGGTTCACCAGATCGGGCCGGCGCAGCACCACCTCCTGCGCCACCATGCCACCCATGCCATGCCCGAGCAGCACCACATCGCGGCGGTCGGCCTTGGCCTGGGCCGCTTCGATCAGCCCGATGCAGCGCTCGGCCAGGCCCTTGAAGGTGTAGGGCTCTATGGGGGCGCTGTGGCCGTAGCCCGGCATGTCCCAGGCCATGGCGCGCCAGCCCAGATGGGCAAAACTCTCGACCTGTGGCGCGAAGGTGAGCAGGCCACCCTCCAGGCCGTGCAGCATCAGCAGCGTCGGGCCGCTTCCCAGTGTGGTGAATGTGGGCAGCATAAGTACCGGTTTCGGGGTTTCACGGACAATCACGCCTTTGCGTCTGCCCATACTACCCGCACCGTCCGCCTCATGGCCCCCCTTTCTCTTCTGCAAGCGCCCAGCGAACGCTCGTTCCGCGATGCGCTGGGCATGTTTGCCACCGGCGTGACCATCGTCACCGCGCGTGGCGCCGACGGCCAGCCGGTGGGGCTGACGGCAAACTCGTTCAATTCCGTGTCGCTCACGCCGCCGCTGGTGCTGTGGAGCCTGTCGCACCAGGCGGCGTCCATGCCGGCGTTCAGCGCCGGCTCGCACTACGCCATCCACGTGCTGGCTGCCGACCAGCGCGATCTGGCCGAGCGGTTTGCCATGCGCGGCCTGGACCGCTGGGCAGGGCTGGACTTCGAAACCGGCGCCGGTGGCGCACCGCTGCTGGCGGGGGCCGCGGCGGTGTTCGAGTGCGCCAACCGCAGCCGCTACCAGGAAGGTGACCACGTCATCTTCGTGGGCGAAGTGGAGCGCTGCTGGCACCGTGCGGAGGCCTCGCCGCTGCTGTTCCACGGCGGGCGCTTCTACACCGAACACCCGCTGTGAATCCCGTGGCACCCACCCGCAAGACCCACCTCGACACCTTTGCCATCACCGCCCTGCTGGTGTGTTGTGCCTTCTGGGGTTTCCAGCAGATCCTGATCAAGAGCACCGTGGGCGAAGTGCCGCCGCTGTGGCAGGCCACGCTGCGCTTCATCGGCGCCACCGCGCTGCTGCTGCTGTGGTGCCAGTGGCGCGGCGTGAAGCTGTTCGAGCGCGACGGCACGCTCAAGGCCGGCCTGCTGGCAGGCAGCCTGTTCGCCGCCGAATTCACCGGCATCTACCTGGGGCTGATGCACACCAGCGCTTCGCGCCTGACGGTGTTCCTCTACACCTCACCCTTTGTGGTGGCGCTGCTGCTGCCGCGCTTCGTGCCCAGCGAAAAGCTGCGCCGTGTGCAATGGGTGGGGCTGGTGATTGCCTTTGCGGCGGTGGCCGTGGCCTTCAGCGAAGGCTTTCTGAACGGCGGCCAGGGCCAGCTGATGGGCGACGCCATCGGCCTGGCCGCCGGTCTGGCCTGGGGGCTGACGACCCTGAGCATTCGCACCACCGCGCTGGCCACGGCCAGTGCCGAAAAGACGCTGTTCTACCAGGTGGCCGTGACCGCCGCAGTGGCGCCCGTGCTGTCGCTGCTGCTGGGCGAAACCTGGTCGTTCAGCTACTCTGCCCAGGCCTGGGGCTCGCTGTTCCTGCAGACGGCGGTGGGTGCGTTCGCCAGCTACCTGGCGTGGATGTGGATGCTGCGCCACTACCCGGCCACGCAGATGTCGTCTTTCACCTTCCTCACGCCGGTGTTCGCGCTGCTGTTCGGCGTGGCGGTGCTGGGCGAGCCGCTCACGCTGCAGCTGGTGCTGGCGCTTATCGGCGTGGCGGTCGGGATCGTGCTGGTCAGCCGGCGGGCGTAGTTCAGCCCCGACGGGGAAACACTTCCCGGGTTTCAAAGAAGGTGCGCAATGCGCTCAGCGCGTGCCGCGTCTTCGCCGGCAGCTCGTCCCGCCGGGGCGTGATGGCCCAGACCGGTATCGGCGCCAACGTCCAGCCGGGCAGCAGCGGCAGCAGCCGGCCCTGCTCCAAGGCACGCCGTGCGTCGTCCGCCACCGCCACGAACA
>VFQP010005471.1_pt1 | contig 11074 bp, 6 predicted proteins | sample 3512351 | NCBI WGS metagenome assembly VFQP01 (sample SAMN10412372, study PRJNA504923) | tailings metagenome | isolation source: Relicate 1 Philex TSF1 revegetated site | place: Philippines: Tuba, Benguet | collected 2017-08-29
GGAATGCGGCCAGCCGACGTATGCGGGCTGGCGATGAAACCCATTTCCTCGAGGTCGGACATCACATTGCGGATGGTCGCCGGCGACAGGTCCAGACCCGAGTACTTCGACAGGGTCCGCGAGCCCACGGGCTGCCCTTCGGCGATGTAGCGCTCGATCAGGGTCTTGAGAAGCGTTTTCGAACGTTCGTCCATGATGTCGGGATTTTAATCAAATCCGGAAGGTTCTGGCGTCACGTTGTGTGTGCATGGCCCAAAGCTGACAACGGTCACGCCGGTATGGTCTAATCCCGCCATGTCTGCCCCCTCCAAGCCAGGCGCCCTGCGCGCCCCGTTCAAGACCGTTGCCCTGGTGGGCAGGTACTCGACCGCAGGTATCGAAGGCCCGCTCGAAGAGATCGCATCCTGCATTTCCCGCAACGGGCAGGATGTGGTGTTCGAGCGTGAGACCGCGATGGCCACGGGCCTGACCGGCTATCCGGTGCTGACCCCCGACGAGATCGGCCGCGAGGCCGACGTAGCGGTGGTGCTGGGCGGTGACGGTACGTTGCTGGGCCTCGCGCGCCAACTGGCTGGTCACGACGTGCCCGTGATCGGCGTGAACCATGGCCGGCTGGGCTTCATGACCGACATTCCGCTCGAGGATGTCGCCACGGCACTGCCCGAAATGCTGGCCGGCCGCTACGAGGCCGAGTCGCGCATGCTGCTGGAATCGCGTGTGATCCGCGACGAAGCCGTGATTTTCTCGGCGCTGGCGTTCAATGACGTGGTGGTCAACCGGTCCGGCATCTCGGGCATGGTCGAACTGGCGGTCTCCGTCGACGGCTATTTCATGTACAACCAGCGTTCGGACGGCCTGATCGTCTCCACGCCGACCGGATCCACCGCCTATGCGCTGGCCGCCGGAGGTCCGATCCTGCATCCGACGCTGTCGGGCCTTGTGCTGGTACCGATCGCCGCCCATGCGTTGTCGAACCGGCCCATCGTCTTGCCTCACGATGCCGAGGTCACGATCGAAGTGGCCAGTGCGCGCGATGTCAGTGTCAACTTCGACATGCAGTCGCTGGCGTCGCTGCTGCCGGGCGACCGTATCGTGGTGCGGCGCTCCGCCAAGACCGTCAACCTGCTGCACCCGGTGGGCTACAACTACTACGCCACGCTGCGCAAGAAACTGCACTGGCACGAGTACCCGACCGAAGACAACCGGCTCTGAGCCTCACCGGCGCCTACCTCACGTCACGCCCACCCTACGCCCAAGATGCTGCGCAGCCTGTCCATCCGCGATTTCGTCATCGTCGATACGCTCGACCTCGACTTTTCGACCGGCTTCACCGTGTTCACCGGCGAGACCGGCGCGGGCAAGTCGATCCTCATCGATGCCCTGGCGCTGGTGCTTGGCGAACGCGCCGATGCCGGCGTGGTGCGCGAAGGCGCGGCCCGTGCCGGCATCAGCGCCACGTTCCACACCCATGCGGCACTCGATGCGTGGCTGGCCGAGCGCGACCTGGCGGGCGACGACGATACGGTGCTGCTGCGCCGGACCGTCGATGCGTCGGGCCGCAGCAAGGCCTTTATCAACGGGGCGGCCGCCACGCTGGCGCAGCTGCGCGAAGTAGGCGACCAGCTCGTTGACATCCACGGCCAGCATGCCCATCAGTTGCTGCTGCGCCCCGATGCCCAGCGCCAACTTTTCGATGCCCATGCCGGCCTGATCGAACAGTCCGGCGCCGTTGCCGAGGCCTGGCGCGTGTGGCGCGCCTGCGTGAAGCAGCGCGAGGCGGTCGAGCACCAGTCACGCGAGATGCAGCTCGAACGCGAGCGGCTGGAATGGCAGGTTGGCGAACTCGACAAGCTGGCCCCGCAGCCGGGCGAGTGGGAAGAGATCCAGTCCGAGTACAACCGGCTGTCGCACGCGGCCGGCCTGATCGACGGCAGCCGCGCCGCGCTGGACGCGTTGTCGGAGTCAGACGGCGCCGTGACATCGGTGCTCAATGGCGTGGTACATCGGCTGCAGCAACTGGCCGATGTCGACGTCGCGCTGCGCGACGTGCTGGCCGCGCTGGAACCGGCGCTGGTACAGGTCGAGGAAGCCGCGCATTCCCTGAACCGCTACGTCGACCGTCTCGAACTTGATCCCGAACGGCTGCAGGCCGTGGAAGACCGCATGCAGGCGCTGCACGCCACGGCCCGCAAGTACCGCCTGCCTCCCGAGCAGTTGTGCGACGAACTGCTGGCACGCAAGCAACAGCTCGACGACCTGCAGGCCGCCCAGGACATCAACAAGGTGCTGGCCCGCGAGGCCGCCTCGCGGGCCGCCTACCTGACGCTGGCGCAGCACCTGTCGGCTGCACGCAAGGTCGCCGCCGAGGCGCTCTCCGCAGCCGTTACCGATGCCATGCAAGGGCTGTCGATGGCAGGCGGAACCTTTGCCGTAGCGTTGAATCCGCTCGAAGAAGGGCAGAGCCACGGGCTCGAACAGGTGGAGTTCCTGGTGGCCGGCCATGCTGGTGTCAGCGCGCGGCCGCTCGCGCGCGTGGCATCGGGCGGCGAACTGGCACGTATCAGCCTGGCGATCTCGGTCATCACCAGCGAAGCCGCACCCACACCGACGCTGATCTTCGACGAGGTCGATACCGGTATTGGCGGCGCGGTGGCCGAGGTGGTCGGTCGTCGCTTGCAGGAGCTGGGCCGGTCGCGCCAGGTGCTGTGTGTCACGCACCTGCCACAGGTGGCCGCGCAGGCCGGCACCCATCTGCTGGTCAGCAAGGAAAGCCGCGAAGACAGCCAGGGCGCGGTCACACGGTCGCGTATCCGCGTGCTGGACGACGCGGGCCGCGTCGACGAAACCGCCCGCATGCTCGGTGGCGCGACCGTGACTGCCACGACCATGCAACACGCCAGGGAGATGCTGGCACAGGGCGCACGCGCCGCGGCGCAGGCGGCCAATGCCCCGCGCGAAACCGGCGGCCGGAAATCGCGCCGCGCGGCGGGCTGAGGCTATGCCCCCGTCATGAACCTAGTATCAGGAGTTTAAAACCGATGACTCATGGCAAGCTGCCTTCGATCCACCGCCGACTCGCCGTGGCCACGTTTGCCGCGCTGACACTGGGCGCCGCAGTCTCCGGCTGCGCGTCGGAGTCGAAGTCGTTTGCGCCGCCGCGCGGCAGCATCACCGACGACCGCGCGATTGGCGATATTCTGGTCCAGTTCACGCCGCCCGAAGTGGTCTCGTCCGAGGATGCGGGCAAGCTGCTGGCGGCCGTTGCGGGGCCGGTGCGCTATGTGGTCAAGCGACCAATGTCCGGCGGCGTGTGGCTGGTCACGGCCATCACGGCGTCGGCCGACGTCACGCTCGACCAGGCGGTCGCCACGTTGCAGGCGGCACCCCGCGTGGCATCGGCCACGCCGGACCGCATGCTGAAGCCGCATCGCGCGATGCCGGTCGGTCGCGACATGCCGAATCCTGAAACATCGAAGCCTTGAAGCCGACGCCTAAACGTAACCCCACATAAAGCATCACCACAAAATCAATCTCAATCAGCAGTTCACATCACAAGATCTCCGCAGGAGTGCAGATGTCGTACGCCAAGCTGAAGTACCAAGGGTCAATCATTGCAGCACTGCTGTCCGTCGCAGCCGCGACGCTCGGCGTGCCCGGTGCCGCGCATGCCTCGGAGGCCGACACACCGGTATTACGCGCCGCGCCGGTCTATACGGGCAACTATATCGTTCGGTGGCGCGATGGCAGCCAGACCGTCGACACCAGCGCCGACACAACCCGCATGCGCCGCGTGGAAGCGAACACGGGCCTGACGCTATCGGTCAGACGTCCCATGGCAAGTTCGCTGCAACTGCTGACCGTCAAGGACAGCCGCGGCGACGACCCGGAGACGGTGGCCAAACGCCTGCGTAACGATCCGCGCGTGGCGGATGCCGTGCCGGACCGCTGGCTGCGCCTGCATGACACGGTGCCGAACGACACCGACTTCGCCAACCAGATCTATATGGGCGCGCCGGCGACGGTCGCCGGTGGCGCCAACCTGCCCCGTGCCTGGGACCGCTCGCGTGGCAGCAGCAATGTCGTGATAGCGGTGGTCGATACCGGTTACCTTGCGCACCCGGATCTGGCGGGCCGGCTGGTGGCAGGCTACGACTTCATCAGTTCGACCACGGTATCGGTCGATGGCGACGGCCGCGACAGCGATGCGACCGATCCGGGCGACTACGTGCCGACCGGCACCACATGCTCCGATGGCACGGGCGCGTCCAACAGCACGTGGCACGGCACACGTGTAGCCAGCGTGCTCGGTGCGGCAACCAACAACACGCAGGGCATCGCCGGCGTCGACTGGTCGGCACGCATCCAGCCGGTACGGGTATCGGGCCGCTGCGGCGCGCTGTTGTCCGATACCGTCGATGGCATGCGCTGGGCAGGCGGCCTGAGTGTGCCGAATGTACCGGCCAATCCCACGCCGGCCCGCGTGGTGAATGTCAGCCTCGGTGGTGGCAGCTGTTCGAGCATCGAGCAACAGGCCGTGAATGACCTGAACGCTGCTGGCGTGATCGTGGTTGCCGCTGCCGGCAATTCGGCTGGCGCGGTCGAGGCACCAGCCGATTGCAGCGGCGTGATCGCCGTGACGGCCCACGTCAACGATGGTGAGAATGCCAGCTACGCGAACATCGGCACGCAAGTCGCGCTCAGTGCGCCAGGGGGCGGCTGTGGCACCTCGAAGGTGGTGGTCACCGGAGGCGTGGCGACCTGCGCGGCGCCGAGTGGCCAATCGTTTATCCGCACGCTGTCGAACGCTGGCGCTGCCAGCCCCACGACCTACAACATCGTCAATTCGCAGGGCACCAGTTTCGCCGCGCCGATGGTATCGGGCGTCGTGTCAATGATGCTGGCGGTCAATCCGTCGCTCACGCCGGCCCAGGTTACTTCCTTGCTGAAAAGCTCTGCACGCGCGCATCCGGCCAACACGTTCTGCACTACCGGCAGCAACGTCGGCAAATGCGGCGCGGGCCTGCTCGATGCCGATGCCGCGCTGGCTGCCGCACCGAATCCGCCGTCAAGCGGTACGACGTCGCAGGCAACTTCCGGAAGCAGTGGTGGCGGTGGCGGCGCGTTGGCGCCGTGGAGCGCGGCGGTGCTGCTGGCGATCGGGCTGATGGGCTTTGCTACGCGGCGGCGGAAGCTGCGATAGGCTGCGATAAGCTGCGGTAAGCGACGGGTGCGGATCTGACGCTGGCCCTCTCCCGCTCGCGGGAGGGGGAGCAAACCCAACGCATTTCATCGACGTCGCTGGCCCCACCACTCCTGCAGCAGCCAGCAGCCAAACCCTGCCGCGGCACCTGCCGCATGCGCGCCGCGCACGACCCCGAAGCCCCACGACGGGTCGAACACCAGCGCGGCCAACCACGATTGTTCGATCCACACCTTGCCTAGCACGATCAGGCAAGTCACCACGCCGATTACGCGTGACCAGCCGTCCGCCTGCAGCAACCGTAGCGCCACCCACAACGCCAGGCCATGCGTGGCGCCCGACAATCCTCCGTACCAGCCGATGGCCGGCATGCGCAGCAGCATAGCCTGCACCACCAGCCCGCAGATCATCAGTACCGCCAGCATCTCGCGGATGCGCACCACCCGCCCGGCCAGCAGCAACAGGCCGGCCGTTGCGCCGATATCGGCCAGATAGTGCCGCCAATCCAGATGCACCCACATGGCCGTGGCAATCCGCCACCACTGGCCATCGCGCAATACCGCGTCGCGCACATAGAGTCCGTGCGCATGGCACCACGGCACAAATGTGCACAGCGCAGCCAGCGTGGCCACGCCCGCCACCGTGGCCAGCATGGCCGGCCAGCCCGGCAATGTGGATTCAGCCCTCACCAAACACCGCATGCCACAGCGCGCGCACCGGGGCCGCCTGTTCGGCAACGCTGTCGGGCGGCACGCGGGCCTGGTCCTGCCCATCAAGCCGCAGCTTGTGCTGGCGTGCACGGAACACCCGGTAGGCATCTCCCGCCGCCAGCGCGAGCCCCGCATCGATCAGGTTCAGCACGCCGGCCATGCGCAGCAACGCGATATTGCCGGCATTGCGCGTCAGTTCGGGGTGCGCACCGCTATGCAGGAGCACCAGGTATTGCACCGTGAACTCAATGTCGACCATGCCGCCACGATCATGCTTGAGATCGAACAGGTCGGTCGGATTCGGATGGCCCTCGGCCACCTTGGCGCGCATCTGCCGGATCTCTTCGCGCAACGCGGCAGGGTCGCGCGGCTGGCGCAGGATCTCGTCGCGCAGATCCTCGAAACGGTTGCCGATCTCACGATCCCCCGCACCAAAGCGCGCGCGTGTCAGCGCCTGGTGTTCCCAGACCCACGCGGTGTTGTCGCCTTCACGCAATTGATAGCGCCGGAACGCGTCGAAGCTCGTTACGAGCAACCCGGCCGCACCGTTCGGTCGCAGGCGCGTATCGACATCGAACAGCATGCCCGCCGCGGTATGGCTGGTGAGCCAGGTGATCAGCCGGCGTGCATAGGCGGCATAGACATCGGGCGCACGCTCATGGTCGTCGTCATAAAGAAAGATCAGGTCAAGGTCCGATGCATAGCCCAATTCCTTGCCGCCCAGCCGACCGTAAGCAATGACCGCGAAACGCGGCGTGTCGCGATGCCGCGTCGCCAGCTGGCGCCACACCGCCTGCATGGTGACCTCCAGCATTGCATCGGCCAGGTCGGACAGGCGGTCAGCCACCTGCTCCACGGTCAACAGGCCCTGCAGATCCTGCAGCAGGATCCGGAAAGTCTCGGCATGGTGCTCGCGGCGCAGGATGTCCATCTGCGTTTCGACCTGGCCATCGGAAGCATGCAGGCGTTCCGCCAGACGTTCGCGGAATGCAGCCCAGTCGGGCGCGCTGGCCAGCGCATCGCTGTCGAGCAGTTCGTCGAGCAGTTGCGGATGACGGGTCAGGTAGGCCGCAGCCCAGCGCGATGCGTGCAGGGTCTGGGCCACGCGATCCATTGCCTGCGGGTATTCGGACAGCAGCGACAGGTACGATGCACGCCGGCTGATCGCATCCAGGAAATCCAGGAAGCGCGCAATGGTGCCGTCGGCATCGTCCTGCTTCGCGGCCAGGTCGAGCGCACGATTGACGAGCAGGTCGAAGCGGCCGCGGCTGGTTTCCGACAGCGCGCGATAGCGCATCGACGTGCCGATCGCGCGCAGCCGGTCGTAGAGGCCCGTGCAATCGCGAAATCCCGCGGCCTGCAAGGCCTGGCACGGCGACGATTGCGGATCGGTTTCGTCGGCATCGCCGGGATTGTTCTGGGCGGCGCGTGACGCCATTTCCTCACGTACCAGCGCCGGCCAGAGCGGTTCGCTTTGCGCAGCGTCGGGATCTGCGAACGGATCGGCAAAGGTAGCTTCGAACTGCTGCGCCACCGGCTCCATCAACGTATTCATCTGCGCCACCAGCGCATCCCAGTCCGCACAGCCCATCATCAGCGCCACCGCCGCGCGTTCATCGTCGGACGTCGGCAGATGATGGGTCTGGGCATCGTCGCGATACTGCAACCGGTGTTCGAGCTGACGCAGGAAACGGTAGGCGTCGGCCAGTTGTCCGGCCTGGCCCGCTGGCAACAGGTTGCGCGCCACGGCCACATCGAGCACTTCCAGCGTCGGGCGGACGCGTAGCGCGGGATCCTGTCCGCCGCGAATCAGCTGGAACACCTGCGCCATGAATTCGATCTCGCGAATTCCGCCACGCCCAAGCTTGATATTGAACGAGCGCTGGTTCACGCCATGCCCGGCCAGCCCGCCGCTGCGCTTGGCGGCCTCGGCGCGAATCTGGGCATGCAGCGAGCGGATCGCGGCAATCACGCCATAGTCGAGATAGCGCCGAAACACGAACGGTGTGGTCAGGCGCCCCAGTAATGCGGCGGCGCGTGCGGCATGCGGCGTATCGACGGCCGATACCACCCTGCCCTTGATCCAGGCATAGCGCTCCCACTCGCGGCCCTGCACCACCAGGTATTCCTCGAGCATGCCGAAGCTGCAGACCAGCGGCCCCGCATCGCCGTTCGGACGCAGGCGCATGTCGACGCGAAACACATAGCCATCGCCGGTCACTTCCGCCAGCAGCGTGATCAGCCGCCGCCCGAGCCGGATGAAATACTCGTGGTTCGACAGGCTGCGCGACCCGCCCTGCGTGTCGCCATCCTCGTCGTAGAGAAAGATCAAGTCGATGTCGGAGGATACGTTCAGCTCGCGCCCGCCAAGCTTGCCCATGCCCACCACCACCAGCTCCTGCACCTCGCCGCTCTGGTCGCCCGTGGGCTTGCCAAAGGTGGCAGCCAGGTCATCGCCAAGTACGCGCAGGCCATACTGGATCGACAGCTCGGCCAGGTCGGTCATGGCGCCGGTGATCTCGGCCAGCGTGGCCAGTCCACGCAGGTCGCGCTCGATCACCGCGCACATCACCTCCGCACGCAACCGGCGCAGCGCCTGCCCTGCGGCGGCTTCGGCATCGGCCGACGGTGCATGCAATGCCTGCAACCGCGCCTCCATCCAGCCACGCGTGAGCGGCCCCGCCGACGCCTCGGCAATGATGGCCGGCAGGCCCGGGCGGGCGGTCAGCACACGCCGCGCGTAATGCGAGTACGCCGCCGAGTACAATACGTGGCCTTCGCATTCGGCGGGGGCCAGTCCGTGCGCCGTCATGGTGGCAAAGGCCCCCTGGGCCATGGTGCCGCTCGGGCCGGCGGCCCCGGTGGAAGCCAGGATCGAAGTGGTTCCGGCGCCATCCGTCGGGCGCTGCGGGTCGATCGAAGCCGGGGCATGGCCCGCGGCGGAACTCGTCGGATCAGGGACAGTCATTCCATTTACTTTTGCTTGTCCGGGCAGGCGCCGTGAGAGACCGCGGTGGCGCTTGCACGCACCACTTTGGAGAGCGGCTAGTATTGTCGGATAATCTGCGCATGTCCAGCCGCCCAGCCGCCCCGGACGACGGTGCCGCATCCCCACGCACGGGCGGCGATGGCGCCGTCGCGGTCGCCACTTCCCCCTCGCCTGCCACAGCCGCGCCCGGCCGCGGCCGGCGCGTGATGGCGTTCGTCCGCGCCTTGCCGCGCGTCTGCCTGCACGGTATCCGCACGCTGGTACGCCATCCGGCATGGGGACGCCTCTGGCGCATGCTCGTCCGGATTGCGCTGGCACTTGCCGCACTCGCCATCGTCGCGGTCCTGCTGATCCGTTTCGTACTCTGGCCCCAGGCCCATTCCGCGCGCCAGTGGCTCGAACGACAGGGGTCGGCCGCGCTTTCCGCACAACTGAGCATCGGACAGCTCGACACCTACTGGGACGGCTGGCGCCCCGCATTCCGCGCCCGCGACGTGCGCGCCGTCGATCGCCAGCAACGCACGTTGCTGGCGGCGGCTTCGCTGGAAGGCAAGCTGTCGTGGCAGTCCGTGCCGGCCTTGACGCTACAGTTCGCGAGCCTGACCGCCGACCGCGCCAATGTGCTCGTGCGGCGCACGCCCGAAGGCCGGCTGCTGGTGGCGGGTGTGCCGGTCGAGGCGACCCGGCGGACCAACGACAACGACCCATTCCTGAACTGGCTGCTCACGCAGGGCCGCATCGAACTGGTCAGCGGCAACCTGCGCTGGCTCGACGAGAAAGCCAGGCTGCCGCAACTGGACGTGGCCGACATCCATTTTGTCGCCGAGCGCCATGGTACCCAGCACACGGTGAGGCTCGAGGCACAGAGCGCGTCGCTGGCAGCCCAGCCGCTGGTGTTCCAGGCCAACCTGCGGCACGACTACCTGCATGGCGCGGGCAACTGGCAACACTGGGCCGGCCAGGCCAGCTGGGCGTTCAACCAGTTGCAGTTGCCCGTGGTGCAGCGCTACCTGGCGATCTTCGACAACGTCAACAGCGGCGTTTTCAGCACCGATGGCACGGTTGACCTGCGCGGCGGCCATGTGCTGCGCAGCCAGCTGCGCCTGCGCGCTTCGGGCGTGGACCTGCAACTGTCCGGCGCACCGGCGCCGCTCAAGCTGGCCAATGCCCAGGCCCTGCTGCTGCACAAGGGAGACCGGGCCGGCAACAACACGCTGACGATCGACACGCTGCTGTGGCAAGCCGAGCCACTGGCCGGACCGCCCTCGGCATCCGACAGCTCATGGCGCGAAGGCATGCGCAAGGTCACCGTCGGCTGGACACGCGACAACGCCGGCCAGTTGCGCAAGTTCTCATTGCGCGCGCCCACCTTCGACCTCAACACGGTACGCGCGCTGGCGGCCTCGATGCCGATCGATACGGCCGTGCTGCGTCAATTGCGTGCGCTGCAGCCCGCCGGCCATATCGACAACCTCGATGTCAACTGGGCCCGCGAGCGCGCCGGCATGCTGTCGCGCCAACCGGGAACGCCTCACTACACGGTGCAGGGCACGCTACGCGGCGTGTCGGTCAACAGCCAGCCGGCAGTGCCTGCGGTGGGTCCCGACGGCAAACCCCATGCGGGCACGCCCGGCTTCAGCAAGTTGTCGGGCAATTTCAGCTTTGACGATCGCCAGGGCACCGCGCGCGTGGACAGCAGCGGCGCCGCGCTGATGTTTCCAGGCGTGTTCGAGGATCCGGTGGTGCCGTTCGACCTGCTGCGCGGCGAGGTACGCTGGACGCATGAAGGCGACAGGCTCGTGGTTCAAACCGAGGGCATCCGCTTCGCCAATGCCGACACCGCTGGCACCTTGCGTGGTAGCTGGCGCGCCGGTGGCGACGGCAACAGCGGCATCGCGGACCTGTCCGGCGAACTGGAGCGTGCGCTGGCCAACCGCGTGCCCCGCTATCTGCCGCTGACCATGCCCGCCACGCGGCACTACCTGCAAGGTGCCCTGGTCGATGGCGAGGCCCATGACGTCAAGTTCCTGGTCAAGGGCGACCTGTACCACTTCCCGTTTCATCCGCCGTTCGCCAAGGCCGGCGATTTCCGCGTGGAAGTGCCGGTCCGCAACGTGAGCTACCAGATCGCCCCGCATGAGACCGGCACCAATATTGGTGGTAGCGCCCATGGCA
>VFQP010005472.1_pt1 | contig 11074 bp, 9 predicted proteins | sample 3512351 | NCBI WGS metagenome assembly VFQP01 (sample SAMN10412372, study PRJNA504923) | tailings metagenome | isolation source: Relicate 1 Philex TSF1 revegetated site | place: Philippines: Tuba, Benguet | collected 2017-08-29
CAAGTACCAGGCGCGGGTCTCACGTTGCGAGGCCAGCGTGCGGGGGCTCGAGTTGAAGGGCAGCGTGGGCGACGACTCTACAAACGCCCTCAGCTCCACGCGGGGAGGCGCCGCCGCCACAGAGCCGCCGCCGCCGCGCCGCTCCTCACCCCCTTCCTGAGCCGCCTGGGGCAGCGCCTGCCTGCCTTCTGACGGCTGCTGCTGGTGCTGCTGCCGCTCCAGGGCGGCGTGGCGGTGCCCAGGCACGTGCCTGTCCAGGACCGAGTCAATCAGCCTGGTGGCCGCCACCACGTCCAACCACCTTCAGTGCGCGGACGGCAAGCAGACAGGCAGCGGCGGGCGCTCTCGCCGCGCGAGCTTTCACCCCCGCCCCACCTCCTGAGGAAGGGTGCTAGGTGCGGCGGCCCACCTGCGCTTGAGCGGCTTGCCCGTCTTCTTGCTGCGCTTCTGCAGCGTCACCTCGGAGCAGGGCATGTCGTACACCTCGACCTGCGGGCACCAGGTGGGCCGCACACAGCGCCCGTTTGCCACCCCCCCACACGTCCCCAGAGCGCAGCGCTGATTCTTGGCCCCACTTGACTTGCGAGTCGCTGGCTTGTCGAGCTGTGGAGGCCTCCCAATCCTGGCAGGGCAGCCACAGCGCGCCTGGATGCGGCGCCCAAAGCGTGCGTTTGTGCACCCAAAAGATGAGCCCGGGGATCTCCTTGCTGTCCCAGGTCTCACCTGCACGGTGCTTAGGTCCACGGGCTGGTCGAGCCCTGGGCTGTCCCAGCACGTGACGGCGATCGCGCCGCGCGAGTCGGGGTCCACGCCCACCGCCACCACCCGCACGGCGGCGGCCCGCTCGCGTGCTTGCTGCTGCAGCGCCGCGTCCTGCAGCGGCTGCGCTGCCTCGTGCGGCGCTTGCTGGAGCGCTGGGGGCTCGGGGAGGGGGCTGGTGGGCGGCGCGGCCCAGCTGCCCGGCTGCTCCAGGCCGTGGCGGGCCAAGTGGAGCGCCAAGCTGCTGCCATCGTGCGGCTGCTGCTGGTGCGCCTCGTGCGGCGGCGCGAGCACTTGAAGCCGCACGGCGGCGCGCGCGCTGCGCTGGGACGCCATGGTGCGGTGCGGGCAGCGGGGGACGAGGAACCGCGACCCAGGGCCGTGCCAGCTGTGCGCAGGCGCCGCTGCGGAGCTGCTGCTGTGCCAGAGCAGCTGCTGCTGGGGCCGGGCCATGAGCAGCGACAGCTGCAGGGGTGGACGGGCCGGCGGCGGCACGGGTGCACGCTGCTGCGCCAGCGCCGCCCAGACCTGCTGCATGATGCCTCGTGGAGCTGGCTCTGCTGCTGTTGTTGCTGCTGCTGCTTGGCTGGCCGCCTGGGCGGCGGACCGCTTGGCGAAGCAGACGGCGAGCTGCGCCTGGGCGCTGCGCGATCGCGGGAGCGCCAGAAGCAGCACGAGCATGCCGCGCGCGCCCTGTGCGCCGCGCGATGATCGTTGCTCGTGAGTGGAGTTCAAGCAGGACAGTCGCGCAAACATATGATCTGCAGCTGTGTCATCGAACAGCTCGCACGGCGTGCCAACAGGTGCGTCACCAGTCCGGCAAGCTTGCGTGCGCAGCAGGCAGGTCCCTGGCGGCCGCCTGCCCTCCTCCGCCGGCGTCCGCGGCGCCTGCCGCCGTGCCCGCCCGCACCCGCTTCCACGGCACGCCGGCCACCGGGCACACGCCCAGCCACGCGCGCTTGAGCATCAGGATGGTCTGCGGCTGCGCCGGCACCGCCAGCACGTCCTCCTCGAACTGGCTCGTCGCCGTCGACCCGTCCACCGCCTCGACCGACCACGCCGCCGTGTGCGGCTGCATCCGCGCGCCAGACAGCACGTCCAGCACCGGCGCACGCTCCTGCACCGCCGCCTCGGTCACCCGGCTCTGCGCCCGGCCCGCCGCCGGCGGGCCCCACGCCACGCCCAGCGCCGCCGCCCGCTGCTGCCGCCACCGCCGCCGCCGCGCCGCCGCGCCGCCCTCGGCCCCCGCGGCGTCGCCGTCGCGCTCCGCCCGCGCCGCCGGCGACGCGTCAGGCTGCCCGGCGCCGCCGCTGCCGTCCGATGACCCGGACAGCAGCAGTGTGGGTGCGTGCTCGATCGGCGAAGGCGCACGGCCGCGGAAGGCGGTCCAGGCGGACAGCTTGGTGTGCTGGTCGGCGCCGTTGGCGGCGGCGAGGGGCGGGGCGGGAGGGGCGCCGGCGCCGGACCACAGCGGCGGCGAGGTGGGCACCAGGAAGAGCCCCAGCGAGCGTGCCCTGTTTGGAACGCAGCAGGCACAGCACGCACGGCGCAACGCCTGCTCAGCGATTGCATGGCTGCACCCGAGCACGGGAGCTCGGTGGGGCCGCTGCCACTGCCGGAGCATCAACTATGCTCAGGCGTCCGTCCCCTCATGACTGGGTTCCCGCACGGTGCAGCCTGAGGGCATCCAAGAGCCGCCCTGCCCGCGCTGCCTTGCTCACCTGGCCATGAGCTGCCTCGGCGTGAGCAGCGGCGCCGCCATGACGGCGGGCGAGGAGAAGAGCGGCTGCAGCTGCGCGGCCTGCGCCACCAGCGTGCAGCGCCCGGCGTGAAGGTGCACGCGCCCGGGGTACAGCGTGCGCAGCGTGCGCGTCAGGTCCCTGCGGCAGCGCGCGCGGGCGCAGGACAACGCTCCCACCGCACGTCGCGACGAGGCGCCGACGCGCTCGGCCGCACGCCTTGCTTACGAGTGCGTGCGTAGGCTCCTGGCGCCAAGCGCGCGACCACAGGGAGGCAAGCGTGTGCGCGTGTTGTGGTGCGCGCTTGGGGATTGGACTCACTGAGGGGAGGGTTGGGCGGGCTGCTGCTGCTGCTGCTGCGGTTGCCCTGGCTCGGCCGTGGGCATGTTGAGGTTGAGCAAGCTCTACGGAATAAGCAGCACCGGGCATTGTGGGTTGCTGTCCAGCGCAACGTGGGCTTACTTCCTGCTGCCCCCCCCCACGCCCACCCGCCTCAGGTCACCTCGATGGCGTGGCAGAACTGCTTCATCTTGGTCTGCAGCTGGTGCTGCGCCTGCACCGCCTCCTGCGCTCAACACAACACAGAGGATGAGCAGCCCAGAAGTCAGCGGACCTATCAGCACGGCGGCGCCCTCATCCTGACGCACGGTGCCACCACCCGGGCGCATATGACCACCGCACAACCCAGATCAGTGAAAGCGCGGCTCTTTGCAGCGCGCACACCCAGCTCCCCAAGCCCCTGGCCATCCCCCCCCAAGCGACGCACGTCGGTGCGCTCCTCGGCGTCGTCCAGCACGTGCGCGGGGATGCGGTTGCGTATCTGCACCATGAGCAGCATGCAGAAGCGCAGGTTGCCCAGCAGCTTGCGGTCGACCAGCAGCCGCAGGCACGGCAGCGCCGCCACCGCCTCCTCGGGCGACAGCAGCCCGCCCGCCTCCCACGCCTCCTGCGCGCACGCACGCACACGCACAGGCAGCGGCGCCGGCACGCAGCGCTGACACGCGCTCTGCTGTGCGCGGCGTGAGACAGGGCGCGTCGCGTCGAGCTATGGAGCTGGCACCGGGGGCTAGCCTGGCAAGCATGCGCGGGGGAGAAAGGGCGACGGGAAAGGGCTGCGGCGCCTGGCGCACCTGCCAGAAGGCCCAGGCGGCGCCAGGGCCCTCCTCCTCGGCCACCACGGCCGCCTCCAGCGCCAAACGCTGCTCTGCGGGCGCAACTCACGCGCAGCAAAGCACGCACAGCACCCTCTGCGTCCTCTGGTCCCTGCCCCGTAAGCACCGCCAACCCAACCTGCACCCCGTTGCTTGACTGCGCCACGGGACTTCATGGACGCGGGTTGCAGAGATTGGCTGGCGGGCGTTGCGGGGCGCGGTGGGAGGAAGGAGGGCGCACCTGTGACGCCGGGCGCGGCCACGTGCGGGGCGGGCAGGCGCGCGAGCTTGGGCGCCAGCGACAGCCCCTCGGACCACGCCCTCAGACAAGCCAGCATGAGCTGCGCGAACTCGCCCAGCCACGTGAGCCACGGCTGCGGGCAGCGCGCACGCAGGCGAGCCGCAGCCGCACGCGGCCACCGCGCACCACACGCGTCACTCGTCAGGTGGCTGCCGGCGGTCCAACGCGTCGCGCCGTTGCAGGAATCGGGCAGCTGGGGCAGGTGGAAACCAGCCGAGGGCATGTGGAGAAGGGGAGAGGAAGGGGGCGGGGAACGCACCTTGAGGGCCACGGCCTCGGCCGCCACCCTCGCCGCGTGCGCCGGGTCGTTTGCGCTGCTGCCGCTGGCCACGATGTGCGACTGGGCGCTGGCGCTCATCATCTGCACCACGCGCGGCGGGCATGCACGAAGGCGCGAGCATTGAGGGTTGAATGCCACCTCAGGACCGTACAGGGACAACAACCTCCGCCAGCCACCGCCGTGCAGCGCTTGGCACGGGTGTGGTGGTGCGGGCGAGGGGCCCCTGGCCAGGCGTTGAAGGGAGGGGCGAGGGAGCCGTGCGCCTCACCATGTGCAGCGTGGCGATGATTTGCCGCGCCGCCACGTCGGCCTTGACGGCGCCCGGCACGGCGCCCGGCACGTCGCGCAGCAGCGCCAGCTTGATGCGGTCGGCCGCCGCGCAGTACGCCGGGCGAGGGTGCGAGTCCTGCGCGCGCGGGCCCACTAGCACAACCGCCACCGCCGTGTCAATCCACCCGCCCCAGGCAAGAGGCCTCCTCTCCGCGCACACCGCGCCCACCGCTCGCAACGACAGAGAGCCCGTGCCCCAGAGACTGCCGAGCTGGGCGCTAGCTGCAGCGCGCGGGTGCCCTGTTGGAGCAGCTGAACGGCTCACCTCGTAGTGGAGCATGTCGTCCAGCAGGCTCAGCGCGCGCAGCGTGGGCGCCCACCCGGCGCGGCCCGCCGCCACGGCGCGCGCGCGCCGCGCCATGCACCAGGCCGGCAGGCCCAGCAGCGCGCCCCACACGCCGCGCGCCGCCTCCAGCCGTGCGTGCGCCTCCCAGGCCGGGTCCGGCAGCGGCTCGTGCGGCGGCGGCGAGGGCCCGGCGGCGGCTGGCGGCCAGGGAGCCGCCTGGAAGATGGCGCGGTGCGGCTGCCCCATGGGCACGTCCAGGACAGGCAACACCTGCGCCGCGTGGTGCAGATGGATGTTGGGCACGTGAGGCTGGGGACGCAGCCCCTCCCAAAGCGCCCGTACAATGGCGGGGAAGCCAGGCGGGACTGGGACGGCGCGGCGATTCGTGGTGGAGCGCTGTCGAGTGGGTCAGCGAGGCAACGAAGGAGAGGAACGGCGCGGAGACTCCGACGCACCACGAGGCTGCAGCCCTGGGCGGCGGAGAGCGCCCGCCCGCCCGCCGCGGGCCCCTGTGCGCCGTCGGCGGGCGCCGTCCACGCGCCGTCGCTCAGCACGCACAGCGCGCAGCTCAGCGGGGAGAAGCAGCAGCCCACGGCCGTCTGCTGCGGCTGCGGCGCCGGCGCGGGAGGCGCGCTGCCGGCCGCATGCCCGTTGGCGTCAGCTGGTGCGAGGGCGGCCGAGGGCGGCGGCACCAGCACGCGGTGAGACGACAGGACGCCGAAGGACTCGGTGTTGAGCACGTGCACCCACGAGCCCGCGATGACAGCCACCTGCACACAGTGCAGTGCAAGCACGCCGCAGCGGCCGTGGTCTCTTTCACCTCTTGACGGAGAGTTCCAGTTCCAGGACACGGCGGCGCCCCGAGGGCCTCGTCCTCCCTGCCGGCCCGGCCCGCAACCACCACCCTCCGCGCGCCCCGGCTCAGCATCAGCCGCCGCGGCGCCGCCACCGCCCCCTAACTCAGCGCTTAGCAGCGCCACTTCCGGCGTCGCGCTCGACCCCTGGTCCAAAACGAATTGCCGTGACGCGCGCACCTTCGCGCCCTCCCACGACACCGCCAGGCCCTGGGCGAGCCCTTGCTCAGGGCTCGCGAAGCTGCGGTCCGCCCGGACCGGCCACGACGGCGCCATGGCGCCCGGCCCGTCGCACCCCACGCCCCCCTGCTGGTCATACGCCAGCAGCACCGCCGCCGCGCCGCTGGCCGCGCCGCCGCCCCCAGAGCCCTGCGCGGCGGCAAACGGCGACGGAGGCTGCTGCTGCTGCTGCTGCCTGGGCTGCTGCTGCTGCTGCTGCGGGTCGTGCTGCGGCGCGCTCGGGCCGGCGAGCACGTAGACCCTCGTGCCCATGGGCCCGTGGTGCAGGCGCAGGCCGACGTGCGAGAGGGCGCTGGGCGGCGCCGCCGGCAGCGACGGCGCGAGGTCGATGGTGGCGAGGCTGACGGCGTGGAGGCGCTGCTCTGGCGGCAGCATCGCGGGCGCCACGCGAGCCTGCGTGGGCGGGCAACCCTTGACGGCGCAGAGCTGCACCCTGGAGGGCGCCGTGTGCGCGACGAGCGCCACACGAACCGTGCCGGCGCCGGCGCCGACGGCGGCGGCGGCGACGACGCGCGCCAGCGGCGTGGTGGGCGAGGCGAGCGGCGAGGAGGAGGGCGTGGCGGCGGTGGGCAGCAGCGCCAGGCGCGCGCTGCGCTGCCAGTGCAGCTGGCTCGGGTGCCTGCGTGCAGGAGCGGCGGCGGCGGTGGACAGGCGAGAATTGCCCACTGCCCACTGTGCGTTCACCAGTTGCCCATCAACGGCGCTCTCACCACTGCGGCGTGTGCGCTGGCCTGCCCACCCAAACACCCACGCCCCGGGAGGCAGCTCTCACCTGCCCAGCGTGGCCCACCAAAAGTGCAGGCCGCCCCACGAGTCCACCACGGCCAGGCACAGCAGCGACGCGCGCAGCCAGTGCCGCAGCTCCACCTGCCCCGGCGGCGGGCGCGGGCCGGGCGCCTGCGAGGAACAAACACACCAGGGCGACTGCTCTGTGGCGCCACGCCCGCTTTCTCCCTCCACGCTGCTTCAGCCACGCCGACACCCGCCTGGCCCTCAACACACGCTTCCATCCCACGTCCGCGGCGCCTCAAATCCCATCACTGCACCACCACGAGATGCACCCCAGATGTGCAGGTCTCGCAAGCATTTGAGCACGGGGCGCCGCAGCCCCCGTCCGTCTGACCTCAGCAGTGCACCGCTCAGGCTCACCGCAAAGAGGTCGTCGAGGCTGTTGGGAGGGCGGGGCGCCGAAGCGAGCGCTGACGCCGACCAGAGCCGCGCCGCGGGCTCCCACAGCCACCCGCAGTGCACCACGTGCAGCGCGCCGCGCGCCGGCGCGGGGGGCTGCGAGACGGCGGCGGCGGCGGCGGGCGGCGCGGAGGCGGAGGCGGGCTCGGGGGGCTTTGGCGGTGGAGGGGGCTCGGGGTCGCGCACGAACATGTCCTCCGGCTCACCCAGGACTGCACAGGTGTGTGTAGAGGGGGGTGGGCCCACGGCACGCATGCCAAAGGATGAGGCCTGGCGAAGGCAGAAAGCGTCCGAAGAGCAGGGCGTGGTGGCTGCCGCGTGCTGCCGCGGCTGAGGTGCAGCAACGGTGAAGAGCCTCCCTGTCAGCTCCCCCTGGCTGCAGCACTCACAGTTGAGGCCTTCCGTGGGCGCCGGCAGCAGACCACTCTCCTCGGCGCCCCAGGCGCCTCCTCCCGCGACGCTGTCGCCTGCGGGGCCGCACGCGGCGCGGCGGGCACAGCGTTCGTTGAGCGCACCTCTCCTGCTCCCGCCCCCCGACGTGCATGCATCGATGCTCGCAGCTGGGGCGCGCGTCGCCGCTCGCAATGGCGAGATCGTGGGTGCGCACCTCCAGAGGCGCCGCCGGCGCCGGTGCCGGCTGCTCCCGAGTGGTCGCCTCCGCCCAGTGGCACGCTGCTGGGCACGTCCGCCTCGCTGAGGCACCCGGTGGACAGCGTGTGCCCGTACCACTGGTTGACGGCGAGCACGTGCGGGCCGCCCTGCTGGTCGTGCGGCAGCTGGCTCCACACCGACAGACAGCCCTGCTGCGACGCGGCCACCAGCACGTGGCGGTTCACCGGAGGGCTCCAGCACAGGCTGACGAGCTTGTCGGCGGGGCCTGCGCGCGTTGGGCAGCGTGCACGCACGACGCGCCCGCGCCGAGAGCCCGCGTCTGCCCTGTGCGGCCCAAGGAGCGGACAGCAGATCCTGCTGACGCATTGCCAGGGAGCTGCGCAATGAAGCGATTGGCGCGCACCTGCCAAGGCGGGCTGCAGCTCGCAGAAGTCTTCGGGGCAGCTTGGATCGAGCACGGCCACTCCTCCCAGCTTGCCGCTGGCCGAACCAGGCGACGCCGATGGGGTCACTGCGAGCGCGATGGAGCCCGTGGTCTCGCTCCACGCCACGAGCGCGTCAGGAGCGCGGTGCGGCAAGTTGGCCTCCACCAGCAATCCAACCAGCCCTCCATCCGCTGCTGACGCTGCACCAGCAGCGCCGCCATTGCTGCCGGCCATCAAGATTCTGGCCGGGGCGTGCAGCTGGGCTTGGCACGGCGGCGTATGCCCCCGCGGTGACCCAGCGCGGGGCCCAGCGCGTGCCTGGCAACTGCTTCTATTTAGCAGGGGTGGCTCAGCGCCCTTGCACACGCAGCGTACCGTGCCACAGCTTTACCGCTCTCACCTCCTCAGCTTTGCACCACTCCCCTCCGGCCACAAACGCGCACTCGGAGAACACGCCACCAGCTCGCACGCGCGCACGGCGCGTCTGAGTCAGATCGTCGAGATCGGCATGCAGCAGCGCCTCTCGCCACGCGGGCCGCTCGCGCGGCACGGCAGCGGCTGTGCGCCACACACGCGGCTGTTGGCCTCAACGCCTCTCCGTGCGGCGCCCGTCCCTCCGCCCCAGCAGCAGCAGCAGCAGCTCACCCAGGAGCGCGTGCAGCTGCCCCAGGAGCGCGTGTCCACCCAGCAGAGAGGCGGAGACACGGACAGGAGGAGGCCGGTGGCCACGCGGCCGCGCACGCCACAAGCACGCTCGCTGCTGCCCCTCACCACCTCCTCCTGGGACGAGCACGACCACGAGCACAACGAGGTGGTCGCGAGCCTCGCAGCGGCTGCCGCGCCAGCTGCGGCCCGCCCCACCCAGCAACAGCCGCAGCAGGAGGCGCCTGTGGCCAGGGCGCAGCTGCCGTCGCCGCTCGCTGAGGCGCCCATGCTGCGCGCGGAGGACGCCTGGCAAGCGTTCGAGACGCAGCTGGAGAAGGACCTCGTCACCACGCTCACCACGCTGGTGGCCATCTTTGGTGCGCAGCGCCCCGCACGCCCCCTGCAGATTCCTCGCCGGCACGCCCCGGCTGACCCCCACACGACGTCTGCTTGGCGCGCCTGGTGCACTTGCAGGCGTGATTTGTTTCTGGCGAGGCGTGTGGAGCGGGCTCGACCTCTTGCGTGAGTGCGCTGGCAGCAGTTCAGGGGCCGGGGGGCTTGACGCTACAGCTTTCGCGCCCGGGTGTCCAGCCGGGCGGCCAGCTTCCCCGGACACCTCATGCTGCTGCTGGCAGCGGATGGCGTTCTGCTTTGCGCCTCGAGCAGCCTTGCAGTGCTGGCGAGCTTGCCGCGCGTGCATGCGCAGTGCTCTGGGGCTGGTGTGACACGCTGTGTCTGCTCGTGATGGCTGCGTGCTGCGCGCAGTGGGCGACAACCCCGCCGGCGACCTGGCGTGCATCCTGACGGGCTTCTCCATCATCCTGACCATCAGGCTGTCAGGCCTGCGCGTGGGCAGCTTCTGGCCCTCGGGGTGAAGGGCGCTGCCCGCTGCCCCAACATGGGGTGAGCGCGCTAGGGGACACTGTAGGCAAGGGCTGGACCACTGAGCATTGAGCACCGAGAGGGCTGCTGACACCGTCCGCCGGCGCACGCAGCGCTTGAGAGAAGGCGCTGGTTCAGCGTGTGCTGGCCAAGGGCATGAGGAGCGCCTCTTGGGACCCTAGTGGCCGTGGTGATTGTGCCCACCGTTGTACATGATTTGCCCAGGAGAATGAGGTTGAGAGCGCAGAGAGAAGAGAGGGGGGGAGAGGCGAGTGCGGGGGAGTGACTTATGTGAGGCAGCGACGAGGGGAGCGAGCGAGGGCATGAGAGGTTGGGTGGAGCGGTGCTTGTGTTCCGAGGCACAGCTTGTTTAGGAGGAGGAGGAGCGCCTGTGAGTGCTGTTCCTGCGCTAGTGTTGTTAGTGTTAGAGTGCGTTGTTCAGGCCTTGATGGTGCGTGAGTACTTCTGTCCAGACCGTGCAGCTGCCCTGTGGTCCAGCTGGTAGAGTGTGCTGCGCTGGCACAGTTGGCAGCTTGTGCAAGTGCGCCCCGTGCGTCGCATTGCAGTGGAATCGTCCGCGTCGGTGCCGGCGCCGTGCTGCGCGGTGGCCGCCTGCCGCTGAAACGAGGTTTGGCGCACTGCGTGTGCGTGGCGCTCGACACGTCTGCCCCAGAGTCTGTTGCACTACAGTGGCTGCAGTCGTCGTCAGCGCTCACGTGCTACAACGTGTGTCAGCAAGAGGAGACGGCAGGCCCCCCACGCCAAAGCAGGATATCCGTGTGCGGCACGCGTTGGAGCCCACACCCTGCGGACGAATCGTCGGCCAGCCCATGCCGTCGCAGCATAGCTTAAAAGTTGTCCTGGGAGCCGTGCAGGCTCTGGAGCTCGCGTCACGTCATGTACACGAAACACCCACGCCTCTCATGGTCATCTCTCTCGCACCAGTTTAAGTTACGGTTAGTCCAAGCGCGCAGGCGCCCACGTGGTGTTCCTTCTGGTAGCGCAAAACATCCTGACGGACTGGAAGAGGGTCCTGATGATGAGGGGGGGAAAGCTCAAGCCACCCCCAGGGCACGGCCACTGGCGGCGAGGCGCGTGGCGCGTGGGCAAAAACAACACCTCAAGACAGCAGGGGCGCCTCGATTGCCAGGCGCCCCCTGCGCAAAACTACGCAGACGCGACTCCTTTCGCTCTTCCACAAACGCAGCACCCAGCCAACACAACTCAACGCTCTCTCCCCCTGCCCAAAAACGACGAGACGGCAGAAAGAGGCAGCACAGCTTCCATATGACCCGACCTGAAGCGCAGACAGGGGGCTCCTGGCCCAGACACGCACACGACTCTCAATTGAGGCCGCGCGGATGGGGTGGTGTTGTACAACA
>VFQP010005473.1_pt1 | contig 11070 bp, 5 predicted proteins | sample 3512351 | NCBI WGS metagenome assembly VFQP01 (sample SAMN10412372, study PRJNA504923) | tailings metagenome | isolation source: Relicate 1 Philex TSF1 revegetated site | place: Philippines: Tuba, Benguet | collected 2017-08-29
ACTACGCCGGGGCTGCGCCGGGGCAGTTTGTGTTTGCCACGGGGCAGTTTGAGGTGAGGAGAAGGGGTGGCAGGGTGCAGAGAGGACGTGGGAGGAGGGGACGCCGTGCCGGGGCAGTTGGTGTCCGCCATGGGGTAGTTTGAGGTGAGGAGAAGCGGTGGTGGGGTGCAGGGAGGATTGGGGGAGGAGGGAACGCCGCTCTGGGGCAGCAGCTTGGTGCAGTTTGAGATACGGTGCTGTGTTGTTGCCAAACGCGCGCTCACTTCATCTAGATCATCAGTGCACAGCTCCCTGACCTGTTCTGCCTGCGACACAGAGAATGTGTGCGGCGGCCGCGCCCCCATCCCAACCCTAGCTACCCTCGCCTGCGCCGTCCTCACCACGCAGGCGCTGGAGGCCGCAGACATGCTGCTGCTGACGCGCGAGGCCATCCAGGGCGTGGCCCGCAAACACCAGATGGTGGCGTGCTTTGCGCCCAAGTACTCGTCCGCAGCGGGCAACGCCTGCCCGTGCCACCTCAGCCTCTGGAAGGTGCGTCCTCAGCAGGCAACGCCTGCGGAAGTTGTGGTGTCAGCGTTAGGCGATGCCCGCGCCACCTCAGCCTCTGGAAGGTGCGTCCTGCGCTCATGCCGCGTACGCCGCCCCTCTTCGCGCACGCCACCCATGAGGGCGGCAAGGGCTTGCGCTGGGCACTTTGCCAGCTCGCAGCTCGCGTGAGCGAGGCGGCGGTGCAGGGCTGAGGGCTGCACGACCGTCCAACCCTAACCCGCCGTGCCCTGACCCGCCATGCGTGTGCCCGAACGCGGGACGGCAAGAGCGTCATGGCCGACCCGCAGCAGCCCAAGGCGGCACCTTCCGGGCAGCTTCCGACCCTGTCCACCGAGGCGGCGCAGATGCTGTCGGGCGTGCTGACCACGCTGCCGGCGGCCATGCCCTTCCTGGCGCCCTCGTTCCACAGCTACTCCAGGTCAGGGCTTGGTTAGGGCTTGGCGCGTGTGGCGGGGTGGCTGGCGCCCTCGTTCCGCAGCTCCCACTTCAGGTCAGGGCTCGGCATGGTGGCGCGCGGGGCGTGGGGGCGGCTCGCCTCCACGCAGCACGCAAAAATCACGGGGTGGGGACCGTCCTTCCACCCTGTTGATCCCCCCGTCGATGCGGAGCACGGCCGCCGCCGTCGCCGTCTTTGGGCCTCTCCTCTTGGGGCTTGCATGCTGTCTGCAAGCGCCCTGGCCGCCTGCTCCACGGCCGCAGGCGCTCCCCTCTGGTTGGTGCTTTGTGCGCGCTCTGCAGCCGTACCCATCTCCTGGCTGCTGCCCTGGCCGCCTGCTCCACGGCCGCAGGCTCTCCAAAGGCATTGTGGCGTGGAGTTGGGACCACCCAGAGACGCCCGTCAGCGTCACGTGCCCGCCCTCGCCCAGCACCTCGCCAGGCGAGCAGCCGGGGGCCGTTGGGGGACGCACGCCGGGGAGGGCTGCCGCACGGGGGCACGCGCGCCGAGGAGGGCTGCCGCACGTGCCCACCACTGTTTCAAGCAGCAGGCGGCGCGACAGCATGTTTTCTCCCCCAGTTCACGTGGCAGGAGGGGTGACGGAGGCCAGCAGTCGGAGGCCATACCCTCGAGCATGCGAGCAAGCCTCGCTGGCCACGTGAAACGATTGCGTGTGCGGTGCAGGCGGGCCGTTCGCAAACCTCAGCCTCATCTTGAACGTTTTCGATGCAAGCACCAACCCTTACATAGGGCTCACGGCGCTCGTCGCCGCCACCACGCTGGGCATGCTGACCAACGCGCCCGTCCCCATCCCCCCGCTCACGGTGCGCCCTTGGAGACGGCATGCCGCCAGCACGCCGCCCATGCCCTCGCTGAGGGTTTAGGGCTGCGCGTGCCCTCGTTCACGCGGCTCAGCCTGGCCACTCGCCTGCCCCATGGCGGCCTCCCTGGGACGACGTGACGCGGCTGGGACGACGCGGCGCACCAAGCCCTAACCTCAGACCCTAAACCTCCATGCACACGCAGGTGCCGGTGAGCACCATGAAGGCGCAGGACAGGGAGGCCTTCACCAAGCTGCCGGGCTCGCTGTCCGAGGCGCTCACGGCCTGGCAGAGCGGCAACAAGGCGCGTCGTTGCATGAGGGAGGGTTTAGGGTTTGCGTGCTGGGCCCCAACCCTGGCACCGGCGCTCCAAGCAGCGTCCGGTCTAGTTTTCGCGACGAAAATGGCTTCCCTGCGGGCCGCACGGTGGGGGGCGATCGTTAACCCTAGCCTCAACCCTAACTGCTGGCCATGCAGGACTGGCTGGGGCCGTCGTTCAGCAGCATGCTGATCGAGACGCTGCTGGGCGCGCCGCTGGTGAGCGCAAGAGGTTTAGGGTTTGGGTCGGCCTGAGCCAGGGCCAGGATCGAAGAGTGGGGTCCGGCTTGCCGCGCAGGGACAGGGGCGGAGCAAGGGGCGTGCGCGAGCGGAGCGCTGCCGCCGTTGTGGTGGAGGAGCAGGCGCGGAGCACACCAGAGCGTGTGCTTGCGCGGCGCTTGCACGCGCAGGCGCAAGCGTACCTGGCCGTGCGCAAGGCAGAGGCGGAGAACGGCCAGGGCACCCGCGAGCAGTGCCTGCGCTACTGATTCCCGCACGCGAGCGCCGGTGGGCCTTCTGCCAGCCGCAAGCTCACCGTGCCGACAGCTGCTCCCCAGCCTGCGGCGCGCCCGCACCCTTCATGGCGTCTGGACGGCGCCTGGGATCTGCTCTGCGGCCCTGTGCGCACTCCCTCGCCTCCGGGTGCGGGGCCTAGGGTTCGCTGCCCCGTGCCGGCACCGTCACTCCGGACACGCACTTGGTTCCACACCTTGCATTGACATTTCTCTCACCCATGGCGCTCCAGGGCCCGCTGCGCCTTGCTTCCATGCTTTGCCGAGCGCCCGTTCTCTCTTTGCGCATCCCTGGCCGTGGCCGCTTTGCGTTGCACACTTTGGGGGCAGTTCTGGGCAAGTGAGGGAGACGCAAACAGAGAGAGAGGTGAGAGAGGTGTGGTGACGGATCAGGAAGGGAGAAGCAGGAGTGGCGCAGGAACGCCTCAAATCAGGACAGGGGGCATCTTGAAGGCAAAAGAGCACTCCTGCGGCAGTCCTGGAGGCCGTAGCCCCATTCAAAGTCCTCGTCTTGTGACTTGACAGTCAAAGGCCTCCTCACGTCTGCATGTTCAAGCCCCGTCTGAGAGCGTCGATCATGCATGCACGTGGCTGACTAGGGGCTACACGGCGACACCCCACGCCACGCCTTTGTCCACGTCCTCGCTGTCGGATGCACTGACAAACAGCGCCAGGGCGCGTCAGGTGGCGCACCGCGCTTGCAGTCGAGAAAAGCCACCCTCTCCAGCACCACAGCACAAGGACAAGACACGCTCAGCACAAGGGAGGGAACGCCAGCGAGCAGCAGGGCCGCCGCCTCACGCCACCCGCTCAGGGCCCACCGCAGACGGGCCCCCGCCCTCACTCGGACACGTCGCCGCCGCCCTCCTCCTCCTCCTCCACCCTCCCCCTCGCAAGCTCCAGCTCCCGCACCACGCCCCTGGCGCCCGCCGCCGTCGGCGCCACGTACAGCCCCTCCCCCGGCACCCCGCCCGGCGCCCCCCCTCCCCCCGCCTTCCGCCGCCCGCCGCCCTTCCTCCCACCCCCTCCCGCCCCCGCCGCCGCCGCCCCCCACGGGTGGCACACCCACTCCACCAGGTACTGTGCCCGCACGAACGTCACCTCCTCCAGCCCATCGCCCCCCGCGCCGTTCGTCAGCTGCCCCAGCCTCTCCACCGCCCGACGCAGCAGCGACCCCCCCGCGCCGCCGCCGCCGCCGCCGCCGTTGCGCCCGCCGCCCGCCGCCGCCGCCTCGGCGTCCGGCGCCACCACGATCAGGTTTGTCGGGTGCAGCCGGCTCTTGACCGCCGCGTCCAGGCGGTACAGCGCGACGGTTGAGGGCACGTGCGTGGGCGGCGGCGCGCCGCCGGCCTCGAGCAGGCGGGAGAGCGCGTCAAAGTCCAGGGGCGCGGGCAGCGTGCCCAGCACGGCGACGTGGAGGCCGGCGAAGGCGCCGTCGCCGCGGCGGTGCTGCCGGCGCCGCCGCCAGTGCGCCGGCGCACCTGCGGCGGCGGCCAAGCGCAATGAGTCAGTGCGCCGGGGCTCTTTTCCGGGGGGGAGGGCGTCCCCGCCAAGCCCCAGCATGGAGCGGCCCTGAGCCCTAAGCCCTGAGGGGCGCACCTGGGGCGACGTTGGGCCCATCCTTGAGCTCCCAGGCCTCGGAGGCGGGCAGCAGTCGGTTGGCGGCCTGGCAGGCGTCCGTGTACCTGAGAAGCCGCACAGCAGAAAGGAGGAGAAGATGACGTCGCCATCCTGCGGCGCGGCCGGGCGGGTTCACTCCGCATCGCAGCCCAGCGTGAGGAGGGACGAAGGGCGGCGCGTGCACTGACACGTGCGTGGGCGTCCAGCAGCAAGCTACACCCAACCAGGGCGACCCCACCCCCATGCAGAGCGCAAGCGGCCCGCAGCAAACTGCAGACTGGCCAGGGAGTCAGAGCCCACACTCACGCGTTGGCGTCCAGCAGCCAGCAGCCCGCCGCCATGCCGGCGATGGCCTTCATGCTGCGCTTGGGCGCGCCGACCAGCAGGTGCGTGGTGCCGGGCTGCCACTTGGAGCCTGCACGCGGCGCCGCGCAACCGCAACGCACAGGCGCGCGCCCGTCACGCACACCCTGTGAGTATGCTCTGGCTCGCATGCCGTTGTGCTGCGCGACATCTGATACGCCCGGTAGCTGGGCTCCGGCCCCGCCCAGGTGTCCAAACAGATGCAAAATCCCGCACGCCCCGCCCCTCGTGAGCGTGCGCGCGCGCCCAGAGAACGTCGCTGCGCACCGCCCCTCTCTCCCCACCCGCTCCGCTGCCCTTTGGGTGTCAGAAAGCGTCCAAGCGCGCAACGCTGGGACGGCGCGTGCGTGTCTCGACGCTGTGCACGCCCTCACAAGAGCGCGCATGCCTGTGCATCGCCTCGCCATTCGCCTTCTGACGCTCTCCAAACCGCCAGGCCCCCGGGGAGGAAGGAACGGGGGCAGGCTGCAGCTCACCCGAGGCCACCTTGGCGCGGGACGACGACCACACCCGGATGCTGCTGGCGCACCGCTCCCGCTCCCCCTCCTCCATGCTCGTGAGCGCGTACACCACGCCGCCACCTGCGCCGCCGCTGCCGCCGCCAGCCGCGCCGTACGCGCCGCCGCCACCCGTCGCGCCGCTGGTGGCGGCGGGGAGCGCGGCGCGGGCGGGCCGGGTGGGGCTAGGGTCGCGCGCCCTGCCGGCGGCGGCTGTGGTGGCGGCGGCGGCGGTTGTGCTGGGCTTGCGCCGCTTGGTCGTCGGCCGCTGCTGCTGCTGCCGCTGCGGGCGGGTGGAGGCGGCGGGCTTGCCCCCGCGCTTCTTGGAAGCCGGCTGCTGCTGCTCCTCGTCTTCCTCGTCCTCCTTGTCCTCATCGTCGTCAGCCTCTGCCGCGTCCCGCCGCTGCTGCTGCCGCTGCTGCTGCGGGCGGGCTGGCGCCGCACGCTTCTTGGACGCCGGCCGCTGCTGCTCCTCCTCCTCCTCGTCTTTCTCCTCCTCGTCGTCGTCGTCGTCACGCTGCTGCTGCCGCTGCCCGCGCCGCGGCGGCGCGGCCCGCCCTCCCGCCGACCTGCCCCGCCGCACGCCCTCCTCCGCCTCCGGTCCCTCCTCCTCCTCGCTGTTCTCCGCCACCTCAGGGTCGAGCGTCCAAGGAGAGGACGAGGCCCGCCGCTTGCGCCCCCGCTGCGCCGCCGTCCCCGTCTTGGCCGCCGCCGCCCCCGCTGCCGGCGTGCGCTCCGCCGCCGCCGCCGCCGCCTGCTGCGACCTGGGGCTCACGCGCCGCACCAGGGCACCACCAGCGGACGCCGCCCGCGGCGTGGCGGCGGCGATGGCAGCAGCGCTAGCTGGCGTGGCAAGGCGTGCGCGCTTGCGTGAGGGCGCCCGCTCCTCCCGCTCCTCCTCCTCCTCCTGCTGCTGCTGCTGCTTCTCGCCGCCGCCGTCGCCCTGCTGCGCGCCGCGGGTGGCCCGGCGGGGCGGCGGCTGCCGCCTGGCGCCGGCTGTGCGGCGCGACCCTCCTGCCGTCGTCTCCTCCTCCTCCGCCGCGCCGTCCTCCTCCTCCTCCTCCTCTGCCTCGCCCGCCGCCGCTGCCCCTGCCTTGCCGCGCAGGCTCTTGCTGGGCGGGGCGGGCGAGGGGGCGGAAGGCGCGGAGCGGGCCTTGCGCTTGCGCCCCGCCGCCGCGCCACCGGCCGGGCCCTCATCGCCCGCAGCCTCGGCGCCGCCGCGGCTGCGCAGCGCCCGGCCCGCGGCGGCGTCGCCCTTGCGCGGGGCGGAAGCGAGCGCCCTGAACAGGCCCTGCGGCGCTGCTGCTGCTTCTGTGTGGCGGGCAAGAACCACGGGCACGAGTGAGCGAGAGAAAAGGCGCGTCAGAGAGAGGCGCGACGGCGGCGTGGTGGGTGCAAGCTGTGGTAACGTCTCACGAGCACTGTTCCGTGCGTGACGCGTGGTCACGTGCGCTGCACGATTGCCGCACCGACGGCGGCGCACGCGAAGACGCGCCGCGGGGCAAAGGCAGTCCGTGCGAGGCACCCCATGTCTCGCACCTGGCGCAGGCGCCTCGTTCTCCTGCTCCTGCTTCTCCTCCTCCGCGGCCGCCCTGCCGCCACGCCGCCTCTGCCCCGCCGCCTGCGGCGGCTCGGCGGCGGTGGCGAGCGACGCGGCGTGCACGCCGCCGGCCTTCTGCAGCGCCCTCCGCTTCCGCCCGCCGCCTCCTCCCTCACCGCCCTGCTGCTGCTGCTGCTGCTGCTCGTCGCCGCCGTCACTGACCGCGGCCTCTGCCTCCTCCTGCTCGTGCTGCAGCCGCGCCCCGCGCCTCACTGGCTTCACCGCCGCCGCCTCTGCAGCACCCGCCGCCGTCGCGGCGCTGCCGCCGCCGGCGGGCGCGCGCGCGTCGGGGCGGGCGGGGCGCGGCGCGCCGTTGCTGATGGCGAAGGGTACGCCGGTAGCCGGCGGCGTCGGCGTGGCGCGCGCCTGGGCTTTGCCGGCGCTGACCGGAGACCCGCGCGCCGCTCCGTCCGCTCCCGCCTGCGCAGGAGGCGCGAGCGCCGGCACGCCTGGCTGGTGCGGCTGCGTCTTCTGCTGCGGCTGCGCCGCCGCTGCCGCTCCGTCCGCCCCCGCCTGCGCAGGAGGCGCCGGCTCCGGCACGGCAGCCTGCCGCTCCTGCTGCGGCTGCTGCGCCGCTCCATTCTCCTCCTCGGCCGACGCCGCGTGCGCCTGCGCCGGCACGCCAGTCTGCCGCTTTGGCGGCTCCTGCTGCTTCTGCTGCTTCTGCGCCGCTCCGTTCTCCTCCGCCGCCGGTGCCTGCGCCGGCCCAGGCGCGCCTGGCTGCCGCGGCCGCTGCGGCTGCCGTGCCGCCGCCGCCCCACTCTCCTCTGCCCTTGCCGGTTGCAGCAGCAGCTGCGGCAGCGGCGGCGTCGCTCCGCGCTCCCCCAGCGGCGGGGCGGCGAGGCGCTGCGGCGGCCCCAACGACGGCAAGGGCGAGTTCAGCGAGCGCAGGCGCTCCGGCGCGTTGCCGTCGCGTTGCGGCTGCGGGCCGCGCCCCACCGGCTCCGGCCTGCCGCCAGGCGGCGCCGGCGCCCTCGCCACCCTACCGCCGCCCTGCCCGCCTGCTGCTGCGGCGGCGGCGGCGCCCTCGGTTGGGCAGAGCAGCTCGCCCACGCCAGCAAGCAGCGACGCGGCGCGCGGCGCGGCGGCGGCGGCGGCGGCGGCGGCGGCGGCGGCGGCGGCGGTGCGGGCGGTGAGGCGGCCCGACGGCGAGGCCGCCGGGGCGGGCAACGCCGTGCGCTGCTGCTGCTTCGGCGGCTGCGGCTGGCGGGAGCCAGCGACGGGCACGCCCAGGAGGCTAGGGAGGAACTGTGCCACCATCTCAAAGCCCCGGTCGGCCATTTGCGTGCCGGTGTAGTTTTCCATGAGGGAGCCGTCGAGAAGCGGCGGGGAGTCGTCGTCGGCGGCGGCTTGGCCGCCCATATCGGCGCCGATGGAAGAGGGGAGGCGGAGGGAGGGCGGCGGTGGTGGCGCGGCGGCCAGGGGAGCGGCGGCGGCGGCGGGCGGCGGCGGTTGCGCGTCGGGGCTGCCGGCGGGAGGGCCGTGGGTTGCGGGCGCCGCGGCAGGGTCGGGTGGGGGCGCCGCCTGGGTGTGGTCGTCGGGGCTGGTGGTGGCGGTGGTGATGGGAGCGGCGCCCTGCGTCGGTGGTGGCTCGGCGGCCGCGGCGCCGCCTGCCTCGCCGGCGGGGGACGTGAGGTCGGGGATGGGGGGTGGTGAGGTGGCGTCCGTCACTCGCGGCTGCTGCTGCTGCTCTGAGCCAGACTCCAGGCCGGAGGCGGCGGCCGTGGTGGCGGGAGCGGGGTTGGGCGGGGGCGCGCCTGGAGGTGGTTCGGGGCCCGCGGCGCCGCCGTTCTCGCCGGCGGGGGATGTGAGGTCGGGGACGACGGGGGCCGGCGAGGCCGCGTCCGTGACGCACTGCTGCTGCTGCTGCTGCTGCGATGGCGGCGACGGGGGCGGCGACGGCGAGTGCTGCTCAGCGGGCGAACCGTCCGCCGCCTGGCCCGTCTGGGGCGGGGGGGGCGCCTCCTGCTCCGCGACTGCTGCGGGTGTTTGTGCGGCGGCACCCTCTGCTGCGGCCGGCTGCGGCGGGGCAGGCGGGGCGGGGCCGTGGGCCGAGGCAGGCGGGGCGTGGCCCTCTGCTGCTGGCGGCGTTGCGTCTGTGGCCTGGGCCGTTGGCGCCTCGTCTGCTGCTGCGACGACGGCAGGCGGGGCGGGGCCCTCGGCCGTGGCAGGCGACGCCGCGCTCTCCTCTGCTGCGGCGAGCGCGGCGTGGCCCTCCACCGCGGCAGGCGGCGGCGTTGCGTCTGTGGCCAGATCGGGCGCTGCCTCATCTGCTGCTGCGGCGACGGCAGGCGGGGCGGGGCCCTCCACCGCGGGGGGCGGCGAGCCGTCTTGTGCTGCTGGCGGCGCCGCGTGCGCGGCCAGGGCGGGCAACGCCGCGCCCTCCTCTGCGGTCCGGGTGGGCGGTGCGGCGGCCGCTGCTGCCGTAGCGGGCGTCGCGTGCTCTGCTGGGGCGGGCGGCGCCGCCGCGTCTGCGCCAAGCGCCGGCGGCGAGGCGTCCACTGCTGCTGTGGCGGCGGCGGCGGGCGAAGCGTCGTGCTCCACTGTGCCAGTGCTCCACGGCACTGCCGCCGCGTCTGTGGCCTCTGCGCGCTTTGAGTTGGCTGGCGGCGAGGCCGCGGGCCCCTCCACAATCACCTCGCCCGCGCCGGCACCCGTCGGCAAAGCGAGAGCGTCGGTGTCGCCGCCCGCGGCCGCGGCCGCGGCCGCGTCTGCGGCGGCGCCAGGCGGCGCCGTGTCACCCGTGGGACCTAACAGCTCCGCCGGCGCCTCTGCCGGTGTGGGAGCCAGCGCTTGCGCCGGCGCGGGTGCCGCGGCGTCCGTGGGCGGGGCTGTGGTGGCGTGCCCTGCTGCGCCGTTTTGCGAGGCTGGCGGCGCGGGTCCCGCGGCCTCCGCGGGGGCGACGGCAGCGGTGACGGTGGCGGTGGCGTCATGCCTTGCTGCTCCGTCCTGGGAGGCTGGCGATGCGGGCGCCGTGGCCTCCATGGGAGGGTCAGCGGCGGCAGCGGTGGCGGTGCTGGTGGCGGCGTCGTGCCCTGGTGCGCCCTCCTGCGACGCCGGCGCTTGCGGCGGCAGCGCTGCCGCCGCCGCCGCATGCTCTAGCCCGTCAGGCGTGCCACTGGCCGCAGCGCCGTCAGCCGCCGCCGCCGCGCGCTCCGCCGCTCGCTGCGACGCCGTCGGCGCCGCCACCGCCTGCTCTGGCGTGTCCGGCGTGCCGCCGGTGGCCGCAGCGACGGCGGCGGCTGGGTCACGCTCCGCCGCTCCACCCTGCGACGCCGGCTTGATGCCCGCGGTGGCGGCGGCGGCGGCGGCGGCGGGCGGCGAGGCCGCGCCGTTCCGGGGCGAACGCGGCTCCGCCTCTGTCGCCCCGTTGCCTGCCGCCGCTGCCGCCTCCTCCACCTCCCCCACCACTCCACCGGACTTCACGCCCCGCTCCGCCCCGCCGCTGCGCAGCAGCACCACCGCCTCGCCCTCCGCCACCTCCCCTCCCTCCAGCGCCCCCTCCGCGCCGCCGCCCTCCGCGCCGCCCCACCGCGGCAACGCCCCCGGCGCCGGCGGCTGCACCCCCTCCGGCCCGTCCATGTCCACGTCACTCTCAGGGTACTGCGGCACGAAAAACGGCTCGTCGCCGCTGCTGCCCTCGCCCTCGCCGCCGCCAACGCCGTCGTCGCTCAGCTCTGACAGGATCTCACGGGCGCGCGCCGCGGCGGAAGCGGGGCTGCACAGCGGGGGGGCGCTGCCACCGGCGCCGAGGCCTGGCGAGGGGGAACGGGGAGGGCTGCCGGGGAGGGTGGCGTTGACGTGGGCTGCTGCGCCTGGGCTGGAGAGCGGGAGGCCGCTGGCGGCGCCGGCGAGGCCTGGTGAGGGGAGGGGAGGGCTGCTGGGGAGGGCGGCGTCGGCCGCTGCGGCAGCCGGGCCGGCGGCGTCTGCGGCACCTGCTGCAGCGGCCGCGTCGTCCTGCGGTGGGGTGCGCGCTCGGCGCTCCTCGCCGGCACCCGCGGCGTCGGCTGCTGCTGCTGGCGGCGCTGCGGCCGCGTCTCCCTGCGGCGGGACGGCCCTCGCGCCGCCCTCATCCTTGGCACCCGTGGCATCTACAACGGCTGCGGCGTTGAACGCAGTGCCCGGCGGCGGGACGATGTTGGCTGCCGCCGCCGCCGCTGGGCTGCCCGTGGCGTCAGCGTCGGCGGCGTTGGCGGCGTCTGGCGGGGCAGCGTGGTGCGCGTCAGGGGAGGCCGGCGCCGCCACGCCCGCCGGGCTGCCTGCGACGATGGCGGCGGCGGCGTCCGGCGGGGCAGCGTGGTGCGGGTCAGGGGAGGCCGGCGCCGTGGCCGGAAGCGGGCTGCCTGTGGCGGTT
>VFQP010005474.1_pt1 | contig 11068 bp, 8 predicted proteins | sample 3512351 | NCBI WGS metagenome assembly VFQP01 (sample SAMN10412372, study PRJNA504923) | tailings metagenome | isolation source: Relicate 1 Philex TSF1 revegetated site | place: Philippines: Tuba, Benguet | collected 2017-08-29
GCGGCCTCTCCGGCCAGTTCTACCGCCAGTTCGCGCTGACGATCGCCATCTCCACGGTGATCTCGGCCATCAACTCGCTCACGCTGAGCCCGGCGCTGGCCGCGATGTGGCTGCGCCCGCACGCGCCGGCTCACAAGGGCTGGCTCGGCCGTGCGCTGGGCGCGTTCAACCGCGGCTTCGACGCCAGCGCCGAGGGCTACGCCCGCGCCAGCCAGCGCGGCCTGCGCCGACCCTGGCGCCTGGCCGTGCTGTACGCAGGCCTGCTGGCCCTCACGGTGTGGGGCTGGAAGGCGATCCCGTCCGGCTTCGTGCCCGCGCAGGACAAGTACTTCCTCGTGGGGATCGTGCAACTGCCGCCGGGTGCGTCGCTCGATCGAACCGAGAACGTCACCCGCGAGGTCACGCGCATCGCGCTGGAACAGCCCGGTGTCGAAAGCGTGGTGGCGTTTCCCGGCCTGTCCATCAACGGCTTCGTGAACAGCCCCAACAGCGCGGTGATCTTCACCATGCTCGACCCGTTCGAACAGCGCCGCGACGCCTCGCTCGCCGCTGGCGCCATCGCGGGCCAGCTCAACGGCAAACTGCAAGGCATCGACCAGGCCTTCGCCGCCATGTTCCCGCCACCCCCGGTGCCGGGCCTGGGCCAGGCCGGTGGCTTCAAGCTGCAGATCCAGGACCGCCAGCAACAGGGACCTGCGGCGCTGAACGAGGCGCTGGGCCGCGTGCTCGCGGCGGCCGCGAAGGAGCCGCGTCTGATGAGCCTGTTCTCGGGCTACCAGGTTGGTGTGCCACAACTGGCGGTGGACATCGACCGCGACAAGGCCCTGGCCATGGGCGTGCCGCTGGAGCGCGTGCACGAAGCGCTGCAGGTGTACCTGGGCTCGTACTACGTGAACGACTTCAACATGCTGGGCCGCGCCTGGCAGGTCAACGTGCAGGCCGACGCGCCCTACCGCGACGACGCGCAGGCGCTGCAGCGGCTGTGGACGCGCAACGACGCCGGCCTCATGGTGCCACTGGCGGCGCTGGTGAAGGCCACGCCCTCGGTCGGGCCCGACCCGGTGGTGCGCTACAACGCCCACATGGCCGCGGACATCTCGGGCATGGCCGCACCAGGTGTGAGCACGGGCGACGCCATGGCGGCGATGGAGGCCATCCTGGCGGCCGAGCTGCCGCCCGGCTTCGGCCACGAATGGACCGATCTCGCCTACCAGCAGGCACGCGAGGGCAGCAGCGGCCTGTGGGTGTTCCCGCTCGCCGTGGCGCTGGCGTTCCTGATCCTGGCGGCCACCTACGGCAGCTGGTCGCTGCCGCTGGCGGTGCTGGCATCGGTGCCCGCGGTGGTGCTGGGTGCGCTGGCTGGCGTGTGGATCAGCGGTGGTGACAACAACCTGTTCACCCAGATCGGCCTTGTGGTGCTGGTGGGCCTGGCCACCAAGAACGCCATCCTGATGATCGAGTTCGCGCGCAGCCGCCAGGCCGAGGGTCTGGACGCGCGCACCGCCGTGATCGAGGCGGCGCGCCTGCGCCTGCGTCCCATCCTGATGACCACGCTGGCCTTCGTGATGGGCGTGCTGCCCCTGGTGTTCGCCAGCGGCGCGGGCGCCGAGATGCGCGCGGCGGTGGGCGTGGCGGTGTTTGCCGGCATGCTGGTCGTCACGGTGGCCGGTCTGCTGTTCACACCGCTGTTCTACGTGCTGCTGCAACGCCGCCGCGCGCGGCACGCGGCACCCGACCTCGCCCTGAACCGAACCGGAGGCTGACATGACCCGATCGAAAACCCCCTGGCGCTGGACGGCCCTGGCCATGGCAGCCTTGCTGGCCAGCTGCGCATCACCGGGCACCGCAACCCTCGACAAGACCAGGCCGGACGCGCCGCGATTCGCTGGCGCCCCCGAGCTGCCCCGCAGCGCACCGGTGGCCCGCTGGGCCACCTTGGGTGACACCGCCTTGATGCACCACATCGAACGCGCGCTCTCAGGCAACCTCGATGTGGCGCAAGCGATGGAGCGCGTGCAACGTTCGCGCGCCCTGGCCGCCGCGGCGTCGGCCGCGCGCTGGCCGGCGCTCGATGCCGCCGTGGGCGCCAGTGAGCGCGACGACCGCCAGCGCAGTGGCAGCGCCAGCGCCGGCATCGAGCTGGCCTGGGAGGTCGACGTGTTCGGCCGCCTGCGCCACGCAAGCCATGCACAGCGGCTGCGCAGCGAGGCTACGGTGGCAGACGCCGAGGCGGTGCGCCGCGCGGTGGCGGCCGAGGTGGCCCAGGCCTGGTACGCGCTGGCCAGCGCGAACGAGCGCCTGACGCTCACGCAGGCGGTCATCGAGAACCGCCGGGCCACGCTGGCCCTGGTGCAGCACCGCGCGCGTGCCGGCCTGAGCGCGCCACTGGACGAAGCGCGCGCGCGCAGCGACCTGGCCGCGGTGCAAGCCGATGTGCCGGCCGTGCAGGCCCAGGCCGCGCTGGCCATGAACCGCCTCGCCGTGCTCGCGGGCGACACGCCTGGCGCGCAAGCCATTCCCGCAAGCGACAGCGCCCCTGCGGACCCGGCCGCGATCACCCTGGGCTTGCCGGACGGCGAAACCTGGCTCGCGTCGCGCCCCGACATCGCGGCGGCCGAGGCCCGGCTGCGCGCGCTGGCGATGGACGCCGAGGCGGTGCGCGCCGAGTTCCTGCCGCGCATCTCGGTGGGCGGCTTTGTCGGCTGGCTGGCCGGGTCGGCCGTCGGCCTGAGCTCTGCCGGTACCAGCGCCTGGCTGATCGCGCCCTCGGTGAGCCTGCCGGTGTTCAACGCCGGGCGCCTGCAGGCCCGCCTGGACGCCGCTCGCGCCGAGGAACGCGAGGCCTTGCTGCACTACCGGCAGCGCGTGCTGCTGGCCACCGAAGAGGTGGAGAACGCGCTGGCACAGGTGAGCTTCGGCCGCGCGCGCCTGACGTCACTGCAGGAACGCAGCCGCGAGGCGGTGCGCGCGGAGCAGCTGGCGCGGCTGCGCTACCAGAGTGGTGCGTCCGATCTGCTGGAACTGCTCGACGCGCAACGCAGCGCACAGCAAGCCCAGCTCGGCCTGGCCGAGACGCTCGGGCAACACCGCCAGGACGTGGCTTTGCTGCTGCGCGCACTGGGCGCCGTCTGACGAACGGTGGGCGAGCGCCGTCACATCGCGCCCGCCCGCCCCGTCCAAAGGACCATCGCGCGGCATGGTGCCGCCCAAGGAGTGGACATGAATCCCGACGATGCCCCCGCCACCGACCCGCGTTTCTGGAACCAGATCGGCCCTTTCGGTGGCTGGCTTGCCGCCACCCTGCTGGAGGCCATCACCCGGTCGGCGCAGGCGCCATGGCCCGTGCTCTCCGTGCAAGTGCACTTTCTTGGCGCAGTGAAGGACGGCGCGCTGGACATTCGCGTGCAACCCGTTCGACGGCAGCGCACCCTCGCCCTGTGGCGCGCGCAGTTGCACCAGGACGGCCAAGTGGCGGTTGAGGCCGAAGCCATTCTCGCGGCCGCGCGCACCGATCAGCCCGCATGGCCGGCGTCGGCCGCCGCCGGCCACATGCCGGCGCTGCCCGCGCCGCACACATTGCCACGATGGCACGGAGTTGACGGGCTCGCCCCATTCGTCCGAGCATTCGACTACCGGCTGTTCAGTGGCGCGCCATTCGAGGCGGCAACGCAGGCGGACACCACGGGTTGGCTGCGGCTGGAAGCGCCAACCGCCTTCTCGGCGCCGGCGAAGCTGCTGATGCTGACCGACGCCTGGTTCCCCGCGCTGTGGAGCGCAATGCCCCGGCCGGCTCCGGTGACCACGGTTTCACTGCATGTACTGTTCAATCCCCAAGCCTTGCCCCGTGTCGGACCAGACAACGACTACCTCGCGGTGCACCACCGCGCAGACGCCGTGGCGCACGGCTGGGGGCACGAATGCGGCAACCTGTGGTGGCCTGACGGTCAACTGGCCGCACAAGCGCAGCAGCTCACATGGATCGACCTGAAGAAGCCGCACCAGCATTGGCCCGATGCGCCGCTGCATCGGACGGTGACTTCGACAACGTCGAGCGCGATCTGACGCTTGCGCGCGCCGGCAATGCGCGCGCGCTGGAGCAGTTGCTGCGCCTGGCCGAACCGCTGGTGATGAATCTGGCGCTGCGCATGCTGGGCCGCCGCGAAGACGCGCTGGACGCCACGCAAGAGGTGCTGCTGCGCGTGGCCACGAACCTTCCCGCGTTCCGCGGCGACAGCCGCTTCACCACCTGGGTGTACCGCATCGCAGCCAACGAATTGACCGATCAACAGCGCGCGCGGCGCGGCATGCGCGAACGCAGCTTTAGCGAGCTGGCCCGGGACATCGAAGCCGGCATCGATCGTGCGAACGCAAAGGAAGTGCCGATCGACCCCACCACACCCGAGCAAAGGGTGGCGGCCACGGAACTCGCACTGGTGTGTACACAGGGCATGCTGATGGCACTGGAGCCGGAGCAGCGTCTGGCCTATCTGCTCGCCGAGGTGATGGGTTTCGAGGGTCAGACGGCGGCAGCCATTGCCGATATCTCGCACGAGGCGTTCCGCCAGCGCCTGACGCGCGCCCGGGAACGGCTGCGCGCCTTCGTCGGCACCCATTGCGGGCTGGTCTCCAGCAGCGCGCGGTGCCATTGCACGCAACAGCTTCGGGGCCTGCCGGATACCAGCGTCCGCTGGCTGCAAACGCAACCGCTGTCGGGCGGGCGGCCGGCGCCGTTGCTGCACAACCTGACCGCGCGACAAGGCGTGCAAGACATCAAGCGACTGCAAACAGCGGCCCAGGTCTTTAGAGCCCATCCGGGCCAGACGGCATCGCCCGAACTGGCGCAACGCGTTCGCGAGCAACTGGCCAACACGGTGTTCGACGGGCAGGTGCCGAAGACACCGCCCGCCTGAACACACCAGGCCGATGGCCGATGGCCCTTCAGCGGCGCCAGCCGCGCAGCAGCAGCGCATTGCTCACCACGCTCACGCTGCTCAACGCCATGGCCGCGCCGGCCACCACCGGATTCAACAGCCCCGCGGCGGCCAGCGGAATGCCGATCACGTTGTAGGCGAAGGCCCAGAACAGGTTCTGCCGGATCTTGCGGTAGGTGCGGCGCGAGATGTCGATCGCATCGGCCACCAGCGCCGGGTCCCCGCGCATGAGGGTGATGCCCGCGGCGTGCATGGCCACGTCGGTGCCGGTGGACATCGCGATGCCGACGTCTGCCAAGGCCAGCGCGGGCGCGTCGTTGATGCCGTCGCCCACCATGGCCACCGTGCGCGCGCCTTCCTTCAGGCGGCCCACGATGGCGGCCTTGTCGGCGGGCAGCACTTCGGCCTCGACATGGTCGACGCCGATCCGGCCGGCCACCGCGGTGGCACTGCCCAGGTTGTCGCCAGTCACCATCACCGAGCGCACGTTCATGCCGCGCAGCCGTGCGATGGCCTGGGCCGAACTGGCCTTGGGCGCGTCGCCAAAGGCCAGCAGGCCGACCAGTGCGGGCGCGTCGGTCACGTCCGCCAGCCACGACACAGTGCGCCCTTCGTCCTGCAGGATGTTGGCCTGCTCGCGCAGGGCCGAGGTATCGACCCCAAGCTCCTGCATGTAGCGAGGGCTGCCCAGGCGCAGCGCGCGCCCCTGCACTTCGGCGGACATGCCGCGCCCGGCCACCGCAGCGACCTTGGCCGCCGACAGCGGGACCACGCCATCGGCCTTGGCCGCGTCCATCACGGCACGTGCCAACGGGTGCTCGCTGCCCGACTGGATGGCCGCGCTCCAAGGCAACAGGCGGGCCTCGTGGCCGGGTGCGGCCATGGCGGCCACCAGCGTGGGCTTGCCTTCGGTCAGGGTACCGGTCTTGTCAAAGGCAACGGTATCGATGCGGTGTGCCACCTCCAGCGCCTCCGCGTCCTTGATGAGGATGCCCTGGCGCGCGGCCACCCCGGTGCCGGCCATGATGGCCGTAGGTGTGGCCAGGCCAAGCGCACAGGGACAGGCGATCACCAGCACCGCCACCGCGTTCAGGATCGCTTGCTCCCAGTTGCCGGTCGCCAGGCCCCAACCCAGCAAGGTGAGTGCCGCCAGCACCAGCACCACCGGCACGAACACCGCACTCACGCGGTCGACGATGCGCTGGATCGGCGCCTTCTTCGCCTGCGCCGACTCGACCATGCGCACGATGCGCGAGAGCGTGGACTCCGCCCCCACGGCGGTGGTGCGCACCAGCAGCAGGCCTTCGGCATTGATGGCGCCGCCCGTGACCTTGTCGCCTTCGTGTTTGGCCACCGGCAGGCTCTCGCCGGTGATGAGCGACTCATCCACCTGACTTGCCCCGTCCACCACCACACCGTCCACCGGCACACGCTCGCCAGGGCGGATCACCACCAGGTCGTTCACCTTCACGCGCGCCAGCGGCACGTCCATGTCACCGTTGTCGGTGCGCACGCGCGCCACCTCGGGCTTGAGTGCGTTGAGCGCGGCGATGGCAGCGGTGGTCTGGCGCTTGGCGCGCGACTCCAGCCACTTGCCCAACAGCACCAGCGTGATGATGACGGCCGAGGCCTCGAAATACAGGTGTGGCGTGCCGTGCTCCGCGTGCTGGAACAGCAGGTACAGGCTCAGGCCGTAACCGGCGCTGGTGCCCAGGGCCACCAGCAGATCCATGTTGCCGGCACCGGCACGCAGCGCGCGCCAGCCGGCGCGGTAGAAACGCGCGCCGAGCCAGAACTGAACCGGCGTGGCCAGCGCCAACTGCAACCAGCCGTCAAGCATCCAGTCGATGCCGAACAGCATGCTCAGCATCGGCAGCACCAGCGGCACAGAGAGCGCGGCGGCCAGCAGCACCGGCCACAGGGGCTCGCCCTTGCTGGCGCCCTCGGGCTTTGCCATGCCGTCATCAAAGGGCATCGCGCGGTAGCCCGCCTTTTCAACCGCCGCCATCAGCGCACCGGCCAGCACGCCCACCGCCTGAACGCTGGCTCGCTCGGTGGCCAGGTTGACCACCGCGTCCCTGACGCCGGCGACCGACTTCAGCGCTTTCTCCACGCGTGCCACGCAGGACGCGCAGGTCATGCCTTCGATCGAAAACTCGAAGGACTCGGTACTCACGCTGTAGCCGGCCTTGTCGACTGCGGCAACCAGGGCCGCGCCGGAGGTGCCTTCGGTGGCATTCACCGTGGCGCGTTCTGTAGCGAGGTTGACCGAAACGCCAGATACGCCGGGAACAGACCTGAGGGCCTTCTCGACGCGAATGACGCAGGACGCACAGGTCATCCCCTCGATGGGAAACTCGTGCGCCACGAGGGCGGTGGATGCATTCATGATGGTCTCCTGAAATGGGTGGGGTGCATGCTCGGCCTTGCCACGGGGTCAAGGTCAACGAGTCAAAGGGCCGATGGGACGAGGCGACGGTGGGCCCAGGCCCGGGCCAGCGGCAACCAATGGCGCCAGCCCTGCGCATCGCGCCAGGCGCGTGCTTGCACCGGCCGATGGCTAAGCACTTTCACACGCGGTTCATCGAACCCACTCAGACGCAGCTGCGCGTTTTCGGTCACGGTGTGCAGCTCGCCGCGGGCGAGCAGGATGTCGCGCACGTCGCCGTCGATCGTGATCCAGACGGTGCCCTGGGTGGCTTGCAGAACATCCCCCGGCTGCACAGGCAGCATCAGGCTGTGTTCGGGCGACAGCTCCCATTCGCTGGCGCTGAAAGTGCCAAAGCCGGTGGGTTCATGGAGAAGGCATTCGGTTTGCATCGCGGTGCTCCGGGTGAGGATGGAGCTGTGCATGCTCATGCTTGACACGTTGTCAAAGTCAACCCACGCATGGACGAAAGTTTTCCGCTTGCGCTTGTCACCGTGGCAAGCCCCAGTGTTCAGGGCTCCACAACCCATCCGGAGCTATCCATGCACGAATTCCACCTCCCCGAAATGACCTGCGGCCACTGCGCCTCCACCGTCAACCTCGCGCTCAAGCTCGTCGACCCCGTTTGTGAGGTGTCGGTCGATCTGGCCAGCCGCAAGGTCCGTGTGAGCAGCGTTGAAGACCGCGCCGAGTTCGTCTCAGCGCTCACCGAGTCGGGTTATCCGCCAGCGGCCTGACCGCCTGTCGGATCAAGACTTTCAGAGCACTTGACCTTCCCATGGGGTGAAGCTTCATGCTTCACCCCATCGCGCTTTTCCAGGAGACCTACATGCCCACCCTCATGAACATCGGCCAGGCTGCCACTGCCGCCGGCGTTTCACCGAAGATGATTCGCCACTACGAACTCATCGGCCTGCTTCCCGAGCCGGATCGCAATGAATCAGGCTATCGCCTCTACAGCGAGCGAGAAGTGTCGGTGCTGCGATTCATCGGCCGCTCTCGCCACCTGGGCTTCTCCATTCCCCAGATTGCCGAACTCATCGGTCTGTGGAGTGATTCGCAACGCTCCAGCCGAGAGGTGAAAAGCGTGGCCGAACGCCATCTGGCCAGCCTGGACGAGAAACGGCGCGAGATCGAACAGATGATGGCCGGCTTGTCGGATCTGGTGCACGCCTGCCAAGGGAATGACCACCCGCACTGCGCGATCCTGGACACGCTGTCACAACAGAAGCTGGAGAAGCACCAACCCACCCACCGGCCGCGACTCAAGAAGGGCGGCGCCAAGGACAGCAATAGCGCTGAAGCAGGCGTCGGCCATATCGATCTGATGGCATGGATGCGCGGCGTTCACGTGCATCACGGCGCCCACTGATCTCATCCCTGTCGACCGGGTCGAATACCGGCGACGACACAACCAACGAACTGAGGTAGCGGCACCCATGGACAAGCACAGTGGTCATCACCACCACGGGCATGGACACCACGAACATCACCACGATGACCGCGATGCGGCGCCTGCGGCTGTGGTGGCGGGCGAAGGGGCAACGGTCTACACCTGCCCAATGCACCCGCAGATCCGCCGCGACGCGCCGGGCAGTTGCCCGATCTGCGGTATGTCGCTCGAGCCCCTGATGCCCGAACTGACGGCGGACGACAACCCCGAATTGCGCGACTTCGAGCGCCGCTTCTGGTGGACGCTGCCACTGACCGCGGCGGTCTTCGTGCTTGCGATGTTCGGGCACCGCCTGAACTGGTTCGACATGACCACGCAGAGTTGGGTGGAACTGGTGCTGAGCGTGCCGATCGTGCTGTGGGCTGGCTGGCCGTTCTTCGAGCGGGGATGGCAGTCAATGGTCAACCGCAGCCCCAACATGTGGACCCTGATCGGCCTGGGTACCGGCGCCGCTTTTGTCTACAGCGTGATCGCCACCGTGGCGCCGGGTGTCTTTCCAGACTCCTTCGTCTCCATGGGGCGCGTGGCCGTGTATTTCGAGGCGGCCGCCGTGATCATCTCGCTCACGTTGCTGGGCCAGATGCTGGAGCTCAAGGCGCGCTCCCAGACCTCGGCCGCCATCAAGTCGCTGCTGGGTCTGGCGCCCAAGACCGCGCGACGCGTGCGGGCCGATGGCAGCGAAGAAGACGTTCCGCTGGCCAACGTGCACGTGGGCGATGTGCTGCGCGTTCGCCCGGGCGAGAAGGTGCCGGTGGATGGCGTGGTCACCGAAGGCAGCAGCGCGGTCGACGAATCCATGCTCACCGGTGAACCAATTCCCGTGACCAAGCGGACTGGCGACAAGGTCATCGGCGCCACGCTCAACACCAGCGGCGCCTTGATGATCCGCTCCGAACGCGTCGGTTCGACCACCATGCTGTCACAGATCGTGCAGATGGTCGCGCAAGCCCAGCGCTCCAGGGCGCCGATGCAGCGCATGGCCGACGTGGTCGCCGGGTACTTCGTGGTGACGGTGGTGCTGATCGCCCTTGCCACCCTGCTGGTCTGGGGCTTCTTCGGCCCGGAACCGCGTTGGGTCTATGGCCTGATCAACGCAGTGGCCGTGCTGATCATTGCCTGCCCCTGCGCGCTGGGCCTGGCCACGCCCATGTCCATCATGGTCGCCTCGGGCAAGGCGGCCACACGCGGAGTGCTGTTCAGGGACGCGGCCGCCATCGAGAACCTGCGCAAGGTCGACACCCTCATCATCGACAAAACCGGCACGCTCACCGAAGGCCGGCCCGCCTTCGACCAAGCGGTCGGCGTCGATGGCGTCCCGGCCGACGAGGTACTGCGCCTGGCGGCCAGTCTCGACCAGGGCAGCGAACACCCTTTGGCTGATGCCATCGTGCACGCTGCGCGCGAACGCGGGCTCGCGCTCGACAAGCCGGACACATTCGAATCCAGCTCGGGCATCGGCGTGCAAGGCGTAGTGTCGGGGCGCAAGCTGGCCCTGGGCAACACGGCACTCATGGAGCAGCTAGGCGTGTCCGTGCAACCGCTCACCATCGTGGCCGAGGAATGGCGTGCGCGCGGCGCCAGCGTCATGCACCTTGCGGTGGAGGGGCGGCTCTTCGGCCTGCTGGCCGTTTCGGATCCAGTCAAATCCTCGACACCGGAAGCCCTGGCCCTGCTGAAGGCGGCTGGCCTGCGGATCGTGATGGCCACCGGCGACGGACTTACCACCGCCCGCTCGGTGGGCGAGCGCCTGGGCATTGACGAGGTCCATGGGGAAGTGAAGCCGGCCGACAAGCTGCAGCTCGTCGAGCGCCTGCAGGCCGAAGGCCGCGTGGTGGCCATGGCTGGCGACGGCATCAACGACGCGCCGGCCTTGGCCAAGGCCGATGTGGGCATCGCGATGGGCACAGGCACCGACGTGGCCATGAACAGCGCGCAGATCACCCTCGTGAAGGGCGACCTTCGAGGCATCGCTGTGGCCCGCACGCTGTCGCAGGACACCGTGGCCAACATGAAGCAGAACCTGCTGTTCGCTTTCCTCTACAACGCGCTTGGCGTGCCGGTGGCGGCGGGTGTTCTGTATCCCTTGACGGGCTGGCTGCTCTCCCCCTTGATCGCAGCGCTGGCGATGAGCCTGAGTTCTGCATCGGTGATTGCAAACGCCTTGCGATTGCGTTCCAGTCGCTGAGCCGTGCTTGGTGCAACGCGGTGTCCAGCGGGGCACCTGACGAAGATGTAATGGGCTTGCAGGGATGGCGT
>VFQP010005475.1_pt1 | contig 11064 bp, 12 predicted proteins | sample 3512351 | NCBI WGS metagenome assembly VFQP01 (sample SAMN10412372, study PRJNA504923) | tailings metagenome | isolation source: Relicate 1 Philex TSF1 revegetated site | place: Philippines: Tuba, Benguet | collected 2017-08-29
TCGAGTGACGAGCCCCGCCTGCTCGAGAACCTTGAGGTGCTTGGAAATGGCGGGCTGGCTCATCTCGAACGGTTGAGCGAGCTCGGCGACGCTCGCCTCCCCGTCGGCGAGGCGCTGAAGGAGCGCGCGCCTGGTGGGATCCGCCAGTGCCGCGAACACACTCGAGAGGGTGTCGGTTGTCATCCATAACCAATCAGTTTCAAAAGCAATTGGTTATAGAGTAACGCGCTCGACATCGCTGTCAAGCGGGAGGTGAACCTAGGCCGTTCGCATCACGTCGGAGGTAAACGAGTCCAGCCGCGCGAGCAAGGACTCGGCACGGGTGGCGAGAATCTCGTCGGGGGAGGGCTGCATGTCCGACACCGGAGGGAGAATGCGGATGAGGTGCGAGCACGCGAGGTCATCGCAGATATACGTGCCGATCGTGTTTCCGTCGCGCCCCGCCTGACCGGCCCGTACGGCCGAGAACAGGGACACCTGGTCGGAGGGCTGGGTGATGCGACAGAGCGAGCACATCGCCGAGATTCCGGGGCGCAGCGGCGAATCGGATGCCCGCAGCACGATGCCCACGGCCCGGTCACCCTTCCAGAACACCAGATACCCCCGCTGCCGGGCCTGAGCGTCACGCCAGCCGAGGTACTCGCGGTCGCCCCACATCACCTCGTGGAGTCCGGGCATGGGGATGCGCTCGGACTCACCCTGGCTCGCATTGACGAAGCTCGCCCGAATGTCGGTGGGGGTGAGCGGCTTCACCCCTCCAAGTTACCTCGGTTGGGCGGCGCCAGTGGTCGGTGCGGTGAACCCCGCGACGACCATGTCGACGACACGCTGCGTGACGGCATCGGCCTGCGCGCGCGGAAGGGCGCGCAACGGCCCGTCGATAAGCAGCATCGCGAGCCCGTGAACCGATGACCACGCCAGGAACTCGGCCTGCGGCCGACGCGTGGCAGGCATGAGGCCGGCAGCAACGAGTTCGTCGAGGGAGTCGCCCAGCAACTCGAACGGGGTGCGCCCGCGTGGGCCGGCGCGGGTGGGGAGGGCGGCACCAACCAGATCAACCGGCACAGAGAAGGCCGTGCGAAAGAAGCCGGGCTCCTCGAGGGCGAACCGCACGTAGCGGGTGCCGACCGCGCGCAGATGACCGACCGCCAGGTCGCCCGGTTCCGTCGACGTGACCGCGGCGAACTCCTCGTCAATGGCGGTCGCCAGGGTTGCCTGGGCGGCGTCGCACACGGCGGCCAAGAGTGCCTCGCGGTCCTCGAAGTGACGGTACGCGGCATTCGGTGACACCCCAACACGGCGAGTCGCCTCGCGCAGCACCACGGCATCCGGTCCGCCCTGGCGGGCCAGCTCGATGCCAGCGGAGAGGAGAGCTTGCCGGAGGTCACCGTGGTGATAGCTGTCCCGAGGCAGGAGCGGTGCGGGTGCGGACATACGGCTCTCCTCGTGCGGTAGGAGTTCCATTCTACGACAGTGTGTACAGCGTCTACATGTGAGCGGCCGTGGCGAGTAGTGTGGACGGCGTATACATCAGAGAGGTGGACGACATGTTTGCATCATCACCGGCGTTCAGCGGGTTCTCGGTCAACGACATCACGGCGGCGCAGGAGTTCTACTCGACAGTTCTGGGTCTTGACGTCGACGTCAACGAGATGGGTCTTCTCGACCTGGGGTTTGTTGGCGGAGGCCACGTCATCATCTACCCCAAGGAGACCCACCAGCCCGCCACCTTCACGGTGCTCAACTTTCCGGTTGACGACATCGACGCGGCGGTCGACGCGCTCGAGGCGCACGGGGTCACGTTCGAGCGGTACCCGGGCATGGACCAGGACGACCGCGGCATCTCCCGGGGCAAGGCCTCCGGAATGGGACCCGACATCGCATGGTTCACCGACCCCGCGGGCAACATCCTGTCGGTGCTCTCGACCGACTAGCCGCCCTGCAAGACTGGGAGCGTGGATCCCGCGCTCACTGCCCTGCTCGCTGCCGATCTGGAGGCCGCCGGGTTCACCGTTGACGGCTTGACCGCCCTGTGGGGCGAGGAGGCCGCGGCAGCTCTTCATCGCGGTCAGCGGGTCCCGGCGTTGAGGGCACTCGATCGGGTCGAATCTCCTCTTGCGACACTCGCACGCACGCTTGTTCTGGGGCTCCCGTCGACGCCCGATGACCTGGCGCAGGCCCTGCCGCGGTTGGGGATGCCCGGAGCCGTGCACCTCGGACTCGTCACCGCCGATGGCACCCCGCGGCTCGATCTGCGCCCCTACAGCGTCGTGGACTCGCGTGGCGTCGCGAGCTGGTGGATCGCATCCGATCTTGGTGAGCTCGCGCTCGGTCACGCGATCCCCGAGGATCACGTGTTGGGCGTGGGTGGGGCGTCGACGACACTCAGTGGGCTCATGATCGACCGCCCGGTTGAGCTCGCCCTCGACCTCGGTACCGGCTGTGGGATCCAGGCATTGCACGCGGCACGGCATGCCACACGGGTCATCGCGACCGACATCTCGGAGCGCGCCCTCGATCTGGCGCGCTTCAACGCTGCGCTCAACGGGTTTACGAACATCGAGTTTCGACTGGGGAGCCTCTTCGACCCGGTGGCGGGCGAACGCTTCGGCCATATCGTCTCGAACCCACCCTTTGTTATCACCCCTCGAGCCACCGGGGTGCCCTCTTATGAGTACCGCGACGGCGGCATGGTCGGCGACGCCCTCGTAGCCGCGGTGGTTCGTGGGCTCGAGGAACACCTTGAGGTTGGTGGCATCGCGCAGCTTTTGGGCAACTGGGAGTACGGCGAGCTGGGCGGCCTCGATCGAGTCTCCGGCTGGATCGAGGGCACCGGCCTCGACGGCTGGGTTGTCGAGCGTGAGGTGCAATCGGTGGAGCAGTATGCGGAGACGTGGATTCGTGACGGCGGCACGCGGCCGGGTCCCGAGTTCGACCGGCTCTACGCGGCCTGGCTCGACGACTTCGACGATCGCGCCGTAACGAAGGTGGGCTTCGGGTATCTCACCCTGCGGCGGCCTGCCGGACAGCCCTCGTTTCGTCGGGTCGAGCACTACGGCGAACCACTCGGTGGCTCGCTTGGCGACCACGTGCAGTCGGTGTTCGCGGCGCACGACTGGCTCGAGTCGGCCACCCTCGAGGATGCCGCACTCACACTCGCCGCGGACGTCACCGAGGAGCGCCACTACTGGCCCGGCGCCGACGACCCGACGGTCATGCTGCTGCGGCAGGGATCCGGCTTCGCACGAACAGTTCCGGTGGGCACCGCCGTTGCCGCGGTGGTAGGCGCGTGCGACGGAGAGCTCACTGTTGGTGCCATCTGCGCGGCGGTGGCCCAGCTGATGGAGGTCGACGGCGAGGCTCTGCTTGCCGAGGTTCTGCCACAGATTCGAGAACTCGTTATTTCGGGATTCCTCCGGCCGCCGTCTCCTGCCACACTTGAGCGACCCGACGAAGGAGAACGGTGACCACGACAACGCCAACTAACTCGAAAGTTATCGGACTAGCCATCGCGGGAGCCGTCGGTGGCTTCCTCTTTGGCTTCGATTCCTCTGTTGTCAACGGCGCGGTCGACGCCATCAAGAGCGACTTCGCGCTCGGCGACGCGCTCACGGGCTTCACGGTCGCCGTGGCCCTTTTGGGATGCGCGGTCGGCGCGTTTGTCGCCGGCCGACTCGCCGACCGGCTCGGCCGTGTGCCGGTGATGCTCATCGGCTCGGTGCTGTTCATCGCCAGTGCGATTGGTGCGGCCCTCGCCACCGGTGTCGTTGACCTCATCGTGTGGCGTGTGGTGGGTGGGCTCGGTATTGGTATCGCCTCGGTCATCGCGCCCGCCTACATCGCCGAGATCTCGCCTGCGGCGATGCGTGGCCGGCTCGGGTCACTCCAGCAGCTGGCCATCACCGTGGGTATCTTCTCCGCCCTGCTGTCGGATGCGCTGTTTGCCAATGCGGGCAGTGGAGCGACAAGCGTGTTGTGGCTGGGCCTCGAGGCCTGGCGGTGGATGTTCCTGGTCGGGGTGATTCCTGGCCTGGTGTACGGCCTCATTGCCCTGCGACTGCCCGAGTCTCCGCGCTTCCTGGTGCTCAAGGGCAACGAGGTGCGGGCCCGGTCGGTGTTCGAGAAGTACTGGCCGGGGCAGGACGTGGACTCCGCGTTGGGGGAGATCCGAGCATCCATCGCGGCGGATGCCGAGGCTCAGCGCACAGGCACACTCAGCGGCCCGCTGTTGGGTCTCAAGCCGATCGTGTGGATCGGTATCGTCCTGTCGGTGTTCCAGCAGTTCGTGGGCATCAACGTGATCTTCTACTACTCCACCGAGCTCTGGTCGTCCGTCGGATTCCCCGAGTCGGCCTCGTTTGGAATCTCGGTGGCGACAGGCCTGGTCAACATTGCGGTCACCCTCGTGGCGATCGCTCTGGTCGACCGGGTTGGTCGACGCCCGATCCTGATGACGGGTTCGTTGGGTATGGCGGCCTCACTCGCGACGATGGCCATCGCCTTTAGCCATGCGACCGTCACGAGCACGGGGCCCGACCTCGAGGGTGCGTGGGGACCCATCGCCCTCGTTGCCGCGAACGTTTTTGTCATCTCGTTTGGCGTGTCGTGGGGGCCCTTGGTGTGGGTTCTTCTGGGCGAGATTTTCCCGAACTCGATTCGCGCCAAGGCACTCGGTGTGGCAGCTGCGGCACAGTGGATCGCGAACTTCCTGGTGACTGTCACGTTCCCGTCGTTCTCGGCGGCGTCGCTGCCACTCACGTACGGTGGCTACGCGCTTTTCGCCGCGCTCTCGTTCGTGTTTGTGCTGCGAGTAATCCCCGAGACGAAGGGCATGAAGCTCGAGGATGCCGGCGAGCTTCTCGACCGCCCGGCCCAGCAATCCCGGGCCTCCGCCGCCCAATAGAGTTGGTTCGTGGGAGAGAATCCGCCTCAAGAACCTGACGCACCCGTCGCGCCGTCCCGTCGCGCTTTTTTGAAGACCGCCGCCGTGGGGGTGGGTAGTTTTGCCGCCGGCGCGGGGATCGCGACCGGTGTCACGGCTGCCGTCACCGCCTCGAGCCCGGCACCCGGGTTTGACCCGCTCGCTCCCCGGAGCGAGCCGGGCTTTGACCATGTCGTGACGATCATGTTCGAGAACCGGTCGTTCGATAACATCCTCGGGTTCCTGTACACCAACGACGAGCTGCCGGCCGGCGTGACCTTCGATGGCCTTAATCAGGGCAGCTACTCGAACGTGGGCCCGGCGGGGGAGACCATTGAGGCGCACGTCTACATCGGCGGCACTGACGAGGTGATGCGGCATCCCCAGCCCGACCCCGGTGAGCACTACCCCCACGTCAACACCCAGGTCTTTGGGATCGTTGACCCAGAAACGAACGCCGACCTCCACAAGTACGAGCTCCGAGCACCGTACAACGCACCGGTGCGTGACTCGGTGCCCGACATGTCTGGTTTCGTCAAGGACTACGTCATCAACTTCCGTGAGCTCAAGAAGGGTGCTGAGCCCTCGTACGACGACTATCGCGTCGCCATGGGCAGCTTCTCGCCAGCGATGCTTCCCGTCTTCTCGGCCATCGCCAAGGGTTTTGCGGTCTATGACGCGTGGTTCGCGGGTGTGCCCTCGCAGACCTTCTGCAACCGTTCGTTTTTCCACGCGTCAACGTCACACGGCTTTGTCACCAACAAGGATGGCGGCGGCTACTCCAAGTGGCTCGACGCCCCCGCCACGCCCACCATCTTCAATCGCCTCGAGGATGCCGGCCTGACCTGGCGGGTGTACTACGACGTCGACCAGATGGTCTCGTTCACCGGCATCCTGCATGCCGCGGTGCTCGAGCCCTACTGGAAGAGCAACTTCCGCAGCATGGAACAGTTCCACGACGACGTGAAGAACGGCAACCTGCCCGCCTACTCGTTTATCGAGCCGCGCATGATCTTCAACCACAACGACATGCACCCGCCGTTCGGAACCCTGCGCGAGGGCGAGTATGACGGCCACGAGGTCTACAACAGTGCCCTCTCCGACGTCCGCGCGGGCGAGGCTCTCCTGCACGAGGTCTACGACTCGCTGCGCAAGGCGAAGTCCGACACCGGGTCCAACGCCATCAACACCGCGCTGCTGATCACCTTCGACGAGCACGGTGGCACGTTCGATCACGTGCCCCCACCCTCGGCGGTGCCTCCCACGCAGGACGCGCCGGAGGGCGAGATGGGTTTCGCGTTCGATCGGCTCGGATGCCGCGTGCCAGCCATCCTTGTGAGTGCGTACACGGCCGCGGGCACGGTCGTTCACGACGAGATGCACCACGGGTCGCTCATCGCGACCATCAACCGCTTGCACGGGCTCAGCCCGCTGACACGACGGGATGCGACGGCGAACAACGTCTCCAACGCGATCAACCTCACGACACCGCGCCAGAGGTGGGAGTGGCCCACAACACATCCCCAGTTTGTTCCGCCGAACCCCGAGGACGTGCCGGCGCCGCACGAGGAGCACAAGCACCGGCCGCTCTCGAATCCGGCCCAGGGTCTCCTCGGACTCCTGCTCGCGCGCTACGAGCCGAATGCCCCCGTGCCCCAGACCTACGGCGACGCCTACGACGTGCTGGTGAAGCACGGCAAGGGCCTGTTTGGCGATCGGGACTAGGGCGTAACGACGCACACCGCGCGTTCATGTCACTCCCACCGAACGCAAAGGAGAGACTGAGACACTGGTGCTCATGAATCGGCACCGCTACCTCCTGAGTGGGGTGGCCGCGATCTATTTTGGGGTCCTCATTGGGCTCACGTTTACGCCCGGCTCGGTGGCGGCGCGGGAGTCCTGGATTCTCCCGACGATCCTCTTTGTTCCGGTGGGATTGCTCCTGACGTTGCTCATGGGTCGCCGGCGCTGGTGGGTCGCCGTGGGCTTTGGTGTTCTGGGCGCGGCGTGGGTCGAGGCGGCGCAGACGATCTGGATGCCCGACGGCTACGCGTCGATGGCCGACCTGATGTGCGCAAGCGCGGGCGCCATTCTGGGCACCATCCTCGGGGTTGTGGTTCTCACCGTTCGCTACAAATCGATGCGTTCACATGCTGCTCCCAGAATCGTGACGCAGGCTGGTAACAGGGAAATACCCCAGGACTGAAGACAAAGCCGGTGTGACCGTTCCGCCGGAGGTTCTTTTCTTCAGGTCCGTCGAGAGCATCCATGGATGCTGCTAGACCGCTCTGTGCCGCGACGCACCTCCTCGGCGCCGTCGCGCGCCCAGACCCACAAGGATCCACGCCGTGCCCCTGTCCCACCCCCATGCCCACCGTCCCGACCTTCCGGCTCACCGCGGATTTTTGTCGTTCAATCGTCGACTTCTCGCCGCCGGAGCTCTCGCTTCCACGGGCGCGCTGATGTGCATCCCCGCGCTGCCCGCCTCGGCGGACTTCGTCACCAAGGAGGTCGAGGTCTCGCTCCTGCAGACCTACGCGGCGCCCTCCGTGGTTCCCATGCCCGCCGTCTCGCGTGACGGGTTCGACATCACGGAGTACACGCTCGTCCAGTGGCCCGTGCCGTCGTCCACCACGATGTCGAGCGCGTTTGGGTTCCGCAGCTGCTCGGGATGCTCAAGCGACCACAAGGGGATCGATCTGAACCCGGGCAACGGCTACCCGGTCGAGTCGATCGCCGATGGCGTTGTGGTGCTCGCCGAGGAGTCCAACGCGGGCCTGGGCGTGCAGGTCGTCATCGAGCACGTGATCGACGGCCAGGTGGTTCGGACTGTCTACGGTCACCTCCAGTTCGGATCGCTGGGGGTCGCCACCGGAGACACCGTGACGATCGGCCAGCAGATTGGACTCGTGGGCAACACCGGAGCGAGCACGGGCGCACACCTGCACTTCGAGGTCATCATCAACGACGAGCAGGTCGACCCTCTTCCGTGGATTACCGAGCACGCCAATAGCTAGTTCTCAGACTCCACTTCTACAGTGAGAGCGTGGTGAGCATCGGCTTACCGTAGGGAGCATCACATGGGACTCTTCGACCGTCTCTTTGGCACCGAGCAGCAGGATGCGCCGCGTCCGCCGCAGCGCCCCCGCACCGATGACGAGATCGCCGTCGAGCGCTATCGCTACCTCCTGCGTACCGCGCCGCCGGAGGCGATCGAGCGCGTTCACGCCGAGGCATTCGCCAAGCTCACGGACGAGCAGCGTGCCATGGTCTTTGAGGAGCTCACCAAAAACGCGCCCGAGGGCGATGCCCCACGCGGTCAGGATGCCCAGTCTCTCGCCCAGTCGGCGACGCGCTCCGAGCTTCGCCAGCCGGGCACCATGGAGCGGTCCTTCCAGGGCCCCAGCTTCGGCGCGATGGTCGGAAGCTCCCTTCTGGGAACCGTGGCCGGTTATGTCATTGGTTCGGCAATTGTGAGCGCCTTCCTCCCGAACGACTACGGCACGGATGCGTCCGGCGACACGGGTGCGGACAGTGGCGGTGACACGGGCAGCGACGCATCCGCGGATGCCTCGGCCGATGCCGGGGATGCTGGCGGATTCGACGGCGGCTTTGGTGACTTCGGAGGTGGCGATTTCGGCGGGGACTTCGGTTTCTAGCCTGTTAGCCTCCCAAGGTGACTGACGACCGTTACGGACACGACGTCCTCGCCGACTTTCGAATCTCCCGAGGACTCAGCCGCCCGACCGCGGTTCCGATCGAGCGTGGGCTGGTTGTTGAGGACGCCACGAGCGGCTTCACGGGCGCCATCGTCTCGCACGGTGGTGGTCTGGTTCACCTCGAGGATCGGCTCGGCGCGGTTCGCGCCTTCCCGCTCTCCACGCGGTTTCTTATCGACGGGTCGGCCGTCGAACTCGTGAAGCCCACCCCACTGGTGGCCTCGCCGCAGCGCACCGCGTCGGGGTCGTTTGCCGTGGAAGATGCCCGAGCCCGCGTCGCGCTGCCCAGTCGCATTTTTGTGGAGGGGCGCCACGACGCCGAGCTCGTCGAGCGTGTCTGGGGCGACGACCTCCGGGTGGAGGGAGTTGTGGTCGAGTACCTCGCGGGCGTTGATCACCTCGAGGATGTCCTCGCCGAGTTCACGCCCGGTCCCGGGCGGCGCGTGGGCGTGCTCGTTGATCACCTCGTTGTGGGCTCCAAGGAGAGCCGCATCGCCGAGGCCGTGATGCGTGGGCCTCATGGTGCGCACGTTCTTGTGGTCGGGCATCCGTTTGTGGACATCTGGCAGGCGGTCAAGCCCGCGCGGCTGGGGATCGCCGCATGGCCGGTCGTCGACCGTGGCACGGAGTGGAAGCACGGGGTGTGCGAGGCGCTGGGCTGGCCACACGCGGACCAGGCCGACATCGCGCGAGCCTGGCGACACATCCTGTCGCGGGTGACCAGCTTCGCCGATCTTGAGCCCGCCCTGCTGGGTCGGGTGGAACAGCTCATCGACTTTGTGACCGAGCCCGCCCAGGCCTGAGGCGCCACCCGCATCCGTCACCCCGAGGCAAAAATCGGGGGTTACCCCGATACCGGTGAGTGAGCGCGCGGGAGAGCATTAAGGCATGACAGTTCTCCAGCGCCCCCGGTCCGGTCGAGTCATTGGCGGAGTCTGCGCGGGTCTCGCGCGGCGCTTTGGCTGGAACGCCAACGTCGTCCGCCTGCTTTTTGTGCTCTCCCTGCTGATTCCCGGCCCGCAGGCGATCTTCTATGTCGTCGCGTGGATCCTCATCCCGGCCGAGCCCGAGCGCGTCGTCGCGCCCGCGACATCGGACACCACAACCGCCTAGCCTGAACGGGTGGATCCCGTTGCCCTCGCCCGCCAGCTGATCGCTATCGACTCGGTGAATCCGACCCTGGTGCCCGGGGCGGCGGGGGAGTCCACAATTGCTGACTTCTGCGCCGAGTGGTTCCAGAGCCGTGGTTTTGAGGTCACTCGGCTGGAGTCGACACCGGGGCGTCCCTCGATCGTTGCCCTCTCGCGGGGTTCCGGCGGCGGTCGCACGCTTATGCTGGGTGGTCATCTTGACACCGTCGGGGTCGCCACGTGGCCGGGCGATCCGTTCGCCGGAACCATCGATGGCGATCGCCTGAGCGGTCGAGGCGCGTTCGACATGAAGGGTGGGCTCGCGGCGCTCATGGTGGCTGCCGCCTCCGTTCCCGAGCGCCGGGGCGACGTCGTCGTGACCCTCGTGGCCGACGAGGAGTTTGGGAGCCACGGCACCGAGGAGGTGCTCGCGCGGTTCACGGCCGACGCTGCGATCATCACCGAGCCCAGCTCGTTGGAGGTCACGGTGGCTCACCGGGGCTTCGCGTGGTTCCGCGTTGACGTGACCGGTGTCGCGGCGCACGGCTCCATGCCGGAGCAGGGTGTGGATGCGATCGCGCACGCCGCGCGCATCATGGCCGCCCTCGACGCTCTCGCTGTGACTCTCGCCGAGCGTGGGGCGCACCGCCTTCTCGCGCCCGGAACGGTGCGGGTCTCGACAATCTCCGGGGGTGTGGATGCGGCCACCGTCGCACCCTCGTGCACCCTCACGATCGAGCGCCGCTTCCTGCCCGGCGAGACGCCCGACGACGTCGAGGCCGAACTGCGGGAGACTCTCGGTGAGCTTCTGGGGTCCCGCGCGTCCCTCACGCGTCTTGTGGCGCGGGGTGCCTTCGAGGCTGCACCCGATTCGGAGATCCGCGCGATCGTGCGAGCCCGAGCCGAGCAGGTACTCAAGCGACCCGCGGTGGAGCGCGGCGAGCCGTTCTGGACGGATGCGGGTCTCGTCGCCCAGGCGGGCATCCCGTGTGTCCTGATTGGGGTGGACGGGGGCGGCGCGCATGCGGACGACGAGTGGGCGAGCATCCGCTCGATCGAGCAGCTCACCGAGATTCTGCGCGGCGCAGTGGCCGACTTCTGCGCCTAGGGGCGGAGAAAAACGTCGTCGAGAGTGACGGGTTGGAGCCCCCGTGCCTTGATGAGGTCCGCGATCTCACGAAAATGCCTCGTGACCGTCAGGTAATTCGCGTGTCCGATCACGATGTGCTGGGGGAGCAGCCACTCGGTGGCCATGGCCATCAGGTCTGCGTCGGAGATCTCGGTGGCATCCGCG
>VFQP010005476.1_pt1 | contig 11063 bp, 10 predicted proteins | sample 3512351 | NCBI WGS metagenome assembly VFQP01 (sample SAMN10412372, study PRJNA504923) | tailings metagenome | isolation source: Relicate 1 Philex TSF1 revegetated site | place: Philippines: Tuba, Benguet | collected 2017-08-29
GACCATCAGCCAGGCGCTGTTCTTCAACACCTCAGAGGCGCTGGTGGCCTGACACGGCCGCTGGCAAGGCGGCTGGGGCGCCTCCCAGCCCGCCTGCGATCATGAACGCGAAGGGCCAGTCAGGCGAGCGCCGGACTGGCCTTTTTCGTGGATACGGTCAGATCGACGAGCGCAGGCTCTCCAGGTAGCCATGGATCGCCTGGACCACCACCGAGCCTTCGCCCACGGCGGACGCGACCCGCTTGACCGATCCCGAACGGACATCGCCCACGGCATAGATGCCCGGTGTGCTGGTTTCGTAGGGCGAGGGAGGATACAGGGCGTTCTCGCGGACGCCGGTAATCAGGAAGCCGTTCTGGTCGCGGTCGAGGCAGCCCTCGAGCCAGTCGGTGTTGGGCGCCGCGCCGATCATCACGAACAGATTGCCGCAGGGGATTCGGGTCACCGCGCCGTCGTCTCGGCATGTCCACGACACATGCCGCAGCACCCGGTCGCCCTCGACGCCGGTGATCTCGCAGCCGGTATGCAGGGTGATGCGCCTTGAGGCATCGATCCGGTTGATCAGGTAGCTGGACATGGTGGCGCTCAGCCCGGGCCCGCGCACCAGGATGTGGACATGCGCGGCGATGCGCGACAGGAACACCGCCGCCTGGCCCGCCGAATTGCCGCCGCCGACGACGATGACCTGCTCGTTGTGGCACAGCGCTCCCTCCATGGCGGTGGCCGCGTAGTGGATTCCCTGGCCTTCGAACTTGCCGTAGTCCGGCACGTCGATCTGGCGATAGCGCGCGCCGGTCGCCACCACGATCGCATTCGCCGACGCCATGCGCCCGTCGTCCAGTTCGATCCGGAACGGCAGGTCGTCGCAGTGGAGCTTGCGGGCCCGGCGCGAGACCGCCATGCGAGCGCCGAACTTCTGCGCCTGGACCTGCGCCCGCGCCGCCAGCGCGCCGCCCGAGATACCGGTGGGGAAGCCCAGATAGTTCTCGATCCGCGAGCTTGTTCCCGCCTGGCCGCCCGGCGCCATGTGCTCGATCACCAGTACGTCGAGGCCTTCCGAAGCACCGTAAACCGCCGACGCCAGCCCTCCGGGCCCGGCGCCGACGACGACCAGGTCATAGATGTGGTGCGGGTCGATCTCGGCGGTGAGGCCCAGGCGGTCGGCCAGCTCCGAGATGGCGGGATTGGCCAGTACGCCGCCGCCCGGCAGGATCACGGCGGGCAGCGAGGGCGTCGCGATCTGGAAGCAGAGCTGGATGCCCATGGCGTTGGGGTTGGTCTCGGTGTCGACCTGGCGGAACGGATAGGCGTTTCGCATCAGGAACCGCTGGATGCGCAGCGTGTCCCCACCGTTGGCCGGGCCGACGACCACCACGCCGCTGCTGGCGCTGTGCATCAGTCCTACCCGGCGCAGGATGAAGGCACGCATGACGATCTCGCCGATATCGGCCTCGGCCGCCATCATCCGGCGGAACGCCGACCGGTCCAGCCGCGCCAGCCGGGTCGCCTCCATGGCGCGGCCGCTCACCAGATATTCATGCTCGTTGAACAGATCCACTTCGCCGGTGAACTGCCGCGCGCGGTGGACGACGATGCCGGCCTCGCGGCCATATTCGTTGAGGCCGAAAATCTCCAGCGCGCCGTCCAGCACCAGGAAGAAGCTGGCATCGCGCTGGCCGCGCCGGAACACGAATTCGCCCGCCGGGACATTCTCGATCGAGCCATATTCGGCAATCCGTTCGGCGAGTTCGGCGGTGAGTGTGGGGAACATCTGGTGTTCCCGGCTGCGCAGTTCCTCGGGCAGCGTCTCGAGGATATCGGCCGTTTCGCTCATCCTGCGTGCCTGTCAATCAGCGGTGAAACGAGCATCCCGGGCACGGCGAACCTCCGAAGCGACTATTCCTGAACTATACAGGAAGCGCCGCCAACCGAGTCAACCGCACCGCTCACGAGGCTGGAATGAGCCTGATGCGGGTTATTTCCGAGGGAACGAGCAGCCGTTTGGGCGGACCCCAATAGCCCGTTCCCCGACTGGTATAGACCCACAGATCGCCGAAGCGATCGAGACCGCCGATAAAAGGCTGCTGCAGACGGACGAAATGGTTCCACGGCCAGAACTGGCCGCCATGGGTGTGACCGGAAATCTGCAGGTGGAAGCCGGCTTCGGCGGCGACCGCGGCGCTGCGGGGCTGATGCGCCAGCAGGATCCGCGGCACGTCCTCGGGAGCGCCGCGGATGGCGGCGTGGGGATCGCTGCGCTCTGCGGGGTCGAAGTGATGGGCGGTGTAGTCGGGGACGCCGGCCACCACCAGCGCCGCGCCGTCATGGTCGATCACCCGGTGGCCATTGGTCAGCACGGTCAGGCCCAGCCGGCGCATTTCGGCCGTCCATGCGGGCGCGCCCGAGTAATATTCGTGATTGCCGGTGACGAAATAGGCGCCGTGCCGCGCCTTCAGCCGGGACAGCGGCTGGGTGTGCGACGCAAGATCGGCGACGCTGCCGTCGACCACGTCGCCGGTGACCGCGATCATGTCGGCCTCGATGCCGTTCACCGCCTCGACGATGGCGTCGAGATAGCGCCGCTTGATGGTGGGACCCACATGAATGTCGGTGATCTGGGCGATGGTGAAGCCATGCAGGGCCTCGGGCAGGCCGTCGATGGGCACCTCGACATGCTTGATCCGAGCCCGCCGCCGCGCGTTGACGAAACCGGCGAGGGTCGCGAGCAGCGCCAGCGCCGGCACGGCGACCGCCGACCACAGGGCCGCTGTGGCCTGGGACTCGCCGGAAGCGAAGGGCAACATCGCCAGCAGCACGAGGTCGCGCAGGACGGTCAGGATCAGCAGCGACGAGAACAGGCCCATGAACAGCGATCCGGCCCAGGCCAGCATGTCCGCCAGCGGCTGCCGGTCGATCGTCCGCGACGGCACGCTCATCGGTATCAGCACGAACGACGCCAGAAGGAATAGCGCGCCCGCGACGCGCCAGCCGTCGCCGACCGGAAGGTCGGGCACCAGGCGCACGCCGATATAGGCATGCAGCAGGCCCGTCAGGGCGAGAGCGATCAGGAAGAATGACGGAATCCGCATGCGCGATGTCTCCGGCGATGGAAGCTCACATGGGGCGGCGAGGGGCCGGCGTCAACGTCGCCTTGCGTCCGGCGGGCCCAGCTTCCACAGTGCGTCGGCAATGCGTGACAATGGGGAACACCGATGAAGCAGCCGACCGACCGCAACGTTTTCCAGAATGCCTGGGTGGTGAATGACCTCGAAGCCGCCATGAAGCGCTGGATCGGCTTCTATGGCATCGGACCGTTCTATGTCCTTGAGAACCTCAACCTCGACGGCACGCTCTATCGCGGCGAACCCTCCGAGCTTCGGCTGTCGGTGGGCCTCGCCCAGGCGCAGTCGGTGCAGATCGAGCTGATCTTCCAGCACAGCAAGGGGCCGAGCGTCTACCGGGACATGGTGCCGGAGGGCAAGACCGCGTTCCACCACGTCTGCACCTATACGTCGGATTTCGGGGCCGACAAGGCATATTACGAGGCGGCCGGCTACGCGACCGCCATGGAAGGCGGCGCGCCGGACGGTTCGGTGAAATTCGGCTATTTCGACACCCGCCGGGATTTCGACGTGTTCACCGAGGTGATCAGCAATTCGCCCGGGATCCTCGCCCGCAACGAGATGGTCTGCGCCGCCGCCGAGAACTGGGACGGAAGCGATCCAATCCGCATCGTCACCGCGGATGGCTGGCGGCCGGCCTGACGGCGCTTCAGGCCTTCTTCCGCTCCACCGCCCAATCGGCATAGGCGATCCGAGGCATGTTGAACATGCCGCTGGTCGTCGTGTACCAGCCGCCGCCATGCATGCGTCCGATCAGCTTCAGCATGGGCGCGTCCACATGCATCTTTTCGGCATCGAAGCACGAATCGTCGATATGCATGTAGACCACCTCGCCGACGACGATGCGGTTGCCGCTCCCGACCTCGAGGGTCGTCATGCGCTTGCACTCGAAGCTGACAGGCGATTCCTTGATGTATGGCACGGCCACCTTGACGCCGGGCACCGCGGTGAGGCCGGAACCTTCCAGCTCGTCCTCGTCGGCCGGAAAGTCCATGGCGCATAGATTCATGTGCGGGGCGATCGCCTCGCTGACTAGGCTGACGACGAATTCGCCGGTGTCGCGGATGTTGTCGCCCGTATCCTTGCGCGGCGAATAGTCAGTCACTTCGAGGCCTAGCACCACCAGCGGCGGCTCGCTCGACATGGCGTTGAAGAAGCTGAACGGGGCGGAATTGACGATGCCCGACTTGCTCAACGTGGTGACCAGCGCGATTGGCCGCGGCACGACCGTCGATACCAGAAGCTTGTAGCGTTCCGGCCGTGACAGCTTGGCGAAATCCAGTTCCATGGCGCACTCCAAATTCGAGATCGGCGCGTAAGTATATCGTGATATAAAAATTTGCAAGGGCGATCTTTGCCCGGTTCGGCTAACAATGCCCGGTCAAGATCAGGGAATACGCCATGACTCCGAAAATCACCGGCTTGCGCGTTCGCGCCGCGGTCGTGCCCCGTCCCCGGCCGTTGATCTTCCACACCGCGAAGTTCACCCAGTCGCCGCTGCTGCTGCTGGATCTCGAAACCGATGCGGGCGTGACCGGCCGCGCCTACCTGTTCTGCTACCATGACGAGGCGGTGGCGCCGCTGGTTGCCATGACCCGGAACATGGAGCCGTTGCTGAAGGGCATGGACTTGGCGCCGCTCGCCATCAACCGGAAGATCTGGAGCAGCTTCCGCTATCTCGGTCTTCAGGGCATCGCCGCAATGGTGCTGTCGGTGATCGACATGGCAGCCTGGGACGCCCTCGCCCAGTCGGCGGGCCTGCCGCTCGCGCGGTTGCTCGGCGGCGAGATCAAGCCGCTCGCCACCTATGACAGCACCGGCCTTGGCGGTCCCGAATCGGTCGCACGCGAGGCGCGTGAGTTGGCAGATGCCGGCTTCGGCACCATCAAGATCAAGCTCGGCTATGCCAGCGGGCACGACGATCTGGCGGTGATCCGCGCCATCGGCGAGGCGGCGCCAGGCATGAAGCTGATGGTCGACTACAACCAGCGTCTTTCCAACGTTGAGGCCCAGGTCCGCATGGCGCTGCTGGAGCCCGAGAACCTGCTGTGGATCGAGGAGCCGCTCGACTTCAACGATCTCGACGGGCATGCGGTGCTCGCCCGCGACTTCCGCACCCCGGTGCAGATGGGCGAAAACTGGTGGTGTGTGCAGGACATGGCGAAGGCGATCAAGGCGGGCGCGACCGACTGTGCCATGCTCGACGTCGGACGGATCGGCGGCGTCACAGGCTGGCTGCAATGCGCGTCCCTCGCCGAGGCCCACAATCTGCCGCTGTCGAGCCACTTCTTTCCGGAGATCAGCGCCCAGCTGATGTGCGTGTCGCCGACCGCCCATTGGCTGGAGTTTCTCGAATGGGCCAGTCCCATCCTGACCGAGCCTGTCAGCCAGCGGAACGGCCAGCTGACGCCGTCGTCGAAGCCTGGCTCCGGCGTCGAATGGGACGAATCCGCCGTCAGCCGTTACGAAATCGACGTTCGTGGGTGAGGTGGGAATATACAAATTAAATAAAATTTGTAATAATGGCTTCCAGGAACAACGCGCGGACGGATGTCGATGCTGAAGTTGATGAAGGCCAAGGGTTTCGTCGCCGCTCTCGCGGTGGCGGTGGCCTTGTTGACGGCGGCGGGCGCCGCCCAGGCCGTGCCGGCCAATCTCGTCTCCAATGGCGAGTTCGAAACGCCCGGCGGGGTGACGAACTACACCATCTTCCCGACCAACGGCGTTCCCGGCTGGCAGACCACCGGCACCGGCATCGAGCTCTGGCAGGAGGGCTTCCTCGGTTCGCCGACGACGGGCAGCGACGGCCTGGCCACCGGCCAGAGCCTCGAGCTCAACGCCAATAACGGCAACGACTCCATCTTCCAGCTGTTCACCGTACCGCTGGGCATCATCGGCAACTCCGCCGTCCTGAGCTTCGACGCCTGGCCGCGCGAGGCGGCTCTCGGCACCGTCGAGTTGACCGGCTCGATCTCCGGCACGATCCTGGCGCCGGCCGCCATGGCCATGAACAACGCGCTGTGGACACCCAACGTATTCAACGTGACCGTGGCCGCGGGCGAGATCGTCACCCTGACCTTCAAGGCCCTGGGTGGCACGTCGGCGATTTCGCCGCATGTGGACCAGGTGGCGTTCACCGTCAACGTGCCCGAACCCGGCGTGCTGCTGTTGCTGCTTGCCGGCGTGACCGCACTCCTGTTCCTGCGGCGCCGCAAGGCCGCCGCGGTCTGACCGGATCGGCGGCACGGTGCGAAGGGCGCTTCGGCGCCCTTTTTTATTCATGCGTGCTTGTGTTCATGTCCCCGCTCCCGGATACTGCCGCTCCCAAGGGAAGGAGAACCAATCCATGAGCGTACTCGGCCGCTATCCGCTGTTCCAGGAAGCCTATCTCGTCAACGACATCGAAGAAGCCATCACGCGCTGGAGCACGTTGTTCGGCGCCGGCCCGTTCCGCCGGGTTCCGCACCACAAGACCGACAAATTCGAATATCGCGGCACCGACACCGAAGCCGACGTGTCATACGCCTTCGGCTATCAGGGCGACATGATGATCCAGTTCATCCAGCAGCACGATGACAAGCCGTCGATCTATCGCGACATGTTCAAGAACGGCGAGGAAGGCTTCCACCATATCGGCCTGCTGGTCCACGACTTCGAAGCCGAGTTCAAGCGCCTGCAGGACATGGGCTTCGAGTGCGCCTGCCGCCTTTACGCCGACCAGGTCGACGCGGCCTATTTCGACACCCGCAAGTGGAACGGCGTCTTCACCGAGATCCACGGCGACCCCAAGCACATCCTGCAGTCCTTCGCGACCTGGAAGCGGGCGCACGACCTGTGGCAGCCGGGCTACAGCCTGTACCTGGAAGAGCAGCCCTGATCGATCGGGCCATGGCGCCGCGCGGGTTTCGCCCGCCGGCGACATGATCTAGCATCCGACCCGGGGAGTCATCCAACGGGGATAGGGCGTGGCGCGCTGGTACTATGGCTGGAACGTCATGGCGGTGCAATTCATCTGCCAGGGGCTGGTCTACGGCCTCGGGATGTTCTCGTTCACCTTTTTCGTCACGCCCTGGATGCACGAGTTCGGCGCCACCCGCGCCGACCTGATGTGGGGAACCTCGCTCTCGATCTTCGGCATGGGCGTGCTGGCGCCTTTCGTCGGCCGCGCCATGGCGCGCGTGCCGGTGCGGATGCTGACCTGCGCCGGCATCGCCATGGTCGTGCTGGGCTATCTTTTGATCTCGCGGGCGACCGCGGCGTGGCAGATCGTCGCCATCTATGCCGCATGCATCGCACCCGGTCTCACGGTGACCGGCCCGCTGGTGGGGCAGGCGCTCGGTGCTGCCTGGTTCACCCGGAACCGGGGCTTCGCCATCGGCATCGGCATCAGTGGCCTCGCCGCCGGCGGCCTGCTGGTGCCGCCGCTGTCGACGGCGCTGCTGCTCGAGTTCGGCTGGCGCACCGCTCATGTCGTCCTCGCCGGTCTGCTGGCGGTGACCGCCATTCCCTTGACCTGGCTGGTGGTGCGCGGCACACCGGCCGAGGCGGGCGTCGCGCCCGAGATGGCGGATGGTGCGTCGCCATCGGTGGATTCGGCGATCGACGCGCGTGAGTGGAGCCTGCGCGACATTCTCACCAACCGGGTGTTCTGGGTACTGGCCATCGCGTTTTTCACGCCCAACTTCGCATTGCGGGGCATCCAGCAGAATTTCGGCCCCTATGCCGCCGACATCGGCATCGGGCCGCAAATGGCGGCGTGGATCGCGGCCAGCAGCATGGGATTGCAGATGCTCTCCAAGCTGGTGTTCGGCGGTCTCAGCGACCGGCTCGACCCGCGGGTGCTGTACTGGATCGCCATGCTCTGCCTTGGCGGCGCGGCGGCGCTGCTGATCGGCCGGCCAACGCTGCCCGGCGTGTTCGGCTACGTGCTGCTGGTCGGAATCTCGGCCGGAGAGTTCAGTCTGTTCGGTGTGTTCTGCGCCCGCTATTTCGGCGCGCGCGATTTCGGCAAGGTGATGGGCCTGCTGCTGTTTCTGGTCACCGCCGGCGCGTTCGGCGCGGTGGTCGCCGGATGGATCCGCGATGTCACCGGCAGTTACGACTGGGCCTACATCACGCTGATCATCATGCTGGTTCCGTCCATGCTGGCCATGTTGTTCCTGCCGGCCCGCAAGCCGGTCCCCATCGCGGCGGCCGCCGCCTGACATGACGAGGAGAATTCGATGATCGGCGTAACGGCGCGCGTGACGGTTCAGGAAGGCAAGGAAGAGGCGTTCGAGGCGTTCTGCAAGGACGTGGTCGAGGCCGTTCGCGCCAACGAGCCCGGCAATATCTTCTACAGCCTGTTCCGCACCGCGCGGAAAGGCGAGTACGTGTTCATCGAACGCTGGACGGACCAGGCCGCCATCGACGCCCACGGCAAGGCGCCGCACATGCAAGCCGCCCTGCCGCGCTTCGCCGAGTTCGTCGCCGGGCCGGTGCAGCTCGACCAGTATGACGAGATCACGCGTGGCTGAAGGGGCTCAGCGGGCGGTGACGTTCTCCAGCGGTGCCGTCAGGGTCCACACCACTCCCCGTATGTCGTAGTCCAGGTCGACCATCGCGCCGAGGGCGACCTGCGGATTGCGGCCGATCACGATAGAGCCGAACCCGTTGCGGACTGGCGGCGCGACCGGCGGCCCGCCGCTCTCGCTCCAGCGCAGGAAGAACGATCCGCCGTCGCCAAGGCCCCATTCAATGGCGATCGAGCCGGCTTCGTTGGCAAGCGAGCCGTATTTCGCCGCGTTGGTGGCGAGCTCGTGGATGGCCAGGCCGATTGCCTCGGCCGCGGGCGGCGCGAGCATCAGGTCGAGCGGGCCGTCCAGCCTGATCCGGCTGTCGATCAGGTCCTGGACGTAGAACAGCTGGGACCGAATCAACTCTCCGGCTGGAACGCCGATCCACCCGCGGCCGGTCAGCAATGTCAGGTTGGCGCCGATGGCCGACAGCCGGCTTTCGAAACCCTGGATGAAGTCCGGGTTGCCAGGGGTCAGGGTTCGGCGCACGAGCGCCTGGATCATCGTCAGCATGTTCTTCGAGCGATGATTGACCTCGCCCATCAGCATCTCGATCTGCCGCTCGTGCTCCCGCTGCAGCGTCACGTCGGTGTTGGTGCCGAACCACAGCTTTATATCGCCTTGGGCGTCCCTGATCGGCATCGCGCGGGACAGGAACCAGCGATAGGCGCCCTCCTTACCCAGCAGCGGAAACGTGTCCTCCCATGGCATGCCGCTGTCCCAGCTTTCCTGGATCCGCGCGACCACCCGGTCCAGATGCTCGGGGTGATGAACCTTGGTCCAGCCCCAGCCCTGCATGTCCTCGAGCGTCGTGCCGGTGTAGTCGAACCATCGCTGGTTGTACCAGAAGATCCAGCCGGTTCTGTCGGCCATCCAGGCCAATTGCGGAATGTTCTCGGCCAGCGCCCGGAAGCGGTCCTCGCTGTCGGCCAGCTGTTCCCGAACCGCCAGCTGCGCGCTGATGTCATGGGCGATCTTGGACGCGCCGACGATCTCGCCGCGCTGGTGGATGGGCGATACGGTCACGGCGATGGGCAGCAGCGCGCCGCTCTTGTGCTGGCGCACGGTCTCGAACTTCGGCACGAATTCCCCGGCCCTGATCCGCGCGAGGATCGCGTCTTCCTCACTTTGGCGATCAGCGGGGATCAGGCGCCGGATCGACTGTCCGACCATTTCCCGGGCGGACCATCCGAACAATCTCTCGGCGGCGTGGTTCCACGTCTGGATGACGCCGTCGGTGTCCTTGGAGATGATGGCGTCGAAGGAGCCATCGACGATCGCGGCATAGTATCCGCCGTCTGCGGTCATATCTGGCGACATCGTGAAAGCCCGGAATTCGTTCTCATGCCCACATGCATGATACCATTTCGGTGTGGTGTGACCACATTACTCTGTGTCTTGTATCAATATTGAGGCGGTTCTCGGTTTATATCGCGAAAAACGCCCATCGATATGATTTTATTCTCACAGATTGCGTTGACCAGTCTCGGTCAATCCGGTTTAAAGTCTGTGACTCCACCCGTCGTCCTCCGGATACAAGGGCAACAGCGCCAAATGACTATCCGCGAGTCACCCGGGTTACGCGCTTGGGCTCCCGTCCAGTCCGGCGCAGGACTTCATCCGTTGACGGCCCAGCGTCCGCATGCGACGAGCGCTCGAGGGCCATCCGAAAAATTCCTGTTCCGCCGCCCGTTCAAAAAACGTTACCATGGTCCGATATTGGTTGCGTGGATTATGGGATGCCGCAAGAAATTCAGCCTTGGGGAGATTGGACGCCGATACCGGTGCCGCCTGGGGGCGAGCCAACGTTTCCGCATACCTCCACTGGGTGAACGGTCTCCTCCGCTATAATGCCGACGGTACGACGAGCTGGGTAACAAAGTGGCCGGACCCCGACCACCCGGAGACCATTGGCAAGCTGTTCACCGATTTTCCTGTTACTCGCAGTGCCTAGCCGAAACTTCCGCGCGGCCAGGATGTTCGTTGTCGCGTTCAGGTAATGCGAGATAGCGCATTACCTTATTCTATCTTGAACGCATCAAACTCATCCCGATAGTCCGCGTGCCACCGAGATAGAGGCTTGCGATTGAAAACGATGTCATCGGCGGCCCACCGGATCCGCTTGCGGTCCAGGTCGCTCGACACATCGTTGTCGGGGCAGATGATGTAGAAGTCGCCGCGCCCCATGGCGTCCATGGCGTAGTCGATCACCTGATCGGCGGTCCAAGCACCTGGCGGCTTTTCCGCGCGGTTGCCCTGGGTGATGCCGGTGAAGGTGAACCCGGGCACCAGCAGATGGGCGCTCACCCGGCACCCGGGCGTGTTGCGCAGGTCGTGCTGCAGTCCTTCGGTCAGCACCTTGATGCCCGCCTTGGTGACGTTGTAG
>VFQP010005477.1_pt1 | contig 11062 bp, 11 predicted proteins | sample 3512351 | NCBI WGS metagenome assembly VFQP01 (sample SAMN10412372, study PRJNA504923) | tailings metagenome | isolation source: Relicate 1 Philex TSF1 revegetated site | place: Philippines: Tuba, Benguet | collected 2017-08-29
AATATTTTATTCATTTGTTTCTCAGAGACCTGAGCACCCTGCGCTGATGCCGGATGGAACGGATTACCGACCACGCGTTTGGCCGCACGAACCACTGAACGAGCGACGAATTCGTCGTAAATCGAATCAGCAACGAAAATACGCGAACCCGCAGCACACGCTTCACCGTCGTTCCAAAACAAACCGTTATGCACTGCCTCAACCGCAACGTCCAAATCAGCGTCTGTTCATACCATCATCATCATCGCGCACAACGGCGGATCAGCTCCCACGAATGCATCATAACATCAGACAACCCAGCCCGACAACCCGACAGCCCGCACATACCATCACACACGATAACCGGATTTTTACCACCGAGTTCGAGCGTTACGCGTTTCACCATTCGCGCACATTCCGCTGCAATCTGTTTACCGACTTCAACCGAACCGGTAAAACTCACTTTATCAATTAACGGATGAGCGACGAGCGGTACACCGGTCGTACGCCCATCACCATTCACGATATTGACGACACCGGGAGGGAAACCGGCCTGTTCGATAAAACTCGCTAATCGCAGTGCAGAGAGCGGGGTCTGTTCCGCCGTCTTCAGAACGACCGTATTACCTGCTGCGAGCGCCGGACCGATTTTCGCTGCCACTGCGATGAGCGGTAGAGTCCACGGCACGATCGCAGCGACTACTCCGACTGCCTCGTGATTCGTATAACAGAAAAACGGATGTCCGATCGGAATGGTTTGACCGGTCAGTTTGTCTGCCCAACCCGCCCAGTATTTCATCATAACAGCACATGCCGGTGCGTCCACAGACATGGCCTGAGACAGAGTTTTGCCGTTGTTCAAAGCTTCGAGTACAGCCAACTGCTCGCGATCTTTTTCTAATAATTCAGCCAATCGATACAAACACGCGCCGCGATCACGACCACTCATCTGACGGTTCCACGGACCGGTATAGAATGCATTGTGTGCTGCTTTCACCGCTGTGTCGACGTCCTCGGTCTGTGCTTCACTGACTTGAGCCAACACCTGTCGATTACCAGGATTGTACGTGGCAAACGTTTTGCCCGATTTCGATTCGACGAACTGATTATTAATAAAGTGCTGAGTTTTGCCGTTATTAGGGAAAGCCGGGAATTTCGCCTCCGTCGAGGGTTGACGTTTCACGTACGACGAATCAGTCGCTAATGATCGACGCATCAACACACGATTCGCGGATGGTAAAGCGATTCGCGATCGCACAGCGGTTCGGATCGAACGAAACATCTGACGAAACAGAGAGACACACGCATTTGGTATTAGTCCAATAACTCCCGAGTGGGTGTGCGGAGACGACAAACAGAGTGAACGAATACTGAAACGGGTTTTGCGATCGGTACAAACAGACAGACAGTGGATAACGGCAGACGGACGGACACAGAACGGAGCAGGAATCAATTAATGAGTGGTAGGGGAAATGCGTATTATCAGAAGAGAGCGTGAGAGAAAACAAAAAAGGAAAGAGAAGGGAGAGAAATGATCGATACAATTTAGGGTTAGTTGTGCTGCAGAGTGAAGGAAAAAAAAGACATGAAAAAATGCGACTGACTGATGTGAACGAACGACCGAGTGGGGACGAAAAATAATGAAATGCTGATTATTCTTATTATCGGGTGGAGTGGGTTTGGGTTTAGATGGCGTGAAATACAAACTTTTGAGACTGCACAGACATGAACCACATTTCAATCGATCAGCACAAGAACTACCCAGAACAGAGGCATTCACGTACTTGATCGGCTGATTCAAACACGCGGCCTTCAACCAATCCACCTGACGCGGCTGCTGCGGCTGCTGCACCGGTTCCTGTGCCCGGAGTGTACGCCGGAGGTGGTGCTGCCTGTACCGTACCGCCAAACGTGGGCGGTGGGGTGTACGGAACTGGCGAATCAGCGGCTCCGGCCGGATGCGGTGCGGGTGCAGCGGCGGCGGATGACGCAGCGCCCGAAGCGACCTGCTGCTGATGTGCGAGGAGTGCAGCCCGTTGTGCCTGCCACTGAGCGAAGTACGACTGCTGCTGCTGCTGTAAGAGATTGAGCTGCGCGGTATGCTCTGCCGTGAGGTGATTCAACTGATTTGCCTGTTGTGCCACGAGCTGATTCGCCTGAGCTGCAAACTGTGCCTGATACTGCTGCTCCTGAACACCAGTGATTGTACCCGCTGCCAAGTGCTGTGCCACAGCCTGCTGCTGCTGCTGTGTGGTAGTGCTAAGAGCGGTGGTCTGCTGTTTGTGTTGGGATGCGAGTGCCTCGCGCTGCTGCGACTGGTGTGATAACAACAATTCCTGCTGTGCATTCAGTGCTGCCAACACCTCATCTTGTGACATCGCCGCAGCGTTCGAAGGCGCGACTCCACCACTTCCACCTGCCGCGGCTGAAGCCGGTGTACCCTGATATGCCGGGGCCGGAGTGTTCACGTGCGGGGCTGACACCGAATACGCTGCACCGCGAGTCTGCGCCGACGCCGAGGCTGCTCGCTCTCGTTCTGCCGCCGCCGCAGCCGCCGCCGCCTGCTGTTGCTGCTGGTGTAACAACTGCTGTTGATGCTGGTGTTGTAAGAGTTGCTGCTGGCGCTGAGCCTCTGCATCGGACGCTGCCTTCGCCCGTGCTTCTGCGGCCTTCGCATCGGATTGTGCTCTCGCTCTGGCCGCTGCCTGTGCATCGGCCTTCGCTTTAGCCTCGGCGTTTTCGCGTTGGATCTGCGCTTCGATTCGTTTCTGTTCCTCGATTCGACGCTGGTGATCTGCCTGCTGTGCGTTATGCTGTGAAGGCGGTACGACGATCGGTCGATCATCCTCTGCCGGTGCACCACCCGCTCCGTTGTGATGCGTGTGACGACGGTGTTTATCGCGCCGGTCATCCAACTCCACCGCAGACTGCTGTCTCAGTGCTTCCTGTTTTAGCGGCCCGCGACACGAACCGGTTTTACAACACATAACAAACTCGTAATTTAATCCGATACACGATATCACTACACCCAACGCCAGAATCAGGGTAATAACGATCATCGTAAGAGTGAGTGAGATCGAGAACTTCACCGCCGTCAGATCGGACGGATTATAATAACACGTTTCAACAGATCCGAATCGGTGAGAGGCGAAATAATCCGTACACGCAATCGTTTGGCTGATTCACATCACATCACACGCAGCACATCAACAATCAGTATCATCTGGCATGTCGCTCACACATTGCTCGCCTGTGACTGAGATCGCTTTCTGTACGTACAATGCATCATTCATGTAAACACGTGCGGACAGACACGGTCCATTCCCACTCACAACCGGTGTGCTGAATGTAACACCGCAAGCGGTTGGAGCGACATCATCCAATCGAAAATTAACTGAAACACAATACCAGTCAAGTCAGATCCGATCAACGGAAGAAGCGGTGCCGCCGGGGCTGGGGCTGGGGCTGGTACGTACCGTTTGCCGCGCACCGGTAAGTCGATTTGCAATTGAGACTGTATCAGTGATGTATCAGCAGTGATCAAAAGCAACACATCAGATCACACGTGCAATACAGCAGCGAGTAACAGCAGCGAAGAAAGGGCTCATAACGTACGGATCGGTACAAACGGAGTCGCCGACCTCCGTCGTATTTCCGACGATATAACACGACGTCTGACGATAATCGCTGTACACTTTGTATTGCGGCCACGAAATAAGGAAAAACACACACAGCGCAGTCGCTGCAAACACGATAAATGAAGCGATCCAACGCCGGTAGTAATACGAAGTGACCATCTGAGTGACAGTCACTGATCATCACAACAACCCAACACAACACACAACACCAGCAACCGATCAGTTTTACCCCAAACCACAGCGAGCACCAAAGCACGTACATTCACTCATATGCCGACTCAATTCACGCACTATCAAATAAACACGAGCGAGATCAGACGAGATTAGACACCGGACGACAACACACAACGCACAGCACATCAACGTGTAGTGTGTCGTGACGCACTGAGTTTCGGTTTTCGTAATTTGACCTGTTTCTTTTCGGCCTCGCTTCGGGTGGTCGTACGCGGCTTGTGGTGGTCACCCGCTGCCTCAGCGCCGCCACTACCGTGACCACTCGATTTCTGATCGGCCATTCTGTCGCTGCGTCCTATTTAAATACCACAACCGCACACTACAATTAGCGCAAACAAACAATTTGTTCCTCCAAAACAACGTCACTCGATTCGTACTAACGAAAACAATGCAAGTGCTAGACTCTTCTTTGAATTTGATGAATGACGTGTACTCGCGCCTCTTGTTTTGCTCGCTGCAGAAAGAAGCCCGCTGCGATGAAGGTGATGATCGATGAGTTGGAGGTGCTGTGGCCCTATCCATACATTTATCCGGAACAGGTACGTACGCGCATAAAATTCCCGGCATTCGATTTGTTCGGCCCAATCACTGATTGTGTTGGCGGATCGCATGCAGTATGTGTATATGTCTCGAATCAAACAAACGCTGGACGCATCACCCGGCGGTCAGTGTGTGCTGGAAATGCCCACCGGAACGGGTAAAACCGTCAGTCTTTTATCGATTATTACGTCTTACAAATATGCACATCCGGAGGTATGCGACTGCCCGACTGCCCGACTGCCCGACTGCCCGACTGCCCGACTGCCACAGTGCTGTGCGGTGATGATTCGATTGAGTCTGATATTCTCGAATTGTGGTGTGTTGTGCTGTTGGTTGGTTGCAGGTCGGTAAATTGGTTTATTGTACGCGTACGGTGCAAGAAATGGATAAAGTGGTGGAGGAGCTGCGTCGTGTGATCGCGTTTCGAATGAAAGTATTAGCGGAAGAGGCAGAGCAGCGCGCGGCGGCAGCCAATGCAGCAGCGAAGGCGGGACGTCCACACATCGCCACAACCGATATTTCAAACATTCATAAAATGGACGAATCATCCAATGCAGCAGCCGCAGCCGCAGCCACTGGCGCTGGTGCTGCCGGATCGACCATCGGAATGTCACCGCTCCATCACCCTGCGGTGATGCTCGCAGCGGCGCACGCGGCCAAAACGAAAGAGCGGGTCGATCGGATGCGCAGCAAAAAGTTTGGAGCGAATAATAAATCGGCGGCAGACGAAAAGAAGAAAACCGGTCCGTCTGGTGGTGAGGATTTCGATATTAAAGGGATTAACCCCACCCAACGCAAATCGAATGGAAATGGCAGTGGCAGTGGCGGCGGTCACCACCACAATTCAACTCCGGCGGTCGTGGAATCAGCGGATGCGCCGCGACCGGCGGGTCAGATACTGGGCGTGTGTTTGAGTTCGCGTCGTAATTTGTGTGTTCATTCCGTCGTCAGTAAATTGGACAATCGAACAAAAGTGGATGCGCTCTGCCGTAATTTGACCGCTGCGACATACGCGAAACAGCTCGCACAAAACGAGAAACGATCCAAAAAGCACAGGCGCGGCGCTGATTCATCCGCTGACACTGCAATGAGTGATGCAGACACCAAATCAGACGATGACGAACCCACATCCGCACATACTTCCACCGCTGCTGGTGCGGCCGCGGGATTTGCAAACGGCGAAACGTGTCAGTACTTCGAGGGATATCAGCGCGATGGATCGTCCGCCACTCTGAGTGGTGTGTACTCATTGGATGATCTGAAGGAATACGGTCTCGGCAAAGGGTGGTGTCCGTACTTCTTTGCTCGACACCTGATCATGCTCGCTGATGTGGTGGTGTTCAATTATCAGTATATGCTGGATCCAAAGATCGCTGGGATGGTATCAAAAGACATCGAACCTGAAGCGATTATCGTATTCGATGAAGCACATAATATCGATAATATCTGTATCGAAGCACTGTCTGTGACTGTCAATAAAACAACCGTTACAGCTGCAGCAGCAAACATCAAAAAACTCGATTCAGCGATCAAACATATGGAACTACACAACAGCGCACGACTCGAGCAGGAATATCAGAGTTTGATTCGCGGGTTGGCTGCAAGTGGTACGATGAACGCTGAAGCGACGGAAGCGATTTTAGCGTCACCGCTTCTCCCGCCTGAAATGATGAATGAAAGTATGCCGGGAAACATTCGAAAGGCAAAACATTTCATCATGTTTTTGAAAACAATCATCGAAGTACGACGACTGATCGCTTGCTGCGCGCTCGCGGTCGGTTGTGGTGGTGACTCATTCGCTTTTGGTGCTGCTGATTTCTGTGTGTGCAGTATATGAAAACTCGATTGAAGGGAATAAATGTGACGCAGGAGCAACCGCAAACGTTTATGGCGCATTTACAACAGGAAACGAAAATGCAAGAGACACGAGCGTGTCGCTTCGCGTATGACCGATTGAGCTCTCTTTTAAAGACGCTGAATGTGACAGATTTGGACGAGTTTACACCGCTTGGTCTGGTCACTAATTTCACGACGCTCGTATCAACATACGCTGAAGGTTTCAGTGTGTACGTCATATCATGCAGTGGTCAAGTTTTGTTTCATTGCCTCACCCTGCTCTTGGTCTTGTGTGGGTTATGTTATGCTGTGATGTGATGTGTGTGATGTGGCCTGACTGCAGGATTATGGAACCGTACGACGATCGTACACCCAACGCTCCCGATCCGCGCATGCTATTGACCTGTCTCGATGCATCACTCGCAATCAAACCGGTTTTCGATAAATTCCGATCGGTTGTGATTACATCCGGTACTCTGAGTCCGATGGATTTCTATCCGAAGATGCTTCGATTTCAGCCCAAAATCGTCGAATCACTTCCGATGTCACTCACTCGTAACTGTATCTGTCCACTGATTGTATCAAAGGGAGACGATCAACTCGCCGTCACCTCAAAATACGACACTCGGTCTGATTTGAGCGTTGTATCGAATTATGGTAAGCTGCTGGTGAGTCTATCACAGATCACGCCGGATGGAATCGTCGTGTTTTTCCCGTCGTATCGATTTATGGAGGATATAATGGCTCTTTGGAACAAAAACGGCGTACTGCAATCCATCCTATCACATAAATTGATATTTATTGAAACAAAAGATATCGTCGAAACGACGCTCGCTCTCGACAGTTATAAGAAAGCGTGTGACAAAGGACGGGGTGCGATCTTTTTCTCTGTCGCTCGTGGTAAAGTGGCAGAGGGAATTGACTTTGACAGACACTACGGTCGATTGGTCGTTCTGATGGGAATTCCATTTCAGTATACGCTATCGCGTGTACTGCGAGCTCGTTTGACGTTCCTTCGCGATACGTTCAACATACCGGAAGCCGATTTTCTGACGTTCGATGCATTGCGTCAGGCATCGCAGTGTGTGGGTCGCGTCATCCGTTCGAAGACTGATTACGGAATTATGATCTTCGCCGATGCACGTTATTCGCGATCTGATAAACGATCGAAACTTCCGCGCTGGATCACACAATATTTAGAGCACGCGCATATCAATCTCAGTACAGATCGAGCAGTCACGATCGCTCGAGATTTCTTAAAGAAAATGGCTCAACCCCGATCCAAAGTACGTTCGGTGTTTTGGTTTTGGGTTTGGTGGTGTGCCGTGACTGTGATAGTGACTGACCATCCATCATGTGCTGATGTGTTGCTGGGTGTTTTACAGACGGATGAACTCGGTGTTACTATGTTGGATGAGAAAGCGCTCGCGAAACGATTTGGACCGGAAACCCTCGCGCCGACTGCAATCGGTACAGCCGCCGCCGGCGCAACGCACGCGCCGATGCAAATCACAACCACAGCGGGTAGCGGTGGCAGTGGCAGTGGAGGCGGTGGATTTGCTACAATCGCAGATACCGGCGCTCGCGGTCCATCCGCTAATCTGATTGTCACTCCAGCGCCGGCACTTTCCTCCTCTGCCGCGGCCGCTGCACCTCTGATCAAACCGTCCGGTGCTCCTGCACCTGCACAGTCCGGCGTTGCCCGATCTAAACCCACTTCTGCAAACGCGATGGTGCTCGACGGTTAACGTTATTTATGTCCACTGTTTGAACATTTTTCATTTTTGTCTGTCGTCTGTGGAGGTTGAAATTCTTTTGATTCTCGGTTTCGGTTGCGCGCAAGTGGATATTTAAAAAGAGAAAATGAATTTAGGATCAAAATAGTACGAATCTGATGTGCAGACAGCGTCAAACTATCGCTTGGTCGATAAGTCGATGAGAGGCATAGCGGTTGTGAATCGAGTTTGGACGATAACCGTCGGAGCAGCGGTTGGTCCAACGGCGGGTGATTCGGGTATGCCCAATTCCAGATCGCGTGCGGCCTGGCGTAGGATGCTGCTACCCGGCATATTATGATTCGGGTGAGTGGAAACGGGCGGACTGTTTGCAGCGCTGTTCGGACCGCTCGGGAGTGCAGAATTACTAGAGTTTGGCGCAGAGTTTGCATCACCGCCAGTAAATGATTGGAGTGGTTCGAGCGTCGGACAGTTTGGATCGTCCATTACCATTTCGTGTCGCTCCACGATCACAGTCGTTACAGCCGCCGCTGATACCACACCGCTTCCCGGCGCGCTAACACCAACCTCAGGCGATGCTGCATTGTTTGATGGCGGGGCAGAAATCGGTTCACCGCTTCCACCACCACCAGCGGTTGTCGAAACGTTTGAACCATTCGCACCACCACTACCACTACCACTACCGCCACTGCCAGAATCTGTCGTGTTTGGCTGTCCCGATTTATCCGCCGCTGCAAAATCGAGTCCGAGCAGTCGGTGGTGCTGATCGTTCTGTGTATCGCGTTCGTACTGATCCTCCAGCGCTGCTAATGCGGGCGGTAACGAATCGGGATAGTAGTGATCGAGACCGATCCACGTAAGTATCACCACATACCAAGCAACTGCGACACAACACAACCACACACATCCCGCATTCACCGATCCGGTCAGATCATACCGCGGGATGGGATGACCGCTCAATCGCTCATACCAATAATATCGACCGTATAGTGCTTACGAGCGGAAATCACGAACAGACCGAATACCACGAGTAAACCATACATCATACGACGAAGATTCTGGTGCGCTGAGTACTTGTGAAACACCAACACACAGAGAGTGACAAATATCGTGTGCGATGAAAACACCAAATCACCACATCCTTTGAACGGATCGGGGCGGGATATAATCTCTTCGCTCGTTAGCGGCGGGTTGTAATCCGGACTACAACGAATGAGATGAGATGATATTAAGTGAGATCGGCATTAGGAGGCAGTGTGAGTGTCCATACCTGTTGGGTCTGCAGTGATAGTTTGGACCGGGAAGAGACGTCACCAAAAAACTCAGAATTCTCAGTGCCTGTGCGATAACCAGTACTGTCGTATATCGTATCACCATCATACATGTGTAGAAGCCGCGTCGCGGATAACAGAGCGGTCCGCCAAATGCAAACACACCGGTTCCGATCGCTAAAGCGAAAAACAGAATTTCACTCAATATTTGATTGGACGGTGAAAGTGGTGGCAGCACGGAATATCCGACATCCGTCAAAGTCTCACGCGGTGTGTGCAAGTAATAACTATCACCAATCATCAAATGCGTGACACGTCATAAGACATGATCAGATCAGATCAGAGCAGGTGGTATTGGTATTCCCGAGATCGAAGCAGATCAGAAGCAGTCGTGTCGCGGGTCGGTTTGACGTACGCGATGTTCGTCGCTACTTTATGCATCCACTGAAATATACCAATCGCAATCGCCGCCACAACACGCGTTGGAGTTATAAACGTCTTTTCGCGTGCAAAATAGTGCTCCCACCGCGGTGTGGGCAACCAGCGACGATCGAAGTTCACTACCAACCAACGACAAACCGAAACCAATCAGTCGCGGCGAACACAGGAAAGTCAACACAAACAGAAGCCAGAAGCCAGTGCATACCAAAGCAGTGGTGAATCCGCTGCCATAACGACGCCATTATTATGCAGCACACCCCTACCTACGCCCACACAGAACAACTGCCTGTTCATCAAAACGTCATCGCTTTCGTCGATGACGACGAATTTCACAAAATTTTCATCCCGCTGATTCATGAGTGTATTCGCAGAATGACGATCTTCGTCGTTCGTTTCGGTCTTCGTAGGTGGAAAGGCCTAATCGCGGGCAGCGTCAAGCATGCAACCGACTCAAAGGACGGATGGTACGAGAGGCAAAATACCAGCCTCACAGCGTATTGTGTCTGATGCAGTGGTGGCGGCAAATAATAAATCTGCCCACACGAAACGAGCACCGCCTCCGACCACCTCCGATGCTGCATCCGGATCGAGCGGTACAGCGGGTGCGACCGGCGCTGCGGGCGTCAAAGTAACAGGCAGGGGTGGTGGTGGTGGTGGTGACAGTGAGGTGGCATCATTTCAAGTGGTGGTGTACGACGGAGCATCTCATTTGTTCAGTCGCCGAAATGAGCGCTGGCCGTTAGTGTCCGGTTCGCGTGCGACACTGCGAGATGTGTGGAATGCGGTTTATCGCAATCACTTGGAATCAGGAGAGGCGGAGGCTCAAACCAATCCAAACCAGCGATATAAAATTGATTCGATCGACGTTAAAGCAAACGAGAAAGCAATCGATTGGGAGCACTGCGATTCGTCTGATCTGGCGAATGACGTGTTCGCTCGTTTCACGTACCTCAAATTCTCTGTGACTGAATTGGATGACACGACCGTAAGCAGTGGATATAATTCTATCGGCGGAGATGCACCGATCGACATTGACGGTGGTGGACCGTCCGATCCGAACTCTAACGGTGGTGGACGTTCGATGTATCGACAGAGACGATCGGGCCGGTCGGGTCGATCCGATGAGAGTGAGGATTTGCTCTTGGAAGAAATCAGTCCCGTCCTCTCACCCGATTCGTTCACTCCTAATAATCGATACCGATACGCGTTGCTATTTTGTTTGATATTTTGCGTCGTTATGTACTCTGCGTACTGCCTTCGAAGTACGTCGTACCACGCGTTTGAATGTTTGTTTGCAACCTCTGATCTGTCTCCGGCCCTGGCGCTGCGCTGGGTGTGCGTGTGTGTGTGTGTGTGTGTGTGTGTGTGTGTGTGTGTGTGTGTGTGT
>VFQP010005479.1_pt1 | contig 11046 bp, 8 predicted proteins | sample 3512351 | NCBI WGS metagenome assembly VFQP01 (sample SAMN10412372, study PRJNA504923) | tailings metagenome | isolation source: Relicate 1 Philex TSF1 revegetated site | place: Philippines: Tuba, Benguet | collected 2017-08-29
CGAGTCGCACGCACACTCCTCAGCGCGCAGCCCTCCCCTTCCTCTCCAGCTTTCGATCGTCGCGCGGGGCCACCTCGCGCCGGGGACGAGACTTTCGTGATGAGCGCGGGCGCGCGCCACCGACGAATTGCGCGCGAGGCGTGACGCCTTAATCAACGACAAGTTGGAGCCTCTCCCGTTGCTTCAGGTGCGCCTCAGAGGCTCCTGCTCGCTTGTGCCCGCGTGATGTGGCCGTGGATGCCGCGTACCAGCGATGCAGCTCGCTCAACACGCCGTGGCAGTCCCTGACTGGGCGCAGAGCACAAGAGCAGCACCATGGTGCGCAAGTCGGTGCGGACGCACGCGGCAATAGAGGCGGCGTTCCGGGCGTGCGAGGAGCGCGACCAGCGCATGCGCGGCTTCTTCCAGCCCATGACGGAGCAGGAGCGCGAGGCAGCCAAGCAGGGCGCGGCCAACTGGCTGATCCGCACCAAGCACCGCCACGCCGACGTGCTGGACTGGCAGGACGACATCAGCAGCATCGTCACGGTGGACGCGCCGCCCGGCGAGCGGCACCTCAAGGCCCTGGCGCTGAGGGTGCCTGCCAGCAAGCCCGCGCTCCACCGCGCGGGGAAAGGCCCGCGCGTCCGCCCGCAGTCTGGCACAGTCGAGGCGGGGGTGCGCGGCGGGGGCGCCTCGCCCACGCGGTCCAGCGCCGCCACCGCGGCGGCGGCGGCGCGCCCGGCCTCCGCCCCGCAAGCGCGGAGCGGCGCCGCCGTGGCGCCCCACCATGGGGAGCGAGGCGCCAACGACGCGGCGCTGGCCACGGCGGTGCACCTGGCTCAGGAGCACGCCTCGCGGGCCGCGCTGCTGCTCTCGGCACGGCCCCCGCTGTCCCAGCCCCCCGCCTCGCGCCTGCTTCAGGCGCAGACGGCGGCCGTGGACCTGCACGCCGTGGACGCCCAGGCGGTGGCGGCCTCGGCCGTGCCGCCGCTGGCCGTACGCAGCAAGTCGCACAACGCGCGCCACCAGCAGCAGCAGGAGCAGGAGACCCCGCTAGGCAGGCAGCCTGCTCCTGCCGAGCGCTCGGCGGCGGGGGCGCCGTCCGCATCCTGGTCAGGCACCGCCGTCCACCCGCAGGGCCACCCTGGGCGCGCGGCGTCCTCGTCCGCGTCAGGCGCCCCGCAGCAGCAGCAGGCGCTGGTGCGCTTCAACACGGCGGGCAGCGCAGACGCGCTGCCGGGCGGCGCCGGCGCCGGTGCCGCCAATTTGACGGCCGCCCAAGCGGTCATGAGCATGGCGCCCCAGCCCTCCACGCACCCCTACCAGGAGGCGGGCCACGCCGTGCTGAGCCCCGACGCCGAGGACCGGCTGCTGCTGGCCGTGGCGCAGGCCCTGGTGGTGGCGTCGGCAGCGGCGGCTCCTCCTAGCCACACAGGTCGCCTGGACGACGGGCAGGGAGCGGACGGCCCGCCGCCGCCGCAGGAGGGAGAGCGGCAGCTCCTGACGCCAGACACGCGGCTCAAGTACCTGGGCCACACGCGCCCCTACAGCAGGTCCTCGTCCCCCCGCAGCAGGCCGCACAGCGCCTCCGCCTCTGCTGCCGCGAGGGGGGCAGGGCTGGCCCCAGGAGGAGCGGCAGGCCCCAGGAGGCCGGCCAGCGCCACCGCCGCCGCCGCCGCCACGAGGGGCCGCTCCCCTGCGAGCCTCAGGCCAGAGGTGGAACGCGCCCAGCTGGCCTCTCCTGCGCCCACTGCTCCGGCGGGAAGGGGCAGCAGGAGCAGGGCCGCTCGCAGCAGCGCCAGCAACAGCCGAGAGCCCTCTCCTGTCAGCGCCGGGGGCGGCGCGTCTGTCGTCGCCCAGAGCCCCAGCCGGCAAGGGACGGTGCTGGCCTCTGTGGGCACGGCATCGCCCGGGGTGCTGGCGGGCACGACGGGCGCGGCCCTGGCGCGCCAGCGGCCCTGGTCGGCTTCTGACGCCGCGCACCACGCCGCGCAGCAGCAGCAGCAGCAGCAGCTCCCGCCCGGCGACACGTGGGAGGGGCGCGGGGACGGCGCACGCCGCGTGAGCGTGGGGCACGCCACCCAGCCCGGAGGAGGGTCCCGTGCTGGCCCACCTCAGCACGCCACGGCGGGCAGCGCTGCCCGCGCAGCGTCTCCTGGTTTGGAGGCGCGGGGCCGGCCCCAGTCTGCACTCCCCGCTTTGGCAACCGGCAGAGGGGTGGCGCTGCAAGGCGGCCCTCCTCGCCCTCCTCTGGCACCTACCTCTGGCGCCGGGCACGCCAGGCCCTGGTCCGCCGGGCCGGTGCCGCGCTCCTCCGCGGCGTCACGCAGTGATCCTGCGGCAAATAGCGAGTCAGCAGGAGCAGGGGAGCCAGGCGAGCACTTGCAGCTGGAGCACAGCCAGCAGCAGGTCCTGCTGCAGCAGGCGCAGGCGGCCGGGGTGGCGTACCAGCACGTGGTGGGCCGGCGCGCCCCCCAGGCGCACCTGGCCGTGGTGACGCCCAAGGGCCAGAGGGAGCTGAGGCGCCGCGCGTCCTGGGCTGCCAGCGCACCCCTGCGGCCGCACAGCGCGCCCCACGCCCGCCCGCAGGCGCCTGGCGACCTGCTAGGAGCACCACCTGCTGCGCCCTTGGTCTCCTCGCTGCCTCCTCCGGCGCAGGCGCCACCGAGCGCCGCTGTACGCGACCCAGAAGCCGCCCGGCGCCTGCCTCCGCGGCCCATGTCCGCCCAGCACCACCACAGCAGCAGCAGCGCAGGCACCGCATCGTCGCCGTCGGCGCCCAGCGCCACCGCGGCAGCGGCGGCCGAGGCGGCGGCGGCGCGCTTGGCTGCTGAGCAGGCGCGGCGCGACCTGGGCATAATTGAGGACAACGAGGAGGAGGAGGAGGAGGAGGAGGAGGAGGAGGAGGAGGAGGAGGCAGGGTTGGAGGAGGACGCTGAGGGAGGAGAGGAGTTTGGCGGCGGCCGCACGCCTTCAGTGGCGAGCAGGAAGCCAGCGGGCAGCACGCGCAGCAGCTGGAAGAGCCGGCGCAGCGTGCACCTCGCCGCCGCGACGGCGGGGCTCTTGCACGGCGGCGACGGCGAGGAGGAGGACGGCGGCAGCGCGTCCGGGGCGTACCCGGCCACCCTGGCGGTGACGCCCACCCAGAGGGAGCGGGCGGGCGCGCTGGACGCGGCGCGGCGCGGGGCCTGGCAGTCGGTGGCCGCCCTCACCAGCAGCATGGGCAGCAACGATGACAGCCTGCTGCCGGAGCCGCTCTCCTTCCTGGCGCAGCAGCAGCAGCGTGACGACGAGTCAGCGCCCAGGGGCTGGCCAGCAGGTCCCAGCTGGGGGCTGGAGCCTGCAGCGCTGGGCGGGGGCATCCTGGGTGCGGTCGCACGTGAGCAGGCGTCCCGGCGCGCAGCTGCAGGCGCCTCCTCGGAGGGCGCGGCTCCTCCTCCTGCCGCAGGCCGCACGCCCGCCCGCTCCTCCAGAGGTCTCGCGCAGACCGGCAAGTTTGCGCGCCACGACCTGCTGCCTCTCGGTGGCGGCGCTGGCAGCGCCAGCAACGGCCTGGGCGTGCTGGTGCGCGGCGGCGGCGACGACCACGCTGTGGGCCTGCACCACCACCCGCACGGGGCAGGCGGCGAGGCGGACGAGGACGACGACGGCAGCGCGGCTCACCACAGCAGCGTGGCCGCCTGGCTGGCCTCTGCACGGCGCGCCGGGGGCGTGGCGGGTACGGCTGGCGCGGACGACGGCGAGGAAGACGCCGACGCGACCGCTGGGCCAGCACCGGCGGCAGCAGCCCCCGCGGGGCGGCGCGTCACGCTGCGCGCCGAGAGCCCCCGTGGTGGCGCCCCTGCGCGCCGCCACCACGGCCGCGCCGAGGGGCTGCGCGCCGAGGCGTCCATCCCCGCCACAGAGCAGCCTCCGGACCCGGCCGACTCCCCAGAGCTCTACCAGCTCACGGCGCAGGTGCAGCTGTCGGGGCTGGGGGGCGCGGTGGGCCTGGGCAGCACGGGCGTGGGCGCGCTGCGGGCCGGCACCAGCCTGGCGGGCTGGCGCTTCAACGTGTACGTGACGGACTGCGGGCCAGGCGCAGCGGTGAATGGCGGGGGCAAGTTGAAGCAGCAGCCGGCGCTGCGGCACTGCGTGGCGCGCTCCACCACGGCCGACTCGCGGCAGCGCCTGCTGGTGCCGGCGCGCGGCACGGCGCCCGCGCACCGCGAGGGCAACGCCGCCTTTGCGGCCTTTGCGCCGTCGGGCGTCAGCGCCACGCTCAGCCTGGCGGACGGCATGCTGCCCTGGGTCAAGCAGCCGCGCGACCTCTACAGGCACTGGGTCCGCCTCGAAGGTGAGCACCCGAAAGTCCTTGGTTGGGCGGGCACGCTTGTGCGGGCGACCGGGGCCAGAGAAAGGGCTCACCAGTTGTCGTGCACGCGCCGCGCGTGCGCAGCGTACGCCATCATGCCCGTGGCGGCCAAGGTGCTGGACGCCTTTGCGTTCATGTGCGCGCCGACGGACGACGTGCCGCGGGACACGCCGGACGTGAGCACCTTGCGCGTCGTGGACTACAGCAGCAGCAGCAGCAGCAGCAGCAGCAGCAGCAGCGACAGACGGAGGAACGCGCAAGTAGGGTAGCAACTGACTTTTTTTACCTCTGGCGCGCGGTTCAACAACATCCTGCGTCTCCTTGCACGTGCGTTTGGTTCGTTCGTGTGGGCAGGCATACGCCAAAGTCTGCAGTTGAGAGCGCGGTGATGAAACAGATCTGGCAAGACGACTCCCTGCGTGGAAGAGCTACCCGAAGAACGAGGCAAACAGGGAAGCCGCCGTTGCCTGGGGCGCGGACGAGGAGGAAGCGCCCTGCACGCCGCTGCCGCCGCCGCTGCTGCGCCTGCGCTCCTCGTCCGCCTGGGCCGCCAGCTCCGCGTCCGTGAGGCGCGTGATGGTCTTGATGCGCCCGTGCAGGAACTGCAGGATGGTGTGGAAGGCGTCGTTGGCAAAGGGGAAGCGCTGCAGGGGCGCCAGCGGGTGGAAGGCGTAGCCGCGCGCGTCGCGCTGGTTGTGGTTGTAAAAGCTGCGCAGCTCCTTGCGGTGCCAGGGGCCCGTGGCGTACGCAAACCTGGGCGGCAGCAGAGCATGGTGAACGCGGGGGGTGACCGGGGGTTGAAGCAAGCGCTGGCAGCAGCTCTTGCGAGGGGAAGGAAGACCTCCAGGAAGAGCGTGCCCACGGGGTGGCACCAAGCTTGACCCACTCACCGGTGCCAGACCTTGTGCAGCGCGCGCTGCATGCTGGCCACCTGCTCGTCGGTGAAGGACTTGAGGATCTCGGGCACGCGCGTCATGTTGGCCTCGGCGATGCGCACGGAAAACTGCTCCCAGTCCAGCACGCCGTGCAGGGGCGGCTCCACGCGGTCCTGGATGACGACGGGAATGCACCCTGCTTGAAAGGCGCGCGTGCAAGGAAACGAGGAGGCGGGCAAGTCAGGCGCACGCAGGGTCAGGGACGCGCCGGGAGAGAGGGGCGGCGGCGCCCCTGTGCGCCCGCCGCACAGCCGTGCGGCACCCTCACCGTGCAGCACGGCGTCCTCGGCGCGGCCGGACCAGCCGTCACCCGGCAGGACGAAGCAGAACTTGCTGCGCGCCAGGGAGGCGCTGTACTCGTCGTGGATTTGCCCCTTGTCGCCGATCAGGATGCGGTGCTCGTCCCACCACCGATCCTCGTGCGCCAGCCTGTGCGCAGGGTTCCAAGCCCAAGCACCTCGCCCCTCTGCGGCCCTGAAAGAAACAGCCACACACGGTGGGGCGCGGTGCGAGGCGGCGCACCTGAGCAGCGTCTGGCGGATGCCTCGCGAGTACCACCACAGGCGGTGCAAGCCCACGTCCCCCCTGCGCAACAGTAGGAACAGTGCACGCCCAGCACGCGTCGTGGAAGGTGCAGGTTGCGCGCACCACAGCGCTGCAGCGCACGCGCCGAGTGCCGCTTCACGCAGCCTCTCACTTGAAGTAGGCGAGGATGTCGCGCGCCAGGGGCTTGGAGCCCAGCAGGGGCGAGCTGGCAAAGTGCTGAGGCGCCTTGAAGCTCGGGATCACCAGGTCCTTGCCTGCGCGTGCTCGTGCGCCCACGACACAGCACCCTCCTGATGTCTGTGTGGCAGGGCAGCGCTAAAGCCTTGTGGGCGCCTGGTGGACGTCTGTGCACGCCTGGCTGGCCAGGGCACGTTGAGACCCAGTGCCCTGCCCGCCGCCCCTCCTGACCTGGTGTGTAGCAGGGGTGCCCGCGCCAGAGGTCACGCCAGTCCTGCGCGAACTCTGGCTTGTGCTGCCACCCGTCCTTGATTGGCTCGGTGTAGTTGTCCTGCTGGTCACACCGACGAGGTAGAGGAGGTTGCGGATGAGCGCCAGCATCCATTCGCTGCACCCCTACCCTAGCCTTAACCCTGCACTACTCGCCTGCTGGTACGCCGTCCCCGACGCATGGTGGAGGTCTGCGGCGCACGCATGCACCTCCCTTGCGGATGAGCTGTTTGTCACAGGAAATGTCACGCAGCCCGCACGCGCGCCGTCCACCACAAAAGCGTCGCTCACCTGTCCTGCCCCAGTGCGTCAGGAAGATGGCCGTGTCGTACACCTCGCGGGGCATGTAGCTGCGCGCGCACATGGACACACGCCATCGGCACGGGTACGTGGTTCAGCGTGGCAAGGCGCACACCAACATGCAGCCCGCCCGCCCGGGCCGTGGCCCCCGCGGACCGCGCGCACCATGCGCCCTCGTCGTGCGCCGTGAGGAACACGTGGTCGTGGCCTTTGGACCGGTTCCAAAAGGGGTAGGCCTGCTCCAGCCACCGTTTGGCCTTGAGGAACATGTAGGCCGCCTGCACGGGCCGGCTGCTGGCGGTTGGGACGTGCCACCTGTGCGCCCGACGACGGGTGATGCACGCTGGCCAGCGGTGAGAACTGAGCCTTTCCGTTCGCAGCACGCCGCACGCCCGGCGCATGCGGGTGCACCAGGGCGCTCACCAGGGGCCGTCGGCCCAGCCCAGGATGGGCCAGGCGTAGCAGGACGCGTAGTAGAGGGGGACGTAGAAAAAGTCGGCCTCGTCCGGGTCCAGCGTCCTGTGCGTGTGTGTGCGCATCTTGCATCGACGGTACGTGCCACCGCCCGCGTCATGCAGCAAGGATCAGCAGCGAGGCAGACAGGCGCCACCCCAGGCCAGAGGAAGCGTCACCTGACCTGTGGCTCGACTGAAGCAGCATCTCGTGAATGTACGTCTCCACCTGCAGTGGGCGCAGTGCGTGGTGAGCGCTCGCTGCGTGTCAGGAGGCGAGCACGCCCAACTCAGCCGTGCAGGAGAGGGCCACCGACCTGGTAGACGCCCGCTTGCAGCTGGGGCACGCTGCGCAGAGCACGCATCAGGACGGGCAAGCCATCTCACCAAGGCGGGCAGGGCGAGCGGAACACGCACAGTGAGAGCTGAGCCACCTCAAGATCTCACTTGTTGGACGAGAAGCGCCGCCAGTTGCAGACGCCGGGGTTGTTCTTCTGCTGCACCAGCTTGGTGTTGAACTCGGCGGGCAGGTCGTACACGTAGATGAAGGGGCGCTTGCGGTGCGGGGCGCTGGCGGACGCCGTTTGGGCGCCGTCCTTGCCGCTGTGGGCGGCGGTGGCGTCCTGCTGGTGCAGCGGCGGCGGCTTGGAGTGGGCAGGCTCGCGCCACACGCCGGCCATGTCCTTGGCGCGCTGAGGGTCGGCTGCGCTCGTGCGCGCACAGCACCACGGCACTGTGGCGCGCTGTGGCGCCGTGCCGCGGAAAAGCAAGGGCGCTCCGGGGGGAGAGCCGTGGCTGGCGCCGCAAGCGGCAAGGCGTGCGCACGATGATCAACAGCGCCACCAGCAACCCCAGCCCAGCATGACTCACGCGCCGTGTAGGTGGCGCCGTGCTTGAGCCGGTCGCACGCGGTCCCGTACCTGTGCAAGCGCACAACGTGAGCCGGCGTTCGTCTCAAGGTGCAGCCCCGAGGGGGCCGACCCAGACTTCCTCCAAGGTGCAGCCAAACGCGTGTGTGCTCACCAGCCGTCGTCGCACTTGCAGAAGCCCAGGTGGCACTTGCCCCGCAGGTTGCACTGCGCGCAGCATCGGATGGCCGCAAACCGTTGCCCTGGAACGAGGCGGGGCTGGCACGTCACGTACGCCCTGACGCCGGCGTATACGCTCCACCACGCTGAGCGCACCTGGTTGGGGCACCAGGCCTCTGAGATGATGCTGCACTCGGGCCCGTGCTGGTTCTCCAAGGCACACGGGCAGCTGCACGCACCCCGGTGCAGGACCAGTCCAGCAGCACCTCACTCATCGAGCGTCCCGCACAGAGAGCCTGCTGGGCTCGCAGCCAAAGGGTCGCAGCGCGCCCTCACTCACTCACTTGCGTGCGGCGGCGGGGTTGTTGCACCAGCCGTTGGGCCCGTACTGCGTGCACAGCAGTACATGGCGAGGGCGCAAACCCCCCATGCAGGTGAGCAGCATGGGGAGGAGCCTGCGCGACACAAGCGAGAGGCATGAGGCCATGATGGGGCAGCGGTGCGGGCGAGCAGGGAGGCCGCACCAGCTCCTCCCAGCTCGACCCGCCGATGTTGATGGTGCGGCCCCTCTCGTCCTGCAGGCGCGAGGCGCACGTGAGCGCGTGCACGTGGTGGCGTCCAGAATGCGCATGTGCGGCCCTGCAGCGCGCAGCAGCAGCGGCGCGCTCTCCCGACGCGCCTCACCGTGCGTGGCTGGCAGGGCACGACCATGGTGAGGCCCTCCTTGAGGGGCGGCGTGCCCCAGGGGCTGCCCTCGGGCGCGGGGATGCGCGCGTGCTTGGACCCGTAGCCGCAGTAGCACAACCCGATGCGGTCGTCGCACACCCCTGCACAGTGCCACCCACTGGCACGCGAGGAGGTGGATGTGGTGGTGGTGTTGGCCGTGTGAGCGATTGCCAGCCACCCGCCATTGCCTTGAACCCACCGGCGCAGCGTGAGGCCGTCCAGCCGCCCACCGTCAAGGGGGCCTCACCCTGCGTTGGCGCACACGCGACGCCGACGCGAGTATGCACGTATCCGGGCGAGGCGTCGGGTCACGTGCGTGCGGCTGCCCCTGTACACCAAGCGCTCACAATGGGCACGCCGTCGGGGTCGCTGGGGAACCTGCCGCGGTACGAGCACGGCCGCTTGACCGCCTCGGTGCAGTCCTTGCCCCCAAAGCCTGCACGGAGAGGTTGTTGCAGGAGAGTGCCGTGGCGAGCCTTGCGCCCTGGCGCTCCACACGATTGCTGCTGCTGAGCGCCACCTCTCCCGCGGACTCACCAGCGGGGCACTGGCACTCGCCCAGGTCGTAGTTGCACTGGCCCACGCGGTTGCAGTCGCTGGCGCACGGCTTGGCGCCCTGCGGGTACGGCTTGTGCGGGGGCCCGCCGCTCTGGGCCCAGAACCCGTGGCAGCTGCCGTCAATGACCAGCGCGCACGGGTGCTTGTGCGGGTCGTCGGCGCCGCTGAGCGTGCCGTTGGAGTCCGGCGCGCCGGCGCCGTGCGGCACGGCCTGGGCTGCGCACGTGCAGCAGCAAGGCGCGGCCGGCGGTGGTGGAGTGGAGAGCGTCGGCCCTTGCAGTTTGGAGGGCAGGTGGTGCTGCCTGCTGCCGCAACGAGGCAGCCGCGAGCACCTCTCACGTTCGATGGTGGTGGGCAGGGAGAGGCTGACGCGCTTGAGCTCCACTTGCCCGTCCAGCTTGGCGCGCGTGCCGTCAACTGTGCTCCAGTCCTGCAGCCGCGTGGGTGCACGCAGGCCAGAGGGGAGTCCAGTGCTCCCGTGTGCCCCGCCCCCCAACTTGGCGCGAGCGCTGGCTGTCGCGCTGGCGGCCGGGGTGAGCTGAGAGAGAGCTGCGTGGCCAGCCAAGCGTGGCGGCTGCACCATTGCCAGCACTACAGGCAGCTGCACTTTTGCTCGCATCGCCTGCCAGCTGCACCCTGATACAGGTCTCCCCCAAGCCGCTCACGTGGCCGAGGCCGGGGTCGTCAAAGGCACGCAGCCCTCTCCTGCTGCTCCCTGCGGCGTGCAGGGTCCCTCTGCTGGAGGTGGTGGTGTTGGCGCCAAGCCACTGCACGCCTCCCACTGTTGTCCACCGCAGGCCGTGCGCCAGGGCGCAACAGCTCGAGATGATGAGCAGCGGCGCCAGGTTGAAAGCGATGCGCCATCGCTTCTGGGCAGCTGCTGGAGAGCGCCTTCTGCTCGCGCACGGCGGATGCGCGAGCAGAGGCTCCAGGGCTGCCTCCTTCGCGCTCGCTGCCGCCCAGCTGCCACACGAGGTGTCCACGTCCGGCACCATCTCAAGCAGCGAGCCAGGGCATCAGCGAATCGAAAGGCTAAAGGACTGCGAGGTGCGTAGCTCTCCGCCTGGCGCAGGCTCTCTTTGAACCTTTGAAGGACGAAACGGATTTTCACGGGAGAAGCAGCTCGACGACGAATCAGGAGTAGATGAGAGAGAGAGAGGATGCATGCGTCATCCATGCACACACGCTGCCACCGATGGCCAGGCGTCAGTGGGTTTGAGCAGCAGCGTGACGCGTGGCGGCCAGGGGTGCGGCGCCACGATGATCACAGCCGTGATGGACAGCGACATCCGAGCACAGCGCATGCGGGACGCATCATCATCAGGCCGCCGCTGGCAGTGGTGGCGCAATGGCGCCGAGCAGCAGCAGCGGAGCAACGCGCGGGACGGTGCACGTGCAGAGCCCTGTCGGCCGCAGCCCCTTCTGCTGGCCCTTCTCTGAGCAGCCTCTTCGTGGCTTCGCTGATGCCGGTCCTCAAGGTGGCCCTGCTGTGCAGCGTGGGCGCGGCGGCGGCGGCGCAGGTCAGTGCGCCTCGCGTGGCGAGGACAGCGCCCGGGAACGCCCGGGGCAGCAGACGGCGCCAGGCCACAGGTGTTTGTTGGCACAACGTCGTGTCGCGCTGCGCACGCAGGGCCTGCTGAGCGCAGAGGGCCGCAGGGTCATTTCGACGCTCATCATCAACATCTTTGTGCCGTGCCTCTTCCTGGACCAGCTGGCCG
>VFQP010005480.1_pt1 | contig 11044 bp, 14 predicted proteins | sample 3512351 | NCBI WGS metagenome assembly VFQP01 (sample SAMN10412372, study PRJNA504923) | tailings metagenome | isolation source: Relicate 1 Philex TSF1 revegetated site | place: Philippines: Tuba, Benguet | collected 2017-08-29
CCATCAGCGAGCGCATCCCTGGGTGCACACACACACGCACGCCACGATGGAGCAGGCCGACCAGCAGCAGCAGGAGCAGCGCGGTGATGGGTCGACCCGCCAGCCCGAGGCGCTAACCGAGCACTCGAGACAGGAGGAGCAGCTGCTGAGCAGGCGTTCTCCCTGCTGCAGGGTGCGTGCTGATCAGGGTGGTGGTGGCACCAGCACTGCGGCTCTGGCGGGTGCGCACCTCTACGATCTCCGCTGTGGATCACCTGATCGCAGAGCTGCCGGGCCCCTTGATGCGGCAGCTGGTGCAGCGCCACCTGGACGGCGCCTCCCTGCTGGCCCTGCTGCGCACCAGCGACTCGCTGGCCCAGGCGGTGGTGCGGCAGCGCGCCCTGACGTTGACGTGGGCGGCGCGCTGGGACGCTCACAGCGGTCGCGGCATCATGGACGAGGCGCAGGAAGCCGCAGCAGCGTCCTTGCTGGAGCGGTGGGCGCCGGCGGAGCTGCGCGCCGTGCTGTTCAGCTCCTTCCACGCCCGCGAAGGCCCAGCCTTCAGCCTCCCTCCAGCCGTGCTGCCGCTTCTCACGCGCCTCCACCTCCTCCAGCTGCACCTGACGCCTGCGACCGTGGACAATCTGCAGCAGTGCCAGTGCCTGCACACGCTGGATGTGGAAAGGTGCTCGACGCACAGAGGCCCGGAGCCCTCCAGCACCCTGCGGGCGCTGCCGCTGCTGCGCACCTTCAGGTGAGAGGCGGGCGCCCTGCGGAAACGCAGCTTGCGTTTGCTCTGCCACGCATGGTCAGGGCAGGCACCGCACTGGCTGCTTTCGCGGCCGCAGGCACGTGCAGGGGACCCCACTCCATCCCTGGGCCCTGGAGGGCCTGGGAACGCTGTGCGCGCTGGCCACCGACGTCACGAGCGGCACCTTATTGCGCGGCTGGGCGCACCGCCTCACCCGCGCCACGCACTGGGTGGTGGAACACGGCGCCGTGGGCGACGACGGCCTGCGGGCGCTGCTGCGGCTGCCCAGTCTGCGGCACGTGCGGGCGCCCTGGGTGGACCTCTTCAAAGACCACAGCCAGCAGGCGTGCCCGTGGGAGACGCTGACGCTGGGACGGCTAGTTGTCATCCCGCTTCTGCAGCGCCTGCCCGCGGGCATCGGGCGTGTCGTGGTGGAGGAGGAGTTGTCCTGCCAGGGCGTCAGTGGCGTGGACGTGGCGGCGGCGCTGCGGCTGTGGGGCCCCGCCGGGCGGCTGCAGCTGCGTGCGGACGCCCCACCCAGCAGCGGACAGGCCAAGGACTGGTGCCTTGGCGACGAGGAGCGGCAGGCGGGTTTCTTCACTCTCAACGTGGCCCACGCTGGCGCCTTGGCGGCACACGCGCCGCTGCTGCGGCAGACTCTGCTGGCGCCGGGCGGAGGCCCGCACACGCTGGAGGTCAGCGTTGCGTCAGAATTGGGCCACTCTGTCGCACCCCTCGCATGTCAGGTGGCGCCCCTGCTGGCGGGCACGCGCGTGAGCACGCTGTGCCTGAGGGTGGGCCGGGAGGCAGGCGTGTGGCAGGGCTTGTTGAGCGCGCTGCCTGCCAGCATCGCCTGCGTCCGGCTGTGTGTGGACACGGTCCAGCCGGCCGTGCAGGTTTTGTCGGGCGAACCAGCCACACACCCGTTGTGTGTGGTTCTCATCAACGCAGGCGGCAGTGAGCAGCAGCTGCGTGCGCTGTGCGCAGCCCACCAGCCCTTGGTGCAGGTGGTGGCACGCTGCGGTGGCGGATGGGGGCGGCGCTGAGCATGCGTGCATGTCAGTGCCTCCCTCCTGCTTGGGCTGCTTTCGTGTGCGCCGCGGCGTTTGCTCCATGGCTCCTCACGCTACCTGGTGCCGGCGTACGTTGGGTTGCGCCACACCGTTGTCGCGCAGAAGAGGCACTAGCCACCATTGCCTGTGCCAGGCCATCCTGATCCCTCGCAGCCTTTCGTGCTTGCTCGCTTCGGTTTGCGCCGTCTGCCGACGCCCGCTGCGTGGGTGATCAGCACCCGGCGTGTTTGTCTGGCCCGTGCCTGCACACCGTCAGCACACTTTACCAGCAGTGCACTCATGCTTGCTCGTGGTTGTTGACCCGCGCGCCACGCTCCCGACGGTTGCTGCCCCGCCTACCCTAGCCGTCCTCGCGCCTCCTCACTGGCAGCGTGAGGGGAAGGAGGAGGCCCAGGCTTGAGCCGCACGCACGCCACCACTGCAACGCTCCTCCCCCTCGCTGGCTGGGCGCGCTGAGCGAGCTGTCGCGGAACACGCCAAGCCCCCGGTTGGCCACCACCATGTGCTGGATCGAGGGAGCGCGAACGCCGCGGCATTCCCCAGGGAGGAGAGCGCGATGGCTTCGTTGCTGCTGAAGCAGAGCGCCGTGGCGCCTGGCAGCGTGCGGATGGGCGCCATCAAGGGCGCCAGCCCCGCGATTGCGAGCCCCGTCGTGGGCCAGTGCCAACGTCGTTCGGCGCTGCTGCTGGCCAGTGGCATCGCGGCGCAGGTGAGGCGCGCCTGACGCGCGCCCAGGCGCAGCCAGCCTGCGCGCCTGGAGCCCTGTGTTCTCGCGGACCGACAGCAGCAGGTGCCCCGAGACGCGTACACCGTGCCCCCTGCACCCGCGGCGCTGCCCGCAGCAACAACAGGTCAACGCGCTCCCAGTGCAGCATGTGCGTCCGTCAGTGGTGGCGCGCGCTGCTGCTGACTCCGCAAAAGAGCTGGACTCGCTGGAGAGGTGAACCTGCCTGGGAAAGGCCTTTGCGGCGCACGGGTTGTGGGCCTCTGGGGCTTCGCGCTGGCCAGGCGCACGGATCTGACGCGAGCGAGCGCATCAGATGCACGCGATCGAGGCGGCGTGGGGAGGGCGGGCGTGGGGAGCGGCTGGTGTGCCAGGGTGCGCACACGAGTGTCGCCCCCCCGTTGTGCGGACGCTCGTGTGCTCGCAGCGCCGTGTCCGTGGTGACGGGCCCCAAGCTCGCGCCGACCGTCGTCACGCTGGGCTACATCCTGTTGTGGGTGCGTGCCGGCGGTCGTGCGAGACGGGTGTGGGCGTTGAAGAGGTCCTCGACGATCAGCTCGCCCACGGATCGGCCGCGCAGCGTGGCACATTTGGCTCGCGACGCCAGCCCGCGAACGGCGCGACAGCGTGGGCGCCCCGATGGAGTCCATCGGGGCGCAGGCTGCGCCCACGGGCGGCAAGCAGCATCACTGATGGCATTCTCGATGCGGCCCCACGTTGCCTGCTCCTGCTCCTCGCAGTACGCGCTCAACATCGCGTTCAACATCCTCAACAAGAGCATCTTCAAGTGAGCAAAGCGCGCGATGGCCGCGAGCCCCGCGGCGACTGCCGGCGTGCACAGCGCACGCGCCGCCGCGAAAGCATCGCGACCCCAAGCTTTCCACGCATGCTGCTGCGTGGCACGACAGGTACTTTCCCTACCCCTACACAGTGTCGACGGTGCACGTGGTGGTCGGCCTCATCTACTGCGTGGCCGTCTACGCCATCGGCCTCAAGGGCGCCTCGTTCGGCAGGGTGAGAGCATCCTGCGCTCGCTGACCTTTGTGCGTGGGAAGGGCCGCTGAGGCGGCACAGCAGTGCGATTCAGGGCGCGGCATCCCCGCCCACCAAGGGGACGGCCTTGGCCGGGCGAGGCCCTGCAGCAAACGCAAAGATTCCTCGTGCTGGACGTGCACCTGCGGCAGACAGCAAGCGCAGCCTGCTTGGCTCTGCGCCGCACGCGGCGAGGGGGCACGATCCCATGCCTGCGCCCGGCCTTCAGCTTTTGCCCTCCCGCCACACGCCCCCCCCGCACCCGTCCCGGCAGGTCATCAGCAAGGAGGAGTTCAGCAAGATCTTTGGCCCGGCGGCCATGCACGCCGTGGGCCACGTGGCGGCCAACATCAGCTTTGCCGCCGTGGCCATCTCGCTGACGCACACGGTCAAGACGCTCGAGCCCGCCTTCAACGTGGTGCTGTCCAAGCTGGTGCTGGGCGAGGGCACGCCCGTGGGCGCCGTGCTCTCGCTCATCCCCATCATTGTGAGCGGCGGGCGGGCGGTAACGCGTGTTTCTTGTGTGTGCGGGAACAAGGGGGGGGGCGAGCGAGCGAGAGGAGCGGGCGCCTGGCCGCAGCCTTTGCGGCCAGCCGGTCGGGGCAGGAGGGTGGCAGGTGCTTTGTGGAATTCCACAAAGTGGTAGAAATTTCAGAGAGCGCTGGCGGAGGGCAGCCTTGGAAGACGCGGGGCGTCGGTGGCAGGCGTGGCCTGGCGCACGCGCGGGCCTCCAAGTGTGACGTCCACCGCGTGTGCTGGGTGCCCTGCGCCGCGAGTCCGCAGGTGGGTGTGGCCATGGCGTCGGCGGGCGAGCTGTCCTTCAACTGGACGGGTTTCCTGACGGCCATGGCCTCCAACCTGACGTTTGGCTTCCGCGCCGTTTGGTCCAAGCTGTGAGTGTGACACGCTCGCGCGCGCTCTCAGTGCGCGAGCTGCTGCTGGGAGCGCTGGCAGCGGCCGGGGCCGGGCTGGCTTCGCGCAGATGACCAACAGCGGCAGGCGCAGCGCGTGGCACGACGTCATTGAGGCTGTTTCGCCTGCCGCTCCCGCCTCGCCGCCCTGCTCACGTGGCTCGCTTGACCCTTTTCCTGTCCCGCGCAGGGCCATGACCAAGTCGCTGGACAGCACGGCCGTGTACGCCTACACCACGCTCATCTCGGTCATCATCTGCGTGCCCTGGGCGCTGCTGGCCGAGGGCGGCTCGCTGGCGGCGGGCATTGACGCCGCCGTGGCCAAGGTCGGCGCGCAGCGCTTCTACCTGGACCTGGTGGCCGTCGGCCTGCTGTACCACCTGTACAACCAGGTGAGGGCGTGCGGGCGCATGCAGGCGCGAGGGTTTAGGGCTCGAGGCGGCTGTGGAACCCGGGGGCCGGGGGCGGGGGGGTTGGTTGTGTCGTGGGGGTGTGCAGGCACGCCCCTAGGGCTGGGGCGGGGCGGGACGCACCTGCGACCTGCCTCGGGCGGTGCCGCAACCACCGGTTGTGGCGGCCGCGGAGGGCAGGGGAGCGCCGCGTGGTGATTGTGTGCGCGCCTCGCCGCTCCTGCGTGCGCCGCGCAGTTTGCGTTCAACACGCTGCAGCGCGTGAGCCCCGTGTCGCACGGCGTGTGCAACGTGGTCAAGCGCATTGCCATCATCTTCTCGTCCGTCATCTTCTTCAAGCAGGTGCGCTGCTGCGCACTCACTCGCTGCTGCGTCGGCGGCTGCGGCGCTGCGGCCCCAGGCTGTGTTCAGCTGCTGAGCGAGCTCGTGCCACGACCCTTGCGTGTGTGGACATGCTCGCCGCTCCGCGCGCAGGTGATGACGCAGCAGGCGCTCATCGGCACGTGCATTGCCATCTTTGGCACCTGGCTCTACACCGACCAAGTGTCGAGGGCCAAGCACGCCAGCAAGCCCAAGGCGGCGTAAGCGCTACGAGGGCTGCCAGTGCGCGGCGGCGCCCGAGTGGGAATCGGCCTTGCTTTGCCTTGCTTTCGCTGTGGCACGGATGCGCGTTTGCCTGCGGGTGGCTGCGGGATGGCCGCACCGCAGTGCGGGGGGCACCCTGGTGGGGATGTCGCTGCGCAGGGGGGGGGGGGAACCGCTGCTCGTATGGGGCTTCCGTTCTGCAATTGGAGAGGCACCGCCTGCGCAGCAGAGTGGCACCCGCATCGCAACGCAACGCGGTGGTCGTTGAGGCCCGCCCAGCACGGCAGCCCAGTAGAACGCGACCTTCGTCGGGAGCTTAGGATGAGGATGCGCCTGCGCGCCTGCGACTCAATCGCCCCGATGTCGCAGACCGGTAGAGCCCGCCGTTGAGGCGTTGAGGAGAAGGGAGGCGGCAGGCAGCAGATGCCGCTCTGCTGTATCGCCCCACGCGTCAAGGGGGAGCATCACGGCGGCCAGGCTGAGAATGGCGGCGTGGCGCCTCCAGCAGGTTTCAAGGCGCCCCTGGGCGAGGAGCGCGTGACGCCCGCCCTCCGTCACCCTGCCGAAGCACCTGCAGCACAGCACCACGGGCCCCCAAGCGACGCCAGCGCAGATGTGCGTGCAGTGGAAGCCCCCAGCCAACCGGCAGAGCAGCAGCAGCCGCGACGGGGCGACGGGCCCGCCCCTTACCCGCGCCGCGATGCCGGGTCACTTGTGCAGCACACCGCACAGCCTGCTGTACTGGGGCAGCGAGGTGCCGTGACGCAGCAGCTGCGCTCGGACCCGCTGCCAGGCAGCGCTCCAGGCGCCCAAGCAGTCACCAGCGAGTCCACTCCGACCCCACCATCCACCAGCCCTTCCACCCGCCAGCAGGACCAGGAGCCTCACCAGCAACACCGTGAGCAAGGACCCTCCACCACCGCCGCTGCCAGCACGCCGCCCGCCCCACACCACCACCCGCCGGACCAGCACCACCACCACCTGCCCCCCTCAACGCCGCCAGCGGACGGCGGCGGCGGCGCCGCCGCGGCCCACGCCTTCAGGCCCCAAGGCAGCCTCCAGGGCCGCCTGCCCACCGTGTTTGCCGTGCCCACGCCCCCGTCGCCCGAGCCGTCGCCGCGGCCGCTCCCGCCGCCGGCACCCGACCTCCACGACTTTTGTCAGCTGCCCGTCTTCTCCGCCCAGGTGCAGGTGGCTCTGGGCCGTACATGCACAGTGCCATGCTGTCGCGTGTCACCCGCCAGCAGCGCCTCGCCGCCTGTCGCGGCGGCGCTCAGCAGCGGAGCGCCGTGTGCAAGCGTTGGTGTGCGTCGGCCGCTCGCGCTGCGGTGAGCAAGTCGACCGCCGCTGGCCGCACGCTCGCTCGCACATGCGCGCGCGCAGGCGCCGCCGCCGCTCTCCCACCTGCTCCCGCTGGCCGTGCTGGCGCTCGACTCGCCCGAAGACTTCTTCCCGCCGCCGCAAGCGCCGGCCCGCGCCGCCGCCGCGGCCGCCGCCCACCGCTCGCCGCCGCTCACGCACAAGCTGCGGAAGCTGGCGGGCAGCTGCGCGGGCGCGCCGCCGGATGGCGCGGCCGCGGACGCCGCCGCCGCCGCCGCCGCCGCCGCCGCCGCCGCCGCCGCCAGGGAGGACGCCCCTCAGGTGCGTCATGCTTCTTGCATTGCTGAGCCAGCACTGAGCCACACCTCCGCAACGGCTGCAGCACCCTCGCCACTGCAGACGTGTTCCCCCTCGCACGCCTCTCGCGCAGGCGGCGACGCCTGGCGCGGCAGCGGCGCCGCCACCCTACAGGCCCCGGCTGGTCCCCGTGCACGCCAACGCCGCCTGCGCCGACTTCTTTGGCCTCTCGTCCCCGGGCGACTACGCGCACGTGGTCCGCGCGCTGCTGCGCCGCGACCCGCTGCTCTCCTTCGCGCTGCAAAAGGCGCTGCGGGGGCTGCGCCACGGCGACGCGCGCGCCGTCAGCCACGTGACGCCCGACCCCTCGGGCCTCACGTCGGCGCTGTGCGGCGTGCGCGTCACGCCGTGCGTGTGGGAGGAGCCCGCCGGCGGCGCTGGAGCGGCGCCGGCGGCGGCGGACGGCAGCGGCGGAAACGGCGGCGGCGGCACGGGGAATGACTCGAGCGCTGGGAGTTTGGGCAGCGTGGGCAGGCAGGCGAGGGCGTGGCCGGCGCTGCTGGTGGAGCACAACACGCCCTTCAGCGCCGCCGAGGTCATCCCCCGTCTGATGCGGGTGCGTTTGCGTGCGTTTGCGTGCGCGGCGGGCCATCCAGGGGGACAGCCAGCTCGCGCACGGCGCCGGCTGGGCGGGCCGCCGCTCTTCCCTCGGCGACTCCCTCACTCCACGGTCGCTGCGACGCCCTCCTTCACGCGCGAGGGGCCGGCCGCCTCTTGCAGTCGTGGCGACGCCCGTGCCCTGCCCCGTGCGCCACACCCCGCCCACGCCAAATCTCCTCAGCCTCTGCGCTGGCCACTCGTGCCCTCCACGCCGCCGCCGCTGCAGGACTATGCCGTGCTGTCCGAGGTGCCCTCGCCCTCGCTCCCCTGACGCCCGCACCACAGCCTCCTCTACCTCTGCCTCTGCGCTGCCCACTCGTACCCTTTACGCCGCTGCAGGACTTCGCCGTGCTGTCCGTGGTGCCGGCCATCCTCACGCTCATCGACTTTAACGGCCGCGTGCTGTACCAGAACGCCGAGAGCCTGGGCTACATGGGCGACCTGCTGACGCTGACGCAGCACGACGGCGTGCTGGGCGAGGGGCTGCTGCGCCCGCTGTTTGCCTACGACCCGGGCAGCCTGGAGCACCTGCTGGAGGAGGTGCTGGCCGGCAACGAGTGGCAGGGCGTGGTGCAGGTGCGCTTGGGTGGGGTGGGGGTGCGTGCGCCTGGTGCAGCCGCCGGTAAAGCGGCAAGTGTAGTGCGGGCGCAGGCCTGGCAGGGCGTGGTGCAGGTGTGTGCGGGGTGCTTTTGCGCGCCTGGTGCTGCCTCTGGTCATGTGGCTATCAGGTGGCAGCGTGTGGGTGCGGGTGAAGGCAGTTCGCCGTACGACCGCGTCGTGCTGTCCGTCACGCGCGCCCCCGTGCACGCGCCGCAGGTGCCCAACAGCATGCGGCGCTTCCTCGCCGCCGCGCAGCGGGCCGCCCTGCTGCAGCAGCAACGCCACCACGAGCAGCAGCAGCAGCAGCAGCTGCTGCGGCAGCACGCGTCCGCTGCCCAGCCGCCCACGCCCGCACCGCCGCCGCAGCACGCGCAGCAGCACCACGTGCTCACAGCGCACCTGCAGCAGCAGGCTTCCCGCAGCGACCCCACGCCAACCCTGGCGGGCGCCCACGCCGTGGCGACGGTGCGCGCTGGCCCCTACACGCACCCGCCCACGCCTGGCCACGGGCCGTGGGCCCCGGCCCACGACCACACCACCATGCAGAACCACCACCCAGGGCCCACGCTCCCTCCTGGGCTCGTGCCACCGCCGCCGCCGCAGCAGCAGCAGCAGCCGTTCGCCACGCCGCAGACCGGCCACCCAGGGGTCGCAGCGCTCGCGGCGCACGGCGGCAGCGCGCAACCCATCGTGCAGGCGCCCGCCGCCCCCGGCGCTGCGTGGTCGGCGGCGTCCGCGCCGCTGCCGCTGCTGCAACCGCCCCACGAGCCGCAGGTGAGGCGCCGCGGGCGTCTCAGGGACAGCACGCAAAGCACGCTCGTCTTCCAGGCAGGGCAGCGGTGTTTCCTCGCAGCCCTCGCTGCTTCCGCTTGCGATGGGCCCCCATGTCTGCTGTGCGCACACGGGCGTGGTGCACCTGTTTGGACACCTGTGTGAGGCGGTAGCCCAACGATCAGGCATACCCATCGCCTCGCAGCGCGCACGGGCGTGGTTGCATATGTCTTGCAGCACGTGGTTTTTGCACCCTGCCGTGTTGGGGGCGTGCAGGTGCCCTGGCTCACCGCCCCCAACGGCGCCGTTGGTAACCAAGGGGAAGCCAGCCTGGCGGGGCGGCGCAGCGTCGGAGCCGCCGCCGCCGCCGCCGCCACCTCCCCATGGCTGCTGCAGCCGCCTGCTGCTCCCGGCGGCGACGTTGCGTTGCAGCCGCAGCACGCACAGGGCGGCGTGGCTGTGCACACGGCGGCGCCGGCGGGCGCGCCGGAGGCGCCGCCGCCGCCGCCGGACGCCGTGGCGGTGGTGGCGGCGGTGGCGACCAAGACGCAGCAGCAGGACGACGGCAGCCAGCAGCAGCTGCTGCTCCTCCCTGGCCGCGTGAGGGCCGCTGCGGCCGGCGCAGAGCCGGGCAGCGATGACGCGGCGCTGGCGCACTACCCAAGCCAGACGCCGGGCGCGACGACGCCCGGCACGCCCTACTTCACCGTCCAGGTGCAGTGGCCATCTTGTAGTGAGGTGGCCATCATTTTCGCGCCACCCTGCGGGTGCCCGCAGCGCGAGAGCCACCACGAGCTGGCGTGCACGACAGGCCTCGCGTGAGGCGTGACGCGCCCGCGGCGTGCACCGTTTATGCGCAGGAGGCCATGGGGCAGCTGGTGGAGGGTGGCGGCGGCGCGCCACTGGTGGATCTGGTGGGGGCCGATGAGGGCGACCTTGTGGGCGGGCTGTACGAGGAGCGGTACCAGAGCTTCCACGAGGTGCACGCCATCCCCCTGCTGGATCCGGTGCTGGACAAGCAGGTGAGGCCTTAGGGTTCGCTTTGGGGTTAGGGTTTGGGTAGGGTTGCGTCCATTGCCAGAGAGAGAGCGTGTATGCCATCCCCTGGCTGGTCAGTGCTGCTGAGACGGCAGCCCGCCGCCGCGCGGCGCGCCTTGCTGTGGACGAGCGCCGCGGCGGCTCCGTGACTGCGCGGCGCCGCGGCGCTGCAGGTTTCCACGCCGCTCACCTGGCGCACGCCGCGCTTTGCGCGTGCTGCGCCGCAGGTCATCATGCTGGTGCAGACGGACGTGACGCCGCGCGTGGAGCTGGAGAACAAGCTGGCAGACCTGACGGACGCGCAGCTGAGCATGCTGGAGCAGCTCTTCCCCCGCCACATCATCGAGTACATGCTGGCGGGCGTGCCCAGCAAGACGAGCCGCAACCTGCGCGACCTGGCCAACACGCACGACAGGGTCATGGTGCTCTTTGCCGACGTCGTCGGTGAGCGGCGTTTTGGGCGGGCGGCGGTGGGAGCGCAGCGGCCAGGTCTGCCGGGGTGTGGCCTGCAGGCGTGTGGCTGTCTGCAGCTGCCTCGTGTGCGTCCGGTGGGCGCGGCCGCTGTGGCGCCCGCACGCCTGTGGGCTGCTTGCGGCCCGCTTTCTGCGCATACGGTGGCGGGGCGAGCAGCTTTGTGCCCGCATCAGGCTCACGGTGTGGTGCTGCGCTTCCTGCGTCCCCGCAGGCTTCACCAGCATGAGCAAGGAGGTGGAGCCCAGCCAGGTGCGGCGAGCGGCCACGCCGCGCCAGTCTGATTGACGGGTGGTTCCCGGGTCCAGGGCCCTCCGCGTCGCTCGCCGCTGCAGCCATGGAACGTGCCCGGGGCCGCAAACGCCCGCAGGTGATGCACTTCCTCAACGAGCTGTACGAGACGTTCGACGCGCTGGCCGAGG
>VFQP010005482.1_pt1 | contig 11040 bp, 14 predicted proteins | sample 3512351 | NCBI WGS metagenome assembly VFQP01 (sample SAMN10412372, study PRJNA504923) | tailings metagenome | isolation source: Relicate 1 Philex TSF1 revegetated site | place: Philippines: Tuba, Benguet | collected 2017-08-29
GGCATGCGCATGCGGCCTGCCACAGCAGCAGGGGCAGCTGTGCAGTGGAACAGCCGAGCAGTGCTGCTGTGCAGCCATGCGGGTGCTCAGACGGCAGGCTCACGCCGAAGGGGTGTGCGGTTTGTGCCGCTCGCGCAGATCCCGAAGTCGGGCAAGGGCGCCAAGGGGTCCAGGCCCGTCAACAAGGACCGCTTCATCAACAAGATGTTCTTGAGAGGGGACTCGGTCATCCTCGTCCTGTGAGTCGCGTCTCATTGCTGGGTCGCGGGTCGGGGTGGATGAGCGACGTCGGCGAGGAGGCCCGCGCTAACGGACCGTGGCTCGTGCTCGTGTTGCGCTGTGCAGGCGGAACCCCAAGTGAGGCTGCTGGTGCTGTTTGGCGGCCTGACGTAGAGCTTCTCGACCACCTGATGACCGCGACCGACACGAGGGTGCTGCTGTTGCTGTTCTGGCGCACGGCTGGCCAGAGACCCCACTGCCCATTCCATCTCCGGCGTCTCCTGCATCGTTGCAACTGCTCCTTCGGCTCTTTCGGCTTGAGTAACAGGTGAAGCGCAGCAGCAGGCGCGTCTGCCATCGTCACCCGCCAGCGTTGGCCTGCTTGTTCAACCTGCGGGGCGTGCGGCAGCAGCAGTCAGCGTGTTGCAGGCGGCAACCAAGCACGTGCAGCCAGCTGCCAGCGCCTGCAGCCACCCGCACCTTCGTTTGAGGTACTTGCGCTTGATGGCCGTCCGTGTCATGGTCAAAAAGTCCACGGGCTCCACCTCCTCCCACGCCATCTTGCGGTTCTCCTGCGCCCCAGGTGCCAGCAACGGGTCGGCCAGCATGGCGCTGGATGAGCCTTGCTGCCGACCCTGCAGCCATCATCACCCCCAGGGGTCCCACCCACCTTGTACTGGCTTACGAGCGTCGGCATCTTTGCCATGGCGTCCTGAATCTCCTTGAGCCTGCGCACCAACGCCCGTGGGCCAGCGCGCCGCCGCTGCATACGCTTCCTGGTCCCAGCCTGTGGAGCAGCCTGCATGCTCCTCCCCCAGCGCCTCTGCCGCTCATGCTGCTGCACAGACGCACCGCGCCTGCTTGGCCGCGTCCTTGGCCGCCTTGCGCTTGGCGTAGTTGGCTGACCCAGGCGGCAGCTGAGGCTCGCCTGGCACGATGTCTTCGTATGGCCAAGGCCTGCGCAGCAATGACGGAGCGAGCAGCGCTGGCCGACGGTCCGCCACACGCCGCACACCAGACGCCCCACACGGCTCCCTGCCCCTGGCCCCGCACACGCTGCGCCGCGCGGTTGCGCTCACTGCTGTTCTTGGTAGAATTGTGATCTGAGCTTCATCGCCTGCTGGAAGCTGATGAGCGGGGGCATCACTCGGCCGTCCGCGGCGATCCGGGGCTCCAGAGCCGCGCGACCCAGGCGGAACAGTATGTGTGCCATCGAGGTGACTTTGGGAGCCCACGCGCGACGCGCTTGGCGAGTCCTGGAGCCGCAGCCACCATCGGGAGTGCTGCCCATGCGCTCCTCTGCTCGTGTGCGCTCCTCCTCCTGAGCCGCTCCACCCAGGGTCTAGCCAAGCACGATGGCGGGCAGCGATCCCACCCCCCCGAGCTCCTCCCCCTCGCCTCAGGAGGATGGAGCCGGCCCTTCCTCCGCGTCCCCCAACGCCATCCCGCACATGCCCCGCAAGCGCGCGCAGGCGCCGCGCTTTGACCACCTGCCAGAGTTCAGGGCAGCACCAGAGCCGGCGCCCGCAGCGCCAGCAGCAGCACCAGCACGGCCACCACCACCGGACGACGCCTACGAGCGCGTGATGGCGCTCAAGGAGCCGCGCTTCGGGCCGTACTTTGTCAGATACAGTGAGGGAGGGGCCAGGGCCTGCGCTGGAGCACATCTGTGCCATGGCGTGTTGGCCCTGCTCGATCCGTGCACCTGCGCGCTTGGCTTGCAGGCGTCTGGGCGGGCGGCGCGGCCATCGCCTACACCTACCTGGTGGGCTTCAGGGCGCTGTACGCGGTGAGCGTGCAGCCGTCATGCGTCCACTGTCCGGCAGTTCTGAAGCAGTGGCGCAAGTGGAGCGCATCTCGGCTGCAGGGACGGAGCCCGGGAGCCAACGCGTTTGCTGCTGCTTCTGTCATGCTGTTGACGCCCCTGGCAGAAGGACCGCAGCACATGGACCAACACGTTCCGGCAACGCATGTGGATCATGGTGCGCCACGATGTGAAGCCTGTGGGAGGGAAGGGGGCGAAAGGGCGCCGAGGGAAGTGCAATCTGGCGGCCCGTCACCCTGTCGACGCGCAGAGCCCGCTGATCGCCATGTACGTGACGGGCGCCAACCTCATCCCCATGCCGTTCCGCTCCTCCATCGAAAAGGCGCTGGGCCGGCCCGCCATCACGCTGCTCGACATGAGCAAGGCGAGCGCCAGCGCTTACACAGCATGGCAAGTCTGCCTGTGACCCTGTGCCATTGACACGGCGTGTGTGCCTTGGCACCTGCACCTCACACCACGCAGGCGGAGCGCAAGGAGCGCGACGAGCAGAAGGCGAAGGCCCAGCAGGCGGAGAAGCGCGCGTCGGACGCCTTTGCCGACAAGAACCTCAGCAGCAGCAAGGTCTGACGGTGCATCTGTGTGGTCCTGCTGCACGTCCCTGCTGCCTTCCGCTGTCGTTGTGCAACGCCAGGCGCGAGCGGAGCGCACGTGACGCAGAGTCTGGGAAAGAGCGCACTCGCGGCGTGAAGAGCAGCGAGTGCTGCTGGTTCACGCACATTGCTGACGACAGCTGCATACGCACGTTCGCGTCTCGCCCTCGTGGCTGAGCATGATGCACCGTGCGCCGGTTGGAGGCTGCAGACGCAACGCACGCGATAAGATGAACACGTCAATGATGCGGCTTAAGCAGCAGGCCTTGAGCAGCGGCCAGGGGCAGGCCCGGGCGCACTCGCGGCGACTGGTGGTGGTGGACGCCCGTGCCTCAAGCTCAGCCCCGACGAATGGGAAGCGTGTGCTCATCACGGGCGGCAACACTGGTGCGTGCCGCACGCCGCGCTCGTTAACGCACTGCAATGTGGAAGAGCGTGTGGGCACTCACCTGTGGCGCCGACGCCGGCCACACACCCCTGCGCGCGCCACCGCAGGCATCGGGCTGGAGACGGCCAAGGCGCTGTGCCGCAAGGGCAACGAGGTCGTCATTGCGTGCAGGTCGCCAGAGCGCGCCGCGGCCGCCATTCGCCAACTTCAGGCGGCTCAACCCAGCGCCCGCGTCTCGGCGGTGCAGCTTGACCTTGGCAGCCAGGCCAGCGTCAAGGAGGCGGCCAAGCAGCTGCTGGACACGCCGGCCTTTGACGTGGTCATCAACAACGCCGGTGGGTGGGTCGAGGTGGCGGCATGCTCGCACAGGCACCCCTAGCAGAGGCGCAGCCCTCCGACAGTGGTTGGCGTGCTGGCTGCCGCAGGCGTGATGGCGACGCCCAAGATGCAGACGCAGGACGGGTTCGAGTTCCAGCTCGGCATCAACCACCTGGGGCACTGGTGCGCGTGGGGGGCCGGGAGAGGGCGTGTCGCAGGGAGCCAGCGAGCTGCACCAACCTGACGTCCTGCCACCCCGTGACTGCACACAACGGGACCCTTGGCCACAGGACGCTCACGCACCTGCTGCTGCCGTCGCTCGTGCAAGCCAACAAGTGAGCACGGTGTGCGTGTGCGCACCCATTGCCGGGGACTGTGCTGCTGAGCGCCAGCGCCGCTCTCGCACGCCATTGCGCGACACACAGGCCGGTGCGCATCGTCAACGTGGCATCCGAGGCGCACAAGATGGGCGCCGTCAACTTCAACGACCTCTTCCGCGACAAGCCAGGTGCGCCCCTGACCACTGGCTTCACGTGGCAGCACCGTCCCCTGGGCGAATGATGTAAGCTGGCGGCAAGGCGACCTGCGACGTGACGCAGGCGCCTATACGCCTTTCGAGGCCTACGGCCAGAGCAAGATGGCCAACATCATGTTTACGTACGAGCTGGCTCGCCGGTTGAAGGGCAACCGCAACATCACGGTGCGGCGCGGCGCCAGCACGCGGTGCGCAGAGCCCGCCGCAGCGCAGCGCGGTGGTGACGGCCGCTCATCAAGTCACTTGGCTCTCGTGCGCGCAGGTGAACGCGTTGCACCCGGGCGTGGTGAGAACGGAGCTCGGCCGCTACATGGTGACGGACGAGAACCGCTGGTACATGGTGAGGGCCCTGCGCTCGTTGGGGCAGCGATTGCTGCACTTCTTGGGGCAGCGCACTGCACGCTGACGAGTGATTTGCTTGCCTGTGCTGCAGACGCCTCTGGTGTCTCTCACGATGAACTTCTTCAAGACGCCGGAGCAGGGCGCCGAGACCAGCATCCACCTGGCCAGCTCGCCGTCCGCCGCAGGCGTCACGGGCAAGGTGAGGCGGAGGCCGGTCCGCGCCGAAAGGCACATGGGCGTGAGCGAGCTCGTTTGTCCACCCTCGGAGGAGCTGACGTGGTGGTTGGTGCTGCTGTGCTGCTGTGCTGCAGTACTGGATGGACTGCAGGGAGGCGTCGTCGAGCTTGGCGTCGTACGACGCCAAGGTAGCGCAGCGGTTGTGGGACGTAAGCGCCGATTTGACGGGCGTGAGCACGGACGCTTCGGCGCTGCTGCAGAGCCCCGCTGCTGTGGCCGCGCCTGCGGCAAAGTGAGCCTTGTGCGTGTGCGTGTGTGGGGTGTGGAGTGGTGCAGAGCCCCGCTGCCGTGGCTGCCGTGGCTGCGTCACAGTGAACCTCGTCTTGCGCGTGTGTGGGCGTGGGGGTGCATGGACCTCACTCGCATGTGACGGGCGGCGCCCCGCATAGCACACTGCAAGTACAGAGCACACAGAGAGCACAGCAAGCCTCGTGCGGCGCCCCGTGGTGGGGTAGCGGCGGTCCCTGTGCAGAAGAGCGACAGTCCGCGACAGTCGAGATGGCGCTGCGCAGCGGCTCTCGCCGCGCGCTCGCCAGCTGCAGCGTCGCGCTGGCTCCTCTGCTGCTGCGCCGCCCGAGCGCCAACAGCGAAGCTGTGAGCTTCGCCGTGGGCGACCCCTGGGCGACTCTGCAGCTCGGCGTGCTGGCTCGCCAGGTGGCGCAGGCAAAGCCAACGCAGCAGCAGGCGGCAACAGCGGGCGGCGCAGCTGCAGTGCCGCAACTGAGCTTCGGAGACTACCAGGTGGGGGGCGGCATCAACGATTGGGGGAGCAGCATCGCGCCGTGCTGGCGTGGCAACACGTGCGCTCAGCAGCGCCAACTGTTGCTTGCCGCACTCTCCAGGCCATTTTCAAGGGCCAGCCCACCTCGAGCTTGCTGCGCGGCTTGCTGGTCTTCACCGCGTGCGCCATCCCCGGTACGACCGTGCGCGCGCCGCGCCCCGCCCCGCCCCGCCCCGCCAGCTCTGTGGAGAGCACACACCCCTGCTCGTTCCCCGGTCAACCCGTGCCACCTGACTCGGTGCAGGTTTCGTGGAGGCGGCGCCCACCCTGCTGCGCCTCTCCCGCCAGTACCTCGGCGAGCGCTTCACGATGGCGGTCATCCGGCACTCGTTCTTCCAGCAGTTCTGCGGGGGTGAGCGCGCACTTGGCCCGCGCTTCCTGTGCAAGCCGACCAGGCCCTCACGTGCCATCACGTGGCGCGTGTGCGTTGACCACTCCTCCTGTGCGTGCAGGCGAGGACGAGGCGTCGCTTCAGGGCAAGGTCCGGGAGCTGCGGCAGCGCGGCATCGGCTCCATCCTCGACTACGCCGCCGAGGACGACGTGCCGCTGTGCGTGCTGTTGTAGGGGATTCTGCGCTCCAGCTTTCCGCCTCTCAGGGCGTCACGCGTAGGGACGAGTGGTGTGCGGGGTGCATCACGGCGGCGTGCGCAGGCCGGCGGGCGCCATCCCCGCCGCCCCCACGCCCATCACCACTCAGTCGCCGAGCACCACCACGGCCACCGTGGTGACGCCCACCTCGCCCACCACCGTCACCACGGCGCACACCCTCCCGGCGCCCTCGTCCGCCTCCACGTCGGCCGCTGAGCCGAGCGGCGCGGCATCGACAGAGTCGGCGGCGGCGCCGCCCGCAGAGGCGATTGCCGTGGTGGCGGCGCCGCCGGGCACGGCCGTGGCCAGGCAGGTGCGCACCTTGCGCGTTTCACTCGAGGGCTGACTGATCAGTGTCTGCCGCGGGTCCAAGGGACATGTTAGCACACAGCATGGCGCCAGGCGGATGCGGTGGTGGCCAACGCACTTGGCCGACGCCTGGCCTGCGCCGTGCTGCCCCCTGATTTGCCGCTGCGGCGCAGTACTGCTACCTGAGCGAGGCCAAGTGCGACGGGCACGTGGAGACGTTCCTCTCCTCCATCGCCAGCGCCGGCCGGGCGCCGGGCCAGGTGCGCCCTCGCCCTCGCCCTCGCCACCTGGGCCGCTCCCGCGTATGCGCATCGGCGGCGGCGCACCCTGCCCTTGGCCTCGCTCTCACGCAACCGCGCTTGCGGCATGACGTGGCGGCAAGCTCACCGGCCACCAACGCACTGCACCACTGCGCCGCCTCGACTGACTTGTCTTCTCCCCCGGGGTCTTGCTCGCCGGGCACGCGCGTGCGCCGCCGCTGGTGCATGCCGTGCAGGGCTTTGCCGCCGTCAAGCTCACGGCGCTGGGCAACCCGCTGCTGCTCAAGCGGGTCAGCACGGCGGTGCGCGAGGTGCAGGCGCTCTTCGCGCAGTGGGACGCCGACGGCAACCAGGTGAGGCGCTGCGCGCACGGCGTCAGGAGGAGAGGGAAGGACGCAGGCGGGGTGCTGGCGGCACGTGTTGTTGGGGGCCTGCGTGCTGTGCGCGCGTGCCCACGCAATCGCGGCCGACCTCGCTCAAGTTGCTTGTGTGCGTGCTGGCTGTGTGCGTGTTGGCTTCTGGCCATTTGCGCCCTGCAGGTGGTGGACCGCAAGGAGTTCACCGAGGCCTACTCGCTCATGCTGCCCGACGCCACGGCCGAGGAGCAGCGCCGCGTGTTTGAATGGCTCGACCAGCAGGTGCGCAGGGCTGCGCTGAACTCCAGTGCAGGCGCCTCTTGCAGCGTCCCCAGTGGCTCGGCCAGCAGGTGCGATGCGAGGCGGGGGTGAGGGGGGACGGTGCTCTCTCCGGGGCGCTGTGCGACGCGTCAGGACCACCAGCCTTGGTGTGGGCGTGGGGGCGTGCGTTTGGGCGAGCGCACAAGGCAGGTGGCGCCTTGCCCCTGGGCAGCGAATGGCACGGCGTTGCTTGCGCACGGCTGCGAGGCACCACCACCTGCGAGGCCCAGCCCTCCCGTGCACCCGCGCCCCAACAGCGGACGACGAGTGGTCGCCCTCCGCCTTGCACGCGGTGCATCCCGTTCGCAGAAGGGCGACCGGATCGACTACGTGGCGTGGTGCCAGCGGCTGTCCTTGACCAAGATGCCCGAGCTGGCCGCGCGCATCGCCGCCAGCAACGTGACGCCCGGCTCGGCCGCCGCAGGTGCGCACGTCTTGGCTGGACGTCCTGCCCGTGCTGCGCACGCGCCGCTCCCTTGCTTGAGCTCGCGTGCGCACGTGAGCGCGCACCCCCTTGCATCTGTGCGGTCGCCTCTGCGGGACGGGAGCCCACCCAACCGGGGCTGCGGCGCCCCTCGTGACGTCGGGCGGGCGCGCGGACCTCCCGACAGGAGAAGTGCCGGCGCCGGCGCAAGCGCCAAGCGGCAATCGTGGGCGGTGACGCGTGTGCGCGCCCTGCGCAGGCGTGTGGCGCGCGTCGCTCCAGAGCGCGGCGCTGGACGCCGAGGAGGTGCGGCTCGTGTCGGCCATGCGGCAGCGGCTGCGGCGCCTGGCGGCCGCCGCCTCGCAGGCGCAGGTCAAGGTCATGGTGGACGCCGAGCACACGTACTTTCAGCCGGCGATCGACCACCTGACGCTGGAGCTCTCCCGCGCGCACAACCGGGGCGACGCCGGCGCCGTCATCTTCAACACGTACCAGGTGTGCGCGCTGCGCCCGCTGTGCGCCTGGCGCCTCTTCGCCCTGCCCGTGCCCAGGCGCCTGCGTGGCTCTGTGGCTGCGCTCCCCGCTGACGGGGTCTCAGCAGTGCGGGGGCTCCCTCACGCTGGTTCCTCGCCGTTCTCACCGCCGCACGGCGTCTCACTAGGGGCGACGATGCCACGTCGGCAAAGGGTGGCGGTGCTCTCGTGCGCCCTGCTGGGGCCGGGTGCGCTGCACTGCAGGCGTACCTGACCGACACGCCGGCGCGGCTCAAGGTCGACTTGGAGCGGGCACGACGCGAGGGCTACGTTCTCGGGGCCAAGCTCGTGAGGAAAAAGGGGGCAAAAGCGGTTTGGGAGCGCGGGGAGGGGCGGAGAGGCAGAGGAGCAGCGTGCCTGGGGAGGGCTGCAGGCCGTGGAGAGGTGCGGGTGGTGGCCGTGCACGCGCCACTGCCTCTGGTCGCACGCCTTGCTTGCGCCGTCCCCCGCAGGTGCGTGGTGCCTACATGGAGATTGAGCGGGCGCGCGCAGAGAGCAAGGGCTACCCCAGCCCCATCTGTGCCACGATAGCGGACACGCACAAGCAGTACGACGAGTGCGCGCAGGTGCGGGCCGCGCTGCTCCTGAGTCGGGGCACCCCCAGGAATCAGGGGCTGCACAGCAGCTGAGGCGTACGCGGGCAGCGAGGCGCGCCCCAGCAGCGGTGGACCCTCAGGGTCGCGGGTGCCCAGGCTCTGCTTTTGGCCGTGCGGTGCCAGGATGCACGCTGCTTGTCCGCTGCGCCGTGCACGCGCAGATCCTGCTGCAGGCCGTCAAGCAGAAGCGCGCCGAGGTGCTGTTTGGCACGCACAACCAGGTGCGCAGAGTCAGCAGGCCCTTTGCCGTGCATCAACAGCACAGCAGAGGGCGGGCCACCACCACCAGGACGCGCAGAGAGTGCGCTCACGCATCCGCCAACTTGACGGCCCGCAAGGGTGGCTGCTCGGCTCTGCTCGCGTGGCGCCCCGCAGGCCAGCATCGAGGGCATTGTGCGCCAGATGGCCGAGCTGGGGCTGGACCCCGTCAAGAGCCCCGTCTTCTTTGGGCAGCTGCTGGGCATGTCGGACCACCTCACGCAGGTCTGAGCACCAGGCATGCATCGACGCCTCTGCGGAGCTGCCGTGAGCTAGACCCCCCCCCCTGGCTGCCGCTGGACGGTGGGGGCCAGCTTGATCCTGCACGTGCTGCTGCACGCGCCACGCAGGTGCTGGGCACCAACGGCTTCCACGCGTACAAGTACGTGCCATACGGCGCCATTGAGCTGGTGGTGCCGTACCTCTTGCGCCGGGCGGTCGAGAACGCGAGCATCATGAAGGGGAGCAAGCGCGACGTGGCGCTGCTCCAGGCTGAGCTCTGGCGCCGCGCCCGGGCAGCGGTGGGGCTCAAGTAGCCCTGTCATGCTTCCAGCGCGTCGTGATGAAGGTAGTGCAGGCTGGAGGTGTGGGTCAGGCGTCTGCAGGTTTTTTGCGTGGGCCTGCTGCGTGTTGCGGCGTGCGAATTCGAAAACACGTTTGAAGTTCAAGCGCCTGACAGACGGAACGGGGTTTGCCTCTCTGCAGCCACAGCCGCACAGCAACGATGCGTCGCGGCACGTACGAGGAGGTGCAGCGCCTGCTCTCGGGCCTCCCCGTCGGCTCGTGTCCCAACGCCAGGCTGCTGCTGCGCCGCTTCGGCGACCACGGGTGCGCCGCCGCGCGAGAAGAGGATCCCGCCATGGTGACGCGCCAGTTGATTCGTTCGAGTGGTGTCGCGCCTCCTGCTGCAGGCTCACGCTCGACGGGCTGCTCAGCCTGTGGAGCACCGAGATGCAGCAAAGGGTCATTCGGGGCAACCACCTGGTGAAGCAGCGCATCCGCTCCATCACTCAGAGGTGCGTGCGAAGCTTGCGGTCTCTATTGCTCATCCCCAGGGCAAGCCGCCTCCACGGGGCGCGCCGCTCGCTCCTCGCCCTTCGCAGCTACCTGCACGGCAGCGACGTCCTGCAGCTCAGCGTGGAGGCGGACTTCCCCCCGTGCATGCTCATGCGGCGCATGCTGGAGCACCTGCTGCTCCCTCCTCTTGGGGGCGGCGGCGGCGCGGCGGCCGCGCCCAGCAAACAGGTGCGCTGCTGTGGGTGCCCCACTGGTGCTGTGGTGCTGATGCTTTTGCGGGTCGAGAACCCGTGAGGGCTCCTCTCAAGTACCTGTGCACAGGTGGTGAGCGAGGTGCTGAGGAACCCCTCGCGCCTAGCGGGCCTCCTCCTCCCCGCCCCCACAGCAGAGGAGCCCTGCGGCGCGTCCGCCTCAGGGACGGATGCGTGCGCGGCGCCGGCACCTGCGGCGCCAGCCGCCCAGCAGCCCGTGAACGTGGTGCGGCGGCTGCAGCGAGACATCCTCCGGTGCGCCCTGGCGGATGCCAGCTACTCGCCCTGGTCGGACGCCGCCCGCCAGGCGACAGGTGCGGCATAACCTGTGTGTGGTGTGTGGTGTGTTGGGTCAGGGACGTTGCGCGGGCCGTTCGGGCCAGCGACTCAACATGTCCAAGCGCGGCCCATCTGATTCCACGGCGGGGGCGTCGCGCGCCAGGGCCGTGCTTGCTGACCGGAGCGCCAGCCGCGCCCTGGCTCTAGCACGGCAGCAGCTGCGCGGCACGTCCTCACACCCTCGTGTCGGTGCGTGCCTTGCGCCAGGGCTGGAGCACGAGCAGCTGCTGGTGAGCCACCTCCGCGCGGCGGGCGTCACGTGCTTTTGGACCGAGGCGGAGCTCCGGCAGCAGGGCTGCTTCAAGACGCCCGACGTGCGGCTGCAGGTGCGCGCTTTTGCTGGCGGCCCCGGGGGGACGGTTCACAAAGGAGGGGGGTGCGGCGCATGACGTGGCCTGCACGCCCGTCGCCGTGCGGCTGCCGCCGCAGGTGCCCATGGCCGTGCGGCGGCCCAGCAGGCGTCCGCCGGTCGATGCTGCGGATTGGCCTGCCCGTGAAGCCGCCGACGCGGCGCCAGCGGGCGCGCAGCTGCAGCGCTCCGCAGCCGCGCAC
>VFQP010005483.1_pt1 | contig 11039 bp, 6 predicted proteins | sample 3512351 | NCBI WGS metagenome assembly VFQP01 (sample SAMN10412372, study PRJNA504923) | tailings metagenome | isolation source: Relicate 1 Philex TSF1 revegetated site | place: Philippines: Tuba, Benguet | collected 2017-08-29
GATTAACGCCTAAAACACAGTTAGTTAGCTGCGAAGACTTTAACGCTGGAACGGTAAAAATATTGCGCTGGATGTCGGCCTCAAATCCCGCAATATTGAGACTAATGATGCTACTACTGTTTGTGTCGGATCCCTAATCAAGGCCCACTGCCGTTAGGTTATGTTTGCTTTCCGAAACATTCCAGCAGATGTATAGAAAAATCTGGTATAGCAGCAGTATATCAGGAGTACGGATAGTGTAGAAACAGCGTATGGTCATAGGTAACCAGGTAACCGGATCAAGCGCAAGGAAGGAGTTGAAGGATAATCGTAAAAGTGAATCCGGCTGACTTGCTTCAGGAAGTATTACGCTAGCACGTGCGCTTCCGCGAATAACCGTGCTACTAACCATGGGGCGGGTTTGTATGATAGCTTGCCGATAAGCAAATATTGCTTCTTTGTGAGCTTTAGGGATATATTTAGTAATGTAGAATCAAAAGTAAATCAACCTAATACGAGAGAACTGCTAATATCTCTGGGTGTTTTTGTAAAATGCACATTTCATTATACACAGGTTGGGGATTTGTTTAATCGCAAATGATGTTTTTGGATGCGATCTTTGGAATAGAGGGATCGCATTTTATAAGATTTCTGTGAATAAAGTGAATGGTCGTAATCTTTTCTCAAATCACAGAAAAAGTTCACTAATTATCCTTCATTTTTGCAACCTGTAGTTCTTTGATTCGTAAAGCGCCTTGCACCTTTCCATGATCTAGCAAACAGATTGAAGGCTTTATGAACAATGACAAATGCAAGCTCTGTCGCCAGTGTCGATATCTTGCAAACCGCAGCAGTAATCAATGTGTTTACCATAACGGGAAGGGCCGCTCCCTGTCGGAAACGGCCCTCAAATGGATTCCTTTGATTAAAACTTTATGGTCGATGCTCCAAGATCTCTTGGCGCACCTGTAAAGTGGGGGGCCTTAAGGATTCGTACTCCTTCTGGTCCCTCTTTTGTTTGTCAAACTTAGGTACCAGGCGCCATACTGCAAAACTAGCTAGTTTTAATTAAGGTACTTTAGCCTGACTTTTCCCCAAAAAACTTTCACTTCTGGTTAATTAGCAATGATATAGGAATTTGGCGCAGTATAAAAAATGTGTAAACAGAATGTAAAAATTAGGGACAAAAACTTTCAATTATTCAAAAAATTGTCACCAAATTGTCACGAACAGCCATTATTTGTCCCAATGGCCGCTTACCGAGAATTGCTTCTGAATGGACGGAAAAATTACAGAAGACCAGCGCTTCGCTGTATGATCCCGCCACCGATCACATCATCACCTTCATAAAATACTGCACTTTGTCCAGGTGCGATACCTTTTGCGTTCTCGTAAAAGCGAACTCTCATACCGCCATTTTCCGGGTAGATATTTGAAAGACTGCCTTTGTCTTTATAACGGATCTTGGTTATTGCTTCCATGCCCGGCGTAACCGTATCATACTTCATCATATTCAGCTTGCCTACGATCATTTCATTTTGTTCGAGGTCGGCTTCATCTCCCAATGTAACCGTATTGGTATCGGGATCGATCCGGGTTACAAATACAGGTTTCCCGAGCGCAATGTCCAGGCCTTTGCGTTGTCCGATCGTATAGAAAGGATATCCTTTATGCTGACCGAGTATGCGACCGGTTTTATCTACGAAATTTCCTCCCATCACACGTTCTTCCAGTCCGTCCACCTTTCTTTTCAAAAAGCCCCGATAGTCATTATCCGGAACAAAACAGATCTCATAGCTCTCGCTTTTTTTCGCCAGTTCAGGATAACCGTAATTCAGTGCCATTTCGCGGATCTCCGTTTTGCGATAAGGCGCTAATGGGAGAAGGGTGCGTTGCAGCAGATCCTGCTGAAGCCCCCACAATACATAACTCTGATCTTTTGTATCGTCAATGGCTTTGCTGATGAAATGACGGCCATTTTCATGTTGTTTGATCTTTGCGTAGTGACCGGTTGCGATAAATTCACAATCCAGGGCATCTGCACGTTTCAGCAGCGCTCTCCACTTGATATGCGTATTACAAAGCACACAGGGGTTGGGTGTACGCCCGGCCAGGTATTCATCCACAAAATTCTCTACCACAAAACCACCGAACTCTTCCCGGATATCGAGTATATAATGGGCAAAGCCATGCTCAACGGCGGCCTGCCGCGCATCATTAAAACTGTCAACATTGCAACAGCCTGTTTCCTTCTTACTTCCTCCGCTGGCGGAGTAATCCCAGGTCTTCATGGTGATGCCCACCACTTCATATCCTTCGTCATTCAACATAAGCGCAGCTACGGTACTGTCGATACCGCCGCTCATGGCTACCAGCACTTTTCCTTTACGGCTCATAATTAAAAAATTGGAAGCTGCAAAGATACGGATCGATGGCCGATGACCGAAGGTCGATGGCCGCGTGAAAACACTAATTTTTTAGTAGTTGATAATTAATGTTTTACTACTATTTTTTATCCTGATCTTTTTGTCAGCACAAGTACAACGCTTAATGACCCGGATAGTTCGAATCTGTTAACACAGCTATCCTTTTTTCAGACTCCCAATTATCAGATCGATCTAAAAATTGTTGCGACTAACATCTGCCATAGGCCATCGATCAGAAGGTGGACTTTTCAAATTCTTTGTTATCTTCCCTCCTCATTCCTTAACTAACTGTATATGAAGAAACTTGCTCTGATTTTTGCCTTTTTCGGGCTGGGAACCTGCGTTATGGCCCAGGACCTGAAGTACTATTTGCCGGATAGCGTGTCTTATAACCCCGCGATCCCCAAACCAAAAGATATTGTTTATCATGAAGTGGGAGAATACCACATTACGCATGACCGGCTCGTAAATTATATGAAAGCGGTGGCGACGGCGGCGCCGGACAGGGTGAAAATGGAGCTGATGGGGCTGACTTATGAAAAAAGACCACAGGTGCTGCTGATCATCACCTCGCCTAAAAACCATCAGCGGCTGGAAGAGATCCGGCAACAGCATGTGCAGCTCACAGATCCGGCCAGATCAGGTTCCTTGAACATTGACAATATGCCGATCGTTGTCTGGATAGGCCATTCCATACACGGTAATGAACAAAGCGGTACCAACGCTTCACTCGTTACTGCTTATTATCTCGCGGCAGCGCAGGGTAAACAAATTGATGAGCTGCTGGATAATACCGTTATTCTTTTTGATCCTTCATTCAACCCTGACGGAATGCAGCGGTTTTCGGGTTGGGTGAATCAGCATCGCAGCAAAAACCTGGTAAGCGACCCGAATGACCGCGAGTTCAATGAAGTGTGGCCTGGCGGAAGATTTAATCATTACTGGTTCGATCTTAACCGCGACTGGCTTCCTGCCATTCACGTGGAAAGCCAGAACAGGCTGGAGTGGTTCCATAAATGGAAACCCAATATTCTTACGGATCATCACGAACAGGGAAGCAATGCAACCTTCTTTTTTCAACCAGGTGTGCCTTCAAGGGTGAACCCGATCACGCCGGATAAGAACCAGGAACTGACAGGTAAACTCGGCAAGTATCATGCGGCATTCCTCGATCGTATTGGCTCATTATATTTTACCAAAGAGAATTATGATGATTTCTATTATGGAAAAGGATCAACCTATCCTGATGTGAATGGTGCAATTGGTATCCTCTTTGAGCAGGCTTCTTCGAGAGGGCATCTTCAGCAAACTGCAAATGGATTACTGAGCTTTCCTTTCACCATCCGCAATCAGTTTGTCACTGCGCTTTCTACGCTTGAAGGAGCAAAAGCATTGCGCAAAGAATTTCTGCAATGGCAAAGGGATTTTTATAAAACAGCCATGACAGAATCTGCAGGAGTACCGGTCAAAGGATATGTGTTCGGAGATGAACAGGATAAAGCAAAAACGTTTCATTTTGCAGAGATGCTCCGTCGTCACCAGATAGATGTGTTGTCTGTAAAGAATAAGTTTTCAGCTGAAGGAAATGAATTCAAACCTGGCAGCTCTTATATTGTACCGACCAATCAGCCTCAGTACAGATTGATCCGCGCGATCTTCGAGAAAACTTTTACGTATAAAGACAGCCTTTTCTATGATATCACTTCATGGACCATGCCGCTTGCGTTTGGGCTGCCTTCCGCAGAGCTGAATGCTGCACAGTACGGCACTGCGGCAGGAGATAAACTTGCAGAACTTCCAAAACAGGCAGGAGAAGTTACTGGTAAAAGCGAGTATGCTTATCTCTTTACCTGGGATGAATTATACGCGCCACGCGCATTGTATGAATTGCAGCAATCCGGCGTAATGGCAAAAGTTGCAACGAATAAATTCGAAATCCCGGTAAATGGCTCAGATGTTTCTTTTGATTACGGAACGATCATGATCCCGGTAAAAGCGCAGAAAATGAGCAGCGCACAACTGGCTGAAGTGGTGAAAGGCGTGGCTGATCGTAACTACATCAAAGTATGGGCGGTGAACAGCGGAAATGTGAACAGTGGCAGTGATCTCGGCAGTAGCAAATTTGCACCGGTTGCAGAGCCGCGTGTGGTAATGCTGGCGGGTCAGGGAGTGAACGCAACCGATGCAGGTGAAGTATGGCATCTTCTTGATCAGCGTATGAATATTCCTGCAACACACCTTGAACCAGCTTCATTCAACCGCGTAGATATCGATAAGTATAATACAATGATCATGGTGGGAGGTTCTTATAACGAACTGAACAAGGAAAAGCTGAAAAGCTGGGTACAGTCAGGCGGTGTACTGGTATTGACAGAAGAAGCTGTTCAGTGGGCAGCTCAGAATGGGATCAGCAATGTTTCATTCAAGAGAACAAAAGCACCGGTTGACAGTTCAGTAAAAGCCGTTTATATCGACCGTGAACAGGTAGATGGCGCGCAGCGCATGAGCGGAGCGATCTTTGGGGCCGAAGCAGACCTTACACATCCGCTCGCATACGGATACAATCAGAAAACGGTGAGCCTCTTCAAAGCAAACCGTGTGTACATGGAAAAAAGCAAGAACCCATATGCAACTCCTTTCTTTTATGGCGCCAAACCAATGCAAAGCGGCTGGGTGAGCAAAGAAAACCTGGATGCGGTGAAAAACTCAGCTGCCGTGATCGTCAATACGGTCGGCAGCGGAAGAGTGATCAGCATTGCAGATAACCCCAATTTCCGCGCCTTCTGGCTTGGCGGTAGCAAGCTGTTCATGAACGCGATCTTTTTTGGAAGAACGATTGATGCGGCGAGTGGGAGAGGGGAGTAGGGAGTTCGTTGTCCGTTGTCCGTTAACCGTTGACCGGAGAACGACGCAACGATAGTTGGTTCTTCGGATAGAAATAAAAAGAGAAGGGCTTTGTCAAAGACAAAGCCCTTCTCTTTTTATTTCTTCGCGGTCAGCGGTCAGCGGTCAGCGGTCAGCGGTCAGCGGTCAGCGGTCAGCGGTCAACGGTCAACGGTCAACGAAACGGCCATGAGAAAAAAACGCCCAAATAACGTTTTTTCCCCATGGGATCACTTTCTAAAGATTGGATATTGCACTCAGTAGCGGCAGTATGTTAAAAGTTATTCACAAAGCCTGTTTTGCATCGGGCAAACCAAGTTAGTGTGGCACTGCGGGTGGAGAATAATGCTAACTTGCCGCTACAATTATTACGAATTTAAAACAGAGTACTATGATTAAAATGCAAGTTATCGGTAACCTCGGCAAAGATTGCGTGGTTAACACAGTGAGTGGAAGGAACGTGATCAACTTTACAGTAGCACACACAGAAAAATATAAAGACAGTCAGGGCAATAATCAGGAAAAAACAATCTGGGTGGATTGTGCATACTGGACAGATCGTACGGCGCTTGCGCCTTATCTCACAAAGGGAAAGCAGGTGTTTGTGGAGGGTCAGCCCGAGGTAAGATCTTTTACCCGCCAGGACGGAACAGGAGGAGCATCTCTTTCGATGCGTGTGCGTGATATCCAGTTACTGGGCGGAAGAAGCGAAAACACTGTAGGCGGTGGCTCTTACAATGGAGCTTCCAATACAAGTTCAGCTGCTGCAACTGTTTCAAGCGAAGCAGAGCAGATTGATGATCTTCCGTTTTAAGATCGTTGTCCGTTGACCGTTGACCGTTGACCGTTGTCCGTTGACCGTTGTCCGGAGAGAAAACGACGTAGTTGTAAATTGAGTTTTTGTATAGAAATAAAGCGAAGGGCTTTTGTCTTTGACAAAAGCCCTTCGCTTTATTTCTTCGCGGACAACGGACAACGGACAACGGACAACGGACAACGGACAACGGACAACGGACAACGATTTTCTTCGTTTCTTTGTCCCATGCCAACACAACTATTTTCTTATCAGCAACTTTTTGATTTTACGGTTAGGGTATTCCAGGCGATTGGATGTTCGGAAGAGCATGCAGATACGGCTGCGAAGTCGTTGTTATCTGCAGATATTCGAGGAATTGATTCACACGGTGTGGCCCGGCTTAGCGGTTATGTGCGGCTTTGGGAAGTGAAGCGGGTGAATGCAACACCGGAGATAAAGATTGTTCACGAAACGCCGTCTACGGCTGTGATCGATGGTGACAGTGGTTTGGGGCTGGTAATTGCGCCGTATGCAATGCAGGTGGCGATAGAGAAAGCAAAACAGGTGGGAACTGGTTGGGTGAGTGTGCGCAACAGCAATCACTTCGGGATTGCCGGAAGCCACGCGATGATGGCGCTTGAGCATGATATGATCGGTTGGGCAATGACCAATGCGAGTCCGCTTGTTGCTCCAACGTTTTCAATAGATAAAATGCTCGGAACGAATCCGATCTGCGTCGCAGCCCCGGCTGGAACACAGCCGCCGTTCGTGGCCGATCTTGCAACAACCACGGCAGCCAACGGAAAACTTGAAATCCTGCAAAGAAAAAGCCAGCCAACGCCAACAGGCTGGGTACAGGATAAAGAAGGCAATCCGTCGAATGACCCGCATATTTTGAAGCAGGGCGGAGCGTTGCTGCCATTGGGTGGTGACCGTGAACACGGCAGCCACAAAGGTTATGCTTTAGGGGCGATAGTTGATCTGTTTTCGGCGTTACTAAGCGGCGCAAATTATGCTCCCTGGGTCCCGCCGTTTCCTGCCTATGTTCCGATGCCGGCTCAGCAGCCGGGGAAAGGGATAGGACATTTCCTGGGAGCCATGCGTATCGATGCTTTCCGCCCTGCGGAAGAATTTAAACAAAGTATGGACCATTGGATCGAAGGCTTCAGATCCGCGAAGCCAATGCCGGGAGAAGAAAAAGTACTGGTACCGGGAGATCCGGAAAGAGAGATGGAAGCGGAGCGGAGTAAGAATGGAATTCCTTTGCTGGATACGGTTGTGAAGGATCTGGAGGAGACGGGAGCAAAGTTTGGTATTAGGTTATAGAATAATTCGCTCCCTGATAACGGAACAACACTTACCCGATCTGAAAATCCCTTTTCAGACCGGGCATTTGTAAGTATTACACTTTTTCCCTGTCAGCTCGGTGTTGACGATATTCTTGCTCCTGCCGGGACAAATGACAGTGCCTATATCAGACGGATTGTTGAGCTTGAAACATTTTTTCCCTCGGGAGTAAACACTTTACAATACACGATCTATAATATGATGCCTCCGGCGGACTTTCCTATGCATGGTTTGGTGAATATTTTATAGGGAAAGCCGTGGCTGAGCTGACAGATGATTATTACTATTCTATCATGGCTGCGACTCGCTTCTTTTCAAAGTGGTAATCCTGGCCGGCTCTACCGGGTATGCAGCGGGCTTTACTATATACAGATACGATACGGTGTATCTGTTTTATAATACTGCCGGTGTTGTGGTGAAAGACTCGGTTCGTTCGGCTGGCCGGGATCAGGTGCATAACAGGACCCTGGTTTCAACTTGCACAAAGATCAATGATGCATTATATCGTATTGACGGGAAAACGACAACAGAAAATGGTGTGACTGTACCCGGCAGATGGTTATCCGGTCCATCGTTTTACACAGGATCAGGGAGATCCGAGTATTATACGTAAATACATCTATACCAAACTGTGATCTGACTAACGCGATCGTGGTTGCGTTTAAGTGGTCAGTGGTCAGTGGTGGAAGGCATAGATATTTTATCTTCCAGATAAGGCGTTTATGTGTTATATATTCTGTCTCTGAGGATTTTTTTTGATAAAAACCTGAAAAAAGAGGGAAAATTTCGTTTTTCGTTACCCCTTCCATTTATCTCTTGGCTATCTTTGCCAGCACCTTTTTAAACGTTAAAACAAAACCGCAAGGGAAGTTCAATCATGAAAGTAATGAAGTTTGGCGGCACCAGCGTTGGTAAGCCGGAACGCATGCATCACATCGCTTCGCTCGTAACGAAGGAAGAAGAGCCTACCATTGTAGTGCTGTCTGCGCTGTCGGGCACTACCAATGCGCTGGTAGAAATTGGCGAGCATATTGCCAAGGGAGACCGTTCTGCAGCCAAACAGACCATTGATAAGCTGGAAGCACACTATCAACAATTCATTGCTGAACTGGTAAAGAAACCTGCATCAATCGAAAAAACAAAACAGATCCTTGCAGAACATTTTGAATTTCTCAACATCATCCTGCGTATCTCTTTCAGCGAAGCGCTGAATAAAGATATTCTTGCACAAGGTGAATTGCTTTCTACAAAACTCTTTGCCGCGTATCTGGAAGAGCAGGGAATAGAGCATTCATTACTGCCTGCACTGGAGTTCATGACCATTGACGCTTATGATGAACCTCAGATCGGAAGTATTAAAATAAAGCTGACGCAATTGCTGCAGCAGCATAAAGAAAAGAAACTGTTCATTACACAGGGATATATCTGCCGTAATTCCCGCGGTGAAGTGGATAACCTGAAACGTGGAGGAAGCGATTACTCTGCATCGCTGATCGGTGCTGCGATCAATGCAAGCGTGTGTGAGATCTGGACTGATATCGACGGTATGCACAACAATGATCCACGTGTTGTAAAGAAAACTGTACCTATCGAACAATTGAGCTTTGATGAAGCGGCGGAGCTGGCATACTTCGGTGCAAAGATCCTGCATCCGGCTTCTATCTGGCCAGCACAAACCTATAAGATCCCGGTTAAATTGCTTAACACAATGGCTCCGGAAGCAAAGGGCACACTGATCACGGAACTGGCAGCTGGCGTAGGAGTAAAAGCTGTTGCTGCAAAAGATAATATCATTGCGATCCGTATCAAGAGCAGCCGTATGTTGCTTGCCTATGGATTCCTGAGAAAGATATTCGAGGTATTTGAAAAGTACCGTACGCCTATTGACATGATCACCACTTCTGAAGTGGCTGTATCTCTTACGATCGACAGTCCGACTTTCCTGAAAGAGATCCTCAAAGAACTTGAACCGTTTGGAACTACCGAAGTTGATCATAACCAAACGATCATTTCCGTAGTAGGAAATGAGATCTCTCAAACAACCGATATCGTTAAAAAACTTTTCGGTTCGATCATGAATATCCCGGTTCGGATGGTTTCTTATGGAGGCAGCCCGCATAATATCTCATTACTGATAGATGCAAAGTATAAAATGCAGATCCTTCAGCAGCTGAATAAAGGAATGTTTGGCCTGGAATAATAATCGAGTCCTTATTAAACTAATTTTTTAGTTATTCGATTTTATAACTAATTTGCCGGTATGTACAAGATACCGGCATTTTTTTGTCTATTCCTGCTCATTGCAGGAGGAGTTGCGGCACAGCGTACAATTACAGGTAAGGTTGTAAACGCGTCTACGCAGGAGCCTATTCCCGGAAGCAGTGTGTTTATCAGTAATACTTCATTTGGAACAGTTACCACAAAAGATGGCAGTTTTGAGTTAACGGATATTCCTACGGGCAAGTATGATCTGATCATTTCTTCTGTAGGTTACGAAACCGTAGCGCATAGCTTTACCACAGACAAGCTGCCAATGCGGATGAAAGTGGAGTTGAATCAGAAGGTAAGGGAGCTGGCGAATGTTACGGTTGAGCCTTCCGTAGAGGAAGGCTGGGACAAATGGGGACAGGTATTCATGGATAATTTTATCGGGCAAACGCCTAACGCAAAAAACTGCCGCGTCAAGAATCAGAAATCTCTCCGTTTTCGTTATTACCGGAAAAGCAACCGTCTCGTAGCTTATTCAGATGAGCCGATCATTGTCGAAAACAAAGCGCTGGGCTATATCATCAAATATCAGCTGGAAGATTTCGAGATCAACTATAAGGGCAGTACCACTTTTTTTGCAGGTTATCCGTTATTTGAAGAGATGGAGAAACGCAAGGGTGTACCGCGCCGCTGGCAGCGTGCACGTGATAAAGCGTATTATGGATCAATGATGCATTTTATGCGTTCCGTCTATAACAACTCGCTGGCAGAAGAGGGTTTCGACGTAAAAAGAATGGTTCGTACACCCAACTATGAAAAACAACGCGTCCGAAAGGTCTTCCGCCCTAATATGATACGCTCTGTTACAAAGGGGACAACCACTACGACACGGATCAGTTTTACCAATTCCGGTATCATTCCAATTCAGCAACGTGTACCAGATGATTCGATTGGGGTTTCAGAAGATTCAGCGGCTTATTATCAATCAGTATTGTCTCAACCCGATTACATAGATGCTTACGGTCGCAGTTTGCTAACCGCAGACAGTCTTATTGTTGGACAGGAAGGCGCTTTCAAAGCCCTATACTTTCCGGATTACATTTATGTCACGTACAGATATGAATTGGAAGACCCCGGTTATCTCAGTTATCACCATGAGAACCGCAAGCCATTTTATCAGCGTTCGCATATCTGGTTACAAAGCGGTAATGCGATCGGCGTCGATGAAAACGGGAGCTATTTCCCTCCGCAGGAAGTTTACAGCATGTCATACTGGGGCTGGGGAGAAAAGACTGCCAACCTGCTTCCCCTCGATTACAAGCCCTACGAACCTCAGGATAAAAAGGAGTTGATCAAGAAGGCAAAGGAGCCATCCGGGGAGTGAGAGGATTTTGAATGAC
>VFQP010005484.1_pt1 | contig 11039 bp, 8 predicted proteins | sample 3512351 | NCBI WGS metagenome assembly VFQP01 (sample SAMN10412372, study PRJNA504923) | tailings metagenome | isolation source: Relicate 1 Philex TSF1 revegetated site | place: Philippines: Tuba, Benguet | collected 2017-08-29
GTTCGTAACGCGGGGTGGGCGGCGGGGGGTGCTGCGGTGTTGGGTTGGGCATACGCTTTTGGTGTTGGGTTGTGTATGAGAGGTGGTGCGACGACTTCTTTGTAAAAACCGCCCGCATTTTGGAACTGATCCGGCTCGTCCGGTGCAATCGGCACATCAGTCGGTGCTGCTGGCTCGTCACTGGAGATGGTGTGATCACCGCTTCGTGCAGTGTATGCGGTGCTGCTGCGTGCACTATCGCGGTGGGTGTTCACCGGTAAAAACTCGCCGCCGGACGTGCCGGACGTGCCCGGTCGCGATGCTTTGGACGATAGCGACGATTGAGAGCCCGATCGTTTCAGTTCAGAAAGCGCGGCGGTCGCGGCTGCTGCAGCGGAGGCGGCTGCATCGGCTTTGGGTGAAAGGAACTGATCCTCATCCTTTGTTAAGTGGTGCTGAACCTGTGCTAAACCGGTCATGAGGTTGTGACGCGACTGCTCGCGGTGGTGGTGGGGATGAGCGTGCATCTGCTTCGCTGTCTGCTCCTCCTCCACTGCACGACGCGCTGCCCGATCAGCCTGAACGGTTGATCTCAATTCGTGCTCTTTCTTTTGTATCGCGTCGGCCAAAGCCTGTTCGTGCTGCTGCTTCACCCGATCTAATCGTTTCTTCGTGTTTTGACTGTCTTTTGACACAAAATCTTCCAAAACAGACCAAAACGCGTTTTTCGCTTTCAGTTCTGCTGCCAACTGCTCGTCAGCCGTTTGAGCCGGACGTCGTGCCAGCAGCGACGATACACCACTGCGTTGGTCGTCATCATCCGAAGTCGATGCCTCTCCCTTTTCATCCTCTGAACTGTCTGAATCGTACTTGGAATCATGCCGCTTGTGGTGATGCGGTTTCGTTTGTTTCGTCGCTGCAACACAACACACCACAACACAACACGAGAGAAAGAAGAGGACATGAGAGATGGTGATAACGAGAAGGCAGGGGGAACGAATTTTATTATTACTCGTTTTCAATCGGAAAAACGCAGAAACAACCGACCACTTCGCTTGCAGTATTTTTTTGCCCTCCGCTCGAGTGACCGTCCCTTCACTCTCGAGATTTTCATCCGCCGACGGTGGAGGAACTAACACACATACATACATACAACAAAATCAAAATCAGAGCGAGATCGAGCGCGAAGAGCGATGTGAGGTGTGAGGTGTGTGGGGGTACGCACGCGGTGGCGGTGACGGCAATCGATCGAGCACCGGTCTTAAATCGTTGTACGCTGCATCACCGCGACGTCTCATAACCGCTGCGTTATGTTTATGCAATTTATCTTTCATCTGAAAACGAATTTCTCGTTCCTGTTTGATCAGTTCCTGTTCACGCCGGTGCTCGCGCTCGATCGCAATCGGTAGCGGCTCGATACGCTGAATCGGACGAAACACGTATTCACCATCCGCGGATGAGCTCGTGACACGCGTAAAGAGCTGTTGTAAGAACGTCACATAATCTCTTGCGTCGACCGTTACACACCACAAATCGGCCAATTCGAACAGAAAATCCAAAAATGACTGATAATCCAATGTCGTGAGCTGTTGACCGCGACTGTCGTGATTCCAATCCAAATCAGCCAACAGAGCAGCAGCGCGATAATTGAATTTAGGATTCAGCGCACGACTCAATCGCATGTGAACTCGAACGTATTCGTCCTTTGCCAAACCCGCACCCGACGCACTCCCACCACCACCACCACTACCGATAACGCGACCGCCAGCACCGCCGTGCCCGCCTGATCGGTTCGCCACCAGCTGAGTCGGATCAACCGATATAACACCGTCTGCACTGACTGTGGCGGAGGGGCGCAAACGATTTGGAAACGGCTGAGGCAGTGCCGTGGCCGCTGCGTGTCGACCCGCCGCGGTTGCAACGGTCATAGCACTATGCGGTACCTCTTTTTCGATGATGGCCCAAAATCGATTCAGCTCCTGCATCAAAACAACAAAAGCCGGGAGTGAGGAGCGAGGAGTGAGGAGTGGGTCGAGGCAGGTGGAGATTCGTACCCGCACGATTTCGCGGTGATTTCGTAATAGTTTTCGTTTGAGCATCGCTTCGTGTGTGAAAAGAGCAAAATTCAAATCATCCGCTGCAGCCTGCGCAATCGCTGCGGCCTGTGCAGCCGCCTGCTCCGCTGCAATTCGTGCTTCGATCTGCGTCGGGTGGTATTCCGGTGCGCGCTGCTGTGGTGGTGGCGGCGATTGGGATTTACCGCGATGTTTGGATCCACCTTTCTTGTTTCCTTCTTTCAAACCTGCGATCGTCGCGGCGAATCGGGCAGCGGAATTGGCGGTTGGATTCGACGATGCATCACCACCGGGAGAAGTGATGGGCGTGAGGTGCGGTGGTCGTTTGTTGCCGGGGGATGAATTGTGATGTGCGACGGAAGGGCGGCCGCTCACAGCTATTCCGATGGGTGGAGGTGGTGATGCGACGGGTTGTAATACCACACCGTTTGGTTTGGGTGAGGTGAAAACAGCGCGCGGGCTCTGATATCCGGTGTCAATAACTGCTGCCGCGATCGGAGATGCGGCGGCGCGAATCGCTGCGGCCGATCCGAGAATCGCGGCGGTTGCTTTTGCCGCTGCTTCTTTTGCCGCTGCTTCTTTCTCTGCCCGTTCTTTTGCCTCTTTCTCTGCGGCGAGTTTTGCGATTGCGCCAGCGCGACCGGTTCGCCGATGCGGAGTGGGTGTAGGGGTGAGGCGCGGGTTTCCGCCATTCGGTGGAGTGTCAGTCCGTTCACCGTTTGGTGGCGGAGGCGGAGCGGTAGCGATTTTAATGGCGTTTGTAATCGCTTCCGCTGAGAGAGCAGCAGCGGCGGAGGCCTGCGCGTTGGCGGTCAGAGCATTTGGGAACAGCGAACGAACCAAAACGCCCTGACTCGATAGAGCATTCGCGTGATAATTCACGCCGCCGCCACCGCCGCTACCATTTACATGCGGTGAGGTCGGTACAGCGTTCGTTGGAGTCTGCGGACTGCCAAAACCAAACGCGTGAGCCGATGGCGATGCACTGCGGGTTGGGGTCTGCGCGTGCTGCGGTGGTGGTGAACGCATGATCGACAGATGATGCTCTGTCGCTGCGGCCTCGGCTTGTTTTGAAGCTGTAGCGGCTGCGCCGTGAATCAAACCGATCGCGCGCTCCTGAAACGCGCTCGACCGAAAGCTCGCCATTTCACCACCTGCACCAAACATACAGACCCACCACACCGACACCGGCGATTCACACACACTGGCTTCGTCACTCGAGTCTGTGCTGTCTACAACTCTGAACGGGCGCAGCCAGTACACTGCAGGCTACATAAACACGCTCGCCGCTTGTCTTGCCCATCGCATGCCTAACCGGTTAGTGCAAAAAACCGCTCCGGCTGCAAACGGAGACTCGACAAATTTTTGCGTACGTCATCGGCGAAAATTTTTGAACGCACCTGCACAATGCACAGGATGAATCGCTTGCCTGCGTCATCGATCGCAAGTTTGGTTCAAAAAACGAGAAGCTCGATTTGGCTTGGTGCAATCTGCGAGCGCCTCTCGTGTGCTCACTCGCACGCGGTAATTAACTGTGCTGAACCGGTGTATGCATCAATAGGCGAATGTCGAGCGGAGTGATACCGGCGCTCGTTCCGTTGGATGGCAAATACGGCATCGGACAGGTACGCTGCACGGATCGATTTGCGTGTCTGCTGCTCCTGGCTGCCTGACCGAAGTTTGATGTGTGTCGTAGCTTCCTGCTGGCTGGCACTGCAAGCGCGATAAGAACGGACGCGGTAATGCATCGCGCTGCATCGCTTTCCGCGCCGCTTCCGGTGTAACTGGTTTCTGGTTTGTGCTGTGTTGTGTGTTCGATGTTTGTTGTGTGCAGTGTATTATGCGAATGATAACACGCGTCGAACTCAGTGGGAAGACCCGCGCCCGCTCCCAGAAGGTTGGGAGGAGAAGTTTGATATCAACACACGTCAGCGCTATTATGCAAATCATCGAGCGAAGAGTACTCAGTGGACGGGTATGTGTGCTGCCTGTGCACTTGGAATGTTTCGCTCCGAGGCTTGACCCCTGCCTCCTGCCTGTGTGTGAGTTCAGATCCACGACCGCCGTTACAGCTACCGCCGTGGCCGCCCATCGCAAGCGCTGCACCACTGGCAACGGCGATGGTAAGACGCTGATACACATCGATTGTTGATTGTTTGTTTGGTGTTGACTCAAAACGTTTGGGTGGCGGGTTTGTGCGATCACCAGCCCATTGCGATGCCGGTTAATAAGGAGGGAGAGGGCAAATCAGCCGTGGCTGTGCTCGAAGGAGTGCCGACTGCGAATGGTGGTGGTGCATCGGCAGCAGCGAGTGGTAGTGGTAGCGGTGGTGGTGGTGGTGGTGGTGGTAGCGGCTCTCGTGCTACCGACTTTGATTGGTATCGCGATGTGATAAGGATTTCAGTGGCTGATAAACAGATCACGCCGGAAGAGGATAATTTGATTCAGGGCGTGAAAGCGAAATTGAAAATATCTGACGCCGAACACATACAAATCCTGAAAGATCTGGGAATGAGTGAGAGCGATTACGACGGGCTGAAAAAAGATCCGTACGTGACAGCTGACCTGACAGCTGACCTGACAGCACTTCACACTGACCGACTGACTGACTGATTGATTTGGGTGTTTGTTTCTTGATATATGCAGAATTGGTTTCAGAGAGTGTGTGGTATGTCTCGAATCCGGTTCATCTCATATTATTATGCCGTGCATGCATCTCTGTCTGGTATGTATGACGTATCACCATATCACCACACAACACAACACACAACACACTGACTCATCCCTTTGCTGTATGGCTGATGCAGTGCCAGACCTGCGCCAAAAACTATACACTGAAAGAATGTCCGAAGTGTCGCGAGAAAATCCAGGAAATACGAAAAACGTTTTAAAACACCGCCTCTCGTCATCGCCTCATCGCATCAGCCCCACACCACCTCACCACCTCACACCGTCTCATCCGTTTGTTCCATCATTCGATACCGCCCACCGCCACCCCCCACCGCCCTCCACGCATTTTATGGCGATGAACGATTCATTCATTCTCTGTTTCTCAGTTTCTCTGTTTCTTCTGTCGCTGTCTGTCGCCGCATGCCTCCGTCGTCGCTCTCCACAACTGCTCTCTCCGCTCCCGATGTATTCTGGTATTCTCTCTCCCCCCACTATCCATTTTCTTTATACGCTGCTTTGCTTCAGCTGCTAGTAATTACTGCGCGCTGTACCGGTTAGTACTTGCGCCGATCATCATTTGTTGTTGCTGTCCCAACGCACATCATGTTTTTTGTTGACACAACCCCAACCGCCGCGCGCTGCTGGCAGGCAATCAGAGGGCGGAGGGCGGAGTGGCAAGTGATTTCAAGCAAGAAAAGGAAAGAACAAACTATCAAGTAAATATAACAGTGAGGTAAGACGAAGAACAAAAATAATTGTAATAATGCGAATGGATTTTGCCGTTAGGGGGTTAGTGGTTAGTGGTTGGCCGGTGCGGATTTGCGACCGCGTCGTTTGCCGCCGCCTGCAGCCGGCGACGATTTCGGTGCAAGCGATTGGGATTTCGCGGGCGCGGTGCCGATTTCAGTCAGAAACGACATAACCGGTAGTGGCGATGAAGCATTTGGTGTTGACAGTTTCATTCGATTGATAGCGGCTGTGACAAAATCGAAAATTGGAATGAGACAAAACGCGTCCAAAGCAGCGTATGAGATCTGATCTGGATGGAGCGGTCGTCGCCCCCACGCGCTCATTTGCTTTGCTTTATTTAATGGTTTACCCAAACAGAACTGAGTGAGTCGCGCCAACCCGCGACGCGGAGCGGCGGTTATCACTATCGATTCGGATGACCCATCACTCGCAGGATCACTCGCAGGATCACCACCCGCTGCAATCGATAGCGCTTCCGATTCTGCCACGGCCGATGCGGCCGGTTCAGCGTCGCTCGGTGCTGCTGCAACTGCCGGTGGTGGCGGCGGCGGGGGCGGCGGCGGCGGTGGCGGTGGCGGTGGTGTGGACAGAGGCTGTACCGGTGCTGCAGCCGGTGCGGGTGGCGGATCGACCGCTCCGGTTTTCTCGAGATCTGAGAGATCGATTACAGACGCGGCGTAATGAAATGCGGTGGATTTCGGTATCGAACCTCTTAACATCTTAAGATCATTTGATAGGCCGTATCCCAATTTTATCACTTTTGGATTGCGAAACATACAACCAACCACATAATCCATCGTCAAAACTTCGCCGCCGCTACCGCCTGTCGCAGCGTTCAATACAGCCGCAGCCGTTGCAGCGGCGCTGCTCTCACCACCACCTCCACCTCCACCACTAATACTAATACTGCCCCCACTCCGAACACTGACCGGTGTGGCAGTGCCACTGGTATTTGTGCTGTTGTGAGCAGTTGTGGTTGCGGTGGTGGCGGTCGATTGCGATCGCGGTGGAGCGGAGGCGGAGGCGGAGGCGGAAGCAGAAGTGACGGCGTTCCACGACTGCAAATCAAACAGTAACGCACATCGGCGTGTGGCGACTTGCAACAGAGCTGGTTCGTGAGAGTTCGATACGAATTGAGGGTGGAATTCCGCGTCGATTCCTACGATCGTCGTGCGCTCCGTATCAGACAGTACAGCGTGTGCAAAAGCCAGTGATTTGCTGTCGCGCTCGCCCGTTATCACATGCACGCCGTCCGGTATATCGAGCGACAGATATTGTGATGTGTCGACCTTCGGGTCAGCAAATTTCGTCGGATCCGCTCGGTATTCAGTGAGAAACAGCGCGAAATCAGAGCGTGTTTCGAACCGGAAAGTCGGGAGACGATCGCGATTCGCCACACTCGCAGCAGCGATTAACGACCCAGTAATTTCAGAAGCCGGGAGATAACGACGCGCACTACCGCTTGTTCCACCCCCACTACCTCCGGTCGCGTTGGTTTGAGCAGAAACACGCTTCTGCTCATCCGCTGAACCCGCGGCTGCTCCGGTGGTGGTGGAAGCGATCGGTTGCGGCGGTTTTGATTCCTCGCGTTCGTGCAATCGATATTTGATACAGAAGTAATACGCTGTTTCGTACTGGTTGGTACGAATGAGTTCACTGCACATCCACGCTTGGAGGTGCAGCGGTGCGTCATCCGTTATCGGTTCAGCAAAATCTAATGCTTTAGCGTTTGATATCATCCAATGCAGCATTCGACGGCGCGATTCGAGCACGACATCCGGAAAATCATCCACCGATAAATTGAATCGCGAAATATATTTAAGTGCAAGCGATGGGTTGTGATTCTCCACACCAACCAATCGAATCACTGGAGCGTACAGCTCCGGATGACCCGACACATAATTCAGTGCTACATCAAACTGTGAAGATCGAATCAGTGGACTGATTATCTCCTCCACAGCAAAGCGCGACTGCAAACCAAACGTTCTAACAAAACCGGCCGCGTCTTTCGTTCGCGGATTCGAAGCAGTCAGCAGCGCTCGAACGTATGTGATGAGCTGATCCTCACTTATCGGCACCGCCATACCTCGAACCAACCGACCAAAACACTCGACACTCAATGAACCTGCAATCGATAACAGCAACTGATAGTGCTGAGGTGTGGGCGTGATCAGAGCGGCTGGCAGTGAGTCGTCGCCGTCCGCTGTGGATGTGGTCGGCGCTGGCGGAGAGGCAGTGGGAGTGGATGTATCGGCAGTTGCAGCTGGTGGTACACCGCTTTTCGGTTCCGGCGATTTGAGATCCGCCGCTTTCGCTGATCGTTTGCTGCCCCGACCGCTCTGACTCTGCGCACCGCCGCCACTACCGGCTCCCCCGCCTCCGCTGCCTCCGCTACCGCCGATTGCAACGGACGACGTATCCACCGGTTCAGTTGTTTTTGATTTCCCCCGATCCGCGTGTATGCGATTGGGCGGAGCAGATTTGGGTGCAGATTTCGGAGCAAGTAATGAGTTGATTGCATCCGCCACAGCCACTTGCAGTACAGAGATTTTTGTGAGCGGATCCTTTCGTGCTGCGCTGCGATTTGTGTTTCGCGATCGCTTCTTTTCCAGTTTTGGGTTATAGCGGTGACTCGCACTCGCGGGCGACTTCACTGCAGCGGCTGTCTGTTTTGCGTCCGCGGATTGTGATTTGTCATCACCGCTTGAATCGCCGCTTCCGTCCTCCCCCGCTGCAGCCACCCAATTCAGTACGACCGGATTCGATAGCGCTGAGATGAGATGCAGTGCAGCCGTTAGCGGATCGGCCGATCGCGAAAGCGTGCGCGGCAGTTTATTTCGAATAACCAGAAATTGTGACTGCAAAAGCCAGCGCCACAACTGATATGCTGCGAGCGAATACCCACTGGTTTCGACCGACGCAGCAGCTGCAGTGGATGCGGCACCGCCACCGCCACCGCTACCGCCACTACCAGTCGGAGCGGCTGATTTCGGCGACTGTTTGGGAGGCGGTGCGTTATTACCGCGTTTGAGCGCCGAACCGACTCCGTTCCAATCGAGCTCAGTCGTTGGAGCCGCAGCGGCGGAAGCGGGTTTTGGATTCCGTTCGCCACTTCCGGACTGGCACTGATCACGCGCGATCTGCAGTATCAGTTCAGTGGAGATCTGATTCATCGTCGCGTGGCCTGACTTCCAACCGACTGCCTACGTCACATGTCAGATATGACGACGACAAGAAAAAATGATCAGCACTCGATCAACGACAAATCACGACGAAAAACGTCATTGGATCCGTTTCAAGCGCTTCCGTTGTTTTGATCTGCTGTTTCTGTGGTTCGGTGTATGACAGCAAAGAGATGTCTGGATTAGACGAGGATGACGATCCCGTGGCACGAGGTTTGGAGGATGAAACCGACAATAAATCACCGCCGCGAAGTGCTGACGCCAACGACCGATCAGTCGCAGCGGACGTAAAATCACCGCCACCGGCGGGTGGAGGCGGCGGAGGCGGTGGTGGCGGTGGATCGGGCGCGGCGGTTAAAAGTCCTGCGCGCTCAGCCGTTACGGGACAGGCAATCAATTACGATTTGATCACTCTGAAAGTTGCTGTGATCGGCCCTAAACAGAGTGGTAAAACCGTAATCGCTAATCACTTGAGCGGTTTCGGAGCGGATACACCGCAACCGGAGAATACGGAGCGCTATGACACAACCGTCGGTGTCAGGTACTCACACACTCATACTGTGCTCATACACTGAGTCAACACACAGAGACAGACAGACAGCAGACAGACTGAGTGATTGCTTGTGTCGTGTGGTGTGGTGGTGGTGGTGTGGTGTCGGGTGTGGGGTGTCGGGTGTGACAGAATTTTGGAGTTTGAGCGTGAAATAACCGGTCGGTCGCGCGACGGTAAGCAATCGACAGAGGCAAAAGTTTTGGTGGAGTTATGGGACTGTTCGGGTGATCCAAAGTACGAGGCGGGTTGGCCGGCGATCACTAAAGATCTGTTGGGAGTGTGTATCGTGTTCGATCCGAAATCCAAATCTCAAACCGCAGAGATTAAGGCGTGGTGTGAGTGGTTTGCAAAAAACGCTGATTTGGATTCACCGCAGTGTGTGTTATTCGCTCACTCAAACCTCAATACACAACACCCAAATTTCGGTCCGATCAAAACCGGTAAAAAAACGGTTTCGATTCCAGTCGTTAACGTCAATACAGCCAGTCCGGTCGGTTCGGACGGATCGAAAAAACCGTCCTCCGTTCAATTGGCGTTTCGCCATTTCTTGGGTGATGCGTATGGATTTCATCGCTTGGCAGACCACTAACACCACCACCCACGACAGCGACCACCGACAGACTCTCTTCATCCCACCATAATTTAGTGTTATCTCAATCCAAAATATTCGACGCCTGACTACTTCGATTCTCTCTGTTTTTGTTCTTTTTTGGTTTTTGTAAATTAAAACCTCCAATTTCCATTCTGTTGGAGTAGAGCGCGGGCGCGAATCAACTGCATGATATGCTGCTCGCGGGGAACGAGTTCCTTGTTCACCGATGACGTTTGCAATCAAAAAACTTCACACGAAGTGGTGCTGAAATGAACATTTTGACTGGATTGTGGAAGCGTCTTCTTTCCAACACATTTGCTGTTCGATCGACTGCGGTTAAAATTGGCAGTGCGTTGATACAGGATTGCTGGTGGTGCCAATAGACTTGCGATGGCAGCAGCAAAAAAGACCGAATTGAAACGACAAACCTCAGACATGGAGTAAGTCACAGCCCCACTCCGCCTTTCCTGCCCCGCAGCTCGTGGTTGCTAACCGCTAACCGTGTGATGATGTGATGTTTTATGTGTTCGCTCCAGTGATGGGTGGGGCGCAGCGAATGAGGATGACGATCAGGAGGTGGACGACTGGGGCGGTGCCGGTCCCTCAGAGGTAAGCGTGCTTCCAGCCCTCTGTTTGTCTCATTCGAACCTAACCTGATGCCATGCTCTGTGACACAGCCGGCCCCGAAAGCAACCGGTAATAAATCGAAATTTGATGATTTGGCGGATCAAATCCCACCGCACATTCGCAAACGCGTAATCGACGATTTGGATGAACTGATTATGACGGGCCGATTCGTTGCAGCGCCGTTCAATTCAGATGCAGACACGCCCGGAGCTGGAGCGGTCGAATTTCCGGGTGGAAATCGCATTCACATTCGCATTGGCTTACCGGTGAAGAATTTGCACCTCGACGCAGAGCAGTGCCGTGCCTGGTACGTGCAGATCGTGTGATGCACTGCCCCAGGCTTCAACCATAACTGACCGACGCGTTCGCCGGCCTGCGTTGTTAGGACGGTGGATTCGCGTAAAAATATTGTGGTCGATTTGATATTCCCGCCCGATTATTTCGATGTTGCACAGAAAACTTCCATTAAATTGAAAGTCGGACAGGTATGAGTATGAACCAACCTTCGACGAATCAGTCCCGCCACGTCCTAACTGGCAATGACTTGTGTGTGGCAGACGATGGACATGAAAGCAGATGTAGCGCAGGGCTTTCGATTATCGTGGACGGTC
>VFQP010005485.1_pt1 | contig 11038 bp, 9 predicted proteins | sample 3512351 | NCBI WGS metagenome assembly VFQP01 (sample SAMN10412372, study PRJNA504923) | tailings metagenome | isolation source: Relicate 1 Philex TSF1 revegetated site | place: Philippines: Tuba, Benguet | collected 2017-08-29
ATGGAGAGGTCCTCCGGCATGATCAGCACCATGCGGTAGCCCTTGATGGCCGCCGCCATGGCCAGCGCGATGCCGGTGTTGCCCGACGTCGCCTCGATCAGCGTATCGCCGGGACGGATGTCGCCACGCTCTTCGGCGCGCTTGATCATCGACACGGCCGGCCGGTCTTTCACCGAGCCCGCGGGGTTGTTGCCCTCCAGCTTGCCCAGGATCACGTTGCCGCGCGCCTTGTTGCCGGCAGCGCCAATGCGCTGCAGGGCGACCAGCGGCGTGTTGCCAATGGCGTCTTCAATCGTCGGGTAGTTCATCCCACCACTGTGCCATAATTTCGAGTCTCCCTTCTCTCGGCCCGGGTGGTGAAATTGGTAGACGCGCCGGACTCAAAATCCGGTTCCGAAAGGAGTGTCGGTTCGATTCCGACCCCGGGCACCACATGGTCGGAAGCCACCGACCCGCTTGCCGCGCAGTTTTGATGCGCCTCCGCAAGACAGGGGCAGGATCACCGCAACGGTGCTCCCCCCGCGATTCCCCCTCTTGAACCGCAATCCATCTTGCCGCCCACGGCAGGGATTCGGAGCGCGTGTCAGCACAGCCGGTGCGCCGAACGGCCTTACCCACAGTGATGCCCGACCACCACACGTTGGCCATTGCGCCAGGCCCTCGGCACGCTTCACATCGGCGTGCTTGACGATCGGTGGCGGGGTCGCTCGCCATCACATGTTTGCCCCGGCGAACCGAGCGCCGCAGCACCCCGAAAACGGCGTCAATGCCTCGCGCAAGTCCATTGACGAAGCCTCCCAGGTCGACAACGTTTGCCCAAGCGAGCGGCGGCTTCCCCACTCATGCCTGAAGTGTGCTGCTTGGGTCCCGCACGTTGATGGTTCGTATCACACCTCTCGCCGCACGACGCCCGCGCGGCACCATGGCGTCCGCTTCCGATTCGCCGCACGGTTGTGGCTGGGCGTGTCACTGACGGTGACCTGATGCCCTTCATTTCTGGCAAACCAAGCAACCAAAATCTTATGAAAACCAACTTCTTGAAATTTGCACCGATCGCCGCCGTGGCCCTGGCCTGCGGAAGCTCCGCCATGGCCTACGACGGTCTGCTGACCGTTCACGGCAATGTGAAGGCATCGCCTTGCTACATCGACAACATTGACAGCTCTGCCACGCCGACCCTGGTCAGCGTGATCCAGCGCGGCACCGCGATCAACGGCGCAACGGCCGGCGTTCCGCTGCTGGCTGATGTCACGGTGCCAGATGTGCAAAACACCATCGCAGCAGGCGCCTTCGGCGGCACGACCACCGTGGGCCTGCACGTGGCCGGCGGCACCACCTGCACGGACGGCACCTACAGGATGCGCCTGTCACCCGTCATCGGCCACTACTCTGCGGACACCACCATTGCCCTGAACGACAGCACCGACCCCAATTCGGCCGCGCAAGGTGTCGGCATTCAGGCCCTGATTGGCTCGAGCGCCTCGGCAACTGCAATCGACTTCGCCAACACGTCCAACCTCGGCGAGGTCATTGGCACAGTGGGTAGCACGGCCACGTCCACGTCCATGGCCTATCAGTTCCGACTGGCCCGCCCAACCAACACCCCCACTGTGGTGCTGCCGGGCATTGTGCAGGCCCAGTTCATGGTCACGATCCAGTAACAACCGGAAACTTCGCGGGCTGAAACCCATTCCGCGACGAAGCGGCCAACCCACAAGGTTGGCCGCAGCTTTTCCAGAATGCAGGCGGGCGTATGAACTACCGAATTTTTTTAGCGTTGATCGTGCTGTGCATCGCGCGTGCAAGCTTTGCCGCCAGTGGCCTGCAGCCCAGTGAGAGTCGCCTTGTTCTGGAAAATGGCGCAACAGAATCGTCGATCTCCTTTGCCAACCGAGGCAAGGTGCCCCTGACCGAACCGACGTTGCCGGCAGGCCCGCCGTCAATCGGCTGGGTCTCAGCTTTTCGATTCCCCTGGGCCCGCGTGAAGCGGGCAGCAGCCGATCGGTGGTCGACACCTACGTCAGCACGGCGCAGGGCGTGACGAGTGTCAGCCACAGCAGCAACTACACCGCGCGCCTGGACGACCAGCCCTACAACATCTCGGGCTCCTACGGGTATGGCGCCTCTCATCCCACCGACGGCACATTGGGTCTGGGCGTCGCCAGCGCCTTCAATGCAATGTCACTCGCCGCAGGCATGAGCGTCAACAGCAAGAGCCGCACATTCTCTCTGTCAGGGAGTGGTGCCCTGGTGGCGCACGAAGGTGGCGTGACCCTGCTGCGCAGTGCGCCTGACACAGCGGCGCTGGTGCATGCGCCCGGCGCGGGTGGCGCCCGTGTGCGCGGCGGCAGCAAGATCGACGATGCCGGCTACGGATTGGTGTACCTCGTGCCGCTCCAGGACAACATTGTGGACATCGACACCCGCGGCGCCGCGCCAGACCTGGAACTCAAATCCAGCCGCAAATATGCGGCACCCAGCCGCGGCGCCTACCTCAAGGTCGAGTTCGAGCCCCGTGAAGGGCGCAGTGTGCTCATAGAGGGCACCACAGACGATGGCAAGCCCCTGCCCTTTGGTGCCCGGGTGACGGATGCATCCGGCGCTGAGGTCGGCATCGTTGGCCAGGGCGGAAACATCTTCGCGCGGGTGGCGAACGACAAGGGTCAGCTGCGCGTGACCTGGGGCCCCGAAGACAGAATTGCCTGCGATCTCGACTATGAGTTGCGGGACATGGCCAATGGCATGCCGACAGGCAATCAGCCCAGCCCTCGCGCGCTTCCCAGCCTGACTGCCGCCTGCAATTTCGCCAGGGTGTCAATTGGTTCGGAAATGGTAATTCGCAACACTTCCCCTGACGGCAGTATGCCCGTCAAGAATCCGTAGCCACCGCCAAACCAGAGCTCAAATGTTTAAAAAAATTCTGCTGCTGATTGGATTTTTGCCGATATATTTTTTTCAGAATGCTTGGGGCGGCGCCTGTCTAGAGCCAAATATTGGAAATAGTTATGCGACAGCTAACCCCGGGAGTTTGGTCGTCATAAGCAGCTCAACACCCGATGGAACGGTTGTGGCGAGTGTTGACATCGTCGTTCCCTTTGTCACTGATCTGCAAGGATGTGAAAATCATCTACGCGATGCAGGAGCGGCAACGCCAGCGATGACACCCTTGGTTGCGTGGGCATCGGTTTTTTCCGGCTACACCACTAATTCCGCCGGCCAGCCTTTAGCAGGCTACAACGGTTATTTTGCGGTTGATAGCATACCCGGCCTTTACTATCAAGTTGTTAATCCAAACGACACATCACAGGTTGCCATCACAACCGTCAATATGGTGGGAAACAGTGGCCCACCCTTAATCATGGGAGACTCGACTTGGACTCCTTGCGCAAACTACATCGGACCCGCTGCAAGTTGCTCCTACTCCAAAACTGCGTCGCAATACAGTCAGATTCCATTGAAAATTCGGGTTAATTTCATTAAATTTGGGCAGCTTGTTCCCGGTGATTACGACATGAACAGCCACTATCTGTTTCATTTTTTGTTCGCCTCACTTCCTAATGACAATCACAGCAATGCTGAAGATGTTCGTCTTAGCTCAGGAATCCTGGTCTTTCGCGTTAAAACCAATTGTGAATTGGACACCACATCCACTAATCTCAGCGTCGACTTTGGCGATTTTGACGACGAAGGCGTAGCGGTTGGCCAGCGACTGGTTCCCTACGACAAGGATTTCGAAATCGGCTTCCATGGCTGTGCCGACTCTGTGCTCCCCGCCGTCACCTGGGATTTGCATCCTGAGGACTCGCTGGACTCCCAGAACAACTTTCCCACATTCACGCCGGATGTGAACAGCAGGGTAAGCGCGGGCATCGGTTTCAAGCTGTTTGACACGAGCGCAGGCCAGTTCACACCCATCACGCCCGGCTTACAAAGAACGCTGACCGATACCGCGGCCAATATCGTCGTGGATGGGAAGATGCGCTACCCAGCAAACCAGACAACGGTGCGGTGGCCCTTCGCGGTGCGGCTCATCAAATCTGGCACCGTGCCGCTGGGCACTTTCGGCGGACGCGCCACCTTTACCATTGCCTACCCGTAGCAACCGGCAACAAACTGGCGCCTTCGCCCGCCGTTCATAGAGGTTGCGGCAGCGACGCTGGCCCCACCACAAGCCCCTGCGCCACAGTGGGATAGCGCAGGCGTAGCCCCAACTCGCGCTTCATCCGCTGGTTGAGCAGCCGGCGCGATTCGCTCATGAAGCTGAGCAGCACCAGCGGCAACTGGTCGCCAGCGGCGTCCCGTGCCACGCGGGGCGGCCGGGGCATGCCGTACAGATCGGCGGCCAGATCGAAGTAGTCGCCCATCCTGAGCTGGGTGTCGTCCACCACGTTCACGTTGCGCTGCGGCTTGCCGCGCCAGAGCGCCAGCACGCAGGCGCGGGCCAGGTCGTCGGCGTGGATGTGGCTGGTGTACACGTCGTCTTCGGCGCGCAGCACCGGCGTGCCGCGCTGCAGCCGCTCGCGCGGGGTGCCACCGGGCCGGTCGGGCGCGTAGATGCCCGGGATGCGAAGCACGGTGGTGCGCACGCCGGTGGCGCGGCCCAGCCAGTGCACTGCGGCTTCAGCGTCCACGCGGCGCCAGGCGCGGGGCGTCTTCGGGTTGGCGGGTGTGGCCTCATTGATCCAGCGGCCTTCGCAGTCGCCGTACACGCCAGTCGTGGAGCCGTAGACCACCGATGCCGGCAATGAGCGCTGAACAAGCACGCGCGCCAGGGCACGCGTGCGGGGGTCCAGCCGCCAGTCGGCCAGCTCGCTGGAAGGCGGCGGGGCGAGATGGAGCACGCGCGTGGCCAGCCCGGCCAGGCGGCGCAGGCTGCGCGGGTCGTCCAGGTTGCCCAGCAGGGGCGTGATGCCTAACGCCCGCAACGCCGGGCCGCGCTCGGCGCTGGACGTGAGGGCCAGAATGCGCACCCGCCGCGCGCCGTTCAGGACGCGCGCCGCGCGCTGGCCGACGTCGCCACAACCCACGATGAGAACCCGTTCACGCCGGAAGCGTGCGGGCAAAGCGCCGAGAAGGCTCATGCGAAATCCGGATTTGAGACAATGGCGGGTTGCCACACGGGGGGTCATCCCCCGTCAGCCATCCCCGTTCAACACGTGCCAGTATGACATTCACCATCTCCGTCGAGCCCAGTGGGCGCACCTTCACCGCCGAGCCCGAAGAGTCCATGCTCGCCGCCGGCATCCGCCAGGGCATCGGCCTGCCCTATGGCTGCAAGGACGGTGCCTGTGGCTCCTGCAAGTGCAAGCTGGTCTCAGGCACCGTGAAGCACGGCCCGCACCAGCCCAAGGCGCTGAGCGCCGACGAGGAAGCCGCCGGCTACGTGCTGACCTGCTGCGGCGTGGCCCAGAGTGACGTGGTGATCGAGTCGCGCCAGGTCACCGAGGCCGGTGCCTTCCCGATCAAGAAGATGCCGGTGCGCGTGAGCACGATGGAGCGCGCCTCGCACGACGTGATCGTGCTGCGCCTGCAGCTGCCTGCCAGCGATGCCTTCCAGTACCACGCCGGCCAGTACGTCGAATTCCTGTTGCGCGACGGCGATCGCCGCAGTTATTCCATGGCCAACGCGCCGCACACCCAGGCCACGGCGCCCTCGCTGGAACTGCACCTGCGCCACATGCCCGGTGGCAAGTTCACCGACCACGTGTTCGGCCCGATGAAGGAAAAGGACATCCTGCGCATCGAAGGGCCGTACGGCAGCTTCTTCCTGCGCGAGGACAGCGACAAGCCGATCGTGTTCCTCGCGTCGGGCACTGGTTTCGCGCCGATCAAGGCCGTCATCGAACACATGCAGTTCAAGGGCATCACCCGCCCGGCCACGCTGTACTGGGGCGGCCGCCGCCCGGCAGACCTGTACCAGAGCGCGTGGATCGAGGCCCGCCTGGCCGAGATGCCGAACCTGCGCTACGTGCCGGTGGTGTCCAACGCCCTGCCCGAAGACGCCTGGGGTGGCCGCACCGGCTTCGTGCACCAGGCCGTGCTGGAAGACTTCCCCGACCTCTCCGGCCACGAGGTGTACGCCTGCGGCGCACCCATCGTGGTCGAATCGGCCCAGCGCGACTATGTGGCCAAGGCGGGCCTGCCCGCAGAAGCCTTCTTCGCCGATTCGTTCACCAGCGCCGCCGACAAGGTGGCCTGAGCCTTACCAGCAAAAACAGAAACGGAGACCACCATGCTGAACCGCCGCACCCTGATCACCCGGTCCACCCTGGCCGCCGCCGCGCTGTCCGTGCCCATGCTCGGCCGCACGCAGGCCGCCAGCACCATGCGCATCGTGGTGCCGTTCGCGGCGGGTGGCCCCATCGACGTGACGGCCCGCATCCTGGCCGAGGCGGTCAAGGGTTCGCTCGGCACGGTGATCGTGGAGAACAGGCCTGGCGCAGGCGGCAACATCGGTGTGAGCGCGGTGGCCAAGGCACCGGCCGACGGCCTCACGCTGGGCATTGCCACCACGGCCTCGCACGGCATCAACCCCTGGCTGTTCAAGCAGCTGCCATACGACCCGGCGAAGGACTTCGCCGCCATCACGCAGATGCTGCGCGTGCCCAACGTGCTGGTGATGAACGCGGACACCGCCAACCGCCTGAAGATCGGCTCGCTGGCCGATCTCATCGCCTACGGCAAGGCCAACCCCGGCAAACTCAACTACGGCTCGGGCGGTAACGGCAGTGCCGGGCACCTCGCGGGTGAGCTGTTCAAGAACCAGGCCGGCCTGTTCGCCGTGCACATTCCCTACAACGGCGGCAACCCGGCGCAGCTTGGCCTGCTGTCGGGGCAGGTGGACTTCAACTTCGACAACCTGGCCACCGCCGCCGCCAACATCCGCTCCGGCAAGCTCAAGGCGCTGGCCGTGACCACCACGCAGCGCAGCAGCGTGATGCCCGACGTGCCCACCGTGGCCGCCACCCTGCCCGGTTTCGAGATCGACACCTGGTGGGGCCTGATCGCACCCGCCGGTACGCCGGCCGACACCGTGCGCAAGCTCAACGCGGCATTCAACGCGGCACTTCATTCGCCCGAGGTCAAGACGCGCTTCGCCTCCTTGTTCGCCGAACCCACCCCGAACACGCCCGAACAGTTCGACGACTTCATGAAGCACGAGCGCACGAAGTACGAGCGCCTGGTCAAACTCAGCGGCGCTCAGGTGGACTAAGAAAAAAGCCACCGTCGCCGGAGCGAGGTGGCTTTTTCCAGAGATACCGCGGAACCGGCTCTGCCGGGCCGCTGGTATCGCCCCTTTGAGGGGGTCGCGCGAAGCGTGGCGGGGGTACTTCCTTACTTCCGGGAAGCAACGGCCTTTTCCGCCTTGTTCACCAGATCGGCGCCGATCTGGGTCTTCCACTTGTCGTACACGGGACGCGTCACCTTGACGAACTCGGCGCGCTGCTCGGGCGTCAGTTCGGTCACGGTCACGCCCATGTCGGTGAGCTGCTTGACGAGCGGCTTGCCCGGCTCCACCAGCCCCTTGCGCGCCAGGGCCTTGCCTTCCTTGCCGGCATCGACGGCGGCCTGCTTGACGATGGCGCGGTCGGCCTCGGTCCAGCTGGCCCACACGTCCTTGTTGACCACGAAGATCAGCGGGTCGGCCACGTAGCCCCACAGCGTGAGGTGCTTCTGTTCCACCGACGGCAGCTTGGCGGCGAGGAACACCGACAGCGGGTTCTCCTGGCCGTCCACGGCACGGCTGGCCATGGCGGGCTGGGCATCGGCCCAGCTCATCTGCGTGGGGTTGGCGCCCAGCGCGGTGAAGGTGTCGAGGAACAGGGGCGAGCCCACCACGCGGATCTTCAGGCCCTTGAGGTCGGCCGGCGTCTTGATCGCGTGCTTGGAATTGGAGATCTCGCGATAGCCGTTCTCACCCCAGGCCAGCGGCACGGCGCCGGCGCGCTCGATGTCCTTGAACAGCTGGGCACCCACTTCGCCCGTGGTGAGCGCGTCGATGGCCGCGAAGTCGGGCATCAGGAAGGGCATGGAAAACAGGTTGAGCTGGCGCACCTGGGGCGACCAGTTGATGGTCGAGCCCACGGCGAGATCGATCACGCCCTGGCGCAGGCCGCTGAACTCGCGCGTCTGGTCGCCCTGCAGCAGCGACACGCCGGGGTACAGCTTGATGTTGATGCGGCCCTGCGTGCGCTCGCGCACGAGGTTGGCCCAGATCTCGCCGCTCTTGCCCCAGGGGAAGGCCGTGCCCAGCACGAGGGACATGCGGTACTCGGCCTTGTAGGCGCCGGTGCTCTGCGCGAAACCGTTGGTGGTGACGGCGAGCGCGGCGGCGGCCAGGGCGGTGGTGAGGAAGGTGCGAAGTTTCATGCGGTTTGTCTCCTTGGTTGAAATGGAAAATCAGTAGCCCAGCTTGGCGGGCAGCCACAGCGCCAGCTGCGGGAAGGCGATCACCAGCACCATGACCACGAACATGGCCAGCAGCATCGGGCCGACCCAGCGGATGGTGGACTCCATGCGCACGCCGGCGATGCGGCACGACACCATGAGGTTCACCGCCAGAGGCGGCGTGAACTGGCCCAGCGCGACCTTGAGCGTGAGGATGACGCCGAACCACACCGGGTCCCATTTGTAGTGCTCCATGATGGGCATGAGCAGCGGCACGAAGATCAGGAAGATCGAGATGCCGTCGAGGAACATGCCCACGGTGATCAGCAGCAGGATCAGCAGCGAGAGCACGCCGTACTCGCCCAGGCCCGAGTTCACGATGGCGTTGGCCACCGGGTCGATCACGCCGAGCGTGGACAGAGAGAACGCGAAGATGCCCGCCAGCGACACCACCAGCAGGATGATGCCGGAGAGCTCACCCGCCTCGCGCAGGATGGGGAACAGGTCGCGCACACCGATCGTGCGGTGCACCACCATGCCGACGAACAGGCCGTAGAACACGGCCACCACGGCCGCCTCGGTGGGCGTGAACCAGCCCGCGCGCATGCCGCCCAGAATGAGCACCGGCGCGGCCAGGCCCCACAGCGCCTCGCGCAGGCTCTTCCAGAACGGCGGGCGCGGCATGTCCGATTCGAGCGCGCCCATGTTGTGCTTGCGAGCCAGCCAGACGGCCGGCACGATCAGCGCGATGCCGGCCAGGATGCCGGGCACCATGCCGGCGGCGAACAGCGCGGGCACCGACGCGCCGGGCACCAGCACCGAATAGATGATGAAAGCGACCGAGGGCGGGATGAGGATGTCGGTCGCGGCCGCCGCGCCGACGACGCTGGCCGAGAAGGAGCCGGGGTAGCCGGCGCGCGACATGGCGGCGATCATCACCGCACCCACGGCGGCGGCGTTGGCCGGGCCCGAGCCGGAAATGCCGCCGAGGAACATGGCCACGACGATGGCCACCAGCGGCAGCATGCCGGAGCCACGCCCGACGATGGCCACCGCAAAATTCACCAGCCGCAGCGCGACGCCCGAGCGGTCGAAGATGGAGCCGACCAGCACGAACATCGGGATGGCCAGCAGCGGGTATTTGCCCAGGCCAGCGTAGAAGTTCTGCGGCACCGCCAGCAGACCGAACCACTGGGTGTTGAAGTCCGCCATGGCGATGGCCGCGGCGCCGGCCAGGCCCAGCGCGGCGGCGATGGGCACCCCGGCGAACATGGCACCGAGGAACATCAGGAACAGCAGCGCGGCGATCATGGCTGCTCTCCCGCGCGGCGCAGGCGGTTGAAGCGGCCCAGCGCGCGCAGCGCGATGGCCAGCGAGAGGATGGGCAACCAGATCGAATACCACCACTGCGGCAGGCCGAGACCCGGCGATATCTCGTCGTAGATGTAGTGGTCCCAGACCATGCGCACGCTCAGGACCGCCATCAGCACGAACAGCAGCACCATCGCCATGGCGCCCCACAGCGCCAGCACATGGCGACGGCGCGGGCTGCCTGCGTCGGCAAAGAACTCGATGCGGATGTGGCGGTGCCGCGCCACGGCGGCCGAGCTGGCCACCAGGGTGAGCACGATCATGAGGAAGATCGAGAACTCTTCGGTCCAGGCAAACGACTGGTCGGTGAAGTAGCGCGCGATCACGTTGCCGAAGGTGATGAGGGCCAGCAGCGCCATCGAGATGACGGTCAGCCAGTCTTCGATGCGCAGCGGCACGCGGGTGTTTTCGTCGACAGGGTTGTCGGGCGTGGCGGCGTCGGCGTCGGGATGCGCGCCGCGGGAGGGGTCGGTAGGGGTGGACATGGGATGGCGAAACGGCGGGCCGGGGGCCGCGACAGGGCAGCCGGAGATGATAGACGCTTCCCCTTTTGCGTCCTGTCCTGCCGGCACCACATCCGGGTTTCACCGCATGCACGCGGAACAAAAAAAACGGCACCCGAAGGTGCCGTTGCGTGCCCAACCCGAAACCGCTCAACCCAACGGCACAGGCACAAAAATCTGGGTGCCGTCGCGCTGGATCAGCAGCGCCAGGGACTTGGTGGACGCGCCCAGCATCGAGCGCACCTGCTCCACGTTCTGCACCTTTGCACCGTTGACCGCCAACAGCACATCGCCCGGCTGCACGCCGGCCAGCGCCGCCGGGCCCTGGGCGTCCTCGACCACCAGGCCACTGTCCACGCCGGCTTCGCGCTTTTCCTGCGGGGCCAGCGGGCGCAACGCCAGGCCCAGGCGGCCCTGGTCTGCGGCTTTCTCGTTGCCGGTTGCCTTGGCGGTCTTCGCTGCCGCGTCGCCCAGCTGAGCGTTCAGCGCCACCGGCTTGCCTTGCCGCCACACGTCCAGCCGCACTTTCTCACCGGGCAGCGCCTGGCCGATGAGGGCCGGCAGGTCGCCCGAGCTGACGATGGGTTGTCCGTCCATCTGGCGGATCACGTCGCCCACCTGCAGGCCGGCCTGGGCGGCCGGGCCGCCCGGTTCCACGGACGACACCAGCGCACCCTCGGGCTTGTCCAGCTTGAAGGATTCGGCCAGCGTCTGGTTCACTTCCTGCACCGCCACGCCCAGGCGCGCGTGGCTGGCCTTGCCGTGCGCCACGATCT
>VFQP010005486.1_pt1 | contig 11038 bp, 18 predicted proteins | sample 3512351 | NCBI WGS metagenome assembly VFQP01 (sample SAMN10412372, study PRJNA504923) | tailings metagenome | isolation source: Relicate 1 Philex TSF1 revegetated site | place: Philippines: Tuba, Benguet | collected 2017-08-29
TATCTATTATTATATATTATATCTATTATTATATATTATATCTATTATTATATATTATATCTATTATTATATATATTATATCTATTATTATATAATAATAGATAGCTTCTATTAAAGTTTTTTATGCTTTAATTTATTCTTTGCAGACATAAATAATTTACTTTTTGTAACATAAAGTTGTGCTTAATATTCTTCAGCTCTCACGGTTACATCTTTATACTAGGGTTTGAAGTTTGGGTGGGACCCAAACTTCAAGAGAAGGGCGTGTTTAAACTAGGGTTATGGTGGATCCCGTTTAAACGTACGGTTTAGATTTAAACTAAATTTTACTGTACGGCGTGTTTGGTGCGCCGTAACTTTTTTCTTTAAAGCCAACTCTGTTTATACTTTACGAATTCGGGAAAGTAGTGGAACCGGCCACCGAACCTCCCTTAACTTAGTTAAGGGAGGTTCGGTGGCCAACTTAAGTTGCTTTATTAATTATCTATATAAAAAAATTCTATGTTTAAAACTTTTCGTAATTTAACTGCTGCGGAGCTTGAGGCTTTAACGAGTCTTAGATCTACAGTTTTTTCAAAAGATACTCAAGTAGATCGTAAGTTTGATGAAAATGAATCTGGACGAGTTGTTACCGTTGGTGATGGTATCGCTAAGATTTACGGTTTAAAAAATGTTACTGCATCAGAGATGCTAGAATTTGAATCGGGGGTTAGAGGGTTGGCACTAAATCTTGAGTACGATAGTGTACGCGCTATACTTTTAGGCGATGAGCGTCTAGTAAAAGTTGGTGATAAAGTTTGACGCACTAAGAAAATTGTAAGTGTAAAAGTTGGTGATAAATTGGTTGGCCGTGTGCTAAGCGCTCTTGTTGAACCAGCTGATGAGAAAGGGGCTTTAGAATTTGTTGACGAACGTTTAATAAATATCGCCGCTCCTGATGTTATATCTCGTGAAAGAGTTGCGCAGCCTCTTGAAACAGGTTTAAAAGTTGTTGACGCTCTTATTCCTATAGGACGTGGACAACGCGAGCTTATAATTGGTGATCGTCAAACAGGTAAAACTGCTATTGCTCTTGATGCTATCATTAATCAACAAGATGCTCGAGACCCTGTTATTTGTATATACGTTGCTATAGGTAAAAGAAATTCTGAAATTCGACGTATTGAGAAAGTTTTAGAAGCTAAAAATTGTATGAGTTACACTATTATAATTAAAGCAACCGCTGGTGAGCCTGCCCCTCTTCTTTACTTAGCTCCTTATTCTGGTACTACTGTTGGTGAGTATTTTAGAGATCGTGGCCAACACTCATTAATTATATATGACGACTTGAGTAAGCATGCTGTTGCTTATAGACAAATGTCCCTTCTTCTTAGAAGACCCCCTGCCCGCGAAGCTTACCCAGCTGATGTTTTCTATCTTCATTCAAGACTACTAGAGCGATCAGCAAAATTGTCGACTACTCTAGGTGGTGGTTCTTTAACTTCTTTACCAATAATTGAAACTGTTCAAGGTGACATTTCCGCTTATATACCTACTAATGTTATTTCTATTACTGATGGACAGATTTATTTAGAACGGTCCTTATTTAAGGAAGGTATTAGACCAGCTGTTAGCCCCGGTCTTTCAGTAAGTCGAGTTGGTTCAGCTGCACAAAACAAGGTCATGAAACGGGTTGCTGGTTCTTTAAAGTTGGAGCTTGCCCAATTCCGAGAAGTTGAACAATTTGCCAGATTTGCTTCTGATATTGATGAAGCTACTAAACGACAAATTTATAAAGGTACTATTTTAACTGAGCTTTTAACGCAACCTAAGTATTCTCCTATCACTGTTGACAAGCAAGCAGTTTTACTTTTTGCGGGCTTAAATGGTTATCTTGATATAGTTGAAAAAAGTCTTGTAGGTCGTTATGAATCAGAGCTTTTAAGTTGTTTGGAAAAGCTAACTTCTTTTTTCCCTTTTAGAAAAAATATAGAAGTGTCGCAAAATTTTGACGAAGCTCAAATACGAACTTTGTTGGAAGGTTTTAATGAACTTTTCACTAAATTCGTTATTAGCGCAAAACAAACAACTTCTATAGCAGAGTCTCTTAGTTCCTCTAGAAAAAACTAAAGGAATTAAGATCTCGGGGGTGTAGTCTAACTGGTTAGAATTTTGGTCTCCAAATCCAACGATGTGGGTTCAAGTCCCGCCACCCTCGGTTTTTTTAACTATTTATTTGTTTTTTATTAACTATGCATTTTTTTATACAAAATAAAACAATTTTTCGAGAATTACTGACTGTTTTACCAGCTGGCGCTGCTACGACTGGACCGCCCTTAGGGCCTTTATTGGGCCAATTTGGTGTCAATACTCCTTCATTTTGTAAGCAATTTAACGAGGCAACTTCAGTTTTTTCTTCTTTAATGAAAAATAAGCTCGTTTTGCTGTCCGTAAAAATAATTATTTATGATGATAAAACATTGGGGTTTGTTGTTCAAAAACCTCATACCTCTTTTTTAATTAAACAGTTGCGAAAAAAATTATCTTCTTCAAATCAAGCACTCTATGTTTTGTCTTTAGAAGATGTATTTAAAATTGTACACTTTAAATTTAATGGCGTAAACAATTCTAAATTACTTTTTAAGTTCTCTAGGGTTGTGCTTGGCACCGCTGCGTCGATGCGTACGATTATCGTAAAGTAAAGTTATTATATTTAGAATAAAAATAGCTATGTATTTAAGTAAAAATAAAAGTTCCCTTGCGCCCCAGGCGGATAAACTTTCTTCTCTACAACTAAATTTTTTATTATTAAACTACCCGTTTACTGTTATTATTAATGACTACAAGTCAAATTTAAAAGATTTGAATAGCCTAAGAGCGCTAGCTTTTAATAATAACGGTTTTGCTTACCACCCTAACAAAAACGTGAAGACTCGAGCATTTAAGGAATTCAACACGGTGTTGTCTTTTGATGTATTAAATGGTCTGGTAGTCTTCGTTTTTTTTAAAGAGTTTCGCGACTTAAAGAGATTTATGGAAAATTTTGAGAATTCTATTAATAGTGCTAAATTAAGTTACTTCGCGCTATTAGTAAACGGCCATATTACAGATAATCGTTTATTAAAAGAGCCCTTAGTGACTAATCCAGCAAAATTCTTGGCGCTAAAAACAAATATAGTATGCAATAAAATCTTGTTAAACAGCACTTCCCGTCTCTCTAATTATTTAATAAACAATATTTTTTTTATTTTAAATGCCTACACTAAATCAGTTAGTTAAAGGGTTGCGCGTTGCTAAGCGACGATGATGCAAAACCCCTGCTTTTGACGGTGCACCTCAGCGTCGTGGGGTTTGTTACAAAATTGCTATTGTGACCCCCCGTAAACCTAATTCAGCACGTCGTAAAATAGCAAAAGTAAGGCTATCATCCAATAAACGACGCGTTTTTGCTAATATACCTGGTCAAGGCCACAATTTACAGGAATATTCCGTTGTTATGGTGGAAGGGCATGGGCCTAAAGACTTACCGGGTGTAAATTACGCCTTAATACGAGGACTATTGGATTTTGTTGGGAAAGAAAGTTTTGAGCGTAGAAAACGCAGGTCTAAATTTGGTGTTAAGAAAAAAATCTAGTGGTTATGAAAGTTTCTAAATATTTTGATAAAAATTACCGATCTATAGTAGCTAGCGCCTTTAACGCTAAAGGTAAAAAAGCGAAAGCTCTGGAGACTTATTATGACTTGTTAATGACGCTGAAATCCCATGGTATAAAGGATCCTGAACAGTTTTTAAAATTACGTATTTTAGAACTTCAACCAATAATTAACTTGCGCAGTGTTAAGTTAGGGGGTATAAAATATAAAATACCTTACATCATTAAAGAGTCCAATCAATTGACTTTTGCTACACTTTGATTAACTCGAATTAAAAATTTAAAAAAAGCTAATAGACCTAATGTCGTTAAAGCTATTACTGATAACATTTATCAGCTTAAGGAAAAAAAAGGATTGGCTTATACGAAGCAGCAAGATTGATATTCTACTGCTTCTCGTAACCGGCCTTATTTAAAATATTTAAAAGACTAAATAACTAAGAATACATTATGTCTAAGGTACGTCAAAAAGAAAAATTTGTTAGAGTAAAACCACATTGTAATATTGGTACAATAGGTCATGTTGATCATGGCAAAACTACTTTAACGGCGGCTATAACTAAAATTCTAGCTAAAAATATAAAAGGTAATAAATTTATGGATTATAGTGACATTGATCGTCATAAAGAAGAACGCGAACGGGGTATTACCATCGTTGCTACTCATGTAGAGTACGAAACCGATAAGCGCCACTACTCTCATATTGATTGCCCGGGGCACCAGCATTATATAAAAAATATGATTACTGGTGCAACTCAAATGGAGGGTGCAATTTTAGTTGTGTCAGTAACCGATGGTCCTCAAGTTCAGACTCGTGAACATGTCATATTAGCTAAAGAAATAGGCATACCAGCGATGGTTGTTTTTGTGAACAAAATGGATGCCCTTAAAGATAAGGACATGGTTGAGCTTGTTGAATTAGAAACTCGAGAACTGTTAAATACTTATTCTTATCCCTACGACCTCCCTATAATTTTTGGTGCAGCTCGTGTTGCGCTTGAGGAGGAGACACCTACCGAATACGGTACTGAGTCTGTTTTGAAGTTAATGTCAACGGTTGACGAGTATATTCCACAACCTGAAAGGCCCGTAAATGACCCATTTTTGATGCCTATAGAAGACGTATTTTCGATTACCGGCCGAGGTACCGTTGTTACTGGTAAGGTCGAGCGGGGTACTATCAAAGTTGGCGAGGAGGTAGAGTTGGTGGGACCTACTGTTTTAAAAAGTACGTGTACAGGTCTAGAAATGTACCACAAATATCTTGATTTAGCCCAAGCAGGTGAGAATGTTGGGGCTTTAATAAGAGGCGTGTCTTCCGATTCAGTTAAAAGAGGCTATGTTCTAGCTAAGCCTGGTTCTCTTGTTCCTGTTACGAATTTCGAAGCAAAAGCTTATATCTTAACAAAAAAAGAAGGTGGTCGTAGTAAACCATTCATTTCAAACTACAAACCACAATTTTTTTTCAGGACTGCGAATGTTACAGGCGCTGTAAAGTTATCAGAAGATAAGTCTATAGTTATGCCTGGCGATACTGTAAATTTTAAAGTTGAGTTAATTGAAAAAGCACCAATTTCCGAAGGACTACGTTTTACTCTTCGTGAAGGTAGTTTAACAATAGGGGCTGGCGTTATAACTAAAATTCTAGGTTAATATGCGATTTAAAGTGCTAACGATTGTTCAAAAAAAACTACGCAGTCGTTTGTTAAATAAAGGTGGTCGCGGCAGTTCGGGTAATATAACGGTTTATCATCGTGGAGCTCTAAAACATAGGAGGGTCTACAGGTATATAAATTTTATGGCGCCCAAGAATGTTGAAGCAGTAGTATTACAGGTATCTCATGATCCTAATCGCACAGCAAGGATTGCCTTATTGTATTATTTGACTGGTTTTTGCGGTTATATAATAGCAGCCGCAGGTTTAAAAGTAGGCTCGACTATATTTTCGGGGGTTTCGCCCGAAAATATTGAGGAGGCTTTCTCTGTTGGATCTGTGTTGCCACTAAAATTATTGCCTATAGGTTTTGTTGTTCATAATATCGAATTTGCTCCGGGTCAGGGGGCAAAAGGATGCCGCGCTGGTGGGACCTACGCTACAATATTAAAGAAATTATCTTCTAGAGTTCTACTAAAATTTAGGTCTGGTTGGAGTATGTGATTGAGTGAGGAGTGTTTGGTGTCGTTGGGTTCTGTATCAAATTCGGGGCACTTTGAAGTTCGTGTGCCTAAAGCGGGTTTGGTAAGGCATTGAGGTTTTAGGCCTGTTGTTAGGGGTATAGCCAAAAACCCCGTAGATCATCCTCATGGAGGCCGTTCAAATAAGGGCCAACACCCAACAACTCCGTGAGGTCGTCTTACAAAAGGTAAGCCTACCGTCTCACCAAAAAGACGTCGAATTAAATTAATCTCGAGGTTTCGGTAGTATGTCTCGCTCAGTTTGGAAACTACCTTATTTAAATAAATCCTTTTTTCGGTTTATCAAACGACCATCTGATAAACCTATTAATACGTGAGCGCGGAATTCAGTTTTTGTTCATCCATATCTTAATAAAACTTTTAAAATTTATAATGGTCGTAAATTTGTTACTGTTCATGTCAAAAAGCCGCTTTTAGGCTATTATTCAGGGGATTTTTGCATGTCTAAATTTTTAGGTCGGAAAATCCATTTACGTAAAAAAAAGAAAAAACAAACTCAAAAAAAATAGTATGGGGCATTTAGTTAATCCAATTGGTATTAGGTTGAATTATTCTTTAACATGACATGATGCCTGAAATGCTACTAATCGTATTCACTATTTTAATCATTATAATAATGTAATTTTGACAAAAATTTATTTAACTTATTTTTTTTCTAGAGAATATATTGAGAATTACGGTATTTTTTTTAGTCATTTTTCGATTTTTTGAAATTCTAATAGATTTTTAGTTGAGGTAAATTTATACGATGGTCGGGTGGAAGACTGGATTGAAACTTGTACGAACTTGTTTTCTCAAGACATAAAACGCTTAATTTCGTATAGTTTAAAATCCTTTAGGTTAACCTACAAAAACGTTGAATTTGCTAGATCCGTTGATTATAATTTTTTTTTATTTTTATTTTCGCTTCTTTTAAAATTGTTGTTTAAGTTGGATGACAACTCATTAAAGCAAATTTATTTTAATAGTAAATATAATCGAAATTCTGCTTTGATAAATAATATCTTAAACTTTGCGATACTAAGGAATAAAAGTGAAGATTTGATCGCTCGAAAATCCACTATTTTATTGAAATTTTTTTTAAGGACATTTTGCTTAATGTTTTATCAAACCCCACTCTATAGTCATCTAGTTAGCGATTTGAAAAAAAAATTATTTAAGATTGTAAAATTACAACCTTCGATAGTTGTCTTGGGTTGCGAAAATAAGAATGTTACTTCAAACTTTATTTCTAGATTTTTGGCGCGGAAATTAGCTCAAAAATATAAGTGAGCAGAGTTAATGTCTTCTTTACGAAAGGAATTAAATTATATGACTGATACCGAAAAGTTTTTATTTGGGTATAAAATTCAATTTCATGGTAGATTTACACGTAGATCCCGTTCCGAATCTGTATCAACCGGTTACGGTAGGGTGTCTACTAGTACCGTAAGTGCTCATATTGATTACGCTAGTTCAAGCTTAACTTTGCGAAATGGTTCTGGTTCGGTAAAAGTTTGGTTATATAGAGCGCCTAGATTTAAGCTTTTTTCTTACAAGATTATATAGTGAATATGAAAACTAATCCGCAAAACCTTAAATTTAAGAAATATCATAAACCCTCTCTAGACTTGAGTAAGAATAATGTTAGTTTTAAATTAAGATTTGGTTCACTTGCTTTAAAGGCTTTTTCGTCGGGAGCTCTAAATTTTTCCCAAATTGAGGCCGGCCGTAAATCTTTGCGCCGAGTTTTAAAAAAAACAGGCTCTTTATGGGTTAAAGTATTTCCGTACAGCCCACTAACTAAAAAACCGTTATCTGTTAGGATGGGTAAAGGTAAAGGACCCATCAATAGTTGAGTTTGTGTTGTTAAAGCAGGTCAAATTATTTATGAATTAAAAAATATATCGTTTAGCTTAGCAAAACATGCTATTCGTTCCGCAGTGAAAAAATTGCCTTTAAAGGGTGGTGCGATAAAAAAAACATATTAGTTATGCTTCAGCATGAATCAAGAGTAATCGTAGCCGACAATTCAGGTGCGAAAGAGGTTTTAATTATACAAAAATTGGGGGGCTCTAACCGTGGCTTAGTAAAACAGGGCCAGATAGCTGTTGCTGTTGTTAAAAGTAGCGATTTAACCCGTAAAAAAACTTATAGGTCAACGATACACCGAGCGTTAGTTATTAGATCTAAAATTTCATTGGCTAGAACGAATACATTTCGTATTAGATTTGATGAAACAGCTGTTATACTTGTAAATAAAAAAAATTTACCATTAGGTAGTCGAATTCGTGGTCCTGTATTGCAGGAGTTGTGTGAAAAATTTCCATTTATAGGTACTTTATCTCAATTAATAATATAAGTTTTTATGTTTTTTTATAAAAATACTTATTCAAATTTATTGCAGCAAAAATTTTTATTAAAACCTGTGCATTTTAAAGGTAAAGTTTCTTTAGAAATTAAATATGAGTCAGTTGAGAATTTAAATGATGAGTCTATTTTAAAGAGTTTTTATTTTTTCTTTTTGATGTTTAACGCATTGCCTTCGTTTAAAAACTTTAGTTCTCGTTATCATTTGGGTAAAACTTTTTATACATTTCAAATTTTTAAAAGTTTTGATGTATCCCTAATTGATCTATTTTTATCGTATTCTTTTTTTAGTAATATGGCTGAACCTAACAAAATTTCGCTTATTTCAAAGGTTAACTACAATAATCTTTACTTAAATTTAAGCGATTTAAAAAGTTTTTTTTTTGTGGAGTCTAATCCCCATTTTTTTAAGTGAGAAAAAGATCTTTGTATAAATTGTTTTATACAAAGTTATGATGTAATTAAAACACCGAATTTTTATTTTTTTTTGATTGAGAATCTAAAACAACAAAATTTTAATAATTTTTGACATAATTATGTGAGCTAAAAGAGTAAAAGACAAGGCAATAAGGTATAATTATACTAAAAAAGAGCTTAGTATGTTACCCTTTTTGTTTTTACTAAATAACTGTGCTTTTGAGCCCATTTATCGGTTCAATTTAAGCAAAAAATTAGTTTATATAAACAAAAATTCCTTTAAAACGCAGATAAAAAATCGTTGCGTCTTAAGTTTAAGATCACGAAGTCCTATTAAAAATTTTCGTTTATCTCGTGTAGCTTTTAGGGCGTTGGCTTCAAATGGTGGGTTAATAGGAATTAAAAAATCTTCGTGATAATATGAAAATAAGACTTGCATATTTGATTTCTTCAATAAATAGTGGTATTCTTAATAAATCATTTTCTGTTGAAGTTCCCTACTCTTCTTTAAATTTTGAAGTTTTAGATTTATTATTAAAACAAAATTTGATAAATAATTTTGTTTTCAAGAACGGTAAATTTGAAGTTTTTTTAAGATATTTTCAAGGAAAGGGGGTTATGAAGAGAATAAACTTAATATCCAGGTTAAAACGTTTTATTTATATGAATAAGTCTACTTTAAAGAATACTACGCGTTCGGGTAATATTAGTGGATTTTACGTTATATCCACTCCCCAAGGGCTGGTTACTCACTTTGAATCATTGAATTTAGAGGATAACCTGGGGGGGGAGGTATTATTAAAAATAACTTTATAAAAAAACTGTATGAATTTTAGCAAAAACAAGATTTTTATAAATAAAAGTATTGATCTATACTTTGGATCTTCAGGTGTTATGTATATTTCTGGTCCTTTGGGCGTGCTCGCTAATAAGCTTTGTTTTTCTTTTGAATTTAAGAAAGATGTAGTTCATCGCTCGTTTAAAAATTCTAATATACGTCATTTGTTCTCTTTTATAAAGTTTAGTACTTTATCCGTTACCCTTGGTTATTATATGTTTGTAGACTTAGTTGGGTTGGGTTACAAAATTAAAAAAATTTCCAGTTTAATATATAGATTTTATTTAGGCCAGTCGCATTATATTTATATTTATATCCCTAATGAAATTTTATTTTGAGCCTATCAGAATAAAATTACTATGTTTAGTATTTACGCAGATAAACTTTTTTCTTTATCTACTAGTATTATGTTATTACGCAAACTGAATGCGTATAAATTACGGGGGTTAATGAGGCCTGGTCAAATAGTTATTCTAAAAGAGGGTAAACAGCGCTAATAACATGTATATTTTTAAAGAAGTAAAATTTGCACCTAAAGGTCTTCTTTCTTCAAACTTTGCTCGTATTTACGGTTTGGGGTATAGTAAGTCTTTTCATTTGTTGGAAAAAATGGGGTTTAACCGCCTTGCTTCTGTTCGATCTTTAAATCTTTATCGTTTTAATTCGCTTATTTTTTTTTTAAAAAAATTTTATATGACTGAAAATGTTTTAAAGCGTTCAATTTATTTAAATATTCAGAATAAAATTAATTTAAATACTTACGTAGGTTTTCGTCATATTTCTAATTTACCTACAAGAGGTCAGCGAACGCACACTAATGCTAAAACTTCTCGTTCTAGAAAAATATTAAAAGTAAAGGTTTAATTTTATGGTTAGTTCTATATTCTACAATGTACGATTTAAACGTCATAATGAGAGGCGTTTCGTTTTTTCTAAAAAGCCTCAACCAAAAAAACCTGGATTTTTTAATGAATTGAATTATCCTCGTATTTATATAAGAAATAACTCAAAAACATTATTTTTTACTTTAACTGATCAAGGGGGGCGAGTCTTGTGTTCCGTTTCTTCGGGTATGGTTGGGTTTAAGGGTTCTAAAAGGCTTGGTACGCCTGCTATAGATTCTCTTGCGCGTCGAGTGGCCCTCTTTGCTAAACAATTAAATATGAAAACTGTTTCCGTTTTTTTAAAAGTTACAAATAATCTTTTTAATATTACTGCTATGAAAATATTTTTTGATAATGGTTTGCGTGTTGCAAAAATAATTGAGCGTATTCCGCTTTCCCATAATGGTAGAAGATTTAAAAAATCTAGAAGAATTTAAAATTTTATAATTATAATGAGTAATTTAGATATTCCGTTTTTTTTTGATAAGAACCTGTCCAAAAATTTTAAAATTTTTGGACAGGTTCTGTATATTTATTTTGATCCTACTTTTCGCAGACATGTATCAGTTATTGATATTGGTTTAAAGCAAAAATCAACTATTTTTGTTGATGATATTTTTAAAAATCGTAATTACGTTGGCGATAATAATTTTCAATTTATTTTTTCTAAAAAGAAAGATACCTTTTCTTTAAGGCCCGTTCACTTTTTGAATTCAAAAAGT
>VFQP010005487.1_pt1 | contig 11036 bp, 6 predicted proteins | sample 3512351 | NCBI WGS metagenome assembly VFQP01 (sample SAMN10412372, study PRJNA504923) | tailings metagenome | isolation source: Relicate 1 Philex TSF1 revegetated site | place: Philippines: Tuba, Benguet | collected 2017-08-29
TCGTCGGCACCGAGATCGAGGGCCGTGATCTTTTCCGCTTCGCGGTCGCGGGCGGAGAGCACGACGATCGGCGTTTTCGACCAGCCGCGCAATTCGCTGATGACATCCTTCCCATCCATATCGGGCAAGCCGAGATCGAGCACGATGACGTCGGGAGAACGGGTGGCTGCGGCCTTGAGAGCCTCTGCTCCGGTTGCGGCGACGACGACGTCATACCCCGCCGCAGTAAGGCTCGGCTTAAGGAAGCGCAGGATCTGGGGTTCGTCGTCGACGATCAGAACACGCGCGCCGGTCATGTCGCCTCCTTGAACTCGCTGTCATGGACGTCAGGTTTGCCCGCAGGCAGATCCACTTCTATTTCGGTGCCTTTACCGCCAGGAGCCGGGCTTCGTGCAGAAATTTTTCCGTCCATGGCTGAGACGAGGCCTGCACAGATCGAAAGGCCGAGCCCCGTTCCAGGTGCGCGTCCGTCGCCACCGGCCACGCGATAAAATTTATCGAAGACCTTGGTCAACGCGTCTTCCGGAATGCCGATCCCGTCGTCGGTCACTGTGATGGTGACGGTGGGCCCGTTCGCGCGCGCAGCGATACGGGTTACAGACTCCGCGGGGCTGTACTTGTGGGCGTTGTCGAGCAGGTTGAAAAGCACCTGTTCCAACAGCGCGGCGTCACCGCGAATAAGCGGCAGATTGGGATCCAATGCCGTTTCTATCTTCCGGCCTGGATAGATCTTCGTGGCACGCGCAGCCGCTCCCCTTACCGTGTCGCCGACATCGACCCAGTCTCGACGAATATCGAGGGCGCCGGCCTCGAGCCGCGTCATGTCCAGCAAATTGGAGACGAACGACGAGAGACGGGCGGCTTCCTCCTCGATCGTCGCGAGAAGCTCCGCGCGATCCTGTTTCGGCATGCGGTCGCCGAGCTGACGGAGGCTGGTTGCCGAGCCGAGGATCGACGCGAGAGGCGTTCTGAGATCGTGGGAGATGGAAGACAGAAGTGCGCCGCGCAACCGTTCGCTTTCCGCATCGGTTGCAGCCTTGGCGGCAAGTTCTACGAGGCGGGTGCGCTCGATGGCGACGGCGGCCTGATCGGCGAAGGATTGCAGTGCGCTCGCGGTTGCGGTCGGCAAGGCATCGTCGGGTTCGTCCGGCGCGACGCCCAATACACCGACCGGCCCCGCAGCGGAGATCAGCGGGCGGAAGTGGAAAACCGCCGATGGCATCGTGCCGGTCAGATGTCCGGCGGGCTCGCGTTTGGCGTAGGAGTAACGCGCCGCGGCCCAGTCGGCGGTGGACAGCGTGTCCTCCGGCGGCCACCCACCCTCGATGGCCAGGTCGCCAGTCTTCTCAAGCAGCACGATCGACTTTCCCTTGACCACGGCTGCGGATTGGGCGGACAGGAGCCACACCACGTCGTCGATCTTCGGGACGCCGGAGAGCTTGCGCGAGAACTCATAGAGAGCCTGGGTGGTCTCGGCGCGCTCGCGCGTGGCGGTGGCCTGCTGGCGCAATCTACTTGTGAGGCCGCCTGTTGCCACGGCGACAGCCAGAAAGATGAGCAGGGCGAACAGCTCATGCGGCGAGGCGATCGTCAGCGTGTAACGGGGAGCGATGAAAAAGAAATTGTAGGCGAAGAAGGAGAGGGCTGCAGCGGCGACCGAGGAGAATAATCCGAAACGCAATGCGCAGAGCAACACCGCGAACAGAAATATCATGGACAGGTTTGGGAGATCGGTGAAGCGTTCGACCAGTTTGCCCGCACCTACGCCAAGCGCTACGGCCGCTACGGCGGCCAATCCGCCGGTCCATAGCGGACCGAGATCGGGCAACGGCGGCCAGATCGATTGCGGTGGCGGTTCCTCGGGGGCCACGACCGTTACCGAGAGCCCTACGGCCTGCGCGGTCAGCGTGGTCGAGAGAGAGGTGCCAAGCCACTTCTTGAACAGTCCCGGGCGGGAACGCCCGACGACGATCTGCGTGATGTTGTTTCGCTTGGCGTAAGACAGGACCTCGGCCGCCAGGTCCCTGGCGTTGACGCGAACGGGCGTTGCGCCCAGCCTGTCGGCAAGCCGCATGGCCTTTTCCATGCGACGAACCGCTGCGCGATCGGTGCTCTCGCGCTCGCTTTGAACGAGGTGGATGGCAATCCAATCCGATTTCAGCGCAGCAGCCATACGCGCGGCCGCGCGTACCACGGTTTCGCAAAGCTCGTCATCTCCGACGCACACCAACAACCGCTCCGCCGTCGGCCATGGGCCTTCGATGCCCTGCTGGCGAAGCTGCGTGAGCATCTGTTCATCGACGCGGTCGGCGGCATGCCGGAGAGCCAGCTCGCGAAGCGCTGTGAGATTGCTCGGCTGGAAGAACTTGCCGATGGCGCGGCGTGCGTTGTCGGGCAAGTAGACCTTGCCGTCCTTGAGACGCTGAATCAGCTCCTCCGGCGGAAGGTCGACGACGACGATTTCGTCGGCGCGTTCCAGCACTCTGTCCGGGACCGTCTCCCTGACCGTGACGCCCGCAATGCGCTCGACGACATCGGTGAGGCTTTCGAGATGCTGAATGTTCAGGGTGGTCCAGACATCGATGCCGGCTTGCAGCACGCCCTCGACATCCTGGTAGCGCTTGGGATGCACGAGGCCGGGCGCGTTCGAGTGTGCGAACTCGTCGACGAGAAGCAGCTCCGGCTTGCGGGCGATGGCGGCATCGATGTCGAATTCCATCAACGTCCGGTTCCGGTAGGGCACCGTGCGCCGCGGCAAGACCTCGAGGCCCTCCAGGAGGGCGGCCGTATCGGCGCGGCCGTGCGTCTCGACGACGCCTACGACCACGTCCTTGCCTTCGGCCTTCAAGGCCCGGGCTGCCGCGAGCATGCTGTAGGTCTTGCCGACGCCAGGCGCCATGCCGAGAAACACCTTGAGCTGACCGCGATGTTCCTTCGCGGCCAGCTCCAGGAGCGCCTTTGGTGACGGGCGCCTGTCGGAGGTGTTCGTCGTGTCGGCCATGGCCTATCCGGAGCTTGTGGCGGTAGCGGCGTCAAGGGCGAGATTGAGCTCGAGAACGTTAACGCGCGGCTCGCCGATGCCGCTCAGACTTGCAGTCTCCGTGTGCGCGGCAAGGATCGCGCGGACGCGATCCTCCGGAACGCTTCGTGCCTTTGCAACACGCGCGATCTGCAACTCGGCGAAGGCGGGCGAGATGTGTGGGTCAAGCCCGCTCGCCGACGCGGTTACGGCGTCGGCCGGTATGCTGGCCGCGCCGTCGCCGCGAAGCTTGCCGACATCGGCTTCGACGCGCTCCAGCAACTTTTTCGATATCGGTCCGAGGTTCGATCCCGATGAGGAAGAGGCATCGTAGCCGTTCTGGCCGGCCGCGGACGGGCGTCCGTGGAAATAGCGGTCGGAGGTGAACGCCTGACCAATGAGGGAAGACCCGACGACTTGGTCGTCGCGCGTTAGAAGGTTACCGCCGGCGCGGACCGGAAAGAGGGCCTGAGCCAAGCCGGTCATGGCGAGGGGGTAGGCGATGCCCGTCAAACCGGTGAAGAGGACGATCGTAACGGCGGCGGGACGAAGATATGAGTTCATGACGAAACTCCTTTAGGCGAGGCCGAGGCCGGATACAGCCAGGTCCACGATCTTGATGCCGATGAACGGAACGACGAGACCGCCGAGACCGTAGACGAGCAGGTTGCGGCGGAGCAGTGAGGCGGCTCCGGATGGGCGGTAGGCGACGCCCTTCAAAGCCAGAGGGATCAACGCAATGATGATCAGGGCGTTGAAGATCACCGCCGACAGGATCGCGCTCTGCGGCGTCGCCAGACCCATGATGTTGAGGGTGCCCAATTGCGGGTAAGTGGCGACGAACAGCGCCGGAATGATCGCGAAATACTTGGCGACATCGTTGGCGATTGAGAACGTCGTCAGCGAGCCGCGCGTCATCAGGAGCTGCTTGCCGATCTCGGTGATCTCAATGAGCTTCGTGGGGTCGCTGTCGAGATCCACCATGTTGCCGGCTTCGCGTGCGGCCTGGGTTCCGGTCTGCATGGCTACGCCGACGTCAGCCTGGGCGAGAGCGGGGGCGTCGTTCGTGCCATCGCCGCACATGGCGATGAGGCGTCCCTTGGCCTGCTCGGACCGGATGTATGCGAGCTTGTCCTGCGGCGTGGCCTCGGCGATGTAGTCGTCGACGCCGGCCTCGGAGGCAATGGCGGCAGCCGTGACAGGGTTGTCGCCTGTGACCATGACGGTCTTGATGCCCATCTCGCGCAAAGCAGCGAAGCGCTTCTTGATGTCGGGCTTCACGACGTCCTTGAGGTGGATGATACCGACCAGCTCTTCGCCGTCCGATACGGCGAGAGGCGTACCGCCCGTGCGTGAGATGGCCTGCACGGCCTCGCGGATCGCCGGCGCTGTGGTTTCCATTTTTTGGTTGGTGGCGGCCAGGATCGCGTCCACCGCGCCTTTCCGGATCGTGCGGCCGGCCATCTCGATGCCGGAGATGCGCGTCTGGGCGGAGAACGGGATGATTGTCGCCTTGGCCGTATCGACCTGTTCGGCGAGACCGTAGTTGCCGCGGGCGAGCGCCACGATGGAACGGCCCTCCGGCGTCTCGTCCGCCAGCGAAGCGAGATAAGCGGCTTCCGCGACGTCGCGTTCGAAGCGGCCTGGGGCGGCGACGAATGCTGTCGCGAGGCGGTTTCCGTAGGTGATCGTGCCTGTCTTGTCGAGCAACAGCGTATCGACATCGCCCGCGGCTTCAACGGCGCGACCCGACATGGCGACGACGTTGAAGCGGATCAGCCGATCCATGCCGGCGATGCCGATAGCGGACAGCAGGCCGCCAATGGTCGTTGGGATGAGCGTGACGAGAAGAGCAACCAGTACCGTTACGGACAGCATGGTGCCGGAGTAACCTGCAAGCCCCCAGAGGGTCACCACCGCGATGAGCAGGATCAGGGTAAGCCCCGAGAGCAAAATCGAGAGGGCGAGCTCGTTCGGCGTCTTCTGGCGCTCTGCTCCTTCGACGAGTGCAATCATACGGTCGAGGAATGAGGAGCCCGGCGCAGCGGTAACGCGGACTTTGATCCAATCCGAGAGGACGACCGTGCCGCCGGTCACGGCCGACCGGTCGCCGCCGGATTCGCGGATCACCGGGGCGGATTCGCCGGTAATGGCGGATTCGTTGACGGATGCGATGCCTTCGACGACCTCGCCGTCGGCTGGGATCGTGTCGCCGGCTTCGACGAGCACCACATCGCCTTCCTCCAGGTCGTGGGCCGAGCGAGGTTCCCAGGGATCATCCTTCGAGTCTTCGGCATGCAGGAGTAGCTTGGCCATCGTGTCGCTGCGCGTCCGGCGCAATGCATCGGCTTGAGCCTTGCCACGTCCTTCGGCGACCGCTTCAGCGAAGTTCGCGAACAAGACCGTGAACCAGAGCCAGGCAGCGATCTGGCCGGTGAATGCGAGGTTGTCCGCTCCGACCGAGACATCGCGGGCGAATATCAAAGTCACGAGGGCCGCCACGACTCCGGTGACAAACATCACAGGGTTGCGGATGAGCTTGGACGGGGCGAGCTTGCGAACGGCGTCGACGGCGGCCTGGCGGAGGATCGATCGGTTCAGCAACTCGATTTTCGAGCGCTTGGTCATGGTCTTTCTCCTTAGAACGTCTTTCCGGCCTGCATCAGGAACTGCTCGACGATGGGGCCGAGCGCGAGGGCCGGGAAGTATTGCAAGCCGCCGAGGATCAGAATCACGCCGATGAGGAGCCCCACGAAGAGGAGCCCGTGGGTTGGAAAGGTGCCGGCGGATTCCGCGCCCTTCTTCTTGGCCGCGATCGATCCTGCGATGGCCATTACGGGAACGACGTAGGCGAAGCGCCCGAGAAGCATGGCGAGGCCAAGCGTGGTGTTGAACCACGGCGTGTTGGCCGACAGGCCTGCGAAGGCAGAGCCGTTGTTGCCCGCAGCGGATGAATAGGCGTAAAGGATTTCCGTCAAGCCGCGTGGACCCGCGTTGAGGAGGCTCGTCAATGCAGCGGGTAGCATGGCCGAGACAGCAGTGAAGCCGAGGATGGAAAACGGAAGGATCAGGAGCGCCAGCATGGCGAGTTTCATCTCGCGCACCTCGATCTTCTTTCCGAGATATTCGGGCGTACGGCCGACCATGAGGCCGGCCACGAACACTGCCAGCACGGCCATGACGATCATGCCGTAAAGGCCTGAGCCGACGCCGCCCGGAAGAATTTCGCCAAGCTCAATCATAAACAACGGGATGAGGCCGCCTATCGGCGTCAGTGAGCCGTGCATGGCATTTACGGCGCCGCACGACAGGCCTGTGGTTGCTACCACGTAGAGCGCAGAGAGAGCCTGGCCGAAGCGGACCTCCTTACCCTCCATGTTCCCAAACGAAGGATCCACACCGGCTGCGGCGAGCAGCGGATTGCCCGCCGTCTCAGACGCATAGACGATGCCGGCGCCGACGATGAGCAAAGTCCACATCACGGCCAGCAGAGCGTAGCCTTGGCGGGCATCGCGGATCATGCGGCCAAACGTGAACGTGAGGGCCGTCGGAACCAGCAGCATCGCCCAGATCGAGAGCGCATTCGACCACGCGGTCGGGTTCTCGAAGGGATGCGCAGCGTTGACGTTGAAGAACCCGCCGCCGTTGGTGCCGAGCTGCTTGATCGCTTCCTGGCTCGCAACCGGCCCGAGTGCGATAGTCTGCTTTGCTCCTTCAAGCGTGGTCGCATCGGCGCTGGCGAGCAATGTTTGCGGAACGCCCGACACAATGTAAGCCGTGGCGACAACGACCGACAGCGGCAGCAGGACATACAGCGTCGCGCGCGTGAGATCGACCCAGAAGTTACCAAGGTATTTTGCGCTGCTGGCTGCAAAGGCGCGCGTGACTGCCATCGCGAGTGCGATGCCTGTGGCGGCGGACACGAAGTTCTGCACCGTGAGGCCGGCCATCTGCACCAAATGGCTCATGGTGGTTTCGCCGGCGTACGATTGCCAGTTCGTGTTCGTGACGAAGCTCAAGGCCGTATTGAATGCCAGATCGGGTGCGACATTGGGGAACCCCTGCGGGTTCAAAGGCAGATAGGCCTGCAACCTCATCAGAATATAGAGAAATAGGAAGCCGGCCGCGTTGAATGCCAGCATCGAGAGGGCGTAGGAAAGCCACGTCTGCTCGCCCTCATGCCTGATGCCCGCGGCTCGGTAGATGCCGCGCTCTACCGGCCCGAAGACGGGAGACAACGCGGTCCGCTCGCCCGAGAAAACGCGCGCCATGTACAAACCGAGCGGCCACGCCGCGACAAGAACCGCACCCAGAACGAGCGCGATCGCAAACCAACCAACCGAAGTCATGTGTCAATGGCCCTCCCGGGCCTCAGAATTTCTCAGGCCGGACCAGGGTGTAGACAAGGTAGATGCCGAGACCGATGGCGACGGCCAGTCCGATGACGGGATCACTCATGGCCGCCTCACAGTCTGGCGCAAAGTGCGGCGTAGCCCGCCAAAAGGGCGAAGCCGCCGAGACCGATTGCAAGATAGATGAGATCCATCATGTTCCAGCTCCTGTTGCGTACGGGCGGAACTTGGGCCCGCGGAGATCAAGTCTCGATAGGGAAAATCCGGTTGCGGCATAAAGAACGCATAAAGATGCGCGTCTGGGCACTTCCCAGCTACACGCCGGCGGCGTGACGCCCGGCGGTGGCGTCGAAATAGGCGTCGAAACATGCGCAGATGCTGCGCACGAAGGGGCGGCCGCGCTCGGTTACGCGGAAGCCCTCAGCGACCGGCTCGATGAGGCCGTCCCGATCGGCGTTGGGAAGGGTTCTGGCTGTTTCGATGAGCGGCTCCGCAACGGCTCCGAACTCCGCCCGCAGGTCGGGCTCAGAAAACGAGAGATCGCACATCAGGCGCTCGATCACGTAGGCGCGGGCGCGATCGTCGTCGGACAATACCAAGCCGCGCACGGTGGCTAGGCCGCGATTGGCGACGCGCTCCTGGTAATCCAACACGCGAGCCGCATTCTGTGCGTAACCTTGGGGAAAGCGGCTGATGGCGGACGCGCCAAAGCCGATCAACGCGTCGGCTGCGTCGGTGGTGTAGCCTTGGAAGTTGCGCTTGATTGCGGCGTGCGCCATTGGGTCGTCCGGTTTCGCGAAATGATCGAGCCCGATGCGAACGTAACCTGCCGCCAGCAGCATCCTGGCAATCCGGTTAGCTTGGCCAAGCCGGGTTGCAGGCCCCGCCAACTCATCCGTGTCGATCAGGCGCTGATGGCGAATCTTTTCCGGCAGGTGAGCGTATCCGAAGGCGGCGACGCGGTCGGGTTCGAGAGCCAAGACAAGCTCGACCGTGCGAGCGACGCTGGCTTGCGTCTGATCCGGCAGGCCATAGACGAGATCGATGTTGAGCGCAGGAATACCTGCCTCACGCAAATCGTCCGCAACTTGCCGCGTCTTCTCAAAAGGCTGATGGCGATTGATGGCCGCCTGGACCTTAGGTTCGAAATCCTGAACGCCGATGGAGATGCGATTGACGCCGGCCGCTCGAAGGGCTGTGACGCGGTCCGCGCCCATGAAACGCGGATCGATCTCGACAGCAAACTCGGCCAGGGGATCGAAATCGAACAATTCGCGTGTCCGATTGGCGAGCGTGACGATTTCCCCTGCCGTGAGGCTATTCGGCGAGCCGCCGCCCCAATGCAGATGGGTCACACGATGGGAGGCCGGGACAAGCTCGGCGACGCGCGCCATCTCGGTCTCAAGCGTGTCGACATATGCCGTTATCGGTTGCTGCCCGTTCACGACGGTGGTTGCGCAACCACAATACCAGCAGAGGGAACGGCAGAACGGGATGTGCGCGTAAAGCGACAGCGACACACCATCGGGAAGCTCGGTCATCCAGTGCGCTGCCTCGCGCGGTCCGACCGCCGGCCCAAAATGCGGCGCCGTCGGATAGCTCGTATAGCGCGGCACCGGCGCCGCATAGCGTTCGGCAAGCTTGCGCATGGTGGCAGTTCCACTTCCCTTCGCGATACGGAGGGGTGACTAACACTGCTCTTTTGGTCGCAGGTTGATCGCAATCAAGGGCCGCGGTTCTGGCCAAGCCTAACTCTCGCCGAAGCAAATCAATCGAGCGGCGAGGGGCTCCATGAAGGCGACAAGTGAAGAGGTCATTGCGCTGTCAGGGGCCGGCGCGCTGATCGCCTGCGCTCTCGTTGCGTTGACGGGTTTGGTGTTTGCGTTGGCCGGTCTCGACGAGGTGATACGCTTCCACGGCTTATTGTTGGCGACCGCCGGCGTCGCGGGCGCGCTCTACGTCCTGTCTCACCCCCGCAGGGGCGGCGCGGAAGAGCAAAGCGGCTACTTCGACGGTCCGATCCGGGTCGCGACACTGGCAGCCGTGTTCTGGGGTGTGGTCGGCTTTCTCGTCGGCGACCTCATCGCTTGGCAGCTCGCCTTCCCCGCGCTGAACTTCGATCTGCCGTGGACCAACTTCGGGCGGCTGCGGCCGTTGCACACGTCGGCCGTGATCTTCGCATTTGGCGGCAACGTGCTGATCGCGACGTCGATGTACGTGGTGCAGCGGACCGGCCGAGCGCGCATGTTCGGGCACTGGATGCCGTGGTTCGTCGTCTGGGGCTATCAGCTCTTCATCGTGCTTGCGGCCACCGGCTACGTTCTCGGCTCGACGCAGGGCAAGGAATACGCAGAGCCTGAGTGGTATGTCGATTTGTGGCTGACCATCGTGTGGGTGGCCTACCTTGCCGTGTTCCTCGGCACGCTGGCGAAGCGCCGGGAGCCGCACATCTACGTTGCGAACTGGTTCTACCTCGCGTTCATCGTCACCATCGCAATGCTGCACATCGTCAACAATCTGGCGGTGCCGGTTTCGCTGCTCGGCGCGAAGAGCTATTCGCTGTTCGCAGGCGTGCAAGATGCCATGACGCAGTGGTGGTACGGCCATAACGCGGTCGGCTTCTTCCTCACCGCCGGTTTCCTCGGCATCATGTACTACTTCATTCCGAAGCGGGTGGAGCGTCCGGTCTATTCGTACAAGCTCTCCATCATTCACTTTTGGAGCTTGATCTTCCTCTATATCTGGGCGGGCCCGCACCACCTCCACTACACGGCGTTGCCGGATTGGGCGCAGACGCTCGGCATGACCTTCTCGATCATGCTGTGGATGCCCTCATGGGGCGGCATGATCAACGGACTGATGACGCTGTCCGGTGCCTGGGACCGGCTGAGGACGGACCCGGTCGTGCGCTTCCTCGTGGTTTCGGTGGCCTTCTACGGCATGTCGACCTTCGAGGGGCCGCTGATGTCGATCAAGGCGGTCAATTCTCTCTCGCACTACACGGACTGGACCATCGGACACGTGCACTCCGGTGCGCTGGGCTGGGTGGGCATGGTGTCGTTCGGCGCCATCTATTGTCTCGTGCCGTGGCTGTGGAAGCGCGAAGGTCTCTATTCGCTGCGTCTCGTCGAGTGGCACTTCTGGATCGCGAATATCGGCATCGTTCTCTACATCACGTCGATGTGGGTGTCGGGGATCATGCAGGGCCTGATGTGGCGCGCCTACGATCACCTCGGCTTTCTCACCTACTCGTTCGTCGAGACGGTCGAAGCCATGCACTGGCCCTACATCATCCGCGCGACCGGCGGATCGCTCTTCGTGCTCGGTTCGCTGCTGATGGCGTTTAACGTCTGGAAGACCGTGCGCGGCGACAAGCCTGTCGACATCAAGGATCAACCGCGCGTCGCCGCTGCGCCGGAGCTGCGCGCCGGTCCGCTTGCCGCACCTGCCGAGTAAGGGGAAACGCCGCACCATGAAGCACGAATTCTTCGAAAAGCACTCGCTGGCGTTGCTAATCGGCATTCTGATCGTCGTGTCCATCGGCGGTCTGGTGGAGATCGCTCCGCTATTCTTCCTGGGCTCGACGATCGAGAAGGTGCAGGGCATGCGGCCTTACTCGCCGCTCGAACTCGCCGGGCGCAACATCTACATCCGCGAGGGCTGCT
>VFQP010005488.1_pt1 | contig 11035 bp, 4 predicted proteins | sample 3512351 | NCBI WGS metagenome assembly VFQP01 (sample SAMN10412372, study PRJNA504923) | tailings metagenome | isolation source: Relicate 1 Philex TSF1 revegetated site | place: Philippines: Tuba, Benguet | collected 2017-08-29
GGCGCCTTGGCGCTGCGTCCGCCCGCGGGCGCCCAGGCGTCGCACGCCGCGCTTCGGTGCACCTGCTCTGCCAGCGGCACGCCGGCGTCGGCCTCATCGTCGGCCTGGATGAGGTCGCAGAACTCGCCGAGGGTGAGCTCCAGGTTGTCGATGAACATTCTGTCCTGCGTGCAGCGCCAATGTGGGCGGGGCGTGCTCAGGTTTGCTTTCTCCAGCGACCTGCGGCACGTGGCCCTAAAAGCACTCGTCGTGCAGCCTCGCCAGCCGCCTCCAGCAGGGCGGAGAGGTCCACGCGCTGAGAGGTGCGCGGCCGTGAGGCTCTCGCCTGGGCCTGGGGTCCAGGCCTGCGGGGGCCTCGCCCACCGCCCTGACGACTGAGCCAGGCCGCAAAGTGGAGCGAGCTCCACGGACGCCTACCTAACGGGGCAAGGACAGAGGAGGATCACGGAAGACCAAGCCCGGGCGCTGCGCTGCGGTGGCTCTCCGGCTGCTGGGGCTGCCGCTGATCGCCAGACCGATTGGGATGGTGGGCTGCAGATGAACTGCTGCCAAGTGAACTCAGAGCAGGGCTGGGCGCAGCGCGCGGCCCACAGCGAAGCGTCCACTCCCTCTGCGGACTGTGACGCGGGCTCCGACTAAAGCGCGTTTGATGGGCACGCTGCTGCTGCGCGTTGCGGGCGTGCTTGTGTGCTCTACGCCTCCTCCCTCCATACCCACGTGCGATAACCAACACGGGATCGGCACAGCGCACCGCGCGATTCACGCCCCCCCAACACCGCACTGCATTGCGCCGCAAAGGTGTGCACGCAAGCTCCGCTGCAGTACGTGGGCGCGCGCGCGGGGCAACTGGGGGCCGCCAGAGGGCGGGCCTGGCGATGGTGATCGCTGCGCGCGCGGCCAGCGTGCAAGCGTGGCGAGGCGGCCGCTGCCGTGCTGCCGCTCGCCACTTGCTAGCTAGGGGCTTGCTGGGGGCTTGCTGGCTAGCCATCTGTGGCAAGGGAGAGGCCCACGGCTGGTGTCCACTGCCCGCGATCCTGCACGCACCAACTGACGCCAGCTTGTCAACCAGGGGCTGCACGCAGAGGAGCCACTGCACTGGTGGCCCGTTGCGAAGCTGGTTTCCAATCTGGTATGCGCACAGCAGGTGCGCCCTGGATGTGCGATGGCCGGGATGTCACAGCGGGCGCCTCAGCGGGCGGAGAGTCAGACGCCGCAGAGGTGCCAAGCTTTCCACTCCCGCAAGAAGTTGCGCACGGAGCTACGCAAACGCCCCGGTTTGGGAGCGCGGTGTGCTGACTGACGCGAGTACGTCATGAAGCACAGCAGCTCGCACAGCGGACCACGAACCCGAGTGTTCTCCTGAGCTAGGCTTGCAGGGAAGGCCATGCGTGGCGTTTGCGTGCGATGCTCGCTACCATGCACATCCGCGTAACCGGAAAGACGTTCACAGCCAGACCTGTGCCGGGGCGCTGCACGTGGTGCGCAGGGAGGAAAGCCACCCACCCAAACTTGAAGCTCGGCGGCACCCAAGGCTCAGCCGGGACGGGTCGGCGCCTTGGCGCTGCGTCCGCCCGCGGGCGCCCAGGCGTCGCACGCCGCGCTTCGGTGCACCTGCTCTGCCAGCGGCACGCCGGCGTCGGCCTCATCGTCGGCCTGGATGAGGTCGCAGAACTCGCCGAGGGTGAGCTCCAGGTTGTCGATGAACATTCTGTCCTGCGTGCAGCGCCAATGTGGGCGGGGCGTGCTCAGGTTTGCTTTCTCCAGCGACCTGCGGCACGTGGCCCTAAAAGCACTCGTCGTGCAGCCTCGCCAGCCGCCTCCAGCAGGGCGGAGAGGTCCACGCGCTGAGAGGTGCGCGGCCGTGAGGCTCTCGCCTGGGCCTGGGGTCCAGGCCTGCGGGGGCCTCGCCCACCGCCCTGACGACTGAGCCAGGCCGCAAAGTGGAGCGAGCTCCACGGACGCCTACCTAACGGGGCAAGGACAGAGGAGGATCACGGAAGACCAAGCCCGGGCGCTGCGCTGCGGTGGCTCTCCGGCTGCTGGGGCTGCCGCTGATCGCCAGACCGATTGGGATGGTGGGCTGCAGATGAACTGCTGCCAAGTGAACTCAGAGCAGGGCTGGGCGCAGCGCGCGGCCCACAGCGAAGCGTCCACTCCCTCTGCGGACTGTGACGCGGGCTCCGACTAAAGCGCGTTTGATGGGCACGCTGCTGCTGCGCGTTGCGGGCGTGCTTGTGTGCTCTACGCCTCCTCCCTCCATACCCACGTGCGATAACCAACACGGGATCGGCACAGCGCACCGCGCGATTCACGCCCCCCCAACACCGCACTGCATTGCGCCGCAAAGGTGTGCACGCAAGCTCCGCTGCAGTACGTGGGCGCGCGCGCGGGGCAACTGGGGGCCGCCAGAGGGCGGGCCTGGCGATGGTGATCGCTGCGCGCGCGGCCAGCGTGCAAGCGTGGCGAGGCGGCCGCTGCCGTGCTGCCGCTCGCCACTTGCTAGCTAGGGGCTTGCTGGGGGCTTGCTGGCTAGCCATCTGTGGCAAGGGAGAGCCCAGCCCCACAATGCTCTGCAGCTCCACCAGGCGCCCGAGTCCGCTGCACGTCCTCTTGCAACCTCTGACGTCACTCACGGCCTGGAAAGAGAAGAAGTGGAGAGAGAACAGAGAGCAGAAGACAGCAACCCCCCAAACTGGCGACAGAGACCCTGCCAGAGCACCGCTGAGCGCGGGCGCTTTGTACAAATATTGCGGTACGACCCGAGAGCAACTTGAAGCGCCGTGTTTCCACAAACCACACGTGACGGCGCCCGCTCCAGGCGCGTCATAACTTATGAAACCTCACAGCGACGATCGCGGTGCCACACACAGCCTCAAACAGCGTCACGCAGAGCCTCTGCTGTCCGTGGACCGTTCGCCGCTCCACGGAGTGCGTGCTCCCTCAGCTGCTGCGCCGCCGCACGCTCCTCTGGCCCACACACACGCGCCCGCGTGCAAAGCGGCACGCACTGCTGCAGACCGCGGCGCCACCGCACCAGATGCACCCTCCATTCTGCTCCTCGTCTTCCAAGCCATGTCCTTTGTCCTCTCGCTGGCCGGTACACACCGACAGGGCCCCTGTCAACCATGACAGCGAGCGCGCGGGCGAAAAGGCAGCAGCAAGCGGCGGGCCCATCTGAGCGCAGCCGCGGCCGCAGCACAAGCAACAAGAGTCGACGTGCCAGGACCAGGATCCTCCCTCGGTGTAGCACGCAGCGAGGGTGAGAGCGACGCGTGAGAGAGAAAGTCCACACAAGAGAGCCTTCAAGCTGCCAACTCGGGCGTTGCCCCACAGCCTGCCTACGAGACAGCGTAGAGTCTGCGCGCGTGACGACAGCTCGAGCGTGACATACTCGAGCGGCGGTGCGTTGGCAAAAGGCACCGGCACGCCCAAATCAATCACGCCAAGCCCCAAGGCACGCGCTTTTCAGTCAATGGGGCAGAGACACGCGTCGCACACACGGGACGGCCGCGCGGTGAGAGCAGCACTTGGCCAAGCGTGACACAGAAAATGAAGCACGGGTGCGCAGGAGCAAGTCGCGCAGGGGGGGGAACCGAGGCCAAAGGTGAGGGTATCGGGAGCACCTCTCCCGCTTGCGTGGAGGGGGAGATTGCCTGGAGCTAGAGGCGATGGAGACTCGGCCGTGCAGGCGCAGGCGTGGGCTTTTGCGTGTCCAAAAGAAGAAAAATGGGCGAGATCGAGATCGAGAGAGACAGAGAAAGAGACGTGTGGTTCGTGCGGGTGTGGAGAAAGAAGCCCGCGGGACCTTGCCCGCCGGGCGGTCAGATTCTTTACGCAAGTGCGTGGAGCGGCAGCAACAAGAGAAGGGGAAAAGGCGTGCGGCACTGGGAGGAGATAAAGAGGGAATCAGGCCAGGTGCGCTGGCTCTGAGGCCTGGGGGAAGCAACAACAAAGAGGTTTAAGAGGGTCCGTCGTCACGGCGCGCCGGTCGCTCCCGGCGAACCTGCCTGGGGGAGCAGGGCACCCCACACGCGCGCGCGCGTGAGGTGCCCTGGATATTAACGGAAAAGGAGCAGTCGTTTGCGTCGCGCGTTTGCGTGCCGCCGCCGCGCCTCGGAACAGAAAGAAGAAGAGGGAGTGGGACATGGCTATGCACAGGGGGCGAAGACGGGGACGTTCCTGCTGCTGCTGCTGCTGCTGCAGAGGCGCACGTGCGCGCGCGCGCGGGCGGGGCACGCCATGGAGGGCGCAGCCTCAAGTGGCCGCGCCGGCGAGCCACCGACGCCCTCGTGACGTCGAGAACTGCTACTCCTACTGACCACCGCCGTGACTGAGCGGCCGGGAAGCAGCGGACGGCGCGCGCTGCAGCCCACAGACAGGTGCACCCAGGCCCACCACGCAACGCTCCAGACAGCGCAGCGCCCACGGCACGGCGAGCCGCAGGGTGGCGCTCCAGCGCGATGCGGCCACCCGCACTCGTGAACATACATAAGAGCACAACGACACCCTGCCTGACACACACAGACAGACAGACAGACAGACGGAAACACGCACACACCGTGAGGCGGGCCTGAAGCCCGCGCGCTGGGCCTGGGCGGCGCCACCCCCGTGCTTTCCCGGATTGAGATTGTGCAATGCACACGACAGCACACGCGGGCGGCGGCAGAGCGCGCTCCGCCGTTGGACAGGCGCCAACTGACGCGCGCTCGTTTATCCATGCGCGTGATAACCACGACAAACCACGGCCGAGTCAGCAGCGGGGTCCCCCGATTGCGGCACGCGCCCGTCCGCACACGCCTGCTCCAAACGGCTGGATCCACGCAGGCACAGGCAAATCGCCGGCCCGTTCTTCGACAATCGGAACTCTGGCCAGGGGGGGCTCCCGAGGTGCCCCATCGCTCTACCTCCCCCCCCCAAAGCGTGCCCGTGCTCGACCCCAGTGCAGTTCTCATGCCCGGCGAATCCACGCCTTTCTTTCTTTTCACGCACGCCCGCACGAGGGCGAATCCGCGTCCGGAACTGCCGCCGGCTCCCGTCACGCGCCCGTCAAAATCCAAAGGGAGCAGGAGGGGACCCGACCTTCAAGGCTCTGGCAGCGTGCGGCCCGCGCAAACAACCGCGACGCACAAGCGCGCACGCCACACTGTCTGTCCTCCACAGAGCGGCCGCGCGCAGTAGCTGCAAGCCGCCGTCCGCCCCGCGCGCCTCAGTGCGGCGTGCCCTTGAACGCCGCGGCGGCTGCGGTGTGGTAGTGGTCGGCTGACCTGGCGCCGCCGGCGCCCGCCGCTAGCGGCAGCGAGATCAGCGTGTGGCAACCGCCCAGCACCGCCGTGCCGAACGAGCCCGCGTGCGACGACGCAGAGCCAAACGGCAGGTGCGGCCGCTGCCCGAACGCCGTCGGGGACGTGCCGACCGCCGCCGCCGCCGCCGCCGCCACGGCCGCCGCCGCCTCGGCGTACTCCAGCAGGGAGGGCCGCTTGAACAGCAGCCCCGCGCCGAGCCCGGCGCCGCCGCCGAGCAGCCCGACGCGCTGCGAGCCCCCGAGAGACGAGGGCGGCGACGCCGGCACGGCGTCGTCGTCGCCCGGCGCCCACGACGCCGGCGCGGCGGCGCGCGCGCTGGCCAGCGCGGCGAGGCTGCTGGCAAAGGCCGGCGGCGGCGCGCGGGGCTTGGGCTGCGCCAGCCAATGCCCGGCGCCCTCTGGGATCAGCAACGCGCCGACGTTGCGGCTGGCGCTGCCGCGCGCCGCCGTGGCCGTCGCCGGCGTGGACAGCGAGCCCGGCAGCCGGCTGCCGCCGCTCCACGACCCCCGCGCGTCGTCGTCGCCGTCGCCGCCGCCGTCGTCGCGCCGGGAGCGGCCGCCCTCGCAGGACGGGCGCGCCGCCGCCGGCGCGGCGAGCGGCTGCCGCGGCTGCTGCTGCTCCTGCCAGCGCAGCGGCGAGGCCAGGCCCCGCACCACGGGGCTGCCCAGCACCGCCGGCGCGTCCTGCGACTGCGACATGGGCTGCCCGCCGCACGCCGCCACCGCCGCCGCTGAAGCGGGCCCGGACGCGCCCCCTCCCTCCGACGGCCTCAGCAGCGCGTGCGACCCCGCCGCGGCCGCCAGCGTGCCGCTGACGCTGCTGCGAACCTTGTACACCACGCCCAGCGACGGCGACCGGGGCAGGCACTCAATCGTCGCCGGCGCCACTGCCGTAACGCGGCGCGCGCCGCCGCCAGAGAGCTGGGCGCTCACCGCGTGCTGCAGCGGCGCTTGGCCCGCCGCCGACCGCGACCACAGCGGGCACTGCTGCTGCTGCTGCTGCAGCGTGCGTCCACCAAGCACTAGGTACGAGGCTGACGCGCCACCGGCGTGCCGCGGCGGCTCTGACGAAAGCAGCAGCCCCGCGTCCAGCGACTGCGCGCGGTTGACGCCGCCGCCGCCGCCTCCAAGCGAGGAGACGTCGCTGTTGCTGCCGTGCGCCTGGCCGCGGGGCCCCGGCTGCAGCTGCAGCAGCTGCAGGTGCAGCTTGCCGTCCCCGCCCGCCGGCGCTGCCGCCGAGGAGGAGGACGTGGCGATGGCCGTGGCGCCGGGGAGCAGCGCCATCCACTCTGCGTCGTCGCCCAGGCCGTGGTGGTGCAGCGCCGCCGCCGCAGCGGCGGGCCGGGCGCCGGCGTGCCAGTCGGACGAGCGCGGCGGTGGTGGCGGCGCGCCGCCCGCCGCCAGCTGCTGCTGCGTCAGCTGCCGCACGACCTCGGCGGCCGCCACGGCCGCCTCGGCCGCCTCAAGCAACGTCGGCGGGCCGCCGGCGCCATTGCCGCCCACGTCGCTGTCGCAGAGGCTCAGCGTGCGCAGCAGGTCCTGCCGCTGCTGCTGTGCCGCCGCCGCGTCGGCGTGGCGCAGCCCCAGCAGCATCTGCTCGGCGGCCAGCTCGTCCACCGACCCCAGCAGCGGCTGCGGCCCGGCGCCGCCGCTGCCCAGCCGCTGGCTCAGGCTGCGCTGCAGCAGCGAGCCCTGCGCGCGCCCGCTCGACCCGGCGCCCACGGCGCCGGCGGCGGCGCCAGCGCCGCCGGCCAGGACCGACCCGCTCAGGAGCTCGAGGCTGCCTGGGCTGGGGTAAGACAGCACGGCACCGCGGCCCAGTGGGTGCGCCGAGCGCGCCACGCCCGTCGCCGACGCGGCGCCGCGCCGCGCTGCCACGATGTTGACGGGGCGCGAGCTGGCGAAGCCAGCGGGGCCGTGGCACGTCAGCGAGCGTCGCGGCGGCGACGGCGCCGCGCGGGGGAGCAGCGTCGCGGCGGCCGCCGCCGCCGCGTCCAGCGAGGAGCTGCCGTGCGGTGGCGGCGCCGCCGTCGCCGCGCCGCTGCTGGATGCGGTGGAGCCGCCGGCCGCCTCGATGGCCGCAAGCAGCGACGCGCCGGACACGACGTTGCCGCCGGCGCCGCCCGCCGTGCTGCCGCCGCTGCCCACCACGAGCAGCGACACGTCCAGCGAGCTGCGCTTGCTGCTGCTGCTCATGCGCTTGCTCAGCCCGCCGTGCACGCGCTTCTCCACCAAGTCCAGCGCCGCCGCCGCCGCCGCCGCTGCCGCTGGCGAGGGCGACGACAGCGGCATGGTGGCGGCGCGCCCGTAGGCGTCAGGCGAAGCCGCCAGCGCCGCCGGCGCGGCGCCGCCGCAGGCGCCGTCGAAGGTGTGGCGGCAGGCCGACGAGGCGCTGTGCAGCGGCTGGCCGCCGTGCACCTTGACGTCCACCTCGACGCCGTCGTCCGCCTCGCCGCCCTGCGCGCCGGCGGCCGGGCCGCTCTGCCCGGCCGCCGCCGCGGCGCCCACCCGTGCCAGGATGTCAGAGCCCAGCGTGACATTGTGCCGCACCGCAGTGGGGCGCAGCGAGGGCGTCGCCGCCGCGGAGCTCGTGGCGGGCGGCGTCGGCAGGAGGCCAGAGGCGGCCGTGGCGGCGAACGCCTCTGCCGCCGTGATGGTGGTGGTGGTGGCGGCCGCGGCGCCGCCCAGCGTGGCGGCGGCGGCGGCGGTGTCGGCCCTGCTGCGGCTGCGCGGCGAAAAGGCGAGCAGCACGCCATGAAGCTTCGTCTCGATGGGGCGGCTGGCGGGCAGCTGGCCGCGGTGCCTGCCGCCGCGGACGCGGCCCTCGGCCTGCGCAGAGCGTGGGGTGCGACGCGACGGCACGCATGTGCATGAGTTGCTTGTGCTCATCAGGGCGGCAGCGTGCGGGCAGGGGAGCAAGGAACAGGAGGAGGAGGAGGTGGAGCACGTGTGCTTGGCAAGTCAATAGGTGCGCTCTGGGCCCCTGCCAAGGGTGTCTGGGCAGATGCGAGTCGCGGTAGACACAGGTCGCACGTGCCTGGGTGAAGAGGTCGGTGGTCGAGGCGCAGCGGAAGAGGGCGGCGGGAGGGCTGCTGGCGGCCAGCTCCAGGTCCACGCTGTGGTACGACCAGGCGTCAGCACGCGGTGGTGGGTGCGGCGCGCCGCCGGCGCTCAGGAAGGGCTGGGGCCGCGCGGCAGCAGCGGCGGCGCTGCTGGTCTTGTTGTTGGCGTCGTCGACCTTGCGCGCAGCGGCGTGTTGGAGTGACTGCTGCTGGTTCTGGGCGCTGAAGGGCGAGCGAGGGCCCTCGGCGGACGAGCCGAGCACCTTGGCGCCGTGCTCATGGGGAGAGCTGGCGGCGGCGAAGGGCGAGGCAATGCCAGAACGGGCCTTGCCGCTGGCGGGGCTGCCGCCGGCCGCGTGGTGAAGTGCGGGGGCCTGCGCAGCGTGTGTGGCACAGGTGCCACCGTGCACATTTGGGGAAGGATCTCTGGGAAAAGTGCAGGCGGACCCTCTCGGCTGCGGAGCTGCGACGTGCCCCATGGTCTGCGACGGCCGCGGCACTCACCACCAGGCGCCCAGTAGCAACGCCAGCGCCTGGTGCAGAGCAATCGCTGCGGGCCTGGTCTGCTGCTGCTTCCTGCTCTGCTTGAAGGACGAGCTCGGGCACCAGCGTCGCGAACACCACGACGTCCTCGCGCTCCTCCTCCGCGACGCCCGTGCTGCTGGTGTGCGCCATGATGAATCACCTGCGGCGCCACACATAGAGACAGGTTCGGGCGCACGCCCGAGGTGCGCTTCTTCTCGCCTGCTGCTCATCGCCAGCGCACCAACCAGGGCTCCGCCTCTTCGCACCGCTGAGCGCACGCGAGCCCGGCAACACGCGCCATCAAGGTGCCGGCACCAATCCCCTTGCGAATGCGCGCGGAGCCGACAGGCGCTGGGCTGCAGACGGTGCCCCCCCCCTGAGGGGCCCCACGGGACTCCCCCTCCCCCATATCGATGGAACCGCGATGCGCTCTGTCCGGCAAGCGTGCGTGTTCACTGGCACCCCGGCGCTGCGTTGCTACATGCCAGAGCCCCATCTTGGGCGCGTGCGGAGCGGGGGGGAGGCTGGGGAGCCGCTCTCTGGTGTGCCGGGACCAGTCGACTCGCAGGTCGGCGCCCCCCTCGTCAGGCGCAGCGCCGCGTGGCTGCAGCCTGCACCCAGTCCACTGGCAACGCACCTGTCGTCACGCCGGGCTCCTCACGCCGAGGCGGCCCAGATCACAGTGAGGCCCTCCAGACGGGTCGTGAACGAAAGCTGCCTGAAGTGCGCAGTGCCCTAGAGGGGCGAGGCGTGCATTTGCTGTTCAGCGCCCGGTCGCCAGAACAGATGCTGGTGCGCAAAGCTCCGCGGTGGGCGCTTGTGGAGTGCGTGGAGGGGTGGGGCTCATGCGCTTTTCAGGGTACAAGCCGGGGGTCAGCGCGCAGCGGCGCAGCGACTGGCCGCAGCGGAGCGGCTGCTGTGAGGCAGGAGTTCACACAGGTGATCGCCACCTCCGCGCGCAGGTATGGCACAACAGGTATGGCGCAGCACGTCCCGTGCCCGCGTGACCAGATGCCATCGCACGCCCAATCGTCCACGATCGTGGACAGCGCAGATCGCGTGTCCTGTGGGAGGGACGTACGCAGAAGGTGGGCAGGCCTCCTCACCACACCTCACGTCTGCACCCGGCACGCCTGCGGTGGCCGCGGGCGCTTCCCACGATCGGAGGCACACGCGCCGCATGCCCACCCACAAAGACATCGACGATCGTTGGGCGCCAAAACTCAGCACAGCATTGCGACCTGGTGGTACACACCGCCCCAAGGGCGGCCACAAAAAAGCAAGCTACAGCTACAGCGGCGCCCGCGCCAAGCCGTTCCAAGCCTTCCCCAAGCCTTCCCCAAAGCCTGCCCACAGTCTGTCGAAAGCCTGTCCCCAAAGATCTCTGAGCCCCAAAACGTCGCAAAAAAATGCACGCCCAGCGCGGCGTCCGCGGCGCCTCACAGCCGCGCCGGCAGCGGCGGCGCCGGCCGCAGCACAAACGGCGGGTCAAACGCCGCCACCAGCACCTGCGCACTCATGCCTGTGCGCACGCGCACGCAGCACCCCACCACCTCCGCCGCTTGCTCAACGCTGTCGCCCCGTTGCTGCTTTGAACCACCCGAGCTGGTGGTAGCCAACGACGGCCCCCGTCTTCTCCTCTGGCGGTCGCTTTCCGCTTGCCGCTCTCCGCACGCCCTCCTTCCGTCGTGCGGCCTCAGTGGACCGAAGCCCGCTCTGCACCCCCACCAGAGGTTGGTCTGGTCACGAAGGCAGCGGCGGTGTCTCTGACGCGCTGCCGTCTGGGGGCCTTTGCCGCCTTGGGACTTCGCCCGGACAGGGAGCGCCGGAACGCGCGCCCGTCAGGTCAGGAGCCTCTCGTCAGCTTCATCGTGTCGAGCCCTTCGCCGCCGCATCCGATCGCGGGTCTGCGATTCGGCCGGTCGACCAAAGACCAGCTGCCAGCGCTCGCCGCCGGCGGCCCGAACGGACGCTGGACGACGAAGGGGGGTTCGCAGTGAAGTCGACGAAGAGTCGGCGCCGGTCGGTGACGGTTCGACGTGTCGAGACGCGGGCCCCCGCAGCCGTCGCACCCGCCGGCACGCTGCACGCAGGTGCGCTTCTTCTCGCCTGCTGCTCATCGCCAGCGCACCAACCAGGGCTCCGC